>Ga0302323_100000003_pt1 | contig 190110 bp, 145 predicted proteins | sample Fen_T0_3_FD_201950 | JGI IMG/M metagenome (GOLD analysis project Ga0302323, IMG submission 201950) | Peat permafrost microbial communities from Stordalen Mire near Abisko, Sweden - Fen_T0_3 | ecosystem: Environmental > Terrestrial > Soil > Wetlands > Permafrost | place: Sweden: Abisko...
AGGCCGGTCCGGTGATATATACGCCATTGAGCCCGGATGTCGCGTTTCGAGTGGTGATGTCATCCTGCGCAGCAAGGGGCAGGACGGCAGTTATGGCAAAGAGAAAAACACCAGCGGTGATGGATAGCGGCAACTGGCGCAGAGCAACAAACGGGGAAGCACTAAGGGCCTTTTGCACGATTCGATTCTCCTTTGGGATTTGGGAGAGCGCATGACCGGACTTTTGAAAGAGTGCCTGCAATTTCTGAAGAGAGGAAGTATGTTGTAGATCAGCGGCAGCAACAACAGATCGCATTGCTGGGCTTGAGAAGTCGAACACACTCGGACAGTTCAGTCTGCTGGAAAAAGAAAAGTCAAATTCCGATGCTCCATGGATTTGTTTTGGGAGATAATGCGAGCTACTGTGTGGAGGTCCAATAACGATTCGCCGCGAACTCTAGCGCGAACAACAACAGAGCAGGTGCGCCAGAAAGGCACAACAACTGACTCGAGCTTGGCCGGATCCAATCATAAGGACTTGAAAGTAACATAGGATATGTTGATGTGCAAGAGGTTGCGCTTGCGCAACTTGACTTTCGCGTATTCCCCACCTACCATCCACTTATGTGTGGCCGCCCCTGTTGTCGCTGGTATTTGCTGCATTGCGCGGCGCTGGCGACCCTGGTCTAAGAGTTAAGACCGCAATCCATGGTTCCCCAAATGCCCGCGATGTAGCAATAGCTATCGCGGGATTTCTGTTTTTTTGCGAAGAGGATGAATGCCTGAACCAGTTCCAGAGAAAGAGACGAAAGCTCAAAAAGCCGAACGTCTGAAGCGCGAGAAGAACCCGTGGGAGGCCTTCGACGACGTGCGCTCTTTCGCGCGTCATGGCCGCGCCAGCGTGCTGCCCGAGTGGGCCAATCTCTACTTCAAGTGGTGGGGCGTCTATACGCAGGGCGACGGCCTTGGAGCCACTGGCGGCAAGGGCGGCGAAGGTCTGGCATCGGACTATTTCATGATGCGCGTCGGTATTCCAAACGGCATCGTCTCGGCATCGCAACTCCGTGTCATCGGCGGTTTGGCTCGCAAATACGCGCGAAACCTCGCCGACATTACCGTGCGCCAGGCCATTCAACTCCACTGGCTCACCATTGAATCGCTTCCTGAAGTTGTGGAAGCTCTCGACGCTGCAGGGCTCTCGCCCAAGGGTGCCTGCGGCGATGTGGTGCGCAATGTGACCGGCTGCCCGCTGGCCGGAGTGGCGGCTGACGAATTGATCGATGCCTCCCCACTCGCCGACAAGATCACACAACTGCTGAAGGGAAACTCCGAGTTTTATAATCTGCCGCGCAAGTTCAAGATCTCCGTCACTGGCTGCCCATCGTGGTGCTCGCATCCGGAGATCAACGACGTCGGTCTCACTGCGACTGAATACAACGGCCAGATCGGCTACTCACTGCGCATCGGTGGCGGCCTCTCCAAAGAGCCACATCTTGCTGTTCGCCTTGATGCCTTCGTCCTTCCCGATCAGGTGGTGCGCGTGGTCCGTGCCGTGGCTGAGATCTTTCGTGAGCAGCAAGGACTTCGCGAAAACCGCAATGAAGCACGTCTCAAATATCTCTTCCTCAAAGAAGGCTGGACGGCGGAGAGTTTTCTCACTGAACTGCAATCGCGCCTCGACTTCACGTTGCTGCCTGCCGCGCCCGAGATCGTTCCCGACGACATCTTTCGCGACCACACAGGCATTCATCCACAACGCACACCGGGTCTGAGTTATGTTGGTGCATCGGTGCTTCGCGGACGGCTCAGCGGCGAGCAACTCGAAGCCGCAGCTGAACTAGCCGAGCGCTACGGCAGCGGCGCGCTGCGCACTACTGTCGCGCAGAATCTGATCTTCATCGACATTCCTAACCAGAAGACCGCAGAGTTAGCACAAGAGCTAGACAAGCTCGGCCTCCGAGTGGAGGGATCATCCTTCTGGCGTGGTACGGTCGCCTGCACAGGCACGGAGTTCTGCAAGCTCGCCATCACTGAGACCAAGGGCTTTGCCCGCTGGGTTGTCGATGAGCTTGAAGAGAGGATGCCTGGCTTCGACCAGCAACTTCGCCTGCACGTCACCGGTTGCCCAAACAGTTGCGGCCAGCACTGGATCGCCGACATTGGCATCGAGGGCAAAAAGATCAAGCACGAGGGAAAACTCACAGACGCATTCTATTTCTGCCTCGGTGGAGCCGTGGGCCAGCATGCCGCCATCGCGCGGCCAGTTGGCTATCGATGCCCAGCGCCGTTAGTGCCTGAAGCAATCGAGCGGCTGCTGCGCCACTATCTCTCCGACCGCCAGCCCGAAGAGAATCTGCGCGCCTGGTTTGGCCGTCACTCAAACGACGAACTGCGCGCCGATCTTGCTGGTGAGGTTCTGGCCCCCGTCGAGCGAGATCTGCCCACGGGCCGTGTGCCGCACAACGTGGCCGAGTAAGGAGCAAGTCATGAGCCTGTTGCCGGTCTTTCTCAAACTCGAAGGTCGACACGGCCTGGTGGTGGGCGCGGGTGCGGTTGCGACGGAAAAGGTGACCAGCTTGCTCAAGACGGGATTGCAACTGCGTGTTGTCGCACCCGATGCAGCATTTGATATTCGCCAGCTTGCTATTGAAGGTCGTATCGAGTGGATTCAACGGCCATTTGAGATAGAAGATCTGGACGGCAATTTCGTTGTCATCGCCGCAACCGACTCAGCCGAAATAAACTCACGAGTCTATCGCGGAGCCGTCAAGCGCGGCATTCTGGCCAACAGCGTGGATGACTCTCCCAACTGCGATTTCTACTTCGGCTCGGTGGTCAGCCGAGGCGCGTTGCAGATCGCGATTTCAACCGCTGGCGAAAGTCCCGCCGTTGCGCAGCAACTGCGCCACGAGATCGACGAGCAACTGCCCGAGGATGTCGGCCCATGGCTTGAAGACCTCGGCAAGTTGCGCCGCAAAGTTCTTGCCACCCACCGCCGCGGCGAGGCGCGCAGGCTGCTGCTCCACCAACTTGCGCAGCGTCGGGTCTGCGCGTCGGCGAGCTGCCCATCCAGACAGATGGCTCTGGCGCCGTTCGACAAACAGATTGCCAAATCAAGCGGAAAGGTCTATCTGGTCGGAGCCGGCCCGGGCGATCCCGACTTGCTCACGGTCAAGGCATTGCGCCTGATTCAGTCTGCTGACGTCATCCTTCATGATGACTTGGTTCCGCAAGCGATTCTTGATTTGATGCAGTCCAAGACCGAGATCATCAACGTGGGCAAGCGCTGCGGGGCAAAGAACATCACGCAGGATGAGATCAATGCGCTCATGGTTGAGCATGCGCGCTTGCAGCGCACCGTGATCCGCCTGAAGAGTGGCGACCCGCTCATCTTCAGCCGCGCCGCAGAGGAGATGGCCGCGCTCACCGAAGCAGGCGTGGCCTTCGAGATCGTTCCTGGCATTACGGCCGCCTTCGCCGCGGCCGCTGCCATCGGCTGCTCGCTCACCAGCCGCAACAGTGCTTCGCACGTAATCTTCTCCACACGTCATCGCGCACAATCGCAGTCGGCTAACCACCCACAGAAAACGCTACTGCCCAAAATTGAGGAAGCAACGCGTGTTGTCTACATGCCTGGCCGTGATCTGCGGCAGTTGGCGCAAGAGTGGCTCGACGAGGGCCTTCCCAAGGACTTTCCGTGCGCGCTGGTTTCGCGTGCTGCGCAGCCCGATCAGCATGTTCAATTGACGACGCTTGCCAATCTAGGCAAAGCAGAACCGCTGCTGGCTCCCAGTCTGCTCGTTGCTGGCTGGGCTGTGGCGGCGTCTTCAATGCGATTCGATCAGGCAGAGGAAACCGTTTTGGCGGCAGGATGAGATTCGACGTTTTCCAGCGCGACAAATCGATCTGTTCGCGCACTGTAGACAAGAAGGAAATGCGAGAGAGGAGATTTTCAATCTCTGTACGGCATTCGCATATAGGTCTTGCAGAGAACTATCCTTGTCAGGAACGCAGAATAGGGAAATGAATCACGATTCGTTGCACCACGTTGGCAATTCCTGTTTCGCTCAGCCGCAAGTTCTGAGGATTATTTATGGCCAGATTCTCCATCTATTCGCTTAAATCGCATTTTGAAATAAGGAAAAATTCGCCAGGGATACTGCAACTTCGCTGATCTTCTTTGGGCTGGAGACCCCCGAGAATTCGTCCCTTCTGATACACTCAGTAATGTTGCAGAAGTGAGGAACTTGTTTCCGCCCGCCAGGATGGAGACAGGTTAGTTCACGGGAGTCGACCGAAGGACGCATCTCGCAAGAATGGGTTGAGGGGTTGTTCAACGGAGTGTACTTCTGGATGCAATTTTTTTGGGGACGTAGCTCAGTTGGTTAGAGCGCTGCCCTGTCACGGCAGAGGTCGCGGGTTCGAGCCCCGTCGTCCCCGCCATTCATTCCAAAGTACTTAGGAATGTTTGGCATGTGACATTTAAAGGTACAATAAAGGTACAACAACGGAATTTCAGCCCGGATTGGGCCAAACAGCCAAGATTTTCTAGGACAAGAAAAGGTTCCCGGCAAGCGGAACCCTTCTCGGCTTCTGGGCCTAACACGGCTAACGCTTTGCGGATTCTAGGATCTACCGCAAACTTGCGGCACCGAACCGAGTTGGATCCTGGACCTCTCAATGCCGATATCCCCAAGAAGAAGAGGCCCACAGCGCAAGTCATCCAATGCTAAGGAAATCGGTGTCAGGAGGAAACAGCACCTGGAAGACTCCCATTGCTGCCGCGGTGAGAGGCGCGGCGAGGGCGACACCGAGAGGGCCAGCTATCACTGCAAGCAGAAGCTGCACGGTCAGTGTGAGTGCCGGCGGAAGCCGGACAATCCTCCGTTGAATCAGAGGCGTGATGACGTTGCCCTCAAGAAAATGCACGAGCATGAATAGGAGAACCACGAGCAGTCCCTTGCCTGGACTGATGGCGAATGCGATCAGTGCTGCCGGGAAGACGGATAGAATTGGGCCCACGTTTGGGATAAATGTCATTAATGCTGCAATGATTCCGAGTGATCCGGCAAGCGGCACACCCAATCCCCAGAGCCCGAGCGTGACGAGAACACCGATAGCAACCATGGATAGCATCTGTGCGAGGATCCACGAACGAAGAATGTGAACAACATTCAACGCGCAAGCATTGAGCGTAGAGCGATAGCGTTGGGGAGTAACTCGCCTGATTCCAGAAAAGTAGACCTCTGGCTCCGCTGCTAGATATAAGCCCAGGAAGCCGATGATGAAAAGTCCGGCTAGCAGGCTGGCAGCGCTCAGCACGATACCACCAACACGTGTAATTGCATAACTGAAGCTGCTGGATAACTGGGAATAACTCGACCAGTGTTCGAGTGCCCAGCGTCCCCAACTATAGCCACTGACCCGCTCAACCGATTGCTGGACTGCCTGGGGAAGGTCTGTCTGAAGACTCGCAAACTGCGCGACAATGTTGGGACCGCTGATCCACAAAGCAAAAAGCGTTATGGAAGATGTTGCAAGAAGAATCATTGCGAACGCCAGCCTTCGTCCGAGTTTCAGCTTTGCCATAGCCCAATCGACGATCGATGTTAACAGGATCGCAACCACAACTGCGGCGAAAAGCAGCAGAAGAACCAGGCGGCCGAGCCATGCTACGGCAAGCGAGAGCACCAATCCGACTGCCAGTAGAAGCAACGCGATCGCGGGATTTCTGCGCTTTCCACTGGTCACCTTGAATGTTGGGGCAGAGGCACTGCCTAATACTCGACGATTGATAATGTGCCGTCTGCGCATAAGTTATTCCAGTTCAAATCAGGAGTTGCTCCGCATTAAGGTCTCATTGCGCGACGGTTCAGTCTGTGCGTTATTGCTCTCTGGGGACCACGCTACCCACTCTCTGCACGTATTCTCGTCATCGTTGCGACAAAAGAAGTAGAAACTTGAGACTCCCAATTCCCGCACCAACACAACCCGGTATTGAGCAGAATTGAACGGCGCAGTCGAAGGCTGGCCGGTTCAAGATACTGGTTGATCAGACTTCGCCGCGTTTGCCTTGTTCCTTACAAATTTCCATCCTTCGAACCACAGGAGGCTGGCAACACCGCCTGCAAGACATACTGCGATATCCGGGAGATGAAGAGGCGCGAAGCGGAAGAGTGTCTGCAGGAACGGCACATAGATGACCAGTACAAGCAGCACGATAGCTCCAAGTACAACCCACCAAAGTGAGCGATTGGGGGTTCGCAAAGTGGCAACGATGGAGCTTGTCCACGATCGGTTCGTAAGAATAAGCATCAGATTTCCGATCACGAGGATTGTGAATGCCAGCGTACGTGCTGTTGTTTCACTTTCTCCGCGGTACCGCGCGCTTACAAAGACAAGAGAGACAACTAACAACACACTCAGCCCTTGAAGCACGCTCATTACGATTCGGCGACTGGAGAGTAAGGGTTCGCCTGCTTTGCGCGGAGCGCGCTGCATGGAGCCAGGTTCTTCTGGTTCTGCTTCAAAGGCGATTGAGCAAGCTGGGTCAATGATCAATTCCAAAAAGACGATATGAACCGGCATCAGAACCAATGGCCAACGTGCCAGGACCGGTATCAGAGCCAGACCCGCAATCGGCACGTGAACAGCGAATACGAACGACATAGCCTTCCGTAGGTTGTCGAAGATGCGGCGACCTTGTCGAATGGCTTCGACGATCGATGAAAAGGAGTCGTCGAGCAGGACAAGGTCAGCCGATTCTCGGGCCACATCTGTTCCCCGCCCACCCATCGCAATGCCAATCTGAGCAGCTTTGAGAGCAGGCGCGTCGTTCACGCCATCGCCCGTCATGGCTACAACTTCGTCGTTTGCCTTGAGAGCGTTGACCAGGCGAAGCTTCTGTTCGGGAACCATGCGGGCAAAGACATTGGTAGATCCAACTCGCTCTTTTAGCTCGCTGTCGTTCATACGCCCGACTTCCACACCGGTCAGCACCTGGTCTGGCGTGGATATGCCAACTTGCCTGGCAATGTTCTGCGCGGTCCCCGGATAATCGCCGGTGATCATGATGACCCGTATCCCGGCACGATGGCATTCCTCAACAGCCGCGGGTACTTCAGGACGGATGGGATCCGCAAGACCTACCAATCCGATTAACTCGTACGTCAGTTCCTGTTGGCTCTCAGGAAGTGGCGACTGCCCCCATTTGCTCTTCGCGACGCCAAGAACGCGTAGTCCTTCGGACGCCATCTCAGCAGCCTGTTCCGCTATCTGTTTGAGACCATCTGGCGCTAGCCGGCAGAGTTCCTCGATCGCCTCCGGAGCACCCTTCGCAGCGATCGCTAAACCTTGTCCAGCGGCAGCGCTCCACACGCGCGACATCGACAACAGTGCCGGAGACAGCGGGTATTCATGCTTGAGCACCCAGTCAGGATGGAGATGTTCCGTTTTCGATAAGCTGCTGGAACCGAATTCCTGAAACGCGATTTCCATCGGATCAAGCGGATTCCGCTTGCTGGCGAGAATGCTGTATTCCAGCAATTCATGAAACCCGTCAGGCAGCGCATCCATCTCCGGTTTGACCTCCAGGGTCTTTCCATTGGCGAAGAGCTTCCTCACCGCCATCCGGTTTTGAGTGAGTGTGCCGGTCTTATCAACGCACAGGACCGTCGCCGAACCGAGTGCCTCGATGGCGTTGCCGCGGCGAGTGAGTACGTGCTTTTGCGAGATGCGCCAGGCACCCAATGCAAGGAAGACTGTCAGCACCACAGGGAACTCTTCGGGGAGCAAGGCCATTGCTGTCGTGATACCCGCAAGAATTCCATTTACCCAACTGCCGCGTGTTATGCCATAGGTGATGGTGATGACCGCACAGAACGAAAGCGCCAGTACAGCCAGAACGCCCGCCAAGTGGTTCACTTCGCCTTGCAGTTTGGTGGCCTCGGGCTCAATCGCCCCCAGTGCCTTTCCAATCTTCCCTAACTCTGTCTTTGCGCCGGTCGCTTTAATTTCAGCAAAGCCCTGGCCTTGCACGACCAGGGTTCCAGAGAACACAAACGGGAGATCGTCGCCTCCTGGCGGGCCGATCTCATCGACAGGATGATCTGACGCGACCTTCCGGACCGAGACCGACTCGCCGGTCAACAACGACTCGTCTACCGAAAGGTTCACTGCCGAGAGCAGCACGCCGTCGGCAGGTATCCGGTCACCTTCTGACACAATCACGATGTCTCCGCGAGCTACTTCGCGGCCAGCTATGCGCCGTTGCTGACCGTCGCGGATGACCATTGCGCGGGGACTAGAGAGATCTCGCAGCGCTTCGAGAGCATGCTCGGTCTTTCGCTGCTGATAGAGATCAATGCCCACCACAAAGAAGATGGAGCCTATCAAGACCAGAGAGTCACTCAGCTCGCCGAGAAAGAAATAGATAACCGCAGCACTGATCAGCAGCAGAATCATGGGCTCGCGTATAACATCCCAGGCAATTCGAAGAAGATTGCGAGCTTTGGCCGCAGGCAATTCGTTGAAGCCTTCTGTCCGCAGCCTGGAGGCCGCTTCTGTTTCGGTAAGGCCGCGAAGCGTGGCAGGATCTTGCGTCGTCAATTGTTCAGAGACAGCCATATCGGGGAATGCTAAGGGTTCATTAGGCCTTTAGATGTGCGATATCGCACAGCACACGACTTCAATCTGGCCATCTTGAGCTCTGAGTTAGTCACTGACCTACCCATCATAGGATCGGCTGAAGGCCCGCTTTCAAGGTAGCGTTTGCTTCTGCATTCGGTCGTCTAGGAGTCGGAAATCCCGGCACGTCAGTTCTTGTGATTGTGTCAGAATAGCCTACGTTTGGTGACAAGGGCTAGAATTCATTGCTTTCGAATGGGGAGGGTTAGCGATAGAAGGTGAGCATATGTGCACAGCACCCTGGCCCTTCAAGTCATACGTTGAGAATGAGAAAGAATTTACGGCAAAGTCTCTGCGGCGGAGTCTAAGCGATAAGTCGCCGCCGAAATGACCGATGGTTCCGCAGAAAGAGGGAGGAATAAATGTCAACGCAAATGGATCCATTTGCACTTGTACCGCCTCAGGTTATTCAGCACTGGGGAATAGCTCTCGCTATGGGAATTGCCTTGAACGTCCTTGCGATAGTTGCCTGGCTACGTTCCTCTCGGTCTTCGATCGACTCTGTTTACTTTTTCGGCTGGTTGTTCATAATCGCATCCGCTATAGAGGTTCTCGATGCATATTTGACCGGTGGATGGAGTGGGTTCTACCTCCACTTATTTGGCTCGGTTCTCTTCGGTGTCACTGGCTTCATGCTATTGACCTATGCAAAGACAAGCACAGAGATTGCCACTTTGATTGTGGCAATGTACTTCATCTCTGCTGGAATTTTCAATGTCATAGCACCGATGGCGGCCAATGTTCCTGATCGCGGCTGGCACGTGTTGGCTGGTTTCGTCACCCTGATACTTGGCCCAGCTCTCCTTGGTTGTCGGACAAGAGAAAGGGCGCAAATGTCCGTTTTTCGCGTGATTGGCATATTCATTGGCATCGATCTATTTTTCCGTGGGCTCGCATTTAGCTTCCTTGCGTCGGATCTTCGAAACCATTGATGTGAGCACTGAGTGGTGCTGATCCATTGTGAGCAGCCTTCCAAGGATCATCCTCGCACTCTGTCGATGTATGCACCGAAACATGTATTTTACTGGCGGTGCAGATTGTCGCTACCACTCAACACCTTTTTGCCAGGAATCGAGTCTATAGAGATGAATCTGCACCCGCGCAGACAGAAGGAGTTCTTCAGCGAATTGTCAGCACGAAGCTCAATCACGATCATCGCCGGCACAGCGCAAACCATTGCGCGGAAGAGAATGCCGCCGCCGAACAGCTATCCATCATGGAGACAGATAGTTGGACCGTGCATCCTCGCGCTCTCAGGACTTGTGATTGCGGTCGCTCTTTGGAGTCTTGGTTCCAAGCTGTCCCCCAATTACGGCCACGCTGTGCCTTCCTCGCGGACTCCGGTTGCGAGATTGTGGATCGAACCGAGAGGCGCCTCTTCACCTGCGACTTTCAGGCTCCGGGCCAAATCGCACTTTGCGCATGATTCAGCGGTAATTCTCGTTCTTGTTTCGTGGCCTGCGCGCCTCGATCGCGCAGTCGCATTCATTGCGCCCGTCCCCAGGCGCGGCATTGCATATTTCGATTTTCTGATCCCGTTCCGGTCTCCCCCTCCACAACGCTTCTGCCTGGCATAAGTCGGCACTGTGGTTTCGCCTCCGAGTTGTGGAGACGTTGCCGCGTGCTCTCGAAACAGACCAGATCTTGAGCGCATTTTCAGTGGAGGAACACTATGTATTTCCTCTGGTTCCTGCTCGCAGTTCTGCTGGCAGTCCTATCGTGTGCGGCGTGGCAGTTTATGAAAACCAATCGCCGTGAGTTCAGCGCCTCCAGCCTCAGCGTCTTCACGATCTTTGAGGAGGCCGCATGAACATGCTAAGTAATGTCGAACAAAGCTCCAATGAAAGTACGATTCGAACTGGAACACCAAGCCAAACGCACCTTCGGATGGCAAAGACGATCCATGTCCTCTCAGTGGGTCCGGTGGATTGCGGCAGCATGGTTCACGACGCGCTGCTTGATGGAGCAAGCTTCCGTCTCACCATTGCAACGGACTATCGAAAGTTGTGGGGAATACCTGCGCAAGAGTCGATTCACGTGGCGGTCCTGCATGACGCGTTCTCCTCGTTCGAGCTTGAGGCCGCATGCCGGTTGATTCGCCAGCGATGGCCTCATGCCAAGATTCTTTTGGTATCGAGGCAAGAGAGTTCTCTCGATGATGGTCTCTACGACGATCGTGCGCCCACAGCGGCACCGAATCATCTGGCGACAACGATCGAGCGGCTTGCAGGAGCATGGCATGATTGGCCGCAGGTCAGCTTCCGAGTTCCGTCCGAAACTCAGAGGCACAAGCATTCGTTCGTCCCGAGTTGCAGATGACTTCGACGAGTGCGCCCGAGATTCAACGCTAATCGACATGGGAACGCGGAGGCAGCCCTGCTGCGTTCCCATTCGGAATCACTCGCGATTATTCCTCTCGCCTCACGAATTCCAGACTCGGCTGCAGGCGAGCGCTGTTCATGTACGTAACTAAACTATGGGAGCTGCGATGAACACCCTCAAGAAATGCGATGCAAACAATTGTCAAGGTGCGAATCATAACATAGGCCGGCATTCGTTCAGGCAGATGGGTCAATCCGGCAGAGCGAATTCTTCAAAGACCAAGCCGGATGGAGCATGGGAAGGCAGGCTCACATTTGTAGACGACTTCACGCGGGAACATACTCACCCTGACCTGCATCTCGCTTCGATCGAGATTTCAGGAATTTTCTGAACTGCGACCGCATGGAATCTGCGGTTGGCGGTGTTCGACGGCATGATATTCGAAACCGCATTCGAAGATATGTACAGCGCACATCGCTTGCGTGCTCTTACCGACTACAATGCGGTGGGAGTTAATCTGCAATGAACATTTTTTCTTCGAAAGCGCTTTTGCGTGCATTCCCGATTCTGCTGATTGTTTGTGGAATCTCTTTCGCAGCACTGGCACAGCCAGAGAGCGAGTCTTCGTTTCCAACGGCCTCTTCGCGCCTCGCAGGACACCAGCAAGCTCCTCCGCCTCCGTCGGCCGCCTACCGCGCAGTGCAGCAGCGCCTGGCTCAGGGATGGAATACGTGGGATACAAACAGCGTGACTACGCAGGTGCTGCTCCCCGAGGGGCTGGCGATTCATGTTGGTCTGAAGCACAACGCAACTCTGGGCGGCGATGCATTTCTTGGCGATGTTCTCATCGGACGTTTGCAGCCCGACACCGAGCAGGTGGTTCCGGGCCCCCATGCCTGGGATGGCAGCTACACCGATCTGCGCGTTACCTGGAAGGGTCACAGTTGGCGCATCCAGAGCGCGCACGATGCAGGGGACTTGGTTCTGCTGGCCACTCCTTTTCCCTCCAAGCCAATCTCCGCTATGCCTCCCACGCTGGTGATCTCCGCCGATTTTCTCTGGAACCGGCCTGGCACCGCACTGCGCCGCGCGGATTTCATTGAGACTCGCGGTGCAGCGGGCCTCGTGCCCGTGTACTGCACCTGTGAGCTACCCACAGCCCATGCCGAAAGCGACAACTACGCCGATGTTCCCGTTGCAGCGCCCTACTTTTCAGTAGATTTCACGGCGCCGGCAGGCATCGCTACGGGACGACGACGCACCGTGGCCGAGATTCAGGCCATCGTCAATCGCCAACATCAGGCCTACGAGCAGTCCATTGCTTCCGCCGGCTCTGCCGCGCCTATCCGCAATGCCATTGAAACCACGCTCGGCTGGGACACCATCTACGAGCCGAACCTGCGCCGGGTCATCTCTCCGGTGAGCCGCGTCTGGAACCTGAACTTTGGCGGCTATGTGCTTTTCGACTGGGATACCTTCTTTGCCGCTACTCTGGCTGGGATTGGCGACCGCGACCTGGCCTACGCCAACACCATTGAGATTTTGCGCGAGGAGACGCCGAATGGCTTCGTTCCAAACTTTGCTCGCCCCGGCGGCTGGAAGACCTTCGATCACTCCGAGCCACCGGTGGGCGCCATCACCGTGCTGGGACTCTATCAGCAGTTTCACGACCGTTGGTTTCTCGAGGACACCTTAGAGCCGCTGCTGAGCTGGAATCGCTGGTGGGATCTGCACCGCCAGACGCAGGGCTACCTGGCCTGGGGCAACGATGGCCTCACCGAACCCACCAGCTTCGACGACAGCTTCCGCGAAACCCTGCAAGGGACCATCTACGAATCCGGCCTCGACAACAGCCCCATGTACGACGGCGCGGGCTACGATCGGAAGTCGCACCTGATGGAGATGGCCGATGTGGGCCTGATGAGCATGTACATCGCCGACTGCGACGCGCTGGCCCAGATTGCCGAAGAGCTCGGCCGTCCGTCCGAAGCCAAGGAACTGCGCACTCGCTCTGATCGCTATCGCGCCAGCCTTGCCACGCTTTGGAGCGAGCCGGACGGCATCTTTCTGAACAAGGATCTGCACACCGGCCAGTTCAGCCATCGGCTCTCGCCAACCAATTTCTATCCGCTGATGGCGCACGCCGCCACGCCCGCCCAGGCACAAACCATGATTCAGAAACACCTGCTTAACGCGGAGGAGTTCTGGGGCCAATGGGTCATTCCCTCCATCGCGCGAAACGATCCCGCCTTTCGCGATCAGGACTACTGGCGCGGCCGTATCTGGGGGCCCATGAACTATCTCGTCTACCTCGGCCTGCGCAACTACGACAACCCCGAGGTGCGGCGCGAATTTGCGCAGAAATCTTATGAATTGTTCCTGAAGGAGTGGAAGGAGAACGGACACGTGCACGAGAACTACAACGCGATGACCGGCAGCGGCGATGACGTGAAAAGCAGCGACCGTTTCTACCACTGGGGCGCTCTGCTCGGCTACGTGGAATACATGGAGCAGACACAGCCGCCATCGACCGCGCTGCCCGCACGCTAGGGCAATTCTTTTCCCGCTCGGGCACGCCCGTATGGCGGGTATGCCTGAGCGCTCCAAGTTCTTGAGTCAGTCAGCTTGCTTGGGGGTTGCTGGGAGAGGTAATCTGAATGATGTGGCGCAGGGCGTCTGGGGCGTCAATGCTATATGTCTAATGCAGGCCATAACCAAGCCAGAACTGTGACTATATTCTCATCAAGATGCGGCTCGTGGAAAAGAACCTCCGGCTCCTAGATATCAGTCGGAGTATCTTTCGTGAGCCCACTTTTTAGAATCGATACCCAACTAATCATTACCACACAGGTGCACCCTGCCAAGCCGACAAAGAACATCACGATCAATATCTTCATCGCCCAAACGGCTATTTCATATCCGAGCGATGCTCCATCGAGCCACAATGCGAACAAGTGGTGCCTCAGCTTTCTTGACAACCTGCTTTGCCTCTGGCGTTCCTATTCAAAAAACCGCATCAAGAAGCCTTATGAGGGAGGTGCGAGGATCTTGAGCGCCAGGGGAACGTTCAGAATTTGAAAAACAGATTGAGCACGGATCAAACTCTATTTGCACGAAGCAGGCATTTGCTACCTATACAAAGGTATAGTGCCTTTCAGTTCGCGATCTGATCTGTTCTGTTCCAAACGATACGCGTTTGATCAGCGGCTCTTTCACTATCGGATGGTGCCCTCTTTCTCGCAGCGCCATCACTACAGTTCATTCAAGCGCCGATTGATCTAGGTCGGATTAAAACGCGGATTTCTTGACGGTCGCGCAAACAATGCAGAAGATTCAGGTTATGATGCGAGCATGAGCATCCGAGACACTGACCGGCTCTCACGATTGACCATGCAGTACGCTGTGAGACCTTGCGCGATCGCTGGTTTCTTCGTGTTCGTGGCGTTCTTGTGGACGCTCCTTTTTCAGCACACGCTTGCATATCCGTTCCTATTCCTTTTCTTTGGCGCGGTGATGGGTAGTGCGTGGTTCGGAGGCATCCTTGCCGGTTTTCTTGCGGTTATTTTTTCGTCGATTCTTATCGAATTCTTCTTTGTTCCCCCGTTGTTTTCAATGTCGGTGGCTCAGTCGTCGCAGACTTACTTCGCGGCTTTCATCTTTTGTGCAATTGCCATGACTGTGGTGAGTTCGGCATTAAGACGCAGCGAGGATGCTGTTCGAGAGGCTCGGGATGAACTCGAAACCAAGGTCCAGGAGAGGACCGCCGAATTGCAGCGGTCGCACCAGGATTTGGAGGAGAGCGGTCGGAGGTTGCGCATGCTCACCGAAGCGATTCCGCAGCAGATGTGGAGCGCGGACGCCGACGGCAATATTGAGTACTGTAATCAGCACCTGATCGACTATATCGGTAGCCCAGTGGAGGGCCTGCTCGGAGAAGCCTTCTTTAGTTTCCTGCATCCAGTGGATGAGCGGCTATTCCGCCAGGTGTGGCGCTCCGCACTCGCAGAGGGCAGGAACTTCGAGGTAGAGGCTCGGGTGCTGAGCGCTGATGGAGCCTATCGCTGGTTCCTGATTCGAAGCACGCCCCAACACGCCGACGACGGGAGAATTACGCGATGGTATGGAATCCATATCGACATCGAGCAACAGTACCGTGCACAACAGGGATTGATAGTTGCCCAGGATGAACTATCGCGCTTGTCGCGCACGCTGAGCCTCGGAGAGTTGGCGGCTTCGATTGCACATGAGCTGAACCAACCGCTCACAGCGGTTGCAACGCATGCCTATGCCTGCCGGGAATGGCTGCGTACGAATCCAGCCAATATCGAGAAAGCGATATTAACAGCGGATAAGATCGTTCAGGAAAGCACCCGCGCAGGAGCTGTTGTGGCGCGCGTGCGGGCGTTGTTCCGCAAGGAAGCGACGATTCGTGAATCGACCGATCTGAATTCTCTGATCAAGGATCTGGTGCGATTATTGCGTGACGAGGTGATTCGGCGCGATACTTCCATCAAGCTTGTGCTCGCAGATGACTTGCCGCGAGCGGACGTAGACCCGGTCCAGATTCAGCAGGTTCTCCTGAATCTTGTTACGAATGGCATGGACGCAATGGAGGACTCGAGCGAACCACACGAGTTAATGATTCGCTCGGAGATGCATGCTGAAAACGAGATACGGATAACGGTCAAGGATCGCGGGCCAGGACTGACTTCTGAGTTGGCGGCGCAAATCTTCAAACCGTTTTTCAGTACAAAACCGCAAGGAACAGGAATGGGATTGGCGATCTGCCGCAGCATCGTCGAATCGCACGATGGGCGGATTTGGGCAGAGGAATTCATTGGGGGTGGTAGTATGCTTCATTTCACGATTCGAGTGCAGTCATGATAAAACAAGTGGCCACGGCAAGACCGCTGTCCGAGACTGTATATATTGTGGATGATGATGCGGCCATCTGTGAAGGACTGTGCAATTTGCTCGAATCGGTCGGGCTCGCCGCCGAACATTTTCCTTCCGCCGAGGAGTTTCTTCAATACTGGAGCATTGAGAAGGCGGGTTGCCTCGTGCTTGATGTTCGTCTTCCGGGGATGACCGGCGTGGAGTTTCAGGAGAAGATGCGACAGTGCGGTATAGATATTCCCATCATCTTCATGACCGCGCACGGAGACATTCCCATGGTGCGCAAGGTCATGAAGGCCGGCGCGGTCGAGTTTCTCACGAAGCCCTTTGAGATTCAGGAGCTGCTGAACGCGATCGAGCAGGCTTTTGTGCGAGACCGTTGCCGTCGCGCCAACGAAGCCACTCTGAACTCGATCCAATCCTGCATCAATACATTGACCACGCGCGAGCGTGAAGTGATGGCGATGGTTACAGCAGGGCTGCTGAATAAGCAGATTGCCTTCGAGCTGAATCTAAGCGAAATTACAGTAAAACTGCACAGGCGGCACGTGATGGAAAAGATGAAGGCTGGCTCTTTGGCGGAGCTAGTCAAATTATGTGAACGGGTCAAAATCACTTCGAACCCTGGGTCAAATCCCGGCTAGACTCTTAACTGAAAGCACATGCGGCGAGCGGAGCTCTGTGCCTTGCAGTATCGCACTATACCAAAGGATAGGTTGTATTTCATTCATATTCTTACTAACCTAACTCTACACCGCACGCTTATTGACTGTCGTCTCTGCAGTGGAACCGCAACTTGCAGAAGATGATACGGATTCTTCCGCCGCTTCTCAAACGGCTTTCTGGAATCGTACTTGCACCATTCCTAACTTGGTCTTGATGGCTTCCCCAGCCATTCGGACGGAGTTCACCTTTGGGTTCATCACTTACATGAACCCTATGCGGATTGCACTATTTCGCGGAGGAACTGTGGGCACACAAGCGCTTCTAGTCGAACTCCTGTTATCAGCATTCTTTGCAGTCGCGTGCATTCGCGCGCGTGCCGGGTCATCGAGCACCTGGGGGCTGACACCACAAAAACTATTTGTCCTGACTGACAGGTTGGAGCGGCTGCGCCGTTCGCGATGGCAATGGTTTTCAATGGTGCTCCTGCTGGTGATGCTTCGTTTGCAGCGCGGAACGCCGATGGTTGCGGAGCTTACGGTGGCAGCGCAGTTGCTCGTGTTCCTTGTACTCCCCACGCAGAAAAAGCAGCCCGAGGCAGTTCAGCAACGATGAATGTGTTATTCGAAACAGCGGATTTCTTGCGCAGGGCGCGAAGAAGGATGCGTTACGGCGACTTCTCCCGGCGCCCACTGCAACTGCTGCGACTGGAATGGAAGGAGAGTTGGGCGGAATGCGACTGGCTCATGCGTACCGCCGATCCATGGGATAGCGTTTTGCCTGCTCACCTTGCGGGAAGACACGAGACTTTGCAGGCGTTCAGAGATGCATTGAGCTTACGCAATCTGATCTTTGAGTCTTTTCCGGAACTGAATCGCGCTGAGTTAAGAATGTTTCGAGCAATCAAAAATCATCAGCCCGAGTTACTGATGACTGGGTCCTTGCAACGCTCAGATGAAGTGCTTCCGCGGTTGGCATCGGTCGCGATGCAGGCCAAGTTGTGCGGGTTCCGCTTTTCGCTCGCTGAAGGCGTGTTGGAAAGCATGACTCCGATCTGAGATGAGCAGTTTTTCAATTCATTTAATGCGTAAATCGAGGGTCGATCCGGGAGTTGAATAACGTGCCTGAATGACGCGGATGGACTATTGCAAAAGTATTTCAGCACTGTGGGGAGATTGCAGAACGAGTTCAAAGGAGGGAAGTTATGGCAGCAACAAAATCGCAAGGAAGATCATTCACGCTGTTCCTGGTGGGGCTGACGGCAGCCGCAGCTGGAATAGCATACCTTTCAGAAGGTGCAGGCAAGGTTGCGCTAGTGATTGGCCTCCTTATTGTCGCCGCATCTTTCTGGCAGTTCATCAAGATCAAGCCGCTCGAGGGCAAGCCTGCTTTGGGTTTGCAGCCCACCGGACTCAAGCTGGCCGGGATAGCCGTTACATTACTCGGCTGGCTGACTGTGCTGGGAGGACTGTTTGTGACTCCCAGCGTAGGCGGGCGCTTGTTTGCTTCCATTTTAGGTTTGGCAATCTCGCTTGTCGGTGTTCTCTACATTTTGCCGACTGCAGCAAGCAAGAATGCAATCTGGAAGGCCTAGCTGTCTTTCAACTGACTTTGGCGATGACTAACTCACCTATGGAGCTGACTTGATGAAGATTGCACGCTGTATAACTTGGAGTTGCGCCCTTGCGGTTATGCTGATGGCAGGCGCTGTGAATGTGGCTCGAGCAGACGCCCCACCGTCCGCGTCGGCCGCCGAACTGAAGGACGCCGCCGCAAAGGCGCCCACAACCGCCGCCGATCTTTCGCAGGGCGATCCGGGAGGAACGCTCACCGGAACCATCAATGACGTTCCCGTGACCGACGCCAAGGCCGGCCTCACGCTCGCCGATGTGGCCAACCAAGTCGGCCAGAACAAGATCGGCATCAACTTCACCTGGACCTTGATCTGCGGGTTTCTGGTCATGTTCATGCAGGCCGGCTTCGCCATGGTTGAGTCAGGGCTGTGCCGAGTCAAAAATGCAAACCATACCTACATGATGAACTTCTTCGTCTACGGGTGCGGATTGCTTGCGTACTGGCTGATTGGCTTCGCCATCCAGATGGGCGGGGCGGCCGGAAGCATGAATCTTGGTGGATTACAGCCACTCTCCGCGGAGTTTCCAGTCTCTCTCTTCGGCCACAACTGGGGCATCTTCGGCCAGAATGGAATGTTCCTCGCAGGTCATAGCTATGATGTTGGCGTCATGGTGATCTTCCTTTTCCAGATGGTCTTTATGGATACAGCTCTGACCATTGTGACCGGTGCCGCGGCGGAACGCTGGAAGTTTCTCACGTTCTCTGTTTCCTCGGTTCTGATGGGCGCGTTTACTTATCCGCTGTTTGCAAACTGGGCTTGGGGCGGCGGCTGGTTGGCTCAATTGGGAAGCAATCTTGGCCTGGGCAAGGGGTATTGCGACTTCGCCGGGTCGGGAGTTGTGCATGCAGTTGGCGGCGTGACTGCACTGGCCGTAGCAATGATCATTGGTCCGCGCATCGGCAAGTTCAACAGGGATGGATCGAGCAACGCAATCATTGGCCACGATATTTCCGCGGTCCTGATCGGCTGCTTCATTCTTGCCTTTGGATGGTTTGGATTCAATCCGGGCAGCACACTCGGCGCCTCAGGCGCGGGTTGCCTGCGCATCGGATCAGTTGCGGTCAACACCATGTTAGCCGGCTGCACGGGCACATTTGGCGCGCTTCTTTACATGTGGTCATTGAAGGGCAAGCCTGATGCATCCATGAGTGCCAATGGGTTGCTGGCGGGGCTGGTGGCCATCACGGCGCCCAGTGGATTCGTAAATCCGATAGCGAGCGCCATCATCGGCTTCGTCGCTGGAGTGCTGGTCTGCCTCAGCGTAAGCTTCATTGAAAACTCGCTCAAGGTTGATGATCCGGTCGGCGCGATTTCAGTGCACGGTGCGGGCGGCCTGTGGGGCGTTCTTTCTGTCGGATTATTCGCTGACGGAAAGAGCAACTATGGTGGGTCATGGAACGGAGTCTCTGGCTCCGTAACCGGTCTCTTCTATGGAGACGCCAGTCAGTTGGTTGCTCAGTTGGTTGGAATCGCGACCCTGATCGGCTTTGTCTTTTCCTTCAGCTTTGTCCTCAACTGGGTTCTGGACATCTTTCTCGGTCAGCGCGTCTCTGCCGAGTCTGAAATTGACGGCCTTGACATTCCAGAGATGGGACAGCTTGGCTATCCGGAGTTCGTCTTCTGTGCGGAGCCGGACTTTATGAAGGTTGCCGAGCAAGCTGTCGCCTAGTTGTAATTGCAGCATTCTCCAGTGCAGCAAGGCACGATCTGCCATAGTCTTGCTGCACACCTTTTTAACCTGCATGCGTTTTGGTGGAGTCTTAGAGATGACGAAACTGTACAATGCTGTTCCAGCCGAATGCGATGAATTGTTTCACACTCCTCATGACCACAAGTCTGCTCAAGTGGCTTTGCCAACAGTGCTTGGAGCGGATGCATCGAATCAGTTGATGCGCATGTTTCGCGACCCGCGTGTTCTTGAGCCCAATGAACGCGGTAATCTGATTGTCCAGTTGCGCGAAGCAGTTGAGCTAATGCCCCATGTTGCGGAAGTGCGCGTGTTGCTTGGCATGGCGCTCTGCGTCGACCTGCAGGTTCAGGATGCGCTCGAAGAGTTGCGCGAAGCAGTACGACTGGCTCCTGATACCTTTATAGCAAGGCTTAAGTTTGGCGAGCTGCTGATGCGGCTGCGCATATGCGAGCAAGCTGCTGAGGAGACGCATCAGGCCGCTCTGCTCGCTTCTAATGCGGCGCAGTCCGAGCTGGCACGGAGACAGGCGGCTACAATTCGCACGATGATGAGAGAAGGAATAGAACGGGGAGGCTATGGAGGCTTGATGTCCCGGCTTTTTCGCTTTCGCCGTAACTCGAAACAAGGAATCAAAACGCCCGCGCTCGTTGGTTCCAAGTAGGAGAAGATGCCCGCAAGTCTGCAACTGGCGCTACTGATCGCCATCCTTCTTCCCGCGGGGAAGATTCTCGCATCCGTGTGCTCGCGTTATGGGATTCCCGCCATTCTCGGTGAATTGATGGTGGGTGTGCTGGCCGGCCCCGGATGCATCAACATCCTGCACATTCGACTCTTCACGGGCACGCCTGCCGCGGATTCCTTTCTGCTACTAGCGCAGATTGGCGGCTTCGTCCTGATGTTTATCGCGGGACTCGAAACAGACATCGAACGCATGCGCGAGGCCAGCGCAACAGCCTTTATGGTTGCGTTATCGGGCGTGATATGGCCCTTCTGCCTGGGCGCGGGCGCAGCGCATCTGCTCGGACTTCCCTGGAGCAGCGCGTGCTTCCTGGGCGGTGCTCTGACGGCGACCAGTGTTTCCATCTCAGCGCGCACCTTGATGGATGCTGGAAAGATGAACACCAAAGAAGCCTCTGTCATTCTGGGCGCAGCTGTCATCGATGACGTGATGGGGCTCTTCGTTCTGGCCTTTCTGGCCGCGTCGTGCAGCACCACCGGGGCCACGGCATTCGGCGTTGCTCCGATGGCATCGTACTGGCTGCAGCAACACATCCCCTGGGCTGCTCAGCATCCCTTAGTTGTCCAGATGTCCCTGATCGCAATTTGCGTCACGGCTTTCTTTCTTGCTTCCTACTGCGTGGCCAAGCGGTGGAGCGATCCTCTAATCCGGTTGTTTCGCAAGCTCGACGCCAACGAAGCAGTTACAAGTTGCGTGCTTGCTCTCGTGCTTCTCTACGCAATCAGCGCGGAGTGGCTGGGCAGTGTTGCGGGTATTACCGGCGCCTATCTGCTGGGCTACGTTTTTGCAGAGGCGGAGCTGAAGACCTATATCGAGCGCACCTTTGCCGCCATCGGCCACGGCCTGCTCATTCCACTTTTCTTTGTATCGATCGGCCTATCCAGCAACTTTCGCGCACTGGGCGGCCACTGGATGCTGCTTGGCGTCATCTTCTTTATTGCTGTGATTAGCAAGCTTATCGGTTGCGGAACGGCGGCTCTGGTGATGGGAATGGGGTCTGTCCGCAGCTTTCGCGTTGGTTGTGGAATGATCTCCAGGGGTGAGGTGGGGCTGATCGTGACGGCGATGGGGGCTGCCACGGGCATCTTCAAAGAGCCTGAGATTGCCGTCATGGTCACCGTTGTTCTATTGACCACTCTCTTCACGCCCGTTGTGATGCGCGGAGCCTTCATGATCAAGTGCCCGCAAGATTTAAATAATGATCAACCCGATGAGAACGACACATCGAAGTACTCTTCTGTCGTGGAGTCTCACGCAGAGGCCTGACAGCCCGCCGCCCTATGGGATGTCTAGCAGCTTGGGGATTTATATCCATCGCAAAGGCTAGCCTTGCTTCGTAGGGGCTTGCAGCTGCCGATAGATCGAATAGCGCTGCGTGCCAATCTTGTACATCGGCATCAGTGCGGAGCTTTCGTGATCCACAGACGTGCTGAAGCGCAGTTCAGATTTTGATTCGATCTGAACCCATTGATCTGCGTTCGTTCCGGGAGCTGCAACTGTCTTTGGCAAAGGGCTTGGCGGAGGCAGCTTCGCTGGCGAGGTGTCGCCGCTGTGAATGATACGGCTTGGCTCGTCGGCCGGACCCTCTCCAAGATTTGCAGCGAGTACCATCGGGCCATACAAGACAGCTGTTACGGAGTCGTCGCCGGGCAGTGGCTCCTGATGGAGTTGCATCGGAAGGCTGACGCTGATCGTATCGCCATCCTGCCAGACGCGGCGGATCGTAAGATAGGAGCCAGGATCGGCAATCGCTTCAAGTGGGCGGCCGTTAATCTTCACCTGAGCTTCTTCGGTCGTCCAGTTTGGAATGCGCAGGTGGATGGTGCGCTGCTTCGGGTGCGAAGATTTGATCTTGAGCGTCGTACCTTGCTCGCGCGGGAATTGCGTGACCTGCTCGATGATGAGGCCTTCGTCTTTCCAATCCAACGTGGACGAAATAAACTGGTTGACAAAGATGTCGCTGCCACGGCGGAAGTAGATCGTGTCGGTGAACTTGGCGAACTCTTCGGCACCGGTGCCAGTGCAGCACCAGAACGATTCTTCGGCGGAGTTATAGGCGCGCCAGTATCCGGCGGCGAGCGGGAAGAAGTACTGCTTCAGGCCTTGCGCATTCTGCGTGCCTAGCCGGCAGTTAAACAGCGCGCGCTCATAGGCATCCATCCAGCGCGCATCGGCGGTCCAACTGAAGACCTGGCGCTGAAGCTTCATCAGGTTGTAGGCCACGCAGCACTCGGCGTTCTTCCAGGCGAGAGTTCCTTCGAGCCGGCCCGCGGGCGTTTTCCAGGACTCATCGAGGCTGGTGTTGCCGATGACGTAGCTGCGCGCTGCGAGCACTTCGGTGATGAAGTACTCGGCGATATCGCGGTAGCGGCGCTCGCCGGTGACCTCATACATGCGCGCCGCGCCGATGATCTTGGGGACGTGCGTATTTGCGTGCAGGCCCTGCAACTCGTCGCGGCGCTCGGCGAGAGGATCAAGGAAGCCGGGCTGTTCAAAAAGGTGAGCGGCGTCGAGATAGCGCTGTTTCTTGGTGATGGCCGCAAGGTTGGCCAGGACTTCGTTCATGCCGCCGTACTCTGTGCGCAGCATGCGCTGGCGCTGATCTGCGCCAAAGGCAGAAAGGAAGTCCTGCGCCCATTGGCCCATGCCTTCGGCGATCTGCAATGCATCTGTATTGCCGGTGAGCTGAAACATATCGAGCAGGCCGGCCATGATCTTGTGGTAGGTATAGAAAGGCGCCCAGACCGACTTGCCCTGCGCCAGATGTTCGAAGAGCTCGGCAGGAAATGCGCTGAGATAGCGTGTTCCGATCTTCTTTTGGCAGGCAGCCAGACCGGCGACGAGCTGATCGCCACGGGCCTTGAGAACGGTGTTTCCGGAAGCGGCTGAGGACAGGGCTACAGCAGAGAGAAAGTGGCCACCGGCAAAATGACCGCGCAACTCACAAGTAGGTTCTTCCCAGCCTTTATAGGGTGTGGCGGTGGAGGATATGCCCGCCGTGATGCGGAAGGAATGCAAGAGCTGATCAACCGTGAGCGAGTCGAGATAGCGCGCATTGATCTCTTCCTGCTCGTGAAAGATGCCGGGAGCGAGACGTACCGAGGCGAGCGGAAAGGGCATAAGCCTGCCCGCAGGGTGCTCGTTTTCGCCGATAGACAGGGCCCGAGCGACTGCCGACGAGCCAATGAAGCAAAGTCCAGCGGCCCCGGCAGAAGTCTTGAGGAAGTTGCGACGCGAACGGTCTATCATGGCGGTGCTCCTGCTCAATGCTGATTTGCAGCCGGAGTGAAAGCAGAGACTCCGGCTGCTGGATTTTACGACGTGATGCTGGAAGCGATAAAGCTACTGCAGCGGATACGAATAGATGCTGATGCTGAACGGAGGCGCGTCAATCGTGTCAGGTGCCGAGCTGAGCGCATGCTCATCGACCGTCAGCTCTGGTGTCTTTCCGACTGCAACGACCGCGTCCAACTTGGATGGCGCCATCTGCCAGAGAGTTCCTTTGCCGGCCAGCTTCGCGCCGTTGATTGCGAGCTTCATGCTGTGCGCGGCATCCGATGGATTGAGCACGGCAAAGGTCAGTGTCTTGCGGTCTTCGCTGAGTGCAGCGCTTACATCCAACGGATAAGTATCGCTGCCGGGATTGACTGCGGGCTGATCGCCGCCGGCCGGAAAGATGGGCTTGGGTTGCGGCGAGTCTCCGGAGACTTCGACAGGGATGGTGCCGAAGTGATCGCGGTACATCTTGAAGAGCATGCCCGTGGGATTGAGTACGGCTTCAGTGCGGGTCTGGCTCATCATCGCGGTTGCGAAAGTGAATGCACCCATCTGGAAGATATCGGAGTGGCGGAACATCTCATGGAAAGCCCAGGCATAGGCCGGAACAACCTTGTAGGAGTTCGGTCCGCCGCCGAAGTAGGCCCACTCGTCGATCGCAATGGGAACTGGCTTGGTTCGGAGCGCGGGAATCCGCTTCAGGTATTCCTGGTAGTGCTCATATTTTGCACGGACCTGGACGGCCGGAGCGCGTTGCCACTCGATGAAGCTCAGCGGCGGATTGATGGGAACTTTCTTCTGCAGCTTCATGTCGGTATGCTCGCTGCCAGACGCGTAGTAATGCTCGCTCACCATGTCGATGTTGTCGAGGCAGTTGAGCAGCATCTGACCGGTCCAGTCAGCAGAGGAAAGATAGTCGGGAACATATTGGCCATTGATGCGTCTAGACTGGTCCGCGCCTTCCATTACGTCAGGCATGGCGCCGCCTGCAATGAGCTTGATGGAGGGATCGATCTTGCGCATTTCCTTGGCAAAGACGTTGTGCTTCAACTCGTATTGTGGAAGCGACATGGAACCCATCTGGTAGTCGCCCCAGGGCTCATTGCCAACGCCCCAAAACACTACGTGATACGGCTCGGAATGGCCATTCGCGGCGCGCCATTTACCCATGGGCGTGTTGGCTGCGCCGTTGGTGTATTCGACGAGGTCGCGAGCGGACCATGCATCACCGAAGCCTGCGTTGACGGTGATGTATGGATCGACGCCGAGCAGCCGGCAGAGCGTGAGGAATTCGTCGGTGCCCACGTCGTTCGGCTGCACAGCGTGCCACACGGGATCGAAGATGGGCGGGCGCTTATCAATCTCGCCCACACCGTAGCGCCACTCATAGGAGGAGACGAAGTTGCCGCCAGGAAAGCGTAGGACGCCAAAGCGCATCTGCTTGAGCGCGGCGATGACCTCGGGACGGAAGCCTTCGATGTTGTCAGCAGGCATGAGTGAGACCGTGCCGACATGAAAAGAGCCGGTGCCAGTGCCTGTGATTTCCAGGGTGGCGTCATCGGTGTCGGCTGCGGCAGTGTATCGAAGCGAGAACTTGCGGTAAGCGGCGCCAAGCGTCCCGATAGTAACAGACTGACGGTCCGCTGCATCCTTGCCCCAGATGAGCGTGACCTTGACCGCCACGCCAGCAGAGCCCGAGAGCAGAATACGCCCGACGTAGGCCTTGTCCTTGCGAACCGCGATACCGGACTGGCTCAAACCGTGCGGCGCTTTGGTTTCGACTTTGATCAGGGGCGTTTGTTCGCCGGTGAAAGGCGTCTTGGTGTCCATGGTGACGGCGTCGTCACCGCCGATAGGAGCCCACCAGCGCGTAGGAACGCGGCGGAAGCGCGGATTCCCCGCTGCATTGCCGATGACTGGAGGTGGCGTAGGTGCGCTGGTTGCGACCGGGTAGAAGAACTTGCGATCGACAAGCATCTCAGACCAGATACCGGTGTTGACGATGTCGCCGCCGTGCTCTAGAAATTGCCCATAGATGTTCTTCGAGATCGGTGCGCCGGTCTTGGACGCATCGATCGTGACATGAACCGGAGGCGCCTGCGCAGCAGAGACGAACGGCAGGAATAGTGCGGCCAGCATCAGTGCCGTGCACTTTAAAGCAGATTTTGTTGTTGCTGATTTCATCATTTGATCTCTCCTGCCGCGAAAACGAACGAGTTCCTGTTGCGCGGACTTTGCGGCTATTGGTGCTGCATTCGGTTCAGATGAAGAAGCGGGATGAATGAGTGCGCTGCCCGGGCGCGCACTCACTCGTGCGGTCTGACGCTATGGCTCGAGCGAGATTACGGTGACCGACTTCGGCTCAACCGTCAGTGTCAGCCTGCCGTTTTTCACACTGGCTGAAACAGGCTTCGGAACAACGGTGCTGGGCTTTTCAAATGTGTTCACGCTGTCGACGGCAGAGGCGGTCAACGTCTCTCCCTTCGCTGACTTGGCAGTCAATCCGGCGATTCCGGCGTCGATGTCAGCGGGCTTTTCAGGATCGAGATTCGTGATTTCAATCCAGAGCTTGCCAGTGGAGTCCTTTGCGGCAAGGGCATCGATGCGCGGCAACGTGATGCCGTCGCGATGGAGCGTGCCCGGATCGAAATCGACCGGAACAAAGGTCGCGTCCTGGAACGGAAGATACATCTTGTAGACGTAGTAGGTCGGCGTGAGAACCATCTTCTCCTTGTCGGTCATGATCATCGCCTGCAGTACATTGATCATCTGGGCGATGTTGGTCATGCGCACGCGGTCGGCATGGCGCGCAAAGATATTCAGATTCAGCGCGGCCAGAACTGCGTCTCGCATGCTGTTCTGCTGAACGAGAAAGTCCTTGTTCGAGCCGGGCAGCGGCGCATGCCACGCACCCCATTCGTCCACGACCAGCGCGATCTTCTTTTCGGGGTCGTACTTGTCCATGACGGCCTCCTGCTTGCGCAGGAACTCATCCATGACGAGCGTGGACTTGAGCGTCTTGGTGTAATCCTCGATGCCGAAGCCCACAGAAGGCGTCGAGACCGGCCATCCATTCGGCGTTGTATACCAGTGCACCGAAAGGCCGTCGATGTCCCAGCTCCAGTCGTGGCTCTTCCAGGCCTTTATGACGGCTTCGGTCCATTCGGTCTCAGGAAAGCCGGGGCCAACGGCGATCTTGAGCATATGGTTTGCGCCCTTTTGGGAGGGATTGACGTTGTCGACGAAGCGGCTGTAGATCTTGAGCTGGCTGACATAGTAGTCGGTCGACATGTCGCCGCCGCAACTCCAACTCTCGTTGCCGATCCCCATGAAGCCGACCTTGTAAGGGTCGGGATGCCCGTTTGCGGCCCGCTCTTTCTCGAGCGCTGTCGGCGCGGCTGCGGTCATGTACTCCAGCCATTCGGAGGCCTCCTGCGGAGTTCCCGAACCGACGTTGACCGAGACGTAGGGCTGGCTGCTGATCTGCTGCATGAAATCCATGAACTCGTCGGTGCCGAAGCTGTTCGGATCTATCACACCGCCCCATGCGGAGTTGAGAGTCGCGGGCCGTTTATCGGCAGGTCCGATTCCTTTGCGCCAGTGATACTGGTCGGCAAAGCAGCCGCCCGGCCAGCGGACATTGGGCACCTTGATCGCTCGAAGAGCAGTCACGACGTCATTCCGAATCCCGCGAGTGTTCGGGATCGAAGAATCCGGTCCGACCCAGATGCCCTCGTAGAGGCCGTGCCCGAGATTCTCAGCGAACTGGCCGAAGATGTTTCGGTCGATCTTTGCTCCGGTCTTGGAGGCGTCGATAGACAGATGAGCAGTCTGCGCGGCCATGAACGGCACGGACACAATCGCTGCTAAAAAAAACAAACTACACAGAAACCTGCGCATCACGTATTCCTCCTTGAAACAAGAGCAGGGGCCGCAAGGTCAAAAGAAGACGCAGCACAGCCCAGCCGCGTAATCACACAAAACAAACGCCAGTTTTGAGATTCATTCCTGGACCTCTTGACGATAGAGGCCTGACGCAAGATGCGACAAGACAAATAAATCGTTTGTTGTGATCGATTTTATCGATAGCTTCGAGCCCGCGCTGGAATGGTTCTTGAATTGCGATCGCGAGCGCGCCTCCTACGCCAGAAAACAGGCACGCAGACTGATTTTGTGCGAGTCTGTCAGGCGGGCTTCAAAAGAATCACGCAGGCATCCAGCGTCGTGTTCGTAATGCAAGAAAACTAGAACAAATTGGTAAGCTCGGCAGAGGAATGCGACTCTCCGTCGAGAATCCCGACTTGGTACTATTCCGCAGTCCGGCACAGGATGGCTCCTGCGTCATACACTATCCTTGCAGGAAAACGCTTACATGCGACGGATTCAATCCCGACTCGATCTCGTCCCCGAGTTTCCTTCCGGCCGATCGAATCGCCATCTTTCGCGTGATCGAGCCGGTGCTGCATTTGGGATCAGATCTCGTGTATCGCTGCGCAAGAGGTCAGGCGTGTCCGATGCATCACTGTGAAGTCGGTAGAAGGGAATTCGGAATCATGGTTCTCAAAATAGTCCGCCTTGTTGCTGCGATAACCATCACCGTGTTTGCGCTGGTTTGCGGCGTACTTGCCCAAACACCTTCCGCAATTGCGGCCAAGCCTCTGCCGTTTGTCAGTCCGATCTTCGGCGACAACATGGTTTTGCAGCGCGGCAAGCTGAACACTCTATGGGGATGGTCAGAACCGGGCGACCATGTGCAGATCAAGATAGGAGAGCAGACAGCATCTGCCATCGCTGGAGCCGACCGCCGCTGGCAGGCGAAGATTCAGCCTCCTCCCGCAGGCGGTCCCTACATCATCAAGATCTCTGGCCGTGAAACTGTGGAACTGCACAATGTGATGGTCGGCGACGTATGGCTGTGCGGTGGGCAGTCGAACATGGGGCTGCCATTACGGTTTGTGCGCAACGGAGCCGATGAAGCAAAGGTGGCCAATTACCCCGAGATTCGCTTCTTCTCCGTCGCGGGACACACGGCTTACCACCATGTTGATGTTGCAGAGGGGAACTGGAAGGTGGTCTCGCCCGAGACCGCAGAAGATGTTTCGGCTGTTGGCTACTACTTTGCACGCAAGGTCCAGCAGGAGATTCATGTTCCGATTGGCTTGATCGTCGATGCGATGGGCGGAACACCCGCGGAGGCCTGGACAAGCGCGGCGGCGCTTCATCCCCTTCATGATTTCGATATACCGTTGGCTGAATTGCAGAGGCTGACTGCAATCGGCGCGCCTGAATACGGCAACTACGTGATGCATTGGTATGACCAGTACGACATCGGGCTCAAGGGAAATTGGGCTGCTCCAGAACTGGACGACTCAAGCTGGACACCTGTCGATCTCCCTGGCGGTTTCAAAGAACTCGGCGTACCCGAGACTCCCGCATTGGCGTGGTTTCGAAGAACTGTCGTTTTGCCTGACCCGCTTCCCGCAGGGATGCCTCTACTCTTCCTCGGATCGATCGAGCGAATGGATACGGCATACATCAACGGAAAGCACGTCGGCGGCAGTGCGTGGGTGGAGAACCCGCGGGTTTATCCATTGTTTGGCTCTGTTCTTAAACCCGGAAAGAACCTGATTGCCATCCGCGTGCTGAAGACAAAACCTGTGGGCGGATTCCTTGGCAAGCCGGAAGAACTGCATCTCGCGCTGGGCGACAAGTCAATCATTCCGCTGGCGGGAAAGTGGAAGGGCAAACTCAGCGTGGATGCTCGTCCCCCGCAGACACTGCCTATTGCGTACGAGAACTGGCCGGTGATGCCGACCGTTCTATATGAAGGAATGCTGGCGCCCATTGCACCGATCTCTATTGCGGGCGTCCTCTGGTACCAAGGCGAACAGAACTCCGAGAGGGGGTTTCAGTATCGCAGGATTCTCCCGGCGATGATTGCAGACTGGCGAAGGCTCTTTGGGCAGGGCGATCTGCCCTTCTATATTGTCAGCTTGCCCGCATTCAAGCCGCACAGCACAACGCCAGTTGACGGCGATGAGTGGACCGAAACGCGCGAGTCTCAGGCTCTCACCGTGGCCAGCGTTCCCAACTCCTGCCTCGCGATCACCATTGATACAGGCGATGCGGACAACATTCACGCCAAAGACAAGCAGCCGGTCGGCGATCGGCTCGGTCTCTGCGCGCTGGCCAATTACTATGGCGAAAAGGTAGTGTATTCAGGTCCGGTTCTGACCTCGGTGGAGCGGCTTCCGGGCTCGATGCGCCTGCATTTTGCTCACACGGATGGTGGCCTGGTGGTGAAGGGCTCAAAGCTGGAAGAGTTCTCCATTGCAGGCGAAGACAGGAAATGGGTTTGGGCCGATGCACGCATCGAAGGCGATACCGTGATTGTTTCATCTGCTTCGGTGCCAAATCCGAAAGAGGTCCGTTACGCCTGGCAGTCAAATCCGGCGGCGACACTGTTTAATGGCGCCGGGTTGCCAGCCGGTCCCTTCCGAACCGATACTTGGCCTGGCATCACTGAAGCGCACAGGCCCTATTGACAGCGTGTAATCGATCTCAATCTCCGTTCTTTTGGATATAACCATGTCGATGATCCGAATCGCGAAACTGTTTGCACTCACGAGCTTCTCCATCGTGTTTGCATGTACTGATCTGCGTGGGCAGGCGGCCTCGCAAAGCTCGCATGAGAAGCTCTGGTATCTGACTCCTGCTCCCATCTGGGATCACGCACTGCCTGTAGGAAATGGCCGACTGGGAGCGATGGTCTTTGGCGGAGCAAACTCCGGCCAGAACAATGGTGACCTGCAAGACGCTCGTCAAAATGCTTCCCTGATGGACGGCTCGCAGACCTCGGGGGCTGACGAGCACCTGCAATTGAATGAATCGTCCCTCTGGCAGGGCAGCCGTGCAAACCGCCTGAATCCGCGGGCGCACGAAGCCGTGCCTGAGATTCGCAAACTGCTGCTCGAATCGAAGGGACTGGACGGCGCCAAGATCTCTGCCGCTGAAAAGCTCGTCGAAGACGGTATGATCGGCATCCCCGCGGGAATGCCCAGCTACAGTACATTGGGCGACCTTTATCTGCGCGCTCCAAACAAATCCGCCGTCAGCGATTACCGCCGTCAGCTCGATCTTGAAACGGGTGTCACGCGCGTGACCTATGCGATGAACGGCGTGCGCTATGCGCGCGAGGCATTCGCGTCTGTTCCAGATGAAGTGATTGTCGTGCGGCTCAGCGCCGACAAAAAAGGCGCGATCAACTACCGGCTCAGCATGGACCGGCCTGCAGACTCCAGCGTCCACACCCGCGGAGAGAACACGCTCATCTTGCGTGAAGGGCCGAAGCATAAAGGCGCAATTCGGTTTGCCGGTGAGGCGCTCGTCTTGCCAACCGGTGGCAGTGTTCACGCGGAGGGCTCCGAGATTGTGATCGCCGATGCCGACGCAGTCACGATTCTGATTGCGGCGGCCACCGACTTCAAAGGCGGCCCCTTCGCAGGCGGTGACCCCGAGGCGCAATGCGAGCGCGCGCTGGCGCAGGCGAAGACCCACAGTGCCGAGCAGATCCTTGCTCGGCAAGAGGCCGTCTACCAGCCGATCTATCGCAGAACAGCTCTTCACCTTGGATCGGCGACCACAGCAAGTGTAGATCTGCCCACCGATGAGAGAGTGAAGCGAGTCAGTGCCGGAGCTGACGACCTCGGCTTGCAGGAACTCTACTTCGAGTTCGCTCGCTACTTGCTGATCGGCTCATCGCGTCCCGACGGCTTGCCCGCGAATCTACAGGGGATCTGGGCGGCGGGCATCGACAATCCGTGGGGATCGAAGTGGACCATCAACATCAACACCGAGATGAATTACTGGCTCGCCGAGCCTGCCGGGCTTGAAGAAACTACGCTGCCACTGATCAACCTGATCGACATGGTGCGGACGCCCGCGAGCGGTACGGGCGTCCGCGTTGCTCAGGACTACTATGGTGCCCGTGGCTTCGTGATTCATCACAATACCGACCTGTGGGGCGATGCTGAACCGATTGATGGATATCGCTGGGGCATCTGGCCCATGGGCGGTGCTTGGCTCTCGCTGCACGCATGGGATCACTACGCATACACGCTGGATAAGAAGTTCCTGCATGACCGGGCATGGCCGATCATGCGTGATTCATCTCAGTTCTTTTTGGATTATCTTGTCGACGATGGCTCAGGGCATCTAGTTACGGGACCGTCGCTCTCCCCGGAAAATACCTACCTCGTGCCGGATGGGAGTGTTCATTCGGTGACGATGGCTCCTACGATGGATATTGAAATCCTGCGCGAACTCTTCACGCGCACCCTCGACACAGGAAAAATCCTCGGTGAAGATGCCGCTTTTCTCAAGCAGGTTGAAGACGCGCGCAGCAAGCTGCCTCCCTTTGCCATCGGCAAGCTCGGTCAACTGCAAGAGTGGCAGCACGACTACGATGAAGCTGAACCGGGACACCGCCACATCTCGCATCTCTGGGCGCTTTTTCCCGGCACGCAAATCTCTCTTGAACACACACCCGACCTTGCCAAGGCGGCGCGCGTCTCGCTGGAGCGTAGGCTCTCTTTTGGAGGCGGACAGACAGGATGGTCGCGAGCCTGGGTTGTGAACTATTGGGATCACCTGCATGACGGCAAGCAGGCATACGACAGCCTTCAGGTCATGATTCGGCAGTCCACATTTCCTAACCTTATGGATACGCATCCACCGGGGGTATTCCAGATCGACGGCAACCTGGGTGCGGCTAACGGAATGCTTGAAGCTCTCGTTCAGTCGCGTTGGATGCCGGAATTCTCCGAGGTCGAACTTCTTCCGGCCCTGCCCGAGCAGTGGTCCGAGGGCTCCATCCAGGGAGTTCACGTCCGCGGCGGTGCGATTCTCGATCTGCAATGGAAGGCAGGCAAGATCGTTTCGATGAAGTTGCACGCGAAGAGTGATGGAGCGATCCGGCTGATTCCACCGCATGGACAAGTCATTGCCGGTATCCGCTCCGCAGCAGGACGATTGATCAGCGCGGAAAAAGATGGCGCGATCCGCCTGACGAGTGGAAGTTCCTACTCGGTAGCGTTTCAATGATCCGCACACAGAAAGGTGAAATTCAATGATCTCCCAGCTTTCAGCCAAAGGCCTGATGCCGTTTGTGCGGCCTGTTGCCTCTCGAACCATTTCAATCTCTGTTCTATTGGCCCTGTTTTTCTCTGCTCATTTCGCCATCGCTCAGATGTCCGGCCAGGAAAGAGCGGGCCTTGCACCAGTCGTCGCGCAGCAGTCTGAGCATGGTTTTCATGCCACGATAGGTTCCGAGGTCCTCGACGTTACGGTCTGCGGCAACGCAGTGATCCACGTGCTGGCGAAGCCTGATACGGCCGCGCAGACCGGGCCAAAGCCCTGGATGCTCGATCAAAGCCAATCCTGCCCCGGTGCGCCGTTTCAATTTACGCAAGACGCCAAGTTGGCAACGCTCAAGACGGACAGTCTCGAGGTGAGCATCAATCTTGAGCGCGGCAATCTTCTCTTCAGCACAGTGAAGGGAGATGGACTGCTGAACGAGGGGTACAGCATGCCCCGCACCTATGAGCCGGTGCAGTTGAATGGCGAGAGCACCTACCGAGTCACCGATCGCTTCTCTCCCGTGATGGCCGAGGCTTTCTATGGGCTCGGCCAGCATCAGAGCGGCCTGTTCAATTATCGTGGCGCAACCGTCGAGCTGGGTCAGGACAACACCGACGTCGCGATTCCTCTGCTGGTCTCAAGCAGAGGCTATGCGCTGATGTGGAATTCGGCAGCCCTCACTTATGTTGACAATCGCTTTCCGCTCGATGCGATATTCAGCTCCATCGCCGGCAAGTCGGTCGATTACTACTTTCTTTACGGTCCTGAGATGGACACGATCATCCACCAGTACCGCAACCTCACCGGCCATGCGCCAATGCTGCCCAAATGGTCCTACGGTTTCTTCCAATCCAAGGACCGTTACGTATCGCTCGATGAGATCGCCGGCATCGCGAAACGCTATCGCGCAGAGCATATTCCGCTCGACGCTATGGTGCAGGACTGGTTCTGGTGGAAGAATGAGGGCGATCCCGAGTTCAACGAGAACTATCACGACGTTGCGAAGGATCTCGCGGGCCTGCACAAAGAAAATGTGCATACGATGATCTCCGTCTGGGGCATGCTCGATCCCAAGTCCGAAACATACAAAACGCTCGACTCAAAAAAACTTCTCATTCCCGGGGCGCATGTTTATGATCCGAGCAACGCCGAAGGGCGCGACATCTATTGGAACCGCCTTCCTGGCAAGCTGCTTACTCAGGGATGGGATTCCTTCTGGCTCGATAGCGCAGAGCCGGAGGAGTTCTGGCCGCATATGGGCGACGCGATCCTGCGCAACAAGCAATTGGCCATCGGTAACGGAGCCGAGTACACCAATGTTTTTCCGCTGCTGCATACGCTCGGTGTGCAAGATCATTGGAAGCAAGACACAGACCGCAAACGCGTCTTTCTGCTCACGCGTTCGGCATTCCTCGGCCAGCAGCGCGTCGGCGCCACTGTTTGGTCGGGCGATGTCTACGGCAGTTATTGGGGACTCACTCATCAGGTAGCCGCCGGCCTCAACTTCGCCTTGTCGGGTTATCCCTATTGGACGACGGACATCGGCGGCTACTGGCCGCCCCACGACGATCCAATCGCCGATCCAGCCTTCCAGGAACTCTATGCGCGCTGGTTCGAGTTCGGCGTCTTCTGCCCCATCTTCCGCACTCACGGCCACCGGCCCGCCAACGAGTTATGGAGCTTCGACAAGGTCGAGCCCACGCTCATTCGTTACGACAAACTCCGCTATCGCCTCATGCCGTATATCTACTCGCTCGCATGGAAGGTCACGAGCGAGGATTACACCATCCAGCGTCCGTTGGTCATGGATTGGCGCACCGACGAGAAGACATGGAATATCGGCGACCAGTTCATGTTCGGTCCTGCCCTGCTGGTCAATCCAGTGTTGAAGGCCGACGCCACTCATCGCAACGTCTATCTTCCCTCATCGCCAAAGTGGTATGACTTCTGGACTGGGGCATCGGTTCAAGGCGGCAAGGAGATTGATGCCGAAGCGCCGCTTGATCGCATCCCGCTCTACGTGCGCGCCGGTTCCATTCTTCCGATGGGACCTGAAATCGAATACGCTGATCAGAACCCCGGCGGTCCGATCGAGCTGCGCATTTATCGCGGAGCCGACGGAGAATTCAACCTCTATGACGATGCTGGCGACAGCTACGATTACGAGAAGGGCCAGCACTCGGTGATTCCCATTCGCTGGAACAACAGCGCTGAAACCCTCACAATCGGCGCACGCGCAGGCTCGTATCCCGGAGTGGTCGAAAAGCGTGCATTCCGGATTGTCCTGGTGACGAGCGCGCACGGCATCGGCGGCGAAGTGACGAGCAAGGTTGATAAGGAGATCGCCTACGAGGGCAAGGAGATCAAAGTGAGCCTTCGCTAGAAGTAAGTACCAGCAGAGCCAAAGCCATGTGCAGGGACTTGGGCATCGAAGGACTTATCGTGCGTGCGTGAGGATTGCTCCTCCGACCGCATGCAAAGGTACGACCTTGTCAACCCCGCCGAACTTGATCGCTTCTTTGGGCATGCCGAAGACGATGCATGTGGCTTCATCCTGCGCGATCGTAATAGCTCCAGCCTGTTTCATCTCGAGCATTCCGCGGGCGCCGTCGTCTCCCATGCCTGTCAGGATCACTCCGACTGCGTTCCGTCCGGCATAGCGGGCGGCGGAGCGGAAGAGCACATCGACGGAAGGACGGTGGCGGCAGACCAAGGGGCCATCCTTGACCTCAACGAAGTAGCGCGCTCCGCTTCGCTTGAGCAGAAGATGATGATTGCCGGGCGCAACGAGTGCGCGTCCCCGAATCACCGAATCGTTGGTCTCGGCTTCTTTCACGGTGATGGCGCAAAGGCCGTCAAGCCGGTTGGCAAAGGCGCGTGTAAACAACTCCGGCATGTGCTGCACAATCACGATGCCAGGGCAATCGGCTGGAAGAGTCTCGAGCAGGGTTTTGAGTGCCTCCGTGCCACCGGTCGAGGCGCCAATCACCACAACCTTTTCCGTGGTCTCAGCCATTGCGTGAGTTGCGGGCGAGAGGATCGCGTCCGCGGTGAGTTTTGGTTCGACGGCATGACTTGGCGCGAGAGCATGCAACCTTGCGCCGGCAGCAGCCTTGACTGCTTCGCAGAGTATGACGCGCGATTCTTCAAGGAACTGCTTGGCGCCTAGGCGAGGCTTGGTTACGATGTCTACCGCGCCATATTCGAGGGCCCTGAATGTGCTTTGCGTGCCCTCCTCCGCGAGGCTTGAACAGATCACCACCGGTATCGGGTGCTGGGACATGATTGTCTTCAAAAAGGTGAGTCCATCCATGCGCGGCATCTCGATATCGAGCGTGATGACATCGGGCACTTGCTCGCTGATGCGATCTGCTGCGACAAAAGGGTCGCCCGCAGTCGCAATCACTTCGATCTGAGGATCGGAGGAGAGTACTTCGCGAAGAGTCTGACGAACAACGGCGGAGTCGTCCACGATGAGCACGCGAATCTTCTGTAGGTTCACGACAACGGCCTCTCTGTTCTCTTGCGCGAAAACTTGCACGCTCAATGTTCGACTGCAAGCGTCGGACTGTCACCGCGCACAGCCCGGCTCAGCCGAGCCTTCGCAGCAGCACTTCTCCTGTCCCGGTGTGAAACATGATATTGAGACCCGATATGCCCCCTAAGCTGGATGCAATAACATCGAAGCCTTCGGCCTGCAGTATCCGGATTGCAGCCTCGCAATTCAACTTCCCTACGGTGGGCCGCAATGCGTCATGCGCCACGGCGAGCACGTCGGCACCACCGAAGATCTTTACCTGCACCTCGCGGCGGATCGCACCGAGCGCGTCGAGCCGACGAGCCACATTGCTTACTGAAAAGTCCACATAGCGGTGCCCGTCGGTGCAACGCGCATTCTCAGGAGCTTTGACCGGATAACTGGGGAGCATGGGATGGCAGAGCACGCCAATGCCCAGCCTTGGAACCAGGAAGGTGATTCCGACACATGACCCGAGTATGGTTCGAAAGATCACTGGCTCTGTAGCCAGATGAGATTCTCCTGGCTGCACAAAGACTTCAGGCAATGTCACATCAAGTTCAGCCATCGACCCTCCTGTAGAGTGCCGGGGCCACGGGTGCCAAGGGGAGGTTCATGTCGTGCAAGGTTTCGGCATGACCGACAAACATGTATCCGCAAGGGACGAGATGGCTTGTCAGCTTATTCAGTATTTTCTCCTGCGTCGGTCGGTCGAAGTAGATGATGACATTGCGGCAGAAGATGGCGTCGACTCGCTCCGCGATGCCATAATTGCCATCCATGAAATTGAGGCGCCGAAACTCGATCAGCCTCCGTAACTCGGGAACCACTCGCACTTGACTCGATCCATGATCGCGACTGCGCATGAAGTATCTGTGCTTGAGAGCCGGTGGGACTGGATTGATGACCTCTTCCGAGTAGATGCCTTTCTCGGCTTTGGCGAGCACTGCTGTAGAGATGTCGGTAGCCAGTATTCTGAAGCGGAAGCCGGGATGAGACTGCGCGTATTCGCTCAGCACAATGGCCAGCGTATAAGGCTCCTCTCCGGTAGAGCATCCGGCACTCCAGATTGTGAATTGCTGCCCGCCTCCGTCTCTTTCCATCAGCCTGGGAAGAGCTTTCTCGATCAAAAAATCAAAGTGCGCCGGTTCGCGAAAGAAGTCAGTCTTGTTGGTTGTTACTACATCAATCAAGTGAACCATCTCGTTCTTCAATCCCTGATGGCTAAAGAGGTAATCGCAGTACTGGGCATAGGATGCGAGATCGAGGGCTCGCAGGCGCCGCTTGATGCGGACCTCAAGCATGGTTCGTTTTTCCGAGCCAAGGTGGATGCCCGCTTCGCTGTAGATCAGGTCGCAAAGCCGCGCATAGTCTCGGGTTGAAAGGCCTTCCTCGTGAGTGCCCATCGCGTGAACGGGGCGCTTTCGCACCCCGTTTTTTCTCCCCTCAAGCAGCCGCTTCGACGAGTGTTTTGCCAGATTCCGTGACGCGATCCATTGCCAGATCATCGGCAGAGAAGACGCGATCGATATCCAGAATCATGATGAACTGCGTATCGCGCTTTCCCATTCCCTTGATAAAGTCGGTACGGATCTGGGTTCCTATGCGGGGTGCCGGCTGAATCTGATCTGGCTCCAGATCGATAACCTCCTCGACTGAGTCGGCAAGAGCTCCGATGACCGTCGATTCGTTATCCAGCAACACCTCGACCACTACGATGCAAGTGTTGCGCGTGTTCTCAGTCTTAGTCATCTCAAAGCAAAGCCGCAGGTCCACAACCGGGACAACACTTCCCCTCAGATTGATTACTCCGGCCATCAACTCAGGCGTCCGTGGAATTTGCGTGATGGTCGTCAGGTCGAGTACCTCTCTTACCTTGGCCACATCGGTGGCAAAGATCTCGTTGCCGAGCTTGAAGGTGAGATACTGACGTGCCTCCGTGATTTCGCTAACGCTCATGCTTGAACTCCTCTCTCATCCGGAAGACCAGGCGCGCGCCGTTTCGGCACGCGCCTGCCTAGTCAGTAGCGCTCGAACTCGCTGTCGAGGTCGTCGGGTTTGTCCTTGAGCCGCAAGCTGAATCCGCTCCCGGACTTTGTGGATGCTGGGGCTGCCTGGCCGCCCTGTTTTGCCGCTCTTTGGGGAGCGGAAGACTCCTGCCTGCCCGCGCGTGCAACCAGCCTTTTTCGCGTTAAGGCGCTGTCATCGTCCCCGGTATGGAAGAACGAAAGCGCACTGACGAGTTGTTCGGACTGACCAGACAGCTCTTCGGTGGTTGAGGCCATCTCTTCTGAAGCGGATGCATTTTGCTGGATGACCTTTTCCAGTTGCTGAAGCGCCTTGTTGATCTGCTCAGCGCCGGTATCCTGCTCCTTGCTGGCGGCTGAGATCTCCTGAACCAACTCCGCGGTTCGCTGAATATCAGGCACGAGTTTGTCCAGCATCTCGCCGGATTTCTCCGAGACCTTCAACGTGGTTGCGGAGAGCTGGTTGATCTCTCCGGCCGCCTTCTGGCTACGTTCTGCGAGCTTGCGCACTTCGGCGGCCACCACGGCAAATCCCTTGCCATGTTCGCCGGCACGCGCCGCCTCGATCGCAGCATTCAATGCAAGAAGATTGGTTTGCCGGGCGATCTCTTCAATGATCGAAATCTTGTTGGCGATCTCTTTCATTGCGGCCACTGCCTCCAGCACGGACTTGCCGCTCTCCTGCGCGTCCTTGGCCGACTTGTTGGCAATCTTGTCGGTTTGCTGCGCGTTGTCTGCATTCTGCTTGATGTTGGAAACCATCTCCTCCATGGAAGAGGAAGCTTCCTCGGCCGCTGCCGCCTGGTTGCTGGCGCCCTTCGAAACCTGGACAGAAGCCGTCGAGATGGACTGGCTGGCAGCTGCCACTTCACCGGCGATCGAGCGGATGTCCGAAACTGTTCGCGTCAATCCATCCACCATCGCGCTCAAGGCCTGCATCAGCTTGTCTTGCGGCGACCGCTCACGAATTGCCACGGTCAGATTTCCATTGGAGATCTCCTCTGCGGCTGCTGTGATGTCATTCATCGCGACGATCAATGTGTTCAGATTGTTCTTGATGGTGTTGAAGTCGCCGTTGTATGTATCTGTGATCTGCGCCGGCACATCGCCCTTGCTGATCATGTCCACATATCGAGCAGCCACGTTCAGAGGGCCGATGACCGCATCAAGTGTTTCATTGACGCCCTGCACAATCTTTCGATAGTCGCCCTGGTGCTTGCTGGCATCGGCGCGCGTGGCCAGCTTTCCATCAACGGCTGCCTTGACCAGCAGACCAGCGTCATTCACCAACGAGTTAACGGCATCGATGCAGGTATTCAGGTTATTCTTAATGGTGTTGAAATCGCCATTATAAGAGTCGGTGATCTTGGCCGGAATATCGCCCTTGCTGATCCTGTCAACATAGTTTGCGGCCACATTCAAGGGGCCGATCACCGCATCGAGTGTTTCATTGACACCCTGCACGATCTTCCGGTAATCGCCCTGGTGTTTGCCGGCATCGGCGCGGGTAGCGAGTTTGCCTTCCACGGCCGCTTTCGAAAGCAGCCCGGCATCGACCACAAGCGCGCTGACCGCATCGATGCAGGTGTTCAGGTTGTTCTTGATGGTGTTGAAATCACCGTTATATGTATCTGTGATCTTGGCTGGGATATCTCCTCTGCTGATCCTGTCAACATAGTTTGCGGCCACATTCAAGGGACCGATCACCGCATCGAGCGTATCGTCGACACCCTGAACGATCTTGCGATAGTCACCCTGATGCTTGCCGGCATCTGCGCGGGTAGACAGCTTGCCTTCCACAGCAGCCTTGGAAAGCATTCCAGCATCGGCCACAAGTGCGTTGACCGCGTCGATGCAGGTGTTCAGGTTGTTCTTGATGGTATTGAAGTCTCCGTTGTAGGTGTCGGTGATCTTGGCGGGAATATCGCCCTTGCTGATGCGATCAACATAATTCGCGGCCACATTCAGGGGACCGATCACTGCATCAAGAGTTTCATTAACGCCCTGAACAATCTTGCGGAAGTCGCCTTCATGCTTACTGGCATCGGCACGGGTAGCCAGTTTGCCTTCGACACCAGCCTGGGAAAGCATTGTGGCGTCTGCCACCAACCGATTGATCGTATCGAACAGAGAGTTAAATCCTTCCACGAGTTTTTGGAAATCCCCCTTGTATGTGCGTGTGATGGTCTCGGGGGTTTTGCCGCGGCTGAGAGACGCGAGGTGTTCAATGGCCCGCGTCATGGGGATGGCGACGCTGTCCAGAGTGGCATTTACGCCATCAACGATCTTCTTGTAATCGCCCTGATGCTTGCCAGCATCTGCGCGCGCCTCCAGTCTGCCATCAACACCGGCCTGCGCCAGCATACCCGCGTCTGAAACTAGAGCGTTAATCGCATCGATGCATGTGTTCAGATTGTTCTTCAGCACATTGAAGTCGCCGTTGTAGGTGTCAGTGATCTTTGCGGGAATGGCTCCTCTTGATATTTGATCGACGTAACTGGCAGCCACATTTAAGGGACTAATGACCGCGTCGAGCGTCTCGTTGACACCCTCAACGATTGCGCGATAGTCGCCGTGATGCTTGCTTGCGTCGGCGCGCGTTGCCAGTTTGCCTTCCACGGCGGCCTTGGACAGCATCCCCGCATCTGCCACAAGCGCATTCACAGCGTCGATGCAAGTGTTGAGGTTGTTTTTCAACACATTGAAGTCGCCGTTGTAGGTGTCGGTGATCTTGGCAGGAATGTCTCCTTTGCTGATGCGGTCCACATAGTTTGCGGCTACGTCTAGAGGAGCAATGACCGCGTCGAGCATGGTATTGACGCCCTGGATCATCTCGCGATGGACGCCATTAAAGAGAGTTGCCTTACCGCGCTCGGAGAGCCGCCCTTCCTTGGATGCGTCCACCAGACGCATGATTTCCTGCAAAACACGTGAGGCATCGTCTTCGGTCAGTTGCGCGATGCCACCCAAACGATCCCGGTCTCTGTGTCCCTTCAATCCGTGGCCATTGCCGTTGCCCTGTGGTTTTCGTCCTTCAATTGCCAATTCAGTCGGCATACGATTCGCCCCTCCCTTCGCTTGAACTCATCCTCATCCATCGGTTGGCCAGCAGGCCGTCAATGAAAAAGACACGAGACAAAGCCGTTATTCATTATTGGTTGGCGCTGGTGCTGGTTCCAGCTCCGACGAGATTCCTCGCGGCGCTTCCAGGCAAGTTGCCCTTCCGGCGCCTGCTCAACTTGGTTGGCCGAGGATGTCCGCGCACCCCCGGCAGCCCTCCGCGCAATGCCTCATGGACCAGCCGCTCCGGGTCAAGGATCAAGGCCACCGATCCGTTGCCTAGAATGGTTGCTCCCGAAACGACCTGCACATGCCTGTAAAGCCGTCCGAGATTCTTGATCACTGTCTGGTGATCTCCCAGCACCTGGTCCACTACGAATCCGTAGCGCCCCTCGCCGGTTTCGGCCACCATGATCTGCTCAATCGCCGGAGGCTCGGACCATATGTTGAAGTGTTCCCGCAGGCGGATATAGGGAATCACCTCGCCGCGCACCTCGACCACATGTTTGCCGTTGGTCTTTTCCAGATCCTCGCGCGTTAGCTCAATGCACTCCAGTGTGTTTGCCAGTGGCAGCACAAAATACGCGTCTGCAACGCTCACCAGCAGACCGTCGATGATGGCCAATGTGAGCGGCAGGCGCAAGGTCACGCTGGTGCCCTCGCCCGACTGGCTGGCTACGTCGATGGTCCCGCGCAGGCTCTCGACGCTTTGCCGCACCACATCCATTCCAACGCCACGGCCAGAGACATCGGTGACTCTGCTTGCTGTCGAAAATCCGGGCTGGAAGATCAGTGCGAAGATCTCAGAATCGCTGAGAGAAACGTCGACGGCAATCATTCCTCTCTCAATCGCGCGGTTTCGCACAGCTTCCTTATTAATGCCGCCTCCATCGTCAGAAACCTCTATAAGCACGTTGGCTCCTGCGTGCCGCGCGGAAAGACGAATGGTTGCGGTGGGATGCTTGCCGGCAGCCTGACGGATATCCGTCGGCTCGATGCCGTGGTCCATGCTGTTGCGAATCAAATGCATCAGCGGATCACTCAGCTTGTCGATGACCGTCTTATCCAACTCTGTGTCAGCGCCATCAATTGTCAGCTCGACATTCTTGTCGAGATCCCGCGCCAGGTCGTGGACCAAGCGGCGAAACTTCTCAAAGGTAGCGCGAATTGGCATCATGCGAATGTTCATCGAGTTCTCGCGCAAGGCTGAGGTCAGCCTCTCGATCTCTTCCGATACAGCGCTTACCTCAGGATGGTCGTGTCGCGCAGCGATCTCACTCAGCCTTGCCTGCACGGTGACCAACTCGCCTACAAGATCGACAAATTGATCGAGCTTGGCCGCGGGGACGCGCAAGCTCAATGCATTGTCCGCCTTGTCATAGGTGCGGCGGCCTCCGGACGCAGATCGCGGTTCGTCAAGCGCATGGGCTGGGGCGCCAGCGTTTGAAGTCACTGAGGCTGGCACCGGCCGTGAAGCTGGCTCGATAGTAAGTTCGCAACTATCCTCGACGAAGATAAATACATCACGGATTGCTTCCCGCCCGGCAGGGGTTGTTAAAATCATCTCCCAGCTCACATAGCAGCGCTCGGGGCTCAATTCGCCAATCGGCGGAACCGCCGCCATGATTGCTTGAATGCGCAAATCTCCCATCTCTTTCAATTCGCGCAGCAAAAGAAGTGGGTTGGCTCCGTTCAGCATCAGATCGGGCCCGGGAGCAAAGCAGATCTTCCAATCGCACGCTGCGGAGCTTGTCGCATCGGGGGCAGCAGGCGGTGGGGCAGTCTTGGAACTTGCCGGGTTTCCGGTGGAGATTCCAATCAACTGCCGTGCCTTTTGCAGAATCTCCGCACAGACGGCGCGGTCGGCTCCTGTGTTGCCGGAATCCTCATCCAACATCGCTCGAATCTGATCAAGTGCCGCCAGGGTCAGATCGATCAACTTAGAGGTGATTGCGAGGCGCCCATTGCGCACCTCGTCAAACGCGGTCTCCAGGTTATGTGTGAATGTGGCCAGTTCGTCAAATCCGAACATGGCCCCCGATCCCTTCAGGGTGTGCAAGGCGCGAAATACCCGCCCTACCAATTCCAAGTTGTTGGAGTGCTCGTTCAACTCCAGAAGCGATGATTCCAAATCAACAAGAATTTCCCGAGCTTCCTCGCGAAAGCTCTGCTTGAAATTATCGATATGGGGCCCGGTTGACGTCATATTACCTTACTGATTTGCTAACGATTTTTTGATTAGTTGGAAAGTTGTCAAAGCCTGCACTGCTGATCGCTGCAGAGATCTCCTTTGGAACAACACCTGCAAGCGTAAACGGAGCGCCGAGCTTTACCGTCTCGCGTTCGGCAGCCCAAAGCAACTGCATAGCAGTGATATCAAGATCAGCCGCGCCCTGCAACGAAACGCGCACTCCGTCTTTCAGTTTTAGCGCTTGCAGCAGCAGTCTCTTCAGCTCTTCTGCGTCGCTGATGTCAATGACGCCGTCGAGGCAAATGACGCTAAGCGCATCTCTTTCCTCTAAAATCACCGGCATATCAAACTCCTTTTCGCGCGATGTTGCATGCGGCTCAAACGTCATGCAGCCAAAGAATGCGAGCTCGCTCAACGCGGTGAGGTATGCGCTCTCCGATAACCCTCCGCCCCGTTCAACAAAGCAAAACGCAGAATTAGATCAAAACGTTAGCGCAAGTGTCGCAATCCTGACAGTCAGTTCATGTGGAGTGCGGTTGACTCAAAAACGATGCTGAATTTGTTTCAAACTCGATGGTCTGCCCCAAAAATCGGTGCGGAGTTGCTGAATGATCTGCACCACACTGACCTATTCGGCTCTTAAATCTAAAACTTGAACTCATTTTGATGGCGATTGTACTTGCTTGTTGGGCAGCGATGATATTGGATAAATCGAGTCCATTCACAAAATTCACTTGAAAACTTTTGTAGATCATCTTGGTCACGCGATGGAGTCAGTCGATCTGATTGACAAGCAAGGAAAGTTCACCGCAATCCAACGTGCATTGTGGCATCCGGCGTTCTTTCCTGATGTTGGTTGGTGGCGCTTGTTTCAACTCTGCTAATTCATGTGAATCGCAGAACTGGCCGATAACTCATTTGTTGCCAGATTCGGAGATTGTCGAATCCTTGAAAAACCAGGTTCAAAACCGGAAATGCGTGAGAGTTGCATGCCGCGGATTTGAGCGCAAAGCAATGCAATTCCGTGCGGGGCACTATCTCTGAGAAACGGCAGAGTAAACGAAAGGTTAAGTGACGCGATGCCATTCCTGGCATGGAACGACAAGCTGATAACCGGTGTTGAGACGATCGACAGCGATCATGTGAAAATGATTGCCTTGATCAATGAACTTTTTGATGCGATCGCTGCAGGACAGAGCCGGCAGGTGTTAGGCGCGATCCTGGATCAATTGGTCGCATACACCCAATACCACTTCGCGCACGAGGAGGCGATCTTTCTCAAAATAGATTATGCCGGTCGCGATGCGCACAAGAAAGAGCATGACGAGATGGCGGCGTGGGCGAGGAAGACACAAGAACAATTCAGGAATGGGCAGCTTGCCGCGCCTTCATTGGAAGTCATGAATTACCTGAAGGATTGGTTGTTCGATCACGTGATGGGATCGGATCAGAAGTTCGTTCCTTATCTCAATTCCAAGGGTGTCCGGTGACTAGGCAACTATGAATACGGTATTCATAGTAAATATTGGCGACCGCTCATTCAATGCAGTGAAGAGAGCAAACGGCGCTTTCTTCACTGCATCGGTAGATAACAACTTGTTAGCTGCCTAACTTAAAGCGAAGGTTTCCTGAAGGCACATCAAGTTAATACGAGTTGACCGCATTCGTCAGATCTTGCGCCCACATGTTTCCGATGCCGCCCCAGTAGACTGGCCAGTTTGTGTTTGTGATTGGACTGGCAACACTGTTTCCGGAGTAATAGTACCCCCGGTAAAGAGCCTGCAAGGCACTATCCGCAGGAAGGCCAGGATACAGTGCCTCCAGAGACTTCCCCAGTGATCCTTTTAGAGGATAGACATCTGAGTACTTGTAGTAGTCGCTGAACGTACTCGGCGCGACGGCCAGGTTACAGTGTACGGCGCTATAGTCCGCAGGCGCGAGAGTGAGACGGTCCACGTCAAAGATCTTGTAGGCAGGGTCATTGCCAAAGACAGGGCTGATGCCCGGAACTATTTCGAGAACATTGCCGGGCATCATGATTCTGTATTCGTCCATATGTGTGTGGCCGGCGAGTGTCATCGAGATCAACCCCGGATACTTCGAGAGGATCTGCATGAATGAGGCCTGATAGTTAGGCTCCCACATCATGGTGGAGCTTGGAAGATGCCCGTTCGCTTGAACCGACTTGGCAGTTGTTCCTTCATCCGCTCCGGGAGGCGCATGCATCAGGAGCCACACTTTTCTGTTTGCAGCCTTCGCGGCTGCGAGTCTTGTATCGAACCATGCAAGCTGGGCATCCACCGCAGCCGCATTGATCTCGCTGCCATCTGCATTTTGAACGGAAGGGGAAAATGCGATTGTATTGAGCCCGATCACCATGACATTCGTTCCCGCCGGCTCCACTGAATAGTAGCCACCGGTTTGAAAGCTGGCGAGGAAGGCCTGATGATCGCCTGAACTGTTGAGCATGTTCGAGTAGTAGAAATCAGCGGTCTTCGAGAGGAAGACGCTGTCTGGTCCATAACCAGTATAGGAATCGCAGTTGCCCACAGCAAAGAAAACCGGAGTTTTACCAACTGCGGATCGTATCTGCTCGGTGACAAATGAGGCTGTGTTCGTAGAAAACTGTTGAATGACCGCTGGATCGGTAATCCCCGTGTACTGGCCGAGCCAATAGGAAATGCCGTGACCTAGAAGATCGCCTGTGTACAGGATCATCGGGCTCGCGCCGAGGTTCTTCTTGATGCTCTCCATCGTTAGAACGAGGAGCGGGTAGTTCGTATCAGAGGCGAACGGCGAGAGTGTTGTTATCTTCGACGTCGCAAAGATAGATGCCCACTGGCTGGGATCGGCGGCGACCAGCTTGTTAATCAGCACTGGGTCAGTGTCATAGAGTGGATTGAAATGCAGATCGGAAAAGGCAAGAACTGGAAAGACATTGCCATTTGCGTCCGAAGAACCGCCGCAACCGCACAAAACACTGGCGCCTGCCAACTCAAGAAATGTACGCCGCGATAAGTAGGACATCTTTGTTTCTCCTTGTGTTCTATGCGAAGTACTATGTGTCTCGTCAAGACGAGGGTTAGAATTGTGGCGCGATTGAAGACAACTTGCTGGAGTCGATGCCTTCACAAAGCGAATTATCGACGGTCATGTTGCCAGCGGAGTCGATCTTGATGGTCCAAATCGAGTCATAATCGCCGGAGGCCCACGAAGGCGCGGTTTGGCTGCTGCCGTAACTTTTCAGCAGGGCGGTCACGAAGGGTGGGAAGTGTTCATGTTCCCAAGCCAGAAGTATTTTGTGATTTGAAAACTGCGGGTCGTCGAAGAAGAATTTGATTGTGTTTTGGTTCACGGTTGAAAAGTCGTTCAACTGGAAATCGGCGACCAGATTATAGGGAAGATTGTTTGCGATGGCATAAGGCTGGATGGTCAAGGATGGACGGATATACGAAAACTCCAAATAGCCCGATGGGCCGGGCTGTGACGGATCGATCGAGTAGACCTGGTCGGGAGTGATTTTTCCCTGGAGTGCTTTGGGCAGAGCCAACGCACGCCATTGTCCTTGAGCGACGTAGTTGCCGTTTTCCCACGTGGAGATCGGATGCGCCTCGGCATGGCGGATCAGGTACAGAGTCTCACTTCTGTTCATTACCAGCGAGTTAGGCGGAGATGCCGAGTAACTGAACGGCTTTGCTTGGCAAGGTGCGTTCACCGACGGTTCAAGGGTCAGGGTCGGGTAAGTCGTCTTTGGAGTCACTTTGCTGTCGTAGGTCACAAGGCTGGCGACTCCCGCTGGCGTGACAGTGATCGCATAGATATTGTTTGGGCCGGGATAGCTTGAAGGTAGAGTCAGGCTATATCCCTTTTCCTGATTCAGAGCTGTCATCATATTCAGCGTGGTATCCCATGGCGCAGAGAAGACATAATATCCCGGCATTTGGCCCGCAATAATGCTGTAAAGGAGAATGTCGTTGTCACTCCCCAGGTCGTCGTAGTCGATTCCCTGACATCCTGAGCAGTTGTACAGCGGCGGAGCTACTCCGTCGATCTTTTGCCCGATGGCATACGACACATTGACGTGAAAGCTGTTCGCTGTGTAGAGGGTTGACTCGGTTGGATTGAACTGCTGCAACGTGTCCGTGTTCATCATCGCGAACTGCTGAATGGTCTCAATGGCGGCCATATCCGGGTAGTTGCCGGCGGTCTGCGGGTGGCTCATGGGCTCGAGCGCATAAATGCCTGTTACGTTGTGGTTTCCAAGCACTCGCTCTTTCAAAAAGGGCGCCATGAGGAGCGACCGCTGCAAACCCTGAACAGTAAGGTTCCCCGTCGTATCGCTCACGTCCCCCGGGGCCTGAAATTCGATGTCAGGGCTTACTACGAAGATAAGGTTGATGTTACCGGCTGCGGCGGGTGCGGGAGCGCCGGAGTTCGAAGAGCCACCGCATCCGGCGAGCAAGATCAGGCCAAGCAGAAGGAACAGGCTGCGTTCAACGGAAAATGTCATCTGATACTCTCATCGGACTGAGAATTGTCCGGTGAGAGCAATATCGGCACATTAGGGGGCAGGCGTCAGTTTCAGTGCTCTATTGCACTCTTCTCTTGCACGTACAGATGCTGGATACAGGTGGCTTGATGCAGCCCAAGCCGGGGCCTTGCGTCAAGGCAAGATGGAATAATCGTAAGCACTTTGTATCTCTATAGATAAGGCAATCTAGTACGCATTGTCTTGAGCAGTGGGTTTGATTCAGGCAATCCTATCTTTCAGTTGGCTTGCGCTCGGGACGCGCTGCCCAATCATGGGTCCATCTCCAATTGAGCCGCGAGGCTCAAAACGCAGTAATTATCCTCGACATTCTTCTCAACTAACTCGCAATCCTTGACGATATTACGTTCACATTGGTGTTTGCTTTCAAGGGCTTCGTGTGTGTGAGTGGCTTATTGACTGCGAGCGTTTGTGAACAATCACTTCAGCAAAATTGTGGTAAGGTTATTCGGTCCTCAGCTTGGAGAGGCGCAAGGCCCAGCCACTGTATCGCGCCAACCGCGCTAGAAAGGTAGTATCTATGCGAATTCTGCGAGGACTCATCCTCTCCCTGACGGTTTCGATCTCTTTCTTGTGCGGGTGCGGCAGCAACGGTGGCAGCGGAGGCGGTGGTGGCAACGCGCCCACGTCGCTCAGTTATTCGGCCGTCACGGCCGTCTTCACAAAAGGTGTAGCCATCACGCCCGATACCCCGACGAACAGCGGCGGAGCAATCGCTTCTTACGCTATAAGTCCAGCCCTTCCTGCCGGCCTGACTCTGAACTCCGGCACAGGCGTTGTGAGCGGAACGCCGACTGCCGTTGCTGCGATGGCCAGCTATACGGTTACCGGTTATGGCACGATCGGAAGCACGACTGCAACCCTCACTATCACGGTGACAGATAAGGCACCCGCAGCACTCAGTTATGCTGCCGGCACGGCGTCTTACACCATCAACGTGCCGATCACTCCGAACTTCCCGACGAACAGCGGCGGAGCGGTGGCTTCCTACTCCGTACTTCCCGCCCTTCCCACCGGTCTGAGCTTGAATACGTCGACAGGAGTCATCAGCGGAACACCGACTGCGCTTTTCACCGCCGCCAAATACACTGTGACTGCCACCAACTCCGGCGGCAGCACGACGGGTTCTCTGACCATCGCAGTGATCGCCTTGCCTTCCACAGCGGTTGCAGCCCCGGCAGGCCTGGCGTATCACCCGAGCAACGCGGTTTATACAGTTGGAGTGCCGATCCCGGATAACTGGCCGACGAGCACCGGCGGACCACCGCTGAGCTACATCAATTCCGGGGGTCCGGTTCCCGGATACAGTATCACTCCGCCGCTTCCCGACGGATTGCATTTGAGCGGTACCGCAGCCGCCCTTGCCGACAATGGCACAGGCGTCATCAGCGGAACTCCTCAAGACCCATTGCACCTTGCACCTTACACGAAAACGTACACAATCACGGCGAGCAACGCGTCGGGCAGCACGACAGCACAACTGACGATCACGATCAATCCAGCAGGCGTTTCCCCGTCAGGCCTTGCTTACGACACACCAGCTCCGGTCTATGTTGCCGGAGTAAAGATTCCTTCGAACTCTCCGGTGAAAAATACGACAATCCCAACCGGAAGTACATACAGCGTGAGTCCCGATCTTCCGGCAGGTTTAATTTTTGACGCAAGCACAGGAGCTGTTTCTGGAACTCCTGCCGCTGTGCCTTCCACAATTGTGTCTACCCCAGACCCAACGATCTTTCCGCCGCCGCCCTTCACGGCCACCTACACAGTGACCGTTACAAGCCCGACTGGCAGCACCACGGCGCCGTTGACGATTACGCTCTATAACCCGCTTCAAGCCATTCCCAACATGGCTCAGATGATTACGCCGCTCGATACTTCGGGGGCCACCTTCCAATATCTTGACACCGGCATGGTCGTGACCGATTCATTCAATCCTGCCGTGCCACCCAGAGAATGGCTTGCGGGACAGGCGGTCAGCACTTCGGTGAGTCCGGATTACCAGACGCTGGCCGTTCTCACCAGCGGATACAACCGCATCTTTCAAGGCGCATTCCCGCTCTTTGACCCTCTCTATTCGAGCGAATACATCTTCATCTTTGACATCTCGAAGGGTGCGCCAGTCTTCAAGCAGTCGATTCCAGTTCCCAACACCTACCACGGAATTGTCTGGGATCCGAATCCGAGCAACCAGGCGTTTTACGTTTCCGGGGGCATGGGCGATGCACCCTTTGGCACCGACCCGATTCCCTATGCCGAGGCCAACAACGGAGACAATGTCCACATCGTCACGCAGACTAACGGTATCTGGGCACTGACAGCCGAACTTGATCTTGGCCGGAATATCCCCGACCCCCTGCCCCCGCCCCCCGCTGTTCCAGTGCAGACAGTTGTGCAAGGCCATCCCTCGGGCAATGGCCTTCCAGTGCCGAATAATGCATTTGCCTCGGTCAACGCCGCGGTCTTCGTGGCTCCCATGGCCGCGGGTATTGGAGTATCGAAGGACGGGAATTTCCTGGTGGTGGCAAACTACTTCAACGATTCGGTCACAATATTTCAGGGAGGCTTGAGCGCCTGGCTGAATCAGTGGGTGAAAGACAAAGACAATCCCGGAACTCAAACTGTACCTCCTACGGTGCCTCCTTCAGCGCAAGGAGGGCGGGGCACGATGCAAGGAACTGAACTGGACCTGCGTCCAGGCCTGGCAGCGAGTGGGGCTACACCCGGCACGCCGGGCGGAGAGTATCCGTTCTGGGTGGTGATGGCAGGCAGCGGAACCAGCACGAAAGCCTACGTATCCAGCATTCGCGACCGTGAGATCGACGTGGTGAGTTTGTATGCCTGTTCAGGCTATCCACAACAGTGCAAATATCTTCCCTCGGTAACAGCCCGGATTCCCGTCAAGGGCCAGCCGAACAAGATGACGATCAACAAGGCAGAGACGCTGCTCTATGTGGCAGAAGACCAGTCGGACACTGTGGATGTGATCGACATAAATCCCGCGAATACGGGCGGCCCCGGCCAAACCATACCTGCAACGGTGAATACGGTGATCGAATCGATCCCGGTCATCGCTCCTCCGGATCGGCTGGCGGCTTTTTCGCTGACGCAGTTTACCGGCGCCAATACCAACAGCGTGACGCTCTCGCCGGATGAGTCGCAACTGTATGTGACCAATGGCAATTTGAATAACATTGCCGTGGTTCAGTTGACTGGAACCAATCACGGCGATCAGGTCGTCGGCCTGATTCCTACAGGCTGGTATCCGAACTCGATCAGCTTCAACCAGGATGGCAGTTGGGCGTACGTCGTCAACATGAAGTCGCCGACCGGAGCGAATCCAGACGAGTGTTACGCCTATGGACCGAGTGGCTACCCGAGTTGCATGCCTTCAGGAGAATATAATCCGCAATTGACCAAGGCTGGCCTGCTGAGTATCCCGATTGCGAGCGTCACCGCGAAGCTCTCCGATTTGACAACGCGAGTTGAGAAGAACAACCGCTTCGCCGCTACCTCCACCACCGGCCCGGTGATCTCGGCCGTGCATCAGGGCATCCAGCATGTGATCTATATCCTCAAAGAGAACAGAACGTACGATCAGATTCTGGGCGACCTGGGGCGCGGCAACGGAGATCCTGCTTTGACGTTGTTTGGTCAGGAGATCACGCCTAATCAGCACAACCTCGCGCAAACCTTCGTGACTCTCGATAATTTCCGTGACACAGCTGAAGTCAGCTACGACGGATGGCCGTGGAGCACCTCGGCGCGTGCGCCGGATATCATCGAGCACCAATATCCGGTTAACTACGCGCAACGCGGCCTTGCCCTTGAGGGCGAAGGTTCAACGCGCAGCGTGAATGTGGCCTTGCCGACCCTAGCCCAACGCCAGGCTTCAAATCCACTGACGCCAGGCGGCGCCCTTTCGCCCAATGTGCCCAACGGTGAGGACTTATTGCCAGGCCAGACCGACGTGGATGCGCCAGACGGTCCGAACAATGAAATCAACACCGGCTATCTGTGGGACAACGCGCTCCGCGCAGGGCTGACGGTTCACTCCTATGGTTTCTTCATCGACACGACCTGCTACAACGAGCCGGCATGCCAGACTCCATTGATTCATGACCCGTTTGCCACCAAGACCGTCGTTGCTCCGTCAACGAATGTCGCTCTCTCGCCATTCACCGATCCCTACTTCCGCGGCTTCGACCCAGCGTTTCCGGACTACTATCGCTTCAAGGAGTGGGAGCGGGATTTCGATGCCAATTACGCCACAGGCGGACTTCCGAATCTGTCGCTGGTTCGCTTCATGCACGATCACACCGGAAGCTTCTCAACTGCGATCGACGGTGTCAATACACCGGAGCGGGATGTGGCCGACAACGACTACGCGGTTGGCTTGCTCGTGCAAAAAATCGCCAACAGTCCGATCTACAACAACAACACTCTGATTTTTATTGTCGAGGATGACGCACAGGATGGCGGCGACCATATCGATTCGCACCGCAGCACAGCCTACGTCGTCGGCGCCTATGTGAAGAATGGAGTGGTCTCCACGTCGTACAACACTCTCGACTTCATCCGCACGATGGAGGAGGTCCTGGGCCTGCCGCCGATGAACCTGAACGACGCGCTGGCAACGCCGATGAGCGACATCTTCAACACGACTCCGTCCCCGTGGAGCTTTACCGCCACGCCGTCTTCGATTCTCTACTGTACGAAACTGCCACTCCCAGGTCCCTTGCTGCCATGCAAGAATCCGACGCCGAACGCAAAATATTGGGCGCGTGTGACCAAGGACTTTGACTTCGCCGACGCAGATCGCATTGATGGTGGTCAGTTCAATCGCGTTCTCTGGAAGGGAATCATGGGCAACAAGCCTTATCCGGCCGCACCAACCGGATTGGACTTGCGCCAGAATCGCGAACAACTGCTCGCACGTTACTGGCAATCTCTGCATCAGAAGCCGGCAAAGCCATCGAAGCCGCTTGGAGATTAAGCGCAACTGGGTGAATGCGTGGAGGGAAGTTCTGAAATTGGAGCTTCCCTCTTTTCAACATTCAGCTGAGTGACACTTCGCTTGAACCTTTGAAGGGTTAACCGCTTCTACAACATGGCATCTGCCAACAGTGAAGATGCAGATCTGCTTTTCCAGTAAGTGACGGTCCCTTCCAGTCTGCATTGAGAGAGCAGCGGACGGCTATACTGGTGGTGTTTCTGAATGCTTCCAGCGAATGCGCCCTGAACTGATCCAAGCCGCCGAACTTTTGCAGCGCGACACTCCCGAAGCTGTCGAGGAGGCGCTTGGCCTCTTGCAGAACACAATCTATTCCTTCAGCATGAAAGTCTGCGGGCATCCTGAAGACGCCGAAGACAATATGCAGGAGGTGCTCTACCGCTCGCTGAGGCATCTGGCCAAAATTCAGAATCCGCAGGCTCTTGCGGTCTGGTTGTACACCGTGACGAGAAATCGCTGTTGGCGCATGAGACGCAAGAGCGCAGGGACGCCAACAAAGACGCTTTCGCTCGATGAGCTGATGCCCGACGATGCGGAGTTGGGCCAACTGCTGAAAGATGCGGCCGAGGGCCCCGAGGGCAATCTTCTCCAGGCTGAGCAGGACCATCAGCTGCATCAGGCAATTCTGCGCATTCCGGCGACTCTGCGCATCGTATTGGTACTGCACGATATGGAGGAGCTGACGACCGAACAGGTTGCGCAGATTCTCGATCTCAAACAGGGAACGGTTCGAATCCGGCTGCATCGAGCGCGTTTGGCCGTACGCAAAGAGATGAACCACACCCTCAGTGTGGCGGCAAAGCCTGCGCGTCAAAGCAGCGCCATTGCGAAAAGGCAGGTGCGCTCAAAGAACGGGAAGCGTCCAGCGGAATGCAGTGAGTTATTTGCCAACCTCTCGGAGTATTTGGATGACCGTGTGGAGCCCATGACTTGCGAGCAGATGCGCGTGCATATCGAAGCATGCCCGTCGTGCGTGGCGTTTCTGCGCAACCTTCGGAGTGCGATCGATCGTTGCCGTTCGTTGGAGATGACCTGCGACCCGGCGGTGGCGGGACGCCTGCGCGCTATTCTCACGCGGGAGTACCTGCGGATGCTGGTGATGCCGGATAAGAAAAAAACATACGCAGCGGTGTAACGAATCGCTACGATTGTGTCTTTCATCTAAGGAGAGAGGAATATAGCTATGGAAGTGAAGGTTCATCATCTTGATCAGGTTAGATTCAGCATTGAAGCGCGGTCGCACTCGATTATCTGCGATCAGCCTGCTGAAAATGGCGGCGAAGACACCGGCATGACGCCGCCGGAGCTGATGCTGGCGTCGCTTGGTTCATGCGCGGCATTCTATGCCGTGCAATATCTGAAGACCCGCAACCTGGCTCAAACCGGCGTGGAAGTCACGGTGACCGCCGAGAAACTGAAGCCGCCTGCGCGGCTCGGCAACTTCAGGATTCAGGTTGTCTCTCCAGTTTCGCTAACTGAGGAGCAGACGGAGGGCCTGATGCGGTCGGTGCATCATTGCCTGATCCACAACACTCTGCTTTCACCGCCCGAGATCGCGATTGAGCTGGTCACCAAGCAGGCTGCTGGTCTGGTCGCTTGAGCGATCGGTGACTGACTACGTAGCAGATACATTACCTCGCAAGAGCTCGCAGTGCTGATACTCCGGCGCCGAGAAGAGCGGTTTCGTCGTCGGGTGGCAGGATTTCAAGGCTGTAACTCTGAAGCGGACTCATCATAACCATGGTTTCAAGATGGCTGCGAAGCAGCGGCAAATCAAGAAATCCGAAATTGTGGCCGGTGAAATAAAAACGTCCTGGGCCGGCGAGGTGGATGAACGAAGCTGTTGCCGCGGCGAGAGCGCGATGCCATAGATCGACAAACTCCCTGCATCGCGCATCGCCCTGGCGGGCCTGGGCAAAAACCTCTTCGGGTTCGAGGTCGAGGAATCTCATGCGCATGGCGCGGTAGCCCATGATGCCCTCAAGATGACCGACGCCTCCACAGCCGCAATACTTCTCTTTCGGATCGAGGGTGACGGTGATGTGCCCGCCCTCCCAAACTCCCTCGACATAAGGCCAGCGGCCGTACCCGATACCTTTGCCAATGGTCCAGACGCGCGTAAGTTTGTTAAGCTGGCCGCGCGTGGCGGCCACACCGGCGGCGATTGCGTCGGCATCATTCGCGATATGCACGGGGGCCTCGATGCCGCGTCCGGCGAGGACCTTGGCTAACTCGAAGGCCAGCCGCATTCCTTTGAGCTGTGAAAGGTTGGGCGAGTCTTCCACCACTCCTTGACTAATGATTCCGGGAACGGCGACTCCGATGGCTTCGACCGGGGCTGGGCAGGCTGAAGCCAGTGTCGCGATCTGCGTAGCGAGCATCTCGACCAGTTCGCTGCCAGGAATTGCCGATAGAGCGTCGAGGTCGACCGCGTCGCCGGGATAGCGCAGGAGATCGCCGGTGAGGCGTTGATCTTCGAGCCTGCCGGCCACAATGTGGTCCGTCATGACGATACCGATTGCGGTGGTCATTGCCCCTCCTTGAAGATTGGGGAAATTTGGAAGGCTTACTCGGACTGGTAGCGATGAAGCCGGCCCAGGCCGTTGAAGGCTGCTACCTTATAACACTCGGCGAGTGTGGGATAGTTGAAGACATTGTCGATGAAGTAATCCACCGTGCCGCCAAGAACCATCACTGCCTGGCCGATGTGAACCAGTTCACTGGCCTCCTCGCCGATAATGTGAACGCCAAGAACGGCGCGCGTGTCACGATGAAAAATCAGTTTAAGCCGTCCAGTAGTATCGCCTCGAATCTGCCCGCGCGCGGTCTCGCGATAGTAAGCCATACCGACCTCATAGGGCACGTCATCAGCGGTCAGCTGTTCTTCTGTCTTGCCGATAAAGCTGATCTCGGGAATGGTATAGATCCCGTAGGGATAGAAGCTGGGATTGGTCTTGGCGCATTGATCGTCGAATGCATGCGCAGCAGCCAGCCTCCCTTGCTCCATCGAGACCGAGGCCAGTGAAGGAAAGCCCACCACATCGCCAACAGCGTAAATATGCTCGATCTTGGTTTGGAAATGTTCATCGACAGGAATGCGCCCGCGGTTGTCTGCCTCAAGACCGGCGGCGGCCAGGTTGAGATCATCGACGGCTCCCTGGCGGCCGATGGCGTAGAGCAGCGCGTCGCCGGAGATACGTTTCTTGCTCTCAAGATTTGCGACCACGGTGGCGTCGGGCAACTCTTCGACGCTTTGAACCTCTTCGCCCAAGCGAAGCGTTACGCGGGCGTCGCGCAGGTGATAGCTAAGAGCCTCGATGATTTCGCGGTCTGCAAATTCAAGCAGGCGATCGCGCTTTTCGATGACGGTGACGCGCACGCCGAGTACGGCGAACATGCAGGCGTATTCGACGCCGATGACGCCGCCCCCGACCACAATAAGCGTGCGCGGCAGTGTCTGCAGGTCAAGGATCTGATCGCTGTTGACAATCGTGCGGCCGTTGATTGGCACCTTGTTCGAAGAGGCTGGTTTGGTGCCAACGGCCAAAATGATGCGGTCAGCTTCAAGAGTCGATTCGTTTTGTGGACCGACAACGCGAATCTGGTTGGGAGTGACGAAGTGGGCGATGCCATGCACCACTTCGATGCCATTGCGCGAGAGTTGCGCCTCGGTCACGTCCACTTCGGTCTTGATGACTGCCTGGACGCGGAAGGCCAGGTCGGCCATGGTGATCTTTTCCTTGACCCGATAGTTAATGCCATAGACTGAGCGGTAGTTATAGCCGGAAAGGTGAAGAACGGCCTCGCGCATGGTCTTCGAGGGGATTGTCCCAGTATTGATGCAGACGCCGCCGACGACAGCGCGCGCTTCGACTACAGCTACTCGCTTGCCCATTTTCGCGGCAGCCACCGCTGCCCGCTGCCCGGAGGGTCCGGAACCAATGACGATCAGGTCATACTTGACGGCGCTCATGCAGGGTTCTCTCTCGACGACTGAATGCGGTGCCTAACCAAGTTGATTCTACCGGAGTCTATCGACGACTGAAAGTAAATCTGGCAGCCCTATCTCAGTCAGTATCCTAAATCCCCAAGCGTGATTTCAGAGAACGGACGCGATCGCGAGCGACAGGAATCTGCGTGCGCTGCGGATCTTTGAGAGAAACGATTACCTTGCCGGCAAACCAGGAGTTCACCTCCTGAATCCAGTCCACATTGACGAGCGCCGAACGGTGGGCGCGCAGAAATCTCGCTGGATCGAGCCGCCTCTCGAGCTCAGCGATTGTCTGATCGATACAGTGCTTGTGTCCCGCTACCAGAGCATAGGTGAGCTTATCTTGAGCAAGAAAATGAGTCACTGTGTCAAGGTCCAGAAATACAATGCGTTCACCTATGCGCGAGGCGATGCGCCGTGGATAGTCCGGCCTCTCTTCACGCAACGAAGACGCCAATTCCTTGAGAAGAACCGGTAAGTCCGGATTCAGCTGCCAGTCCGGCTTCACTGATGAACAAAGCCGGTCGAGTTTCTTGAGCGCACGCGCCAACTGATCGGGCTCGATGGGCTTCAACAGATAGTCAATGGAGTTAACTTCGAAGGCCTTGAGCGCATATTCATCGTAGGCCGTGGTGAAGATCACGAAAGGCTGACAGTCGAGCTGAGAGAGCAAGTCAAAGCCATTCAAAACTGGCATCTGAATATCGAGGAAGAGAACATCGACGCTCGCGCCTGATTCACCATTCAGAAAATCGAGCGCTTCGGCCGGATCGGTGGCGCTTCCAGCAATGTGCAAGCCACCGGCGCTAGCCAGCAGGCGTTCAAGCCTCTCGATCGCGAGCGGTTCATCATCCACGAGGTAAGCGCGAAAAAGAGAGTGATCCATTACGGTTCCAATGATGCGGGAAAAGAGAGGCAGACTGCTGTCATCTCTTGTTTGCGAGTTACCTCAAGGCGGCCGTCGGCTCCGAATAAGAGCTCAAGGCGCGCAATGAGATTGCCAAGTCCGTGCTCGGGTGTGATGGATTCGAGCGAAAAGCCGGGGCCGTCGTCGATTACTTCAAGACGGACACGGCCTGAATCTTCGGTGGCAGCGACCTGAATTGTGGCTCCGTGCTGCCGCTTGGCCGCTACATGCTTTACGGCGTTCTCGACGAGTGACTGCAATGAGAGCGGGGGCACTTTGACGTCGTTCAAAGCCGCGGGCGAATCGATCTGATAGATAAGCCGCGGGCCGAAACGGGTCTTTTCGATTTCGAGATAATCGCGGACAATCTTAAGTTCCTGGCTGAGGGGTACAAGGCCGCTCTGGTTTGCATTCAGCGAGAAGCGAAGCAATGAGGCGAGTTTGCCGACGGTGTCTTCGGCCAGTTGCGGATCTCTGGGGATGAGCGCAGCGATGGAGTTGAGGGTGTTGAAGAGAAAGTGGGGATGGATGCGGGATTCGAGGGCGGAGAGCTTGGCCTCTGCCAGTAATTTGTAGGCGCGTTCCTGCTCGACCTGGTGGGTGCGCAGTTCAAGTGCGGTTGCCTGCAGCTTGTAGCGAAGCGTCTCGAAGGTGATCATGCTCATCCCGAACATGAGCGAGATCACGACGCTGAAAGGAAGAACTCCGCGGAGTTCAATCCAATACCAACCGCGCGGAACAAGACCCGTGACCTGGAAGACCAAGCCGGCCGCAAAGCTGCCCGCAACTGCGGTGCTAACCAAGACGAGTGCCTGTATGAAAACGATCAGTCGGGGGAATCTTTCCGAGTACTTAAAAGAAACACGCGTTAGCAATGCAATGGATGGCACAGAAATCAAAACGCAATAAATAAATGCCACCAGGAGCGTGCGGCCAGCCTGAGGAAGCCTGATCTTCCCCAAGGAGAGAAAAAGTACAACAATCAGCAGCGTAGCGCCTGTTGTAATTGAAATCGTCCTGAGGAAGCGAGTTGTATAACTCCGGCTCTTTCTGCGTCCGTCTGAAGAGTCCGGAATAAGTGGATTAATGCCGCAAATCATAGTTGAAAACGAACCCCCACTGAGGTGGATGCTGAATAGGGCGCAGAGCCATAATCCGAGGTTTTGCCGCTTTGTGGAACTTCCAGGTGCAAATAGGAAGAGAAGTGATTGCCAAATCTTCTCGTAGCATCAAAGATACCAGTGTAACTTTGATCGTCAAAGTTCGTAACAACAGAAGCGCTGAGATCCCATTGCTTCCAGCCAGGCAACTCACGCAGACGCGACTTACTTACATAGAAAAGCCCGTAGTGCTGTCGGCCTGCCAGTGGAGAGATTGAACTGTCTCGATAATACGCTGTATTGGGTGGCGTGTAGAACTCTCCTACAAACGAGACGCCCGTGGAAGTAGTGTATTTTGCGCCGATCAGGACAGCGCATTGCTCGCGCCATGCAGCCTCACTGTGGAGTTCCCAAGCCTGGCCAAAGACGCGCGTAAAGGTAAGTCCGCCAAATGCATCTCCTCCGCGATCGTCGCCGGCGATCAGAGAAGTGTCGAATCCGTGCACCAGAATGTTATAGCGAAATGCGGTGGTGTCGTGCAGGTTAGCCTTTGCCGGAGTAAGCGCAGCCGAGGACCAGACGAGCGAAAGTGCATGAGGACCGTGCACATAGTCGGCTTTCACCATATCGCGGCCTTGGTTGAGATTGAGCCGGTCAGTAGGGTTGGTCGGATCGCGAGGCGGGTCCAATACTCCAGCCGGACTGAATGCATAACCTGTGCCCCAGCGCACAATTCTTCGGCCCACCATGAAATCGAAGTCGCCTGCCGAGAGGCCCGCATAAGCCTCTTTGACGCGGAATTTCATGTGCGTTCCGGTATATGGATCAAGCGCGGCATTCAGAGCAGCAGAGGCGGCGGCATTACCCGGCGAAATTTCGAACTCCGCAGCGGAAAGGCCACGAAACGAATCTGCCACACCTGCCACGCTCGATGCGAGACTCCAGCGAGACCGGTAACGAAAAGTGAAAGATGGCTCGATGAGCAATTGATTCTGAAACAGCGTGACGGAAGGAGCTTTCAGGGAGCCAGCGGATGCTGGCAGTGTCGGGCTGAGACTGCTGAGGAATGTTGCATCGTCGATTGTCGACAGAGTGTATCTAAAGTCGTGATGAGGCGCAGCGGGCTGGTCGTCCTGCGCGGCGACAGCAGTCGATGTGGCAAAAAATAGAAGAGCCGAAAATGTGGTTGCGAGTCTCATTTCACTTGCTCCGAACCTTTTTGACTACTCGATAGAATGTTTTCAAGAATCAAGTAGTCACGGCTTCGACGTTAGAATCGATCTGTTCGCCCTTGGTAGAAGAGCTTGTCAGGCAAGTTTCGCGGGGCTATTCCTGAGTATTCGAGCACGCTGCGCGAGTTATGGCGAATCTCATCGTAAAGGGTCCAGCGTCGAAGCTGGAGTTTGCCTCCAACTGAAGCATATTCGTCAAAAGTGGCTGACTTGATGTGCTTGCCCGAGGTGAGATAGTATTCGGCCCGCATTGGGCGTGCATCTTCGACGCGCAGCCAGTAGAGAATACGTTGATAAGTGGCGCCCTTTCGTTTTGCTGCTAGTTCGAGGACGTAGCAGCTATCCGCGCCTACCTTTTCGGTGCGGAGATAGACCGGCGAATAGTCAACGGCGTAGTTGGTGTGGGCCACGTCGCCGTTTGAGGCGTCACCGTTCAGGCGTTCGAGCGGAGTGATGCGAATGGGGCGGCTGGTGTCTGGCAGATAGATCCACATGTCGTCCGCAAGCATGAGCATGTGCTGGCCTTTTTCGCGAGGACTTAGAAACTCGACATAACTCTTCTCGGTTCCCTTTTGTGAGACTTCGTAGAGCTTTTCTTCATCTTGTTTGCCGGATTCGTAGTGAGTGATTTTCACATGCAAGACAAAAGATGTCCAGCCGTTGCGATAGGCGTCAGAGCGCTTGAGCAGAGCTTCGGCGTCTGGAGCTCCTGGGGTTGCGGCGTGACTGATAAGCGTGCAGGTCAGGAGGAACCCTAGAACGAATAGAGCTAGAAATGTGTGCAGAACAAAATTGATCTTAGACATGAGAGAGTGCCTCCGCAATCTTTAGCCGGGATGCGCGGATCGCCGGGAGAATGGATGCAAGAGCCAAGCTGACGATCACCAGCAACGAAGAGCCGATCATGAGGCTGGGCACGTGGCGAACAAGAAACGGCATCGGAACCGTGTTTCCAGGAGGCGGCGGAAGATGGATACCGGAGTGGTTCAAGAGGAACCCGAGTAGGTTGCCGGCCACAAGACCAACCAATGCGCCGAGAATGCCGATGACAGTGGCTTCAACCATAAACAACGACACAATCCATGCGCGCGGCGTGCCCATGGCCAGCATGGTACCAATCTCGCGTGTGCGTTCGAACATTGTCATCAGCAGCGTGTTCACACTGGACATGAGAACCATGAAGAATACGATCACTCCCAGAAAGACAAAGATCGTGCTGAAAAGCGTACGGACCTGCTTGTAATAGTTAGCCAGATCGATCCACTTTTTAAGGACTAACTGCTGTGGCAAACCGCGCAGTTGGGGAGCGAGTTCGGCCGCAACCTGGTCGGTGTTTTCGGTTCTATCCAGACCGACGACGAGGTTGGTCACTCGATCACTTTGCAACAGGCGCTGCGCTGAAGGGAGCGTAATGCGCAGATAGCGCGCGTCCATCTCGGCGATGCCAGAGTTGACGATTCCAACGATCTGAACATCGACGCCATTGAGAGCGCCATCGGAGGTCATGGCCAGCAAGGTCAACCCATCGCCGACCTTGACGTTCATTGACTTGGCTAGGCCGGCGCCGATGAGCGCTTCAACTTCTCCACCCGGCTTGCTGTCGAGATCACGACCAGAGGCGAAGCGAGTCCGGAATCCCAGGCTGTTCTCGGCGACAGGATCGACAGCGCTGCTCATGAAGACCGAGGATTTTTCGCCATTCGAGACCATGCCGTAGAACTCAATGCGTGGGGCTACGCCGCGCACATGGCCGCCGGTCTTGACGTTTGCTGCTACCTGGCGCCAGTTGTCTATGCCCGTGTCGAGGACGCGAACTTCGTCGCGGTTGAAGTGGTCGGCGGTGAAGATCTGCAGGTGGCCAAGGCCGCTATTGATGGTGTTTTCGCGAAGTCCCCAGAACATGAAGGCAAAGAATCCGCCAACCAGCAGTAGCCCGGCGACGCCTCCGCCCACCATCAAGAGAGTCATCATCGTGCGGCGGCGGTTGCGGAAGACGTTACGAAATGCGAGAAGAAGAAACTTAGCCACGGATGCCTCCTTCAGTTGAGTTATCTGAAACCACTTCGCCATCGCAAAGGCGAACGATGCGCTCGGTGTGTTCGAGCAGCCGGGCATCGTGGGTGGAGAAGATAAAGGTGAGACCGAGCCGCTGATTGAGGCCGTGCATAAGCTCGATGAGCTGGGTGGCGTTATGGGTGTCGAGGTTGGCGGTGGGCTCATCGGCTAGCACCAGTGCGGGGCGATGAACGATGGCGCGAGCGACCGCGACTCGCTGTCGTTCGCCGCCGGAGAGCAGATCGGGACGCTGCTGGGCGCGCGCGGAGAGACCGACGCTTTCGAGGGCTTCTGCGACTCTCGAACGGCGCTCGCGGCTGCCGACACCCTGGATCAGCAGCGGGTACTCGACGTTTTCGGCCGCGGTGAAAACGGGAATCAAATTGAAGGTCTGAAAGACGAAGCCGATCTTTTCGCGGCGGAGAGTGGCCATGCTGCCGGGCTTTAGCTTTGAAGTGTCGACGCCATCCACAAGAATCCGGCCGGAGGTGGGCTGATCGATGCAGCCGATCAGGTTCAGCAAGGTCGTCTTGCCGCTGCCGCTGGGGCCAGAGATCGCCAGAAACTCGCCGGTAGTTACGCGCAAGCTCGCGTCTGAGAGTGCGCTGACAAAACTGCGGGCCTGGTGGTGGGGTGAACCATTGTCCAGAGAAAATCTTCGGCTGACTGCTTCGACGTTGACGAGTTCTTCCATAGGCCGCTCCCTTTCAGGGTTCCTGTTCATTCTGAAGGTAGACGGATGATTTCAGAAGCGCGCGAAGTTTCGGACGAGGGGTTGGTAAAACGGATGAAGGGCAGAAATGGAGGGATGAAATGTAGGCGGAGATCTTGGGAAATCTCGTAAGCGGCTGCCATATTCTGACGGGTCGATTGATCGGCCCATCAGAATGCACGACGCCCAGCCTACTTCTTGGCAAGTCTTGAGGCTTGGATTCCTCGGTCTTCTTCTGATCTTCCAGTGGACTCACTGCAAGTACGTCGATGACCTCTCGATCGGACAAGATCTCTACTTTTGTTCAGGCGCGTAGTAGCCTTCACGCGTGGCTACGGTCAGATCGTCCTTGTTGGCCTTGAGTGCAATCTTGTGATAGCCGCCTTCCTTGTCCACCATATCCGGTGTGTAAGTAAGCAGGAACTGGCCGCGCAACTCTTCGGCGATCTGGCCGTAGATCTCTTCGAGGCTGTCCTTCTTCCTGGCCTCGAAGTACCGGCCTCCGGTGCGTGTGGCGATCTTCTCCATGATCTTCTTGCCGTCGACCGCCGGTTTGCTCTCACCACCGCCGTGCTTTCCGCCGCCGGGATATCCACCGCCACCACCGGGATATCCACCTCCGCCTCCGCCAGGCCAGCCGCCGCCATGATGTCCGCCGCCAGGAAAGCTCATATCGCCGCGATCCTGCTCCCCTTTGAAATAAATGGTGTAGACGGCCAGGCCGGCGCGGTCAGCTGCGTCCACCGCGTCGTTCAGCGTCTCTTTGCTGCCACGGTCCACTCCGTCAGAGAAGACTATCAGCGCCTTGCGGCCGTCCTTTGGCTTCATTAGTTCGTCAGAGGCCAGAAAAATCGCATCGTAGAGCTGGGTTCCATTGCGTCCACCGTGCGACCGGCCACTCTCGCGATCGTCCCCGCTGGTTTCCGGCCCCTGGGAGTCGTTTCGTTCGCGTCTGGTTGGCCCCATGTTATCGAGCTCGCGGTGCAGTTTTTCGCGGGAGGCGGTGAAGTCCTCAAGCAACTCCACCTCGCGGTCAAAGTGGATCAGGAATGCTTGATCTTTCCCGGAACCAGACTCAGCCGGCAGCATCGTATCCACAAACATGCCCGCCGCCTTCCGCTCCGTCTCCAGCGCTCCGGAGAGGCTGCGGCTTGTGTCCACAAGAAGTCCCAGCCGGAAAGGCAGGTTCGTTTCGCGGGAAAAACTTTTGATGATCTGCGGACGGCCATCTTCGGTTAGTGTGAAGTCGCCGATTTTGAGACTGGTCGTCAGCGCGCCTTTTTTGTCGCGCACCGTAACAGGAAGCACGACCTCGCGACCCTCCGCCTTCAACGTGGCGACGGGCTTTCCGGAAGCAGGTTGCTGGGCCGGGGCGGCCGAGGCGAAGCAGGCCAGCGTCAGCATAGAAAACCCAAGGGAAAAAGCGGATCGAATTCGCATAGCGGTCAAAGTGTACACTTTCTCATTGCATTAGACGAGACTCAGCCCGGACTGTTGACTGGGACGCCGCGATTGCAGGCGGGATCCCAGTCAACAGATATCACCATCGCTAGCTTATCGCTACAAAAGTGCGACACCACTATCCGGCAGCCAAAGATAATTGAATGTTGAGAAAGTTTAAGGAATTTGGTAGCGCTACCGGGAATCGAACCCGGGTTTTAAGATTGAGAATCTCACGTCCTAACCCCTAGACGATAGCGCCTTTATAATCAACAACTAAACGAAAAACGAAAGACAATAACCTGGATTGTGGACTGATAGCAAGTCAGTCTTTACCCGATTCATTGCCAATAGCCTGCCTCCACTCGCCACCAGAGATACTGATCAGTTTGTTTGAACAAGTGCAATCTGCTCAGTCGCTTGGGAATATCCTGGACGCAAAGGATCTTTCCGTTCGGGCCAAAATCAGTATCGCTTATTCGCGCGAAAATGGCAATTCGCCGCTCGGCTTGGGCCCAGGCGGAGAATGCAGGTTTCTAGACGACCACGCCCTTCTTGATAATCAGGTTTCCATAGATGCGCGTTTCACCGGACATCAGAACGCCATAAGCGCTCCGGGCACGCTCGTAAAACGCATGGCGCTCGATGCGCTCTGGCACCGCGATCTGCGGATGGTATTTGCGGATGGCATTCATGTAGTCTGCTTCAACGGCTGGGTCCAGAATGTCGCCGGCAACAACCTGCATCATGTAAAGCGGTTGGGCGTATTTGTCGAAGGGAAAGAGCGGAGCGATGCCGGAGAGCAAATCCGCAATCGGTATCCCGTCGGCTCGGACGAGTCTCCGCGCGATGCTTACACCGGGAAAGTTCGAATCTGCCAGGACGAGTTCATCGCCGTGTCCCATTTCGCAGAGAATCTTGAGTAGTTCAGGACTGATTAGATGTGAAACTCCAATGAGCATGTCTTCTTACTCTCCTGATCCTTAGATGTTCTTGGTCAAATTGCTTCGCTGTGGAGGTCGTTCGAGGAATGATCCAGCCCGAATCGGCACCCCCAGAAGGCATAGAGAAACACTGCAAGATAGCAGCATAGTGGAATCCACATGGCGCTCGCCATGCTGTGCGTAGCTTGAAAGACATAAGCGATCAGCGGGGTGAAGATCGCGCCGCCAATGATGGCCATCACCAGAATCGAGGATCCTGATTTGGTGTTCTTGCCCAAACCATTCAGGCCCAAAGCAAAGATGGTCGGGAACATCAGTGACATGAAGAAGCTGGTAATCAAGATTGCCCACAAGCCAACCCAACCGGGCATCGCGATTCCAATTGCGACCAGCACAACGTTGATGAGGGCAAAGACGCCCATCAGACGATGTGCGGGAATCACGCGCATAAGCTGACTGGATGTGAAGCGTCCCAAACCAAAGCCTACCAATGATCCAGTCAGAAAGTATCCGGCAATCTTTTCCGGCTGATGTGTATAGTCCTGCACATACTGGATGAAGTAACTCCACGTGCCCACCTGCGCGCCCTCATAACAAAAGAGAGTCAGCACGGAAAAGATGAAGTGCGGATACTTGAGCAGTTGCTTGTAACTGCCGCTCTGCTCCGCGTCAATGCTAGAGTTTTCCTCGGCTATTACAGGGAATTTGGTGCGCGCGATCAGCAGCGCCCAGATCAAAACGACGACACCCAAGACCATATAAGGCGCAATGATGCGCATCGTCTCATGCTGCAAATATGCGTCATAAGTTCCGATGAGCCGCATGTGCGCAATTTCAACAGGTGTCAGTTCAATTCCCGAGAAGATGAAAAATGTTCCGATCAGAACGCCGCTGATGGCGCCCAGCGGATTGAATGCCTGCGAGAAGTTGAGACGGCGCACTGCGCTCTTTGGATCGCCCATCTGCGCGATCAGCGGATTTGCGCCTGTCTCAAGAAAGCCAAGCCCGCTGGCGATTACAAAGAGTGCCAGCAAAAAAATCGAATAGCTGCGCGCCAGAGCCGCCGGCAGAAAGAGAAAGGTGCCAGCGCTGTAGAGCAACAATCCGGTCATGAGGCCGAACTTGTAGCCTCGCCGCCGCATGACTAACGCAGCGGGCACAGAAAAAAGAAAGTACCCGGTATAAAAGGCCGACTGAACCAGTCCTGCCTGCACGCGGTTCAGCTCGAACGACTTCATGAACTGGCGAATGAGAACATCGTTCAGGTTGTTGGGAATTCCCCAGAGGAAGAACAGACCTGTGACGAGCAGGAACGCCGTGATTCCCTGTGCAGGGAACAAGGGCGCCTGCCGGTCGCGTCCACCATCGCTTGCTTGCAGTGAAGTTTGTGCCATGGAACTACTCCTTGCCTGGGCAGACAGCGACTTTTCCGCAGTGCCCCGAAGCCATTAAGGCATAGGCTTCGGCGGCTTTGTCAAGTGAGAAGCGATGCGTGATGATCTCTTCCGGATGTAGGTTCCAGCGCACGAGCCGCTCGACGAGCTCTTCCATGAGCCAGGTCGATGTGACCCACGATCCATAGATGGTTTTCTGGTCGTGAATGATATCGGGCGATGGGTTGAAGGCGACCGTGCCGCCCTCGCCGATCATCACCATCTTGCCCCATTTGCGCGTGGCGCGAATGGCCGTTGCGCGAGCCTGCGCGTTTGCCGAGCAATCGACGGCGCGCTCAACGCCCAGCCCATTGGTGAGGGCGCGAACCTGATCGACGTTGTCTTCGCTCGAGGTGAGAACTGTGTCGCACAGCCCCAGCTTCAATGCAAGATCCATGCGCTCTTTAACGACGTCAATGCCGATGATGCGATTGGCGCCGAGTTTGCGGCAGAGAGCACCGGCAGCCAGTCCTACGGGGCCGAGGCCGGTGATCAGCACATCGTGATTGCCGCTGATGCCGATCTTCTCAAGGCCCTCATAGACTGTGCCAAAGCCGCAGGCCACTTGCGCGCCATCTGCATAGGTCAAGACATCGGGCAACGCAATCAGGTCTTTCTCTTCGGCGATCATGAACTCTGCCATGCCGCCGTCGCGCTGCCAGCCATAGGCGCGGCGATAGGTTGTATTGGTGCAGGAGATCATGTAACCGCGGCGGCAGTCATTGCAGACGCCGCAGCCGGAGATGTGATAAACGATCACACGATCGCCCGCCTTGAAGCGGCGGCAGCCTGGGCCGGCTTCAACAATTTGCCCGGCAGGCTCGTGGCCCGCGATCACTCCCTGATAGCCTTCAGGCCCCTTCCCTAGATGCTCGTGATAGATGCAGCGGATGTCCGATCCGCAGATGGTGGATGCCTCGACCCGCAACAGAACCTCGCCGTGGCCTGGCACAGGCACCGCAACTGTGCGCATCTCGACGGTGCTGTTGCCAGGCAGATAGGCTGCCTTCATTGTGCTGCTCATGAGTGCTATCTCTCCAATCAATCCAATTGTTGAGTTTTTATGCCGGCGTGACAACGCCGTTCATGTCCCAAAGATCTTCCCAGTCCTGGTTGTCCTTCCACAGAAAGACCTGACCCTTGATGAGCCGGCAATTTCTATCGATGGCGGCAATCGCCTTCATCTCCTCGTTGCTAAGAGGCTCGCTCGTCGCGGCGAGCAAATTAGCCATGTAGTTGCGGCGTGTTGTGGAGAAGGGAATTGGCGTCTGTCCGCGCTGAATCGCCCAGCGAACACAGATCACAGCGGGATGCACGCCATGCTTGGCTGCAATCGCCTGGATGACGGGATCTTCCGTGGGCGAAGTATCTGCTGGCGTGCGGTCGCGCTCGGGGCGAGCCGGGGAGCCAATCGGCGAATAGCCAATCGGCTCGATGCCCTGCTGTTTCAGCCAAGCGAAGAACTCAGTCTGCTGAAAGTGCGGATGCAGTTCCATCTCGTTCACAGCCGGCCGGATGCGTGCGTCGTGCAACAGCAGTTCCATCTTGGGGATGGTCATATTCGAAGTGCCGATGTGCCGCACGAGGCCACGATCGACCAACTCTTCCATCTGCCGCCAGGTGCGCATGTAATTCTCGTGGATGTATGGCACCGCATGAGGATTGCGCGCGCTCACATCGCAGCCCGGAGGATGATGATTGGGGAAGGGCCAATGCACCAGGAAAAGGTCGAGGTATTTGAGGCGCAGATCCGCAAGTGACCGTTCGCATGAGCCAATCACGTCGTCATGACAGTTGTTCCAGACCTTCGAGGTGACCCAGAGATCTTTGCGAGGGAAGCCCCGCGCGGCAAGCTCCGCAAAACTCTCACCGATCTCCTTCTCATTGCCATAGACCGAGGCGCAATCGATGTGCCGATAACCGGAGAGAACCGCATCGTAGACCGTCGCGGCAACAGTTTTGGGAGAAACATGATCAGAGCCGAAGGTGCCGAGGCCGATGGCCGGCATAAAAGCGCCACTGGCCAGCCGGCGGCTCGGGACCAGATCGGGACGGACCGCATCGGCGGTAGCTTTGTAGTGCGAATGAGCTGCTTCCATGAGCACTTCCTGCAAAGTTATCGTTAACTAGGACGATTTTGAGACTAGGATGCCAAGCATTGAGTTGTCAAATGAAAGCTGATGGTTTTGAGTTTGCGTGCGTTATTCTTGGGATAGTTAGCGTTGAAGTAATGGCATAACCGGAAGGTTGCGAAGGGAGCATCAGGTCCATGCCTGTCCGTCTGAAAGACATTGCCGAGGATCTCGGACTGTCGGTGGTCACTGTCTCCAAGGTCTTGCGCGATCATCCCGACATCGGCGAAGCGACCCGGAAACGGGTGCTCAAGCGGATGAAGGAGATGAACTACCAGCCCAATTTGACGGCGCGCGCGCTGATTACCGGGCAGACGTGGACAATGGGCATTCTGGTTCCTGATCTGCTGCATCCGTTTTTTGCCAGCATTGCGCAGTCGCTCTCTCATGAGATTCGCTCGAAGGGATACAGCCTGCTGATTTCATCCTCCGATGAAGATGCCGAGCTGGAGCAGCGCGAGATCGAGCACCTGCTCGCGCGCCGCGTCGATTGCCTGTTGATCGCTTCAGCGCAACGGAGCGTTGATAGCTTCCGGCGCATCGAGGCGCTGAAGACGCCGTATATCCTGCTTGATCGCCAGTTCCAGGGGTTTGCCGCGAACTTTGTCGGTGTAGACGATTATGCAGTGGGTCTGCTGGCCACGCGCCACCTCATCGAGCAGGGATGCAGCAGCATCGCGCATATTCGCGGCCCCGAGGTGAGTACCGCAGTCGGACGCCTTGAAGGCTATCGCCAGGCGCTGAACGAGGCGGGCATGCAGGCCAAGCTCGATCATATCGTCTCGCTAGGTAGTTCCGGCGATCATCGCGGCGAACCGGGCGGGTATGAAGCAGCGAGGCGGCTGGTAGCCGGCAAAAAACGCCCTGATGGCATCTTCTGCTTCAACGATCCGTCTGCGCTGGGCGCGATGCGCGCGATTCTTGAGGCGGGCTTGCGCGTTCCGGAAGAGATCGCTGTGATCGGATGCGGCAACCTCTCTTACTCCGATTTTTTACGTGTTCCACTTTCTTCGGTAGATCAGGGAAGTGAAGAAATCGGCAAGAGGGCCGCGGCCATGGCCTTGCACGTGGCGAGCAAGAAGTCGACTTCCCGTCCGAAACGCGAATTGATCGAACCTCGCCTGGTCATTCGCGCTTCAAGCCTTCGGCGCAAGAAAAGATAGTTCATTGTGGAATCGCTTTGATTCTTGAGACTTGCGTCCCTTACATCTCGTATTTATTAGAGCGTGACATTACGGCGCATCCAGGGCTTGAACCGGAAGATATTTCCTATACGGAGTCCGGAAGGAAGGTAACATCTAAAATGAATCGCACACTTTCTTGTTCTCTTATCCTCTTGCTCGCTACGGCGGCAGCGCTTGCTTCGAACTCGACGCTTCCAGATGGAACGGAGTTTCCGGTCTGGGAAAAGGCGCTTCATTTCTCTAAGGCCTATTACGTGGATGGACAAGCAAAGAACGCCGACGACAAAGGGCCGGGGAGCAAGGAGCGTCCGTTTCGCACGATCGGCGCGGCGGCCAAGGTGCTGCAACCTGGCGAACGGGTCGTCATTGCAGAGGGCGTATACCGCGAGTGCATCCGCCCATCGCGTGGTGGAACAGGTCCCGACGCGATGATCAGCTACGAGGCCGCGCCGGGCGCGAAGGTCGTGGTCAAAGGCGCGGCAATCGTGAAGGATTGGAAGCCGAGCGAAGGCTGGAACTTCGGCATCGACCCTGGGACGCATCAGCCGGTGAAGGCCTGGGAGTTGCGTCTGAATTCAGCGCTTTTCCCTGACGGCTACAACCCCTTCGAAGTGGACAACGTGCTCGGCAATCACATGTGGCTCAGATATGCGCAGGACAATATGTCGACCTACTTCCGGCGGCGCGGGCTGGTGTTTGTCGACGGCAAGCCGCTCGAGCCGGTGGAGACCCCGATGGAACTGGCTGGGCCTTCGCAGCGTTCGATGAACTACTTTGCCGACATTCGTTGGAAGCCGCTCTTCAAGGAGTTCTCGCCGGAGGCCGGCAAGGTGTGGATCGAAACCAACGGCATGACCCTGCACATCCGCCTTGCCAATGACGACGATCCTGCGAAGCATGTGATTGAAATCATGACTCAAGAGCAGATTTTTTCTCCGGCGGAACGTTACCAGTCGTATATCCGTGTAAAGGGCATGACCTTCCTATATGCGGGCAATGGATTTCCGGTGCCGCAGCGCGGCATGGTCTCAACCAACCGCGGCAATCACTTCATCTTTGAAGACAACACATTTGAGTGGGCCAACAGCGTCGGCCTCGACATTGGCAACGAAGACTGGGGCGCCTCGTGGCCGCCGCAGCCGGTGGGCTTTGACGTAATTCGCGGGAACACCTTCCGCTATTGCGGCATTGAGGGTCTGGGCGGAACAGGCGGGCCTCAGAACACGTTGGTTGAAAAGAATCTCTTCGAGTGGATCGGCTGGCAGGATGCGGCGATGATGTCGGAGTCCGGCGGGACCAAGATGCACAACGCGCGAAATCTTTTGTTCCGCAATAACGTGGTTCGGCATATCAGGCACGCAAACGGCATCTGGCTGGATATCGGTAACGCCAACGATCGCCTTACGGGCAACGTATTCGCGGACATTCCGGGCGATGTGAATCCCCATGCCATTCATATTGAAGGCAGCAACGCTCTGAATCAGATCGACAACAACATCTTCGATCACCTTACCGGCGGCATTCTTATCCGCGACACCAACAACGTGATCGTTGCCTACAATCTGTTTCTCGATTGCACCGAAGTCTGCGTCGATACGATCTCGGGCATCAACGGTCCCAGGCCAGTCGGCGGTCACACCAACGATGTGCACAATCTGATGGTGCACGATAACGTCTTCTTCAAAATCGGCCGTTCTGCCATCGAGTTCACCAACGCGCGCAACGAGGCTGATGGCAACTTGTATCCTGAGGCGGCGTCGCCGTTCGGTGGCGCACCGTATCTGCGCGTGAAATTTCCCGAGCCGGCGGAGTGGCACAATATGGAATCCTGGCGCGAAGAACATGGATGGGATATGAATGGATCTCTTCCGGCAATCACGGCCACGATGGACCCGGACAAGCTCGAACTGACTCTCTCGGTGAAGGGTGATGTGAAGCGCACTCCCGCCTACAAAGGGATCGACACGGACTTCTTCGGCCGGCCAGTAACCGGCGAAAGAATGCCTGGACCTTTCGCAGATCTCGGGGCCGTGAGCGCGACGATAAGCATCGATCCAAGGTAAGCCCAGGAGACTGCAAACAACTCACGATCTGTCATCATCGATTGCGCGAAAGAAGGTTACTCATGATTCCTTACAAGCTACCGATTCTGTTCATGTTTGCAGTGTGTTCTTTCGGCGTTGCCGGGGCTCATGCTGCTAACCCGTGTGCAGATCTTGGCCATCTCAAGCTGGATGGCGTCGAGATCACGAAGGCGGCCATGACTCCGGCTGGAACGACTATTCCGCCTGCGTATCCCGGCGCATCAGCCATCGGCCCATTGCCTGCGCATTGCCGCGTCGATGGCGTGATCAACCGGCGCAAAGGAGCAGGTGGCGAGGAGTTCGGAATAGGATTCGCACTTGCCCTGCCTGAAGTGGCAGCCTGGAATGGCGACTTCATGATGCAAGGTGGCGGAGGCGGCAATGGTATTGTCTCCTACCCGCTAGGCGCCTCGTACTCCGGCGACAAATCTGCTCTTGTTCGCGGATTCGCCGTGGCCAGCACCGACACGGGACACCATGCGAAGACCGGCCCGTTTGATTTCTCATTTATGCAGGATCAGCAGGCGTATCTTGATTTCGCATATCTCGCCAATGCTGAGGTGGCTGGTGTAGCAAAGAAGATCGTCTCGCAGTACTACGCCAAGCCCGCTGCGTATTCCTATTTTGTCGGCTGCTCGACCGGCGGACGCGAAGGCATGATTCTGTCGCAGCGCTATCCCACGGTTTTCAATGGCATCGTCTCAGGCGATCCGGCGATGCGGACCGGCCTATCGAATCTCGCGATTGGTCAATGGATTCCGGTGGCGTACAACCAGGCGGCACCCAAAGACGCGGCAGGAAAGCCATTGCTCGACGAGTTCTTCACCGATGGCGAACGCAAGCTCTTCATGGATGCATTGATGAATCGCTGCGACGCAAAAGATGGTGTGGCCGATGGAATGATCTCCGATCCCATGGGCTGCGATTTCGATCCCGCTGTGCTGGCCTGCAAGAGCGGTCAGAGCGACGGTTGCATTGCGCCAGAGAAGATTACAGCCATCAAGAAAGCCTTTGCGGGACCGAAGAATTCCTACGGAACACCGGTGTATTCAGGGTTTCTCTATGACGCGGGAATCGCGGATACCAGTATGATCCCGGGGTTGCTCGCTCTTGGCACTCGCGGGATCTTTGGTCCGTATCCAACCGCGACTGAGATCGATGTTGACAAAGAGGCACTGCACGCCTCCGATCCGCTGGTTGAGCCGGCGGCGACCAATCTGTCGACGTTTTCCGAGAAGGGCAAGATCCTCTTCTTCCATGGAGACAGTGACCCCTGGTTCTCGCCTCTCGATACGCTTGGTTACTATCAATCACTTGCCGCGACAAATGGCGGTGCGGACAAAGTGGCCGAGTGGAGCCGGATGTTTCTGGTGCCAGGGATGCGCCATTGCGGAGGCGGGCCGGCACTCGATCAATTCGACATGCTCGGAGCCGTGGTGAACTGGGTGGAAAAAGGAAGTGCACCGGAGTCGGTGATCGCCACGGGACAGGCATTTCCAGGCCGAAGTCGGCCACTGTGCGTGTATCCCAAACACGCCCAGTACTCAGGCCATGGAGACACGAACGACGCTCGCAACTTTGCCTGTCAGTAGGATTGAGCAGTTGCGCCATCAGACTGGGGCTCGGTGAGTGATCGAGCCCCAGCTTGATAGTCGTTAGTGAGTGTGAGCCTGGATCGCGGGGCTGCCCACATCTTCGATTTGCTTCCAGTCAAAGCGAACGCCCTCCGGTCCGTTTGGCTCCGGTCCAGGGCTTTCGGCCAACAATGCCCCTGACCGGAAGTCAACGCGAAGATAACGGTGCGTCGTGAGTGACATCAGTGTTAGCTCACCGGTGAATGTTTCAATCCACTGGAATGTTTCATCCGTTCTTGGCGTGCAGCGCTTCATTGAGACGCCGCCATCCGGCGCGACCGAGACAAATTTTTCACCCTTCTGCAAAGCAACTCGGCCAAGCCCGCGATCCACAACCATGAATGCAGTTGCCTTCTCTGCGCGAGCCCGCAGCAAAGAGCCTTCCGCCAGCAGCGCGAATTCCGGTTGATGACCGTGTGCACTTAGCTCTATCTGTTTGCCGTAAGGGATTAGCCGCGTGATTCCATGCGGATTCGGTTCCTTCACTTCGATTGAATCAAAGTCAGCAAATCCCGTTTCGCCGCTTCCGCGATGAAAACTGAACAGCGCATAGCGAACGCCCTGAAAAGTGACTCCAATGCCCACCATCCGAAACGGATCGCTAATCGCGTGGAATGCCTTGCCGTCGAAACTGTAGCTGAACCGCGCTAATTGAGAGTTATACTCGCAATCGGCTCGCAACCAGACACGACTCCCAGCCATCTTAACGCGGTTGTCCTGCATGGTCTGGCCGTCGTGATGCAAGAGCATCAAGCCATCGCCGCTTCTTTCCACGCCGATCCAAGCGTCCGGTTGAATGAGAAGCGCGAATCCCGCGACATCGCCCGGCTTGAGTTCTGAAGCATCCATCAATGCGGTCGGAATCGAGCGAGGACCAATCGCTCGCTGCGTAAGCGTGTTCCGTGCGTGCCAGAGGTTATCTGCCGGCAACGCATGCAGGCGCAGATAACCAGGGCGTTCCGTGAGCGACCATTTCCCGTCGACGGGTACGTGGTTCCATTGCCATACATGCTGAAGCTCAGGCTTTGAAAAGTCGTCGTTCCGCACGTATGGTACATGCGGCTTCTCGACGAAGCCGGTATTGGGCTTGACCCAGATGCGGGGAGTTCTTCCCAAGTTTCCGGTGAGTCCGAAGTAAGGCCATCCGTCGACCCACGTGACGGGCGAGAGCGTAACGACGCGGCCAATGGCGTTTTCCTCGCCCATGCTCAATCCCCACCATTCGCCGGTTGGCGTATCGATGATTCCTCCCTGGTGGATGGCCATGCGTCCAATGCCCGATGGATCGGGTGGCGAAATCTCATAGGGCGGCTTCGTCGTGAGTGGCGGGCGGAAGGTACTCAAGCGCCAACCCAGCACCTGGCCAAACTGCTCGCCAACGCTGATGTCGCGGTTCACTTCCCACGGGCCTGTGAGCTTGCTGGCGCGCGCCACGGGCAAACGCATTACGTCGTTGTACCAGGCGTCGATGAGGTAATACTTGCCTTGAATTTTGTAGAGATGATGCCCCTCGCCCATGCCGGCTTCATGCGAGATCAGCAGGCGTTCCGTGCCGGGAACCACATCGGTAAGATCCGCATTGAGCTCCGCGATGTGAACGTCGGAGTAATCCCAGACCACGTAGACTTTGCCGTCATCGTCGAAGAACACCGACAAATCATGAAAGCTGCGCTTCATCGCCGTGCGTGTCCACGGTCCCCGCGGGCTCTTGGCCTGAAACATCTGCGTGGTTTGGTGATTCACGTTGGCGAAGATATAGAACGTGCCGTTGTGATAGCGGAAGCTTGGCGCCCAGATGCCCTGTCCGTATATGTCCTTTCCATCTTCCAGGCGAAACTCGGGGCCTAGATCGAGCTTGTCGAGCGCGTAGGAGACGAACTCCCAATTGACGAGGTCGCGCGAATGCAGCACCGCAAGCCCCGGCATGGCGTGCATCGATGAGCCGAGCAGATAAAAGTCTGGACCGATGCGGATGATGTCCGGGTCAGCAAACTCGTCGTAGAAAAGCGGATTGGAGTATGTGCCGTTGCCGTTATCGGCGGTCCAGGTCTGTGCGGTCCCAGTATGTAAATTGATAAGACCAAGAATGGCAATGAGGGCCGCGCTGAGGCACAGACCTCCAATATAGTTTCCTAACCCGTTCATCTTAACCCCAATTCATTTTGGCTACCGGCAGCCAGCCTGGAAACATAGATTCTTGCTGAAGAAGGGTAGCACATGATTCTGGAAACGGTCAGCCACTGCGCTGGTGTGCGTGCCGGGATAGATTTCAAAGCTGTTCGCGATTCCATAGCTGTCAAAGATGCCGTGCAGCTTGCCGGCATCGATGCGGATGCCATCCTGATCGCCAACATCCATCGAGATGGCACGATATTGCTTGAGATTTCCTATGTACTGATCCACAAAGGCAAGAGGCGCATTGGCCGCGTATTTTGCTTGTATTTCAGGCACCGGAACTCCGTCCTTCGTCGGCAGGTCGAGATAGAGCGGAGGGTTCTTCGGGTTGGGCGCCCAGGCGGCAGCCGTGGCAAGCTGCGCAGAGCCGAAGCCCGGCAGAAGGGCCGCAGCATCTGCCGGCGATTTTGCGCTGGCGATCTTCTTCTCGTTTTCAATCGCCATCTCTTTCATTTTTTCCGGAGGTCCAAAGCCTCCGCCGGTCATCGGCGACATGCAGCAGGGACTCATGATGTAGAGCGCGCCAAAGATATCTGAGTGCTTCATGCCGATGCGGCTGGTTCCATAGCCGCCCATCGAGTGGCCGACCAGGCCGCGGCTCGTGCGTTCGGGGATTGTCCGATAGTGCGCATCGATGTAAGCGACCACATCACGGGCGATAAAGTTTTCAAAATCACCGGTAGTCGCCGAACTCGAATACATTGAGCCGTTATAGATGGTCTTCGAGTCGGGCAACACAACGATCATCTCTTTCGCGCCCTGTGCAAACGCGCCTTCGATGGTCTGCGGCACATGGATCTCGCCGGACCACTGCACGGCACCGATCGAATAGCCGTGAAGCGCATAGACAACCGGGTAGTGCCGCGCCTTCTCCTTGGCATAGCTCGGGGGCAGGAAGACAATCGCGTCACGATCGACGGCATCGCCTTCAAGATTGCCTTCAAGAGCAGCGCCGTGGATCTTGATGTGTTCCACTGTTACGGGCTTTGCACCCTCGACAACCGGAGGCACAATCGTCTGCACCTGTGCCGCTGTTCTGGAACTCGGAGCGATGGCCATCGCCAACGCCATCGTACAAACCAAACTCGTAATCTTCATCACTGTCCTCACTTCAAAAATTGGTCATTGTTACACTGTGAAGAATGCCGCACTGCCGGAGCTGAATCAGTTGCGGCCATCCTGGAAGAGCCTTGGCGCAAAGTCATTCAGATCGCGCCGCCAGGTGAGCCACTCGTGCGCTGTGCCCGGCGAAGAGAAGTAGATGTACTTGATCTCCGCCTTGTCCAGCATCGTGCGGAATGCGCCAATGGATTTATGGAAGTAATCGGGTTCCTCGGTGCCCATGCCGAGCCAGAGCAGCTTGACCTTTCCGTTGAAGGCAGCCCCATCTTTGAAGATGCCGTTGAAGGCCGTCGCTGGATCGAGCGGATCGCCGCTCAAGCCGTTCATCGTGCCGCTGAATCCAGCCATGTAGGCGAAGGTATCAAGATGATCCGTGGCAAGATGAAGCGCCTGATTTGCTCCCATCGAGAGGCCGGCCATCGCTCGATGGTCGCGATCCGGAATCGTACGGAAGGTCGAGTCGATCATCGGAATGACCTCTTTGGTCATCACGTCTTCGAATACGCCAAACTCGCCTCCGCGGTTGGCTGCTGGGCCAAAGGGTCCGGCGGGGCGCGATGCATAGCCGTTGTCCATCACGATGATCATGGGCACGGCCTTCTTCTCCGCGATGAGGTTGTCCAGAATCAGATTCGCGTGTCCCTGGAAGATCCAGCCCGTCTCATCTTCGCCCGAACCGTGTTGGAGATAGAGCACCGGATAGCGCGCGCTGAGATTTGCATCGTAATCCGGCGGTGTGTAGACGAAGCAGCGCCGCCACTGGCCGGTCACCTTCGAGTGATAGGTGCGGATGCGGACATCGCCATGCGGCACATCCTTAGCGAGGTAGTAACTCACTCCATCCTCTGGTATGTCGATTCCGCTCGCATCCATGCCCATGCCGAAGTACGTATGGCTGCCCGCGTCGTTCATGCGGACCCCATCGGCATCGAGCGCGTAATAATGGAAGCCTTCGACCAGCGGTGTCGTGGTCACGCTCCATAAGCCGTCGCTGCCGCGCGTCATGGGAAACTTCTTTCCTGTAATGTCAACGTCCGCTGATTGAGCTGTCGGCGCTTTGAGTTGGAAGGCCACGCTATGATCCGCCAAAATGCGCGGGTACTGTGCGCCCATCACATTGGTCGTTGCGGGCTTGGCGTCTTCAACCGCCGAAGCGCGGATGCCCTCTGGCGAGCGACGCCATGCAAAGTAGGCATCGAGCGCCTTGAGTCCTTCTTCGTTGGGAACTGGACCAGGATGCGGTGTCCCAGCCAAATACATATACTCTGGATGCGCATCGCTGAAGGCCGGCCACTTGGCAATTCCTTTTCCGTTCGGGGTGCCGTACTTGGCGAAGTTAGTCCAATAAGTCACCATCGCGTCTGAGATCACATGATCCGTCGCAGAGGGCTGCTCGTGGGGCAGATCGTTCAGATGGCCGAAGACATACGGCACCTCTCTTCCGTGCCACGCGCCAAAGCCTTCATGCTCAGAACCGGCAGGAAAATCCGGATGCTGATCGAAGTAGTATATGAAGACCTTGGAACTGCCGCGCTGAGATTGTAGACGCGCCCAGATCCAGGTCTGCCATCCGAAGGCAGCATCTCTGGCCAGATCGCGCGCTGTTTTGGGTACAGACTTTTCTCCAGCGGGATAAGCCTTGATAAGGCTGTCGGCAAAGCTCCCATACCGCTTGCGCACGCCGTCGATATACGCCTTTGGCGAGCTCTCGTGAGAGAAGCTTGCGCCTTCATCTGAGTTGTATCCGATGAGGACGGGAATGTCGTTGAATTTCCTGGCGTCATAGAGCAAATATTGATCGCTGGGGATCACCCAGCCGTCGGTATTCGGCCACGCCATTCCACGCTGAGATGCTAGCAGTTTCTCCGGCGGCAATTTGCGAAGCTCGGCAAGCGAATTGGCGCCCGCGTTGACGGCAAAGGCAAGTCCGTCCTTCTCCGCAAGGGCAAGCGGCCGCATATTCTCGCCCGGCATTCCCGCCGCGCGCGGAGGTCCGAAAGATCCGCCGCTCTCTGAAATCGCCCCTTGAATCAGGCCTTTCGCCAGTGGTGAAGCGCAAAGCTGACTCACCGCAATGCCTCCGGCCGATTCGCCAAAGATCGTGACCTTGTTGGGGTCGCCGCCAAAGGCCGCGATATTCTTCTTGATCCACTGCAACGCGGCAATCATATCGAGCAGACCGTAATTTCCTGAGACATGCTCGTGCGACTCAGCACTCAATTCAGGATGCGCCAGAAAGCCGATTGGTCCCAGGCGGTAGGCAATGCTGACCAGCACCACGCCCTTCTTCGCCAGCACCTCACCGCTATAGCCCGGAATCGAAGTCGCGCCACCGGCAAAGCCGCCGCCGTAGATCCAGACCAGCACGGGAACCTTCGCCGAGGTCGATTTTGCTGGGCTCCAGACGTTGAGATAGAGGCAGTTCTCGCTCATCGCGGTTTTGCCGTCGCTGCCTTGCACGCATTGCGGCGCGAATTTTTCCGCCGGTCGCACGCCATCCCACTTGGCCGCGGGTTGCGGCGCGCGCCAGCGTAGATCGCCCACCGGCGGAGCAGCGAAAGGAACGCCGCGATACACGGCGAGTCCATCTTCCTTCGTTCCCTGCAACACACCCTGCTCAACCTTTACAGTGGTGCTTGCGGCCACACTCATCAGCGGCGCAACCGCAATAGCGATTGCCAGCAATAACAATTTCATTATTCAGTCCCTTTCTTTGAAAGCGTCAATCGTCGATAGATTGAGCCGTGTGGCGAAGCACAAAGGATCTTGCTATTTCCCCTTCGAAGTGAGTCTGAGTATCGTGAACGAATTCCCTTCAAGCTCGAATTCGAATTGACTTCCAACACTTGGTAGAGGCCGTTCGACCGGGGAAATGCGCATCGGTTCCGTCAGCGAGTTTTCGCCATCAAGGTCGTTAGAATTCAACTGAGCTGCAATCGCCGAGAATTGGCCGGGGCCAGCACCGTCGAGGCCGACCTTCAGTTTCTGTTTCAACGGCGAAATGTTGACCAGTCTCAAAACAACCTCGCCTTGCGCGGTGCGTCCTGCTTCGCCGTACACTGAAGGGCCGAGGCTCTCAGGGACTTCGGCATTATGAATCTCCTTGCCGTCGAGGAAGCAGTGCACGCGCCGTCCCTCCACCTGGATCTTCACCTCGTACCAGCGGCCTGTGTCGATGCTTCCTTCGACGGCGGGGCTCATCGCGCCGGCGAAAGACGATTCCAACTGGTATGCTGGCAGATCCTGATTGCCGCCTCCGCCCCATACCAACAGCGTCGAGACCCGATGGCGTACGCCGAGATACCAGGCCAGGTACGGCGCACCGCCATCCTGCATCGCAAATCGAACGATAGCGCCTCCGTCGCCACTGGTCTTGCGGGCACGCACCGTATATGTGTAATTTGAGCCGCTGCCGGTAACTTTCTCGTTCTCAAATTCAACCTGTGCACCGAAGCCCTCGGCCTTGACGTTTCCTTCCGTGGGCGGCTTCAGCTCGACGGCTTTCATTTGAACGGGAAGCACAGAGTCGAGCCTCGAATCCGCGAACATCTTCTGCACGTAGTAGGAAGGCGTTCCAAACAATGAAGCGGAGTCGAAATAAATCAGGTCGGGCCGCCAGTTGATAGCGTGCACGTTGGCCAGCAGAGGCGCATACGAGGCCATCGGCATCACGTCGGAGTTGCGCTCGATGCCGCTCAGCATCACTGCTTCGGCCAGGGCCGCACGCATATTGCCGAAACCTCCAGACGTCTCGACAGCGTACTCCGCCAGCACACTCTTTGGTCCGCTGCGATCGCGGCTGTCAAGGCTTGCCGCCATCTCGATCGCTTGCATTGGTCCGGCATAGATGTGTTCGTCCACCAGATCCATCGGAAGCTCCGCGGTCTTTCGACGCTGCGAGTTGGCGATGATCTGAATCTCCGGATAGCGCGCTTTGATTGCGTTGTAGATAATCGTGTAGCGCTCGGGGTAGAGTGCGTTCCTCTCGTCCTCATTGCCGATCTCGATATACTTGAGCCCGAAGGGCGCGGAATGGCCGGCCTTGGCCCGCAGCGCGCCCCATGTGCTCTCTACAGGCCCATTGGCGTACTCGATGGCATCTACAACATCCTGAACGATAGGCCCCATCTCATCGAGTGGATAGTCGCTCACCGGAATCTTGTGCGTGTTCAAGACTCCGAAGGGGGACTTGGATTCTGGAGTCCAGGTCATACCAGCATAGGCAACATACAACGGCGTCGCACCCAACTGCTCGCACAGCAGCAGGTACTCGTGGAAGCCCATGTCGTCGGGGGACCAGTAAGACCACGGTGCATCGTAGTGGCCGGGGCGCGATGCGAGATCCCCGATCGTGCTCTTCCAGCGGAAAGCCGTCTCGCGCTCGTTTCCCTGAACGTAGGTTCCGCCCGGAAAGCGCATGAATCCCGGCTTCAGATCCTTGAGCTTCTGCAATAGGTCGGCGCGGAAAATATCGCTACCAGAACGCAGCGAAACCATGTTGATCCAGAACACTCCGCTACGACTCGTGGAGATCGTCAGTCGCGCGGCCGGATCACTTGCCGTTGCCCGGATCGAAGCAGAGAAGTGGCTCCACTCCGCCTTCACGCCAGTGATCTGCGTCTGCCCGTAGATCGTGCCATCCTTGCCTTCAAGCGCAACCGTTAGATGTCCGTCGAAGCCAACTGCGCCTCGAGCGGCCATCGAGAACTCGTACGATGTGCCGCTTTTCACGGCGATGCCCCAATAGCCTTCGTTGGAGACCCCAGCCCTGTCTCCGTTTTTAGAATCTACTTCAATCCGCAAGCTTCGCCTCTTGACCGGATTGAGCGGCTTCAAGTCTTCGAAGAACAGGTTTACCTTGGACGAGCCCGTGCGGACTGCCGACCATGCGTCCAGCGTTTGGGCCTCTGTGAACGAACCATTGCGGATCAGCTCGGCATAGATCCCTCCGCTGCCCGCGTGGTTGATCTCCTCGAGGAAGATTCCAAATTGATTCGGAGTTACTTTCTTGCCGGACTGGCTGAGATCAACCCGCATTTCCGCTGATTGCGAGGAACAGATCGTCACGGGCAAGCAGCAGAAGCCGAGCAACGCAAGCAACTTCTTCATTCAATGGGCTCCACTTAAAACTAGGGTCAAAAACTCCAGCCGAAGATAACAAATGCTACCTATTGAGTCTGTTCCTGGACCTGTTGACGATAGAGGCTGGACACAAGATGCGACAAGACCGATAAATCGCTACATTCTGATCGATTTTATCGATGGCTTTTCGCTCGCACCGGAACCGCACTGCAATTGCATCCGAGCGTGTTCCCGGTCAGATCGTCTCCGGTTCGCGGCTCATCCCCAGCAACTCTGCCAGGGCATTGACCTCGGAGTTGCTGGCGCTCAGGTCTCGGCAGACGAGATTGAGCCGGATCTCGCGCGTATTTCCGGCAGGTAGAGGAAGCACTACGAAATCGCCGCTGTCGATCTCAGACTGAATGCGATGCTGCGGCAGCCAGCCAAAGCAAAGCCCGCTCCGAACAGCTTCAACCGCCGATTCAATCGTGCTGACGGGAAGTATGCACTGCGCAGGAAGCCGCGGCTGATGCTTCAGACTGCCCGAGGCATCGCCCTCGATGGTCACTAGCATATGCTGCAGCAGGTCGGATCGCGAAAGCCGGCGCCGGATCGTTATGAGAGGATGATCGCGCTTCACGACTGCAATCATTCCGATCATCAGGATCGGCTTGACGAGCGGCTCGCGCGACATTAAGCCAGTCACGCACAACTGAGCGTTGTGGAGCGAGAACTCCGAGTCCGCCGAGAGAAAGGTACCTTGCCGAAGCTTCAGCTTCACATGCGGAAAGCTGCGTGAAAAACTCGCCAGAGAAGCAAACAGGCGATCGTCTGGAAAAATGCCGTCGACCGAGAGCCTGACCTCCGAGGCGCCTCCTGACGCCATCAAATGGGCACGGTGCTCGAGCTGATGGAATCCTGCCAAATGGGCTTCCGCATCGGCCAGAAGCACCCTTCCGGCTTCGGTCAGTTGCGCTTTCCTTCCCTGGATCTCAAAGAGGCGAATTCCCAACTGCTCCTGGAGACGTCCGACGGCATAGCTGATCGTTGATTGAGACCGATTGAGTTTTTTAGCGGCGGGTGCAAAGCCCCCCAACTGCACCACCGTCTGAAGGATCTCCCAGGCATCGAGCGTCGTGTCCATTACGCAAGAATACATCGAAGAAATCGATATGGTTTCCAAAAAAATGCAACTATCGGACAGGAATCACGGTCTAGTAAGATGCCGCTGACCGCAAAGTCAAGGGCTGAAGTGACATAATCTGCCTGAAGATGAAAACGATTTCAAGTCGACCGATTCGATCCACATTCGGACCGGGTCTACGGGCCATCTCCGCGGCTGTTGGCTTTCAGATACTGGATTTGCAATGGAGAGGAACTGATGAAGAGAATCGGAATCGCACTATTCTTGCTCTCGAGCTTCTGCTACGCGCAGAACACCACCGGGTCAGAGCCCGCATCTACCAATGTTTGGGGCGCAGCCTATCCCCGCGTTGACGCCGCTGGCAAAGCCGAATTTCGCTTCAAGGCCCCGGACGCCGCCAAGGTCCAGATCAACTTCTGGGGCAATCCCAAGATCGACATGGTCAAGCAAGCCGACGGGAACTGGACTGCGACCACCGGGCCTCTCGTGCCGGGCTTCCATTACTACACGATCATCGTGGACGGCGCGGAGGTCAGCGACCCCGGAAGTCACACCTACTTCGGCAGCGGCAAAGACGCCAGTGCCATCGAGATTCCTGAAGCCGGGTCAACCTACTATCTGCCGCAGGATGTTCCTCACGGCGCTGTTCGCGAGATCTGGTATTTCTCCAAGGTTACCGCAAGCTGGCGGCACGCGCTTGTCTATTTGCCGCCCAGCTATGACACGGCCACCAAAGAGCGCTATCCTGTGCTCTATCTTCAGCACGGTGGCGGCGAAGATGAGACCGGCTGGATCAAGCAAGGCCATGCCAACTTCATCCTTGACAACCTGATCGCCAGCAAAAGCTCAAAGCCGATGATCATCGTGATGGCCTACGGCTATGCCCATCACATCGGTTACGTCGAGCCGGATCTGACCGGCAAAGGCTTTGGATCGCCAGAGATGATGAAGTCGATGCAGGAGATGTTTGTGGCCTTTGAGGACGACCTAACCAAGGTGCTCATTCCCTATGTCGATGCCAATTTCCGCACCGTCGCCGACCGCGAGCATCGCGCCATGGCCGGCCTTTCGATGGGCGGCATGCAGACCTTCCAGATCACCTTCAATCACCTGGACACTTTCAGCTACATCGGCGGTTTCTCAGGCTCCGGTGGCCTTGGCATGATGAGCAAAACCCCCTTCGATCCCAAAACCGCCTACGATGGCGCACTTGCTGATCCCGAAGCCTTCGCCAAGCGGGTTCACCTTGTCTGGATCGGCGTTGGCACCGAAGAACCGGCCCAGATGCACTCCGGGATCGTTGGCTTCCACGCCGCGCTCACCAAGGCCAACGTCAAGCATGTGTTTTATGAATCTCCCGGCACCTCGCACGAGTGGCAGACATGGCGTCGCGATCTGAAGGACTTTGCTCCCAGGCTCTTTCAGGTAGCTACGTCCAAGCCTTAGTGCTATATCTACAGGGGCGCGCTTGAAGAGAGCGGTAGTTCTCTTCAAGCACGCCTCTTCATCGAATCGATAACCAAATCATTTTGATCAGGATGAGGAGAGACATGCGAACGGCCAACTTCCGGGTGGTACTTGCGATGATTGCTTTGCTTGGCACGGGCAGAATGTGGTCCCAGAGTTCCAATCAGCCTGGGTATTTAAACACTGCGCTCCCCGCAGATCAACGCGCCGCCGATCTTGTTCATCGCATGACCGTGGAAGAGAAGGTCTCGCAGCTTGTGAATCAATCGCGCGCGGTGCCGCGGTTGAACATTCCTGCCTATGACTGGTGGAGCGAGGCGCTGCATGGCGTTCAGCGACCCGGCGTCACCGAGTTTCCCGAACCAATCGGCCTGGCTGCAACCTTCGATCCGGATTCGATCCATCGCATGGCCACCGCGATCGGGATCGAAGGAAGAATCAAGCACGTTCAGGCGGTGCGCGATGGGCACAGCAACGTCTTCGAAGGCCTCGACTTTTGGGCGCCAAACGTCAACATCTTTCGCGATCCCCGCTGGGGACGCGGCCAGGAGACCTATGGCGAAGATCCCTTCCTGTCGGCTCGCATGGGCGTCGCGTACGTTACCGGCATGCAGGGAGACGATCCGAAATACTATCGCGCCATATCAACACCCAAGCATTATGCCGTGCACAGCGGACCCGAACCGACGCGCCATACGGCGGACGTGAAGGTGAGCAAGCACGACGAGCTGGACACTTATCTCCCGGCGTTTCGCGCGGCGGTCACCGAGGGCAAGGCCGGCTCTGTGATGTGCGCCTACAACAACATCAATGGGCAGCCCGCATGCGTCAATGAGTTTCTGTTGCAGGATCAACTGCGCGGCAAGTGGAACTTCCAGGGCTACGTGGTCTCCGATTGCGATGCTGTCGTCAATATCTTCCGCGATCACCATTTCACCAAGACTCAGCCCGAAGCCTCGGCATTGGCCATCCAGCGCGGCATGGACAATGAGTGCATCGACTTCGCCAAGGTCAACGACGATCACGATTACAAAGCCTACTACGATGCCTACAAGCTGGGCATTTTGAAAGAGAGCGAAATCGATACAGCGTTAGTCCGGCTCTTCACCGCGCGGATGAAGCTGGGCATGTTCGACCCGCCCGAGATGGTGCCGTATTCGAAGATCGATGAAAAGGAACTCGGCAGCGACGATCATCGCGCCCTGGCGCATAAGCTTGCAAACGAATCGATGGTGCTGCTGAAAAATGACGGCACTCTTCCGCTGAAACAAGGCTCAATCAAAATCGCGGTCGTTGGCCCTCTGGCGGACCAGACAAAATATCTGCTCGGCAACTACAACGGCAGCCCCTCGCACACGGTCTCAGTCCTCGAAGGGCTGAAGGCTGAGTTCCCCGAGGCGCAGATTACATTTGTGCCGGGAACGCAGTTTTTGCGTACTGATGGTGACATCGTTTCAGAGTCCGCGCTGACCACGCCGGAAGGCAAGCCGGGACTGACAGTCACGTTCTCCACGGGCGGCGGGTTCATGGACAAGGGCACCGTGTTTGCGACGAAGCAAGTGAGCACCGTTGATTTGAAGGCAGACGGCGTCCCCCCGGAGGCAACGGGAAAATTTCCTCTTACCGTTACGTGGGAGGGCTTTGTGACCGCTCCTGAAACCGCCGAGTACAGCATCGGCGTGCGCGCCAAGGGCAATTCCGCGATGGTCATGATCGATGGCAAACCGCTCGCGATGGAGTATCTCGACAGCGAACACGCGCAGGCAAAAGCCGGGCACATTCACATGGAGCAAGGCAAAAAGACGGCCGTCAAAGTCCGCTATGAGTTGAACGAGAAAGGACCCATCGAGGCGCAGTTGTTTTGGGCAAAGTACGATCCAAAGCCGAGCCCCGAGGTGATTGCCGCAGCCAAAAACGCAGATGTCATTGTTGCGGTTCTCGGCATCACCAGCGATCTCGAAGGCGAGCAGATGCCGGTCAGTGAAGAGGGCTTCAGCGGTGGCGACCGCACCAGCATCGACCTTCCGAAACCGGAAGAGGCGTTGCTTGAAGCGGTGACGGCGACTGGAAAGCCTGTAGTCTTGGTGCTGGCAAACGGAAGTGCGCTTGCCGTGAATTGGGCCAACGAACACGTGAATGCGATTCTCGATTCATGGTACGCTGGCGAAGAAGGCGGCGCGGCGATTGCCGAGACGCTTTCAGGGAAGAACAATCCCGCGGGCCGCCTGCCGGTGACCTTCTACACTGGCATCGAGCAGCTTCCGGCCTTCGAAGACTACGCCATGCAGAATCGCACCTATCGCTACTTCAAGGGCAAGCCACTCTATCCGTTTGGCTATGGCTTGAGCTATACAAAGTTTTCGTACTCAAGTCTGTCACTTCCTAAAACTGCTATTCACGCTGGCGACCCGCTCATCGCCGAGATAACGATTACAAATTCTGGGAATCACGAGGGCGATGAGGTCGCGCAGCTTTATCTCAGCTTCCCAACTGTGCCCGGTGCTCCGTTGCGTGCTCTGCGCGGCTTCAAGCGCGTGCACTTGAAGCCAGGTGAGTCGCGGAACGTAAACTTCGAGCTGAAGGATCGCGATCTGAGCATGGTCAGCGAAGCCGGTTCGCCAATCATCCCGGAGGGCGTGTATTCAGTTTCCATCGGCGGGGGCCAGCCGAATACAGGAGCGCCGGCGGTGGCGGGAACTTTCAAAGTAGCGGGCACGAAGACGCTGCCGGAGTAGTGTTGCTGTCGCATAGCCATGCGAACAGCGTGTTCCTTCATTGCATGCCATACCTCTCGAATTGAGAGGTATGGCATGCGCATTATCGATGCGTCAGAATAGAAACGGAAACAACCGTCCCCGAGCCGGGCTTGCTTGTGATCTGAAATGAAGCGCCAATCATCGCCGCGCGCTCCTGCATTCCTCGAATTCCGTAATGGTCGGTTCTTGGCAGCGAAGCGCCTGCAACATCGAAGCCTTTTCCATCATCTGCAATTTCAATCGTAAGAGCTTTTGAGGTTGCCTTTACGGAGATCGCAATGCGGCTTGGCGAGCCATGAGTTCCGGCATTTGTAACAGCTTCGCGCACGATCATCGTCAGCTCATGAGCGGAGCGGGATGACAGCGCGTGTCTTCTAAGTGGAAGATTCAGTTCTACAGGAATTCCAAAATATGTCTTCGCATACGTCGCAATATCTTTTAGCGTGTTGGAGAGATAGTCCGAATCTGCCTCTGTCTTTCGGAGGTTCCAAAGGGCGCTTCGCGCGTCAGAGACAGTGGCTCGAAGCTGAGCGCTGGCAACGCTCAACAAACCGCTCTCGTTGTCTTTCTCTCGGTTGCCAGCCTCCGCATCAAGCAACATGACTACGCCATTGCAGCCCTGAATCAGGGTATCGTGCATCTCTCGAGCAAGCCGGTTTCTTTCCTCAAGAATCAGCCTGAACCCATAACGGATTCTCCTGAGATGCAGGAAATATCCAATGAGAATCAGACCAAGAATGCTGAAGGCTGCCAGGGCAAAAAACCATGAACTCCGATACCAAATAACAGGAATGACGATCTTGCAACTGGTTGTCTTCCAAATATCAGGCGCCGCACGATCGCATGCTTTCAGATCAAACGAGTAGGTTCCAGCAGGCAGATTGTTATACACGGCTTGTCTGCTGCTCGATGAAATGCTCCAGCCGTCGTCCACCCCTTTTAGGCGATACATGAGAACCATGTCTTGCTCAGGACCGAGATAGGTGGCGCCAAATGAAATCAAAATCCGGTGTGGGGCGGGTAGTGTCTTGATCACAGCGGCGGCATTCAAAATGGAATTGTCGACAATAAGCGATTGGATAACTGGCATGGGCTCGTCTTTCATCTCGACCGCCGGCTTCAATCGCTTGTCAATCATGGCAGCGCCTTGGTCCGTCGCAAACCAGACTGAACCTTTGGCATCAATCAATGCTCCTGGAAACCTGCCTCGGGTAAATCTAAGCCCTTCTGCTCCACTTGGCAGCGTATAAGATCGGGGGATGACGAAGCCGCTGTCGCGTCCGGTTGCTACAGCGTGGGCTGATGGAATTGAGAAGATCTGATCGAGACTCGATATCCACAAATTGCCGCCTCTATCGACGATGAGCCCACAGATGTCGTTGCTCGGAAGACCATTCGCTACGGAAAAGTGGCGCGATCCGGAGTCGGTAAATGCGTATAAGCCGTTTCTTCGCGTCCCAAACCACATGGTTCCGCCACTATCCTCAACGATCGCCCACGTTTCTTCTCCCGCGAGTTCATGCGTAGCGCGATTCTGCGTCAGAACGCCATTGCACGAGACAGTCGGGCCGCCATCCGTCCCAATCCACATGCAGCCGCGGTGATCCAGGAACAGCGTTCGTACTGCGCGACTTGGCAGATCATTGGCCGCGCCGAGCAACTCCACGGATCCGTGCCGGATCACATTTACGCCAAATTCGGTTGCGATCCAAATTTCGCCATTTCGACCTTCCACAATTCCGCGCGGATAGTCGGTAGAGATTCTCGGATGAGACTGAGTTGAATACAGAGTCCTGCGCCCGTTGGCGTCGATCCGGTATACACCGCGGCCGCCTGCGCCAATCCACACCGAGTGATCTTTTGCATAAAGGATGTCGAGTATCCTTGTTCCATCTGGAACCGGAAAAGAAAGCTGGCGAAGTTCATTGTTGTCGATCTTGTAGACATTGCCATTGACAAGACTGACTGATCCATCCGGCGAAGCCGCCAAAGTCTCCCGGTCAACAGCCAACGCGGGAGATCGGATGAAGTGAACGCTCGTTTCCTCGATTCTGGCCAATCCGTTTTGCGTGCCGACCCAAAGTCTCCTTCGCGGATCGGTCGTCATGGCCAAGACTGTGCGCGCCATGCTTCCTTCTCCAAACGCCACACGCGATGCTGCCTCGCCTCTCAATTGCCATAAGCCTTGTGAGACCGTGCCTGCCCAGATTGCGCCATCGCTCAGCTCACAGAGAGACTCAATGTCGATCCGAGGAAATGGCATCCGCTGAAAATGCGAGCCATTCATCGCAAAACTCCCGTCCACTGTTCCAACAATCAGGCGTCGCTCTCGCGTGTACAAGAGGCTCTTGATTTGCGGTTGTCCCGATTCTTCCCAACTAGGCATGGAAGAGACTGCGTCACCGTCCACGATTGACAGGGATCTTCCGCCAACAATCAATCGATGACTGGCATCCTCGACAATGCCATTCACAAATTGTGGAACATCTGCCTTGCCAAGTGGTACGTGCTGAAATTGTGACTTTGTTTTCTTGAACAGCCCGTAGTCAGTGCCAACCCACAGCTGGCCCGCTGAATCTTCATAAATGCTCCGCACATAGCCGTCAGACAGACCCTCTTTGCGAAAAAAGGATTGAACGCTGCCATGGGAGATGTGAAGCAAGCCTCCTCCCTCAGTACCCGCCCAGAGCGATTGATCACGCGCGACGAGAAGAGCGGTGAAGCTGTTCTGTGGAAACCTGCGCGCCTCTTCTTGAGGAAGTGATTTGCAGATCGACCCATCAAATAAACAGAGCCCTCCTTCGGTGGCTACCCAAACGCCCTTCTCCGGCTGTACCGCAAGTGCCTGGACTTTAATTTCAGGCAGGCCGTTCCTTGTATCCCAATTTGTGAAGCTGTAATCTCCTGCCTGCCCCAACGCGGCAGTTGAGAGCGGCAGCAGAAATGCTATGAGCAAATATCGAAGCGCCAAGCATCTTTTCTTCCTCCACTGTCTGTGCATGCTGGCTAACTCGCTTTGTGTCTGTTGATATTTGGCGCGTAATACTTTGAGATGACTACCCTTAAGACCCGTAATTTTGACGCTATAAGTGCTCCAGGCCTCGCCGAAGCGCAGCAACAACGGCCTGCGTTCTGTCAGAGACCTGCAATCTGGACAGAATCAGAGATACGTGGGACTTTACGCTGATTTCCTTGATGTTCAGCGCCTCGCCGATCTCGCGATTGCTTTTTCCGGCAACGATAAGAGACAGAACCTGTCGTTCCCTGTCTGTCAGCCGATTACAGCTGGAGCCTTCCAGAGCATGACTCACCGGTTCTGGCAGGAAGATGCGTCCCTCCTGCACTCGGCGCACTGCGCGGTAGATCACCTCGCGAGAAGCGCCCTTCACCAGATACCCCAAGGCGCCAGCTTGAAGCGATTGGTGGATATCCTCGTCGCCTTCAAACGTTGTGACCACTAAGATTTTGGCTTGAGGATCGCATTTCCGAATCTCGCGTATTGCATCGACGCCATATCCATCCGGCAATTTCAGGTCCATCAAGGTCACATCCGGACGCAGCCTCTTGAACGTGGCGACGGCCTCATGAGCAGTCCCGCACTCTCCGCAGACGTGATAGCCGGGTTGCGCCTGCAGAATCGCGCTCAGACCAGCACGCGTGACGGGATGATCGTCAACCACCAGGATTCGCGTGCTTTGAATCTGGAGATTTGTGTCATTCAAGTCGGAAGCATCATTCTCGGCAATGTCTGGTGCTAACCCGTCTTGAGGAATCTCGTTGCCGTTCATCATGCTCCTGACTCATTTGATCCGCCTGATTGCTGATGTGGCTGCCTTCTAGTCAATCCAAGATCAGACCCTAATGGCAATGGCGGCTTTTCATGCCTCCGGGGCCCACACATTTGTTCGGTCTTTGGGCGTGTCCTTCGAATATGCCTTCAAAATGACCGTTGAGGCGGTCGGAGATGACGGATCATTCTGACCGCGCACGACCAGACCGCAAACAGCTTGCCAAATCCAAGCTAAATACTGCCGTTGACGGCGAAAGACTGACTAAATACACCCTAGACACTCTAAGGGTCGGACTACACAGGATGCAAGTAGATGCAAAACAGACAGCATAATCGATTTATATTAATCTATTTTATCGATTATGGACCAAAATCCAATGTGCTTGAAAGACCTCCCGCTCGGAAAGATGACGATGAGCGTTGAAGTGCCTCGGCGCAGTAGCCATCGGTGCCGCTGTGAGCTCAACCAGGACTTGGCCGCTCAGATCATGCTCTTCTGGCAAATAAGGGAAGGGCGGAGCGCGGTTTTAACAGGCATCTGACACGTGCCCGGATCGATTCCGGCAGACCGATGGCGTACTGGCGAACATAAGAGTGCGTCTCCTCCGCCAGAGCATGGCAGGTTGAGTCGTAGCGGTACAAAATGCGCAACCTGGACCCCAGGCCGATCAGATGTTGCCTCGTGCAATTGATAGATAGTTCGGGTCCACACGGAAATGTACCCGTGGCCGGTCATCTCCCCGTTCGCTTTATGATGAGATGGAAACTATTTGGGCTTCCGGCTGTCTTGCTGAGCCCGGCTTGTCCCATCAACGCCTGAGTGCAAGCTCCTTTTTCTTCAGTGCTCAGTTCGATAAAAACCGCCTGGAGACCTAACTTCTGTGCCAAGGGATACTGGGACGCCCGGACGTTGCCCAACATAAAGGTGTGGATAGCCTACTTTAGTAGGTTGCCAATCGGCTTCAAGGAAATATAGTATGTGTGGCGTGACAATCTGGTTGAATTTTGTGTCTGTAATGTGCCTGTGATGGATCATATAGTTCGGTTTCTGTACGGTATGCGTTTGATGCATGACGAACGGGCCGAAGTCATCCGGTGACGAGGCTCTCGTTTCCGGATGACGAGCATTGCTGGACACCATGAATCACCAGCCTGTCCGTCGCAATTCAGATGCTTTTGGGTCTCGAATCAGTTGGAGTTTGCACTTCGCTTCTGGCAACGCGGCCAGCGAAGGCACATCGAAATACCTTTCAGAACACCAAGCTCGCAAAACGGTTGAGCGAAAGGGACACAACAAAAAACCGTAGTGGAGGAAATATGTTTGGTAGGCCAACAAATCCGCTTCAAATGATCTGGAGAACTGCTCGGAGAGCAAAGCTTGCAGGATTGGTTCTCACCCTGCTTGTCTTTTCGCTGTCGGCTTCTGCACAGATCCTTTATGGATCACTGACCGGCACGGTCGCTGACAAAGCCGGCGCGTTGATTCCCAACGCTGCAATCACGCTAACCAGCCAGGATACTGGCGCCATCCGCACAACCACCGCAAGCGAAACAGGCATGTATGCATTCCTCAATGTCCTGCCTGGCGGGTACACTGTTTCCGTGGACAAGGCCGGCAGCTTTGGCGGGTTCGCACAGAAGAACATTGCAATCGAACCCAACCGGCAAGTCCGCATTGACATCGTGCTGCAACCAGCCTCTGTTTCAACGCAGGTTACCGTCACCGACGCTCCTCCGGCTCTGCAAACCGAGTCCGCTGAGGTCAACAGCGAAATCAGTCAGGCCGAGCTCTCGCAACTGCCGCTTACCTCTGGTGGTGGCCGTAGCTTCCAGGCTCTCTACACGCTGATCCCCGGCGGCACGGCTGTAGCCGAGCAAAACTCAACGGCCTCCAATCCCTCCCGTGCCATGTCGGTGAACGTCAACGGCGCAGACAACCAGAGCAACACCACTCGCATTGACGGTGCTGTCAACTACTATGGCTGGCTGCCCTACCTGATTGCTTATGTTCCTCCGCCGGACTCCATCGAGAACGTCAGCATTACTACAAACTCTTTCGACGCCGAGCAGGGCCAGGCTGGCGGCGCATCCATCAAGGTCACCACCAAGAGCGGCACCCGCAACTTCCATGGTGGTGCGTGGGAATACTATCAGGACGCAGGCCTCAACGCCCGCGGCTATGTGAACACAAAGGCCGAATCGATCTCTCTCTCCAATCCGACCGGCTCAATCCCCAAGAACGTCGACCATGAGTTCGGCGGCAATATCGGCGGCCCGGTTTATATCCCGCATTTGATTACCGGCAGGCAGAAGCTCTTCTTCTTTGACAACTTCGAGCGCACCACACGGCGCCAGTTGATCACAAACAAGCTGTCGCTGCCCGATACGAAGATGGCCGGCGGCGACTTCTCCGAGGCTGCGCCTTATACGAAGCTCTACGATCCTCAGCCCAGAGCGGCCTGGGTCGCTGCCTTTACTCCAACGGCGTTGTGCCCCAACCTGAATCAGGCAACAGCGTATGTGGCTGGATACCTCATTCCCGAGTGCAGACCAACCTTTACAGATGAGTATGGCGAAACGGGAAATTCGGTCAATACAATCCCTGCAGACCGCATCGCCTTCGCTTCCAAGACAATGATTGCCAACCTGAAAAAGTTCACTGATGCCATCGGCACACCGAGCGCGGCCATGCTGTCGACCAATATGTCCAACAACTACCCCGGAGTGGCATCACTGGTCTACAACCGAACCACCAACGACGCCAAGATCAACTACGTTCCAAACGAGAACACGCAGATCTTTGGAAAATACAGCATCATGCCCTTCTCCGTTCTGGACCCGCAGGTCCTCGGACCGGCCGGTGGCGGAACTGCCGACGGCGGACAGCCGGGTGCCGCAGCGGGCCGAATCCAGAATGTCGGCCTGGGCGCCAGCCATGTCTTCACACCCAGTCTGGTTCTCGATGCTGACTTTGGCTACACTCGCCAAAACAGTGGCGTTCAGGATTCCACTGACATAGGTCTGGGCAACTATGGAACCGACGTCTTGAAAATCCCCGGCACCAACGGTGTTGGAGCCCTGTATGCCGGCCAGCCTCCCTTCTTTATTAACGGCCTCTCCGCACTTGGCAACACAGGATTGGCCAATCCCTTCCTCTTCCGCGACAATCAGTTCACCGGCGATGTGAACTTGAGCTGGATCAAGGGCAAGCACAGCACCAAGTACGGCTTCACCGTCTATCACTTCCTGCTGAACCACTTCCAGCCCACCAGCGGCGGCGGCGTCACCAGCGTGCGCGGCGGCTTCAACTTCCAGGGCAACCTGTCGTGCACCTCCTACCTCGACGCCAAGGGCAACAAGGTTACATGCCCGGTTACCGCCTACAACGGATTGGCCGACTTCCTGCTTGGCCTGCCGAGTAACACAGGTAACCAGGCCGTGGCCAAGGCTACCTCAATCAGCAACCCCAACTCGATGCGCTGGTGGGAATATGGCGCTTATGCGCAAGACCAGTGGTCAGTGACCAAGAAGCTGACGCTGAGTTATGGCGTTCGCTATGAGATGTATCCTGCTCCTTATCGCGACCACTCCGGCATCTACCGCGCCGATCCAACCCTGCCTCAGTCGGGCAATGTGGTAATTGGCGGCGTGGGCGGAAACCCAAGTTCGGCGGGTGTGGATATGGGACACGGTTTCTTTGCTCCGCGTCTCGGCGTGATCTACCGCTTGAATGAGAAGACGGTGATTCGTTCCGGCTCCGGTCTCACAACCGATCCTGACAGTCTGCGCTACCTTCGCGATTCTTACCCCATCGACCTGGCCGTGAGCTTTACGAATTCAAACGGTGCAGGCACCATCGCAGTCGATGGCAACGGTGCCGCGCTGCCGCTTTCGGTTGGCATTCCAGCGGTTCCCGTCCCCGACTTCTCCTCCGGCTTTGCCTCACTGCCGGTTGGCGGATCGACTACCACGGCTCCGAAGAACTTCCATCGTGGCTACCTGGAGTCTTGGAATCTCATCGTCCAGCGCGATCTCGGACGTCAACTTGTAGCGTCGGTTGGCTATGTGGGTAACCACATGGTTCGTCAGCAAGCGAGCGTGAGTCCGTATAACTCGTCTCCGCTGCCGACTGGTGACAGCTCCTGCATGCCCAACAAGCAGTGGAATCCCTCCACTGGTTTGAGTGGAGCCTGCAGCCCCCAGCTCATCAATACCGTCTTCAGCCAGACATGGTGCAAGGGCCTGAGCAACTGCTATAACTCAGGCGTTATGACCATCGCCGGGCCGATCTTCAGCTCCATGTACAGCAGCTTGCAGTCTCAGTTGACGCAAAGCCTGGGTCAGAAGGGTTCGATCGGTGCGATCTTCACCTGGTCTCATGCCATCGACTACTCTGACAACGGCGCCGGAACGGGTGGCGGCGGTACAACCTTCAATTACCCCACAATGTATTTCCTGAATAAGGGAGATGCGGGTTTTGACCGCAAGTACAATTTTCAGGTGTGGGGCATGTACACCCTCCCATTCGGGCATGGCCAGAGCTTTGCCAACCACGGAGTGATCTCGGAAATCATCGGCGGCTTCGTCCTGAATGGCCAATTCAGCCATACCAGTGGCGCGCCCTTCTCGGTAAATTCCAACTCGAACGTCATTGGTGGCCTCACGCCGGGATTTGGCGCAACGTACGCTCAAATGGTCTCGCCATATAAACAGGAGGGCGGGCATAACCGCAAACCTGGACAAATGGCTATCTCAGGAGGAAAGCCCTGGTTCGATCCAGCTTCCTTCCAGAGCGTAACCGAGCCCACCTACACTGCAAGCATGACCCCGTCGAACATGCCCGCGCTGGTTCTGCCGAATACCGGTAGAAATCAGTTCCGTGGACCCGGACAGTCGGTCTTCAATGGGAGCGTCTTCCGCTCCATTCACCTGTATCGTGAGAGCGACTTCCAAATTCGCTTTGAGGCATTTAACCTTTTCAACCATCCGATCTTGAATACTCCCTCCAACGTCACCGTAGGCGGAAGTAACTTCGGCTACCTCACCAGCTTTGGCAATGCGCGTTCACTGCAGTTTGGTGGCCGCCTCCGCTTCTAGCTGCTTGTTCAATAGTTGCCCGCGTCTGGAGTTCTTACGAAGAGCTTCCGGCGCGGGCATCTTACTTAGCTGGCATTTCTTCCAGCAGGTGCGCATCCATGCCTGCGCAAGTTATACTGGGCGTCTGCTCCATGCAATGGCAAAAAGTTCACCTTCTAAATACTTTTGGAAGTTGAGGTTGGCGCTGTCCTGCGAGTCGCGCCCGCACTCACGACCAAGCTTCGTTCCCGTTGTGCCCGGCAACAATGACCGGGAAGCGAGCAGAGTTGGCGAAAGCCGGCACAGCACCTCACTCTGACGATCATGCTTCAGGAGAGGAATTGCATGACACAGGCTCTACCCACTCGATCCAGGAAATCAAATGGCGGGATGCGGCGAGTGGATCTGAAGAATGCTCAGCTCGGCTCGAATGATATTGGCCGCAGGATCAACCGCGACATCGTCCTGCAACTGATCCGGACGATGCGGCCTGTATCCCGCGCCGATCTTGCGCGCCTCTCTGGTCTTCAGCGCAGCACGGTGTCGGAGATCGCCGATCAGTTGCTCGGCGAGGGCTGGATCTGTGAAGGCCCCAGCCGGCGCACCGCGCGCGGCCGCCATCCAACCATGCTCATGCTCAATGACGCGCTGGCCGTCTTGGCGGTCGATGTACATCCCAAGCAAGTCGTCATTGCCATGGTGGACCTGAACGGAAGCATCCTCGCTTCGTCCACTTTGCCGCTTGGAAAAGACCCCGAGGTGTCTGTCAAGTCCATCGTAAGCTGCCTGAAGAGACTGCGCGATTCCCATCCAGACAAATCGATCGAAGGCATTGGCATTAGCGTTCCCGGCCGTGTGAGTCCAATAACACGGCGCGTGATCTTCGCGCCGAATCTGCAGTGGGGCGCCTTTGACCTGAAGAATGCGATCGAACGCGAGATGGGGCTGGCTACGGAGATTGAGAACGCCGCCAATTCCTGTCTGATATCGGAGCTCTGGTTTGGCCGCATGGAAGGGGTACGCGACGCTGCCCTCGTCACGGTTTCCGAGGGGATGGGCGCGGGCATTCTGGCTGATGGAAGATTAATCACCGGCCACGACGGCGCAGCCGGGGAATTCGGGCACATCCCGCTCGCATCCTCAGGACCGGTCTGCAAATGCGGGCAGGTGGGATGCTGGGAGACTCTTGCCTCAGATACCGCCGCTCTCCGTTATTACGCGGAGTTGGTTCCCGCCGCGAATCAGATCACGTATCAGGAGTTGCTGCACCTTGCCGTCGAGGGAAATCCGAATGCATCGGTAGCGATGGAGAAGCAGGCAACCTTTCTTGGCAAGGGACTGCGAATGCTGGCGTACGCGTTCTCTCCGGAAGTTGTACTCGTGGCAGGCGGCGTGGTCTCTTTGTGGGAACGAACGGCTCCTATCCTTGAGAGGGAACTGAATAACCCGCCTCTGCCTGGAACTCCGCCGCGCCTGCAGCCTACGTATGAAGGCGGCTTGGCGCGCCTGCGTGGCGCCGCTGCCATCCTGCTTCAACGGCATTCACGCACAGACAAAACTCCAGCCTCTGCTGGATGAGTTTCCTAGCTGCAAGCCAACGAAATGCCGGCGGCACTTTGCCGATCAGGGATTCCAGCCCATTTTTCGGCTAGAATGCAGTCAATCGGCAGAGCCTGATGGAAGAGGCGACCGAGAGCGCGGGAGGATCGATGCGAATTCTCATCTTGGCTGCCGGCGTTGGTTGCGTATTTATTGTGCTGCTCGATGCCTTTCAGACAATCATTCTGCCGCGCCGCGCTTCGGGCCGCTTCCGGCTTACCCGCATCTTTTACGCTGCAACCTGGAGGCCCTGGGCCTTCTTTGCCATACGGCTTCGCAACCCGCGCAGGCGAGAGTCAGCATTCAGCTATTATGGACCGCTGTCGCTGATCTTTCTGCTGGTGGTTTGGGCGGGCGCCATGGTCGTGGGCTTTGCGCTGATCTACTACTCTCTGGGCAGCCCCTTCAGCGACAGCACACAGGGTCCTGGCTTCCGCTCAGATCTTTATGTGAGCGGCACCACCATCTTCACGCTCGGGTTGGGAGATGTGACACCGCGAAGCGCCTGGGCACGCGAACTCATCATCCTCGAGGCTGGAACAGGCCTTGGCTTCCTGGCAGTTGTGATGGGCTATTTCCCCGTACTCTATAGCGCATTTTCGCGTCGCGAGGTGAATATCTCTTTGCTGGACGCGCGGGCAGGATCTCCGCCGACAGCCGCGGAGTTGATGCGCCGCCACTCTTATAAGGGTGCCGAGCAGACTCTCACTCTACTGCTGGAAGAGTGGGAGCGCTGGTCGGCAGAATTGCTCGAGAGCCATATCTCGTATCCGCTGCTCTGTTACTTTCGCTCGCAGCATAACAATCAAAGCTGGATCAGCGCGCTGACATCTTTGCTCGATACCTCGGCTCTGCTGATCGCTGGTGTGCAGGGGCATGAGGCGCGCCAGGCTCAATTGACCTTTGCCATGGCGCGCCATGCGATGGTTGACCTGGCGCAGATCTTTTCCCTTGCCCCAGTCAACGACGCGCCTGACCGGCTCCCTCCTGAGCGTTATGAGCAGCTCTACAGCTTGCTCTGCCAGAGTGGCATCAAGGTCTGCCGCGACGGGCACTCCTTCGAACGATTGCGCGAGATGCGCGCACTCTATGAAGGCTATGCCAAGGCGCTGGCGGACTATCTCTGCATGCCGTTGCCGCCCTGGATCGCCGAACAGCCACACAAAGATAACTGGCTGACTGTAGCCAGATTGCGAGCTCAGACTGAAGCAGCAGATTCTCCCTCGGAGAAGAACAGCGCATTCGACGACGAGCAGAATGCAATCGTTGCTTTGACCGATGACCATCACGACTTCTAGGCAGAAATAATTCGACGAACTCGTCCGTGTTAGTGATCGCTTTGTGCCGTCGTGTATTCCGGTAAAAATCGAGTCAACGATCTCTCGCGCCAAATCGCATAGATGCCGGGATAGACGAGAAGCTCGAGAATGAATGAGGTGAGTATTCCCCCCACCATGGGAGCGGCGATTCGCTTCATGATGGCCGATCCCGCACCAGTCGACCACAAGATCGGGGCCAGTCCCACGCACATCGTCGCAAAGGTCATGAACTTCGGCCGCAGCCGCTTTGCCGCACCTTCAATAATGGCTTCGGCCAGATCCGCTTTCGTCAAGCTGCCCTTGGCGCGCCTTGCACTTTCGTAGGCAAGATCGAGATAGAGCAGCATAAAGACCCCTGTCTCTGCGTCGATCCCAAGCAGCGCGATCACGCCCACCCATACCGCAATGCTCATGTTATATCCGAGCAGATAGACGATCCAGATGGCGCCCACTGCGGAGAAGGGAACTGCGAGCGTGATGATGAGCGTCTTCGCAATCGACCGGGTGTTGAGATAGAGCAACAGCAAAATCAGAGCGATCGTCGCCGGCACAACCGCCATCAGGCGCTTCCGCACCCGCTGCGCAGACTCGTACTGCCCGCTCCACGACACCACATAGCCTGCTGGGAGCTTCAATTTGTCTTCGAGCACCTTGCGCCCCTGCTCGACGTAATCGGCCGTTGGATGATTCCCAGTGTCAACGTAGACGTATCCCGTCAACGCGCCATCTTCATCACGGATCATTGCCGGCCCGGTGAGTGTTCTAACCGTTGCGAGTTTCGTGAGAGCAATCTGCTCGTCGCCTGAGACAGGAATCAGCACCTCGCCCAGTGCGCCTAGATCGGAACGAAAGTCCCGCATGTAGCGCACGTTGATGGGATAGCGCGCGCGCCCTGCTATCGCTGTGCTCACATTCTCGCCACCCACCGCGGTCGAGAGCGCGTTCTGAGCGTCCTCGATCGAGAGCCCATATTGCGCCAGCGCCGTGCGATTCCAATCCACATCAAGAAAGAAGCCGTCACCGGTTCGTTCCGCAAAAACACTGCGTGTGCCGGGAACGGTGCCGAGTATCGCTTCGACGTCGCGGCCGATCTTCTGAATCTCGATCAGGTCCGGTCCCTGGATCTTCAAGCCAACCGGCGTACGAATGCCCGTAGTCAGCATTTCGATGCGTCCGCGAATGGGCATCGTCCATGAGTTCGATACGCCAGGAATGTTCAAGGCGCTGTTCATCTCAGCGATCAGTTGCTCCTCTGAAATGTGATCGTCTGTGATGTGCCGAAGCAAAGACGAGAGCCACTCAGGAGACCACGAAGAGTACCAGACATGCCGCTTTCGCCACTCCGATTGCGGCTTCAACACCACGACAGTCTCAAGCATCGACAGTGGCGCCGGATCTGTTGCCGAGTCGGCGCGACCGGCCTTGCCCAGCACATGATCGACCTCGGGAAATGACTTCAAGATACTGTCGGAGAGTTGCAGAAGTCGTTGTGATTGGCCAATGGAGATACCAGGCATCGTGCTCGGCATATAGAGCAGAGAGCCCTCTTCAATACGCGGCATCAACTCCGAACCGATGCCCAGTGCCACCGGAATTGTCAGCAGCACAAGTGCAATTGCTCCGGCAACAACCTGCCACTTCCATCGCAAACTCCAACGGACAATGGGGTCATAGACACGCATCAGCGGCCCTGAGATGGGGTGCTGTTCTTCCGGACGAATTGCCCCGCCTACAAGCCAGTTACGCAGCCGGTGCAGCAGGCTCGGGGCATGTTCGTTGGCGGCGGGCGTGCGGACCAGCACAAGCCGCAGCGCGGGGTCGAGCGTCAAGGCGAGGACTGCGGCGGCAAGCATGGCGAAGCTCTTCGCATACACCAACGGACGAAAGAGCTTGCCCTCTTGTCCTTCAAGCACAAGAATGGGAAGGAAAGAAACGGCGATGACCAGCAGTGCGAAGAAGGTGGGTCCGGCAACCTCACGAACCGCCTTCAGGATGACTTCTTCATAAGAGAAAGGCGTGCCCGATTGCTGGTGAATCTCCAACTTTTTATACGTCTGCTCCACTACCACGATGGCAGCATCGACCAGTTCGCCACACGCAAGGGCGATCCCGGCTAGTGAGAGAATGTTGATGCTCACACCGGAAAAATACAGAGGAATAAACGCCAACAGCACTGCCACCGGAATCGTTACAACGGGAATCACAGCGCTCGGAAAGTGCCAGAGGAAGATCAGGATCACGATAACGACCGTGAGAATGACCTCAATCAATGTGCCCCGCGCGTTTGATATCGAACGCTCAATCAACTCGGAGCGGTCATAAATCGGGACAACCCTGACTCCCTTTGGCAAGCCTGGCTCAATCTCCTTGAGGCGAGCCTTCACGCCTTGAATCACATCGAGAGCATTGCTTCCCTGGCGCATGATCACGATCCCGGAGACTAACTCGCCGCGTCCATCCAGATCGCTTGTGCCGCGGCGGATATCCGGCCCAAGTACAACTTCGCCAACATCCCCGATTCTGATTGGCGATCCATTCACGGAAGCCAGCACTGTTTGCTCAAGATCGGCAACGGACTTTACGTACCCCCGACCGCGAATCATATATTCGGCGCCGCCAAACTCCAGAAGCCGTGCGCCACTCTCCTTGTTAGCGGCTCTGACGGCTTCCACAACTCTCGTGATCGGAATTCCGTATGCGCGCAATCGGTTGGGGTCAACACTAACTTGGTATTGCTGAACAAATCCGCCCACACTGGCAACTTCGGCAACACCGGGAACGGTTCTGAGATACGACTTGAGATACCAATCCTGATAACTTCGCAGTTCGGCCAGACTATGCTGTCCTGAGTCGTCCTGCAGTACGTACTGCAGCACCCATCCCAGACCGGATGCATCCGGACCTATCTCAGTCCTAACTCCCTCCGGTAAACGCGAAGTAACTGAAGATAGATATTCCAGAGTGCGGGACCTGGCCCAGTAAAGATCGGTTCCTTCCGCGAAGATCACATAGATATAAGAGTAACCAAAATCCGAGATACCCCGAACGCTCTTTACCTTGGGAGCTCCCGTAAGCGAGGTTACGATGGGATTTGTAACTTGGTCTTCGATAATATCGGGACTTCTGTCCCAGCGAGAAAGAACGATTACCTGCGTCTCGCCCAGGTCCGGCATGGCGTCCTTGGGCATGTGCAGCATCGACCAAACGCCCCACAGGCACCCTGCTGCCGCGAGGACAAAAATCAACAGCTTGTTGCGAACTGAGAACCCGATCAGTCGTTCAATCATGGCTGCGGCCCGCCTCGGTCATTGCCTCGCTGGCCGCGACTTCACTCGCGTACTTTGCCGGGTCTGCAAGGAATTTCTTGCGGCAGGAATCGGAACAGAGATGAAACTGCTTGCCGCGGTAACTCTCAGTAAACTTCACTTCCTCCGGCTTGAGCGGCATTCCACAGACAGGATCGACGATGATTCCAGATGGCGCGACAGCCATGCCAGTCGAATGCGCTGCTGTGTTGGCCCGCGATGTCATCTGCATCGCCGGTTTGCTACCGGGGGATGAAACCGAGTTCGACGCACTCGCCGATCTCATGCGGCTCTCCGAGTCCAGTAGAAAATTGCCTGACACAACGATTCGATCGCTTGCAGTGAGGCCTTTGGCAACAATCACCCTGTCTGAATAGGCGCCGGATATCTCAACCGCCCGGGGTTCAAAGACACCATCGTTCACCTCAACATACACAATCTTGCGCAGCCCGCTATCGAGCACCGCCTCTGCTGGAATGGATAGACCTGCCGGAGCTTTAGCTTGAAACTCGACATCGGCGTACATGTTCGGGCGCATGAGCAGCCCTGGATTATCCGCCTCGAGCCTCAGTTTCAGCGTGCGCGATGTTTCATCGAAGAGCGGCGTGCTTGAACTGACCGTTGCGTTGATCGTCTTCCCCAACTCAGGTATGCTCACCTTCGCGCGCGAACCCGGCCGCATTTCGCCATCCTCTCCGTGCATGTCGGCGACGATCCACACTTTGCGCAGATCCGCGATTCGAAAAAGCTCCTGTCCTTTCTCGAAGCGCTGACGCGGCGAGATGCTTCGAGTCAGTACAACTCCATCGGCGGGAGAGAGCAGATTGATGACACTGGTTTGCCTGTGCGTCTTGCGCAGTTGTTCCAGTTGCTCGTCTCCCATGCCAAACAAACGCAGTTGCTCTTCATTGAAGCGCGAAGAGTCCTCAACCTGCTTCATCTCGTCCATGCTCATGTTCTGCCTGAGGCGTTCGACGCTTGCAACAAATCCGAGATAGGTAGTCTCTGCTGTCCGGAAATCGGGGCTGTAGAGCTTGGCCAATTCCTGGGTCTTCTTCACCACCGATCCAGGAGGATTGTCATCGAGCGATTCAATCCACCCGTCGGCTCCCGCGTTGATCTTGTAAAGGTGATTTTCGTCTGCGGTCACTCGCCCCGTCGTGCGTACAGTGCGCGAGCCCATGCTCATCTTCGGAGTTTCGACTCGAATGCCGATCATTTGTTGTCTCTCGGCGTTGAGCAAAATTGAGCCTGCTGGTAAGTTCGCCTGAGGCGAGCTGCTCTCCCCTTCATAAACCGGCTCGAGCGCCATACCGCAGTCGGGAGCGATTCCCGGCTTGTCGGATCTGTAGGCCGGGTGCATCGGATCGACCCAATAGAGCACCCGCCGGCTCGTCGACTTGGCTTCTCCGCCCGGCTTGCCCGTCACTCTTCCCGCTACGAAGCCGAGTGCAATCAGACCCGTGAGTCCCAGGGCTGCAATCGCAATTGTGGGTGTGCGCTTCATGCTTTGTCTCCAGGCAAAGAGATTGTCTTACTCCACGAAGCGACTGACTATGCGCAGAGTCAAAACCATCCGTTTAAAAGGTGCCATTACTCAAAAACTGGTTAAAAGAATGATTCAAAAAATCGGTATCGGATGATATTTTTCTGCTGCTCCGGCGTTGAAACCGCCCCATCTAGCTCCCCGCCGGTGGAAAGCGTTTCACCCATGGAATCACATACTTATCCTGAAAGAATGTGTGATATATCACATTGTACATTCCTCGACCGCGCCTTGTAATTGGTGAATATTTGGGCGTTTGACTTGTTTTCGTCCAAATAATAGTGACGGATGTCACATCCATGGCGATTTCTTTAAAGCTAAGGTTCAAATTGAGATGCTGCGGAGTGTGATGTGTATCACACTGACGCAGTATGACGCAGAATTCATTTGACATGAATTCCGCGTGTAGTTACGTTCGATTCAGGAATTAGGACAATTTGAGTCCAGTTTATCCCCCCCCTGGGAAAACTGCCTTGTGTCAAATGGGAGGAAAGATGAACAACCTGCGCTACTTCGTTGCCTTCACTCGCTTCACGCGGTTCTGCACTCTGTTTCTGTGTTTCGCACTCATCGGCGGAATGCAGCAGCTTGCCGCGCAAGCCAAAGTCAATCTCAAGAGCATCACCACTCCGGCCGATGCCAAAGGCACTCCCATTACGTTTGGAGTCAAGACCAACACGACCCTGCTTGGAGCCAAGGGCCTGACGACGGCTAATTCTGCAGTCGGCGCCACAGTGCCGCATCACATGCGGGACACCACAAATGCGCAGCGCAAGGCGGCCGCGGCTCATGCAGCCACGCGCAGAGCCGCTGCTCCGGCGCCGATCCGGCGCGCCACCAGCTTGGTCCACTCGAATGCAATCGCCGGAACGCCCGGCGGAGCCGCGCTGACGCGCGATCAGCTCTACTTCAGTGGCATCTATCCAAACTATGCCAACAGCCCTCTTCCCAACGTAGCCGATACCATAAACTGCTCGGCTCCGAACTATTGCGGCATCCGGAAGTTCATCGATCCGCTTCCGTCGCTCCCCGTCGCGGTCCCCGACACGATTACGTTTCCTGGATCGGACTACTACGAGATCTCTCTGCGCCAGTACACCCAGAAGATGCATACTGATCTTCCGCCCACAACGCTTCGCGGCTATGTGCAGACGAATTTTGGCACAGGCTCCGGCGGCACAAACAACATAGCCCCGGCACCGATTCAATATCTCGGACCTCTGATTATCGCGACCTCAAACAGGCCGGTGCGCATCAAGTTCACCAATGAACTTCCCACGGGCACAACTCCTGGTCCGATCAATGGCGCACCCAACGGCAACGGAAACCTCTTTATCCCGGTAGATAAAACCGTGATGGGTTCCGGGTTGGGCTTTGCCAAAGGCCCTTCGCCTTACCTCGAAAGCCGCGCCACAATCCACCTCCACGGTGGCAACACACCCTGGATCAGTGATGGAACGCCGCATCAATGGACCGTTCCTGCTGGCAACTTCACCGATGGGTCGACGTTGTATACCAGGGGCGCTAGCGCACAATTCGTTCCCGATATGTTCTTCGACGCGGCGGGGAATGTGATTCCCAAGTGCAACCCGGCCACCCCGGCGCAAACCAACTGCACCGGCGGGACTCCGGCGCAGTTGCCGGCCGTTGCGATCAGCAACGATCCGGGGCCAGGAACGCTGACCTTCTTCTACACCAACGAACAGAGCGCGCGGCTGCTCTTCTACCACGATCACGCCTATGGAACGACACGCCTGAACGTCTATGCTGGCGAGGCTGGCGGTTATCTCATCACGGATCAGGTGGAACAGGACATGATCAATGGCACGAACGTATCGGGTGTGTTTACCACGGCGAATATTACGCCAGCGCCGATCATTCCTGCCACCGAGATTCCTCTTGTCATTCAGGACAAGACTTTTGTTCCGCCGAACCCTGTTGGCGGCACGACAGTCTATAGCGTTCCGATCCTTGAAAGTGGCTCGGGATACACGAATCCGCAAGTTGCCTTTGGTTCGGGGTGCGTCGTTTCTCCCGTGGCTACGGCAACCGCCGACACGATCTTGAATCCATGGGGGCAGCCGATCTATGGCGCCGTCGCGGATATCACCCTCACAAGCCCGGGTTCCGGCTGCACCTCTGACCCAGTTGTGACGATTACCGACGCGGGTGGCACCGGAACTGGTGCGGCTGCATTTGCCTCGCTTGCAACCCTCTCGCAGCAAGACCCGACCTGGGACACAACGCTCTGGGGCGGCCAGGGAAATCTCTGGTATCCGCACGTCTATATGCCCAACCAGTTCCCTGACAATCCAGATGGTAGCGCAGTAAGCCCGATGGGTCGTTGGGACTATGCCAGTTGGTTCTGGCCGGTCTTTAACGGGCAATACGAAGTTCGCGGCGAACTTCCCTGCGGTCCTACGATGACCTGGGCTTGCCCAGGAACTCCGTCGGTGCTCGATCCGGCTCCCGCAAGCTTCCTGGCTTCTGCTCCCGGTGGCGCGGCTCCGCATCAGGGCTCGGGTAGCACGGCATCGCTCACGCCTGAGGCCTTCATGGATACGATGGCCGTCAACGGCGCCGTCTATCCCACGCTCACGGTCGATCCGAAAGCCTACCGCTTCCGCATCCTGAGCGTTGGCAATGACCGTACGCTCAACCTCTCGTTCTTCATGGCTTGCGGCACCGGTGGCTATACGCCGATGGCCTCTGAAAGTTGCCCAACTCCGACAGTTGCCGGAATTCCAGTCGGCACCGAAGTCGGCATGGTTCCAGCCGCTCCTGGGCTCGGATTACCGTTGCTCTGGCCGACCGATGGCCGCGATGGCGGAGTCCCCGACCCGAATGCAGCAGGTCCATCCTGGATTCAGATCGGCACCGAAGGCGGCTTCCTCCCAGCGCCTGCGGTCATACCGCCTGCACCTATCAACTATGAATACAGCCGGCGCAGCGTTACCGTAACCAATACCTCCTCTCACTCGCTCAACCTGATGCCGGCAGAGCGCGCGGATGTGATCGTCGATTTCTCTGCATATGCGGGTAAGACGCTGATCCTTTACAACGACGCACCGGCACCCTACCCGGCGTTCGACACACGCTACGACTATTACACCGATGATCCGGATCAAACGGGCGAAGGCGGCGCACCCACGACATTGGCCGGCTTTGGTCCCAACACACGTACTGTGATGCAGATCAAGGTGAACGCCGCAACTCCGGTTCCTTACAGTCTCGCGCCACTGAACGCGGTCCTGCCAGCGGCCTTTAAAATCTCTCAACCCGTCCCGGTGGTTCCTGACCCGATTTACAGCAAGGTCTATGGCGCCACCTACACCAACCACTATCCGCATCTTGCTGATACGCAGTTGACCTTCACTCCCATCGGCGGAACCACGCCGGTCACCCTGCCGATGCGCAACAAGACCATTCAGGAATTGTTCGAAGTGGACTACGGCAGAATGAATGCCACACTCGGAACCGAGCTGGCGTTCACCAACTTCAACACGCAGACCACGATTCCCCTTGGCTATGTCGATCCCTTTACCGAGGACATCTACGACTCAGCAAATGTATCGGCCCAGCCGGTCGGCTCTCTCGGCGATGGCAGCCAGGTCTGGGAAGTCATCCACAACGGCGTTGACTCGCATGCCATTCACTTCCATCTGTACAACGTTCAGCTCCTCGACCGTGTCGGCTGGGATGGAACCGTGCGCGCCCCCGATGCGAACGAATATGGATGGAAAGACACCGTTCGCATGAATCCTCTGGAGATCGACTTCGTGGCATTGAGGCCGATGTCTCAATCGCTTCCGTTCCCGGTTCCAGACAGCAAGCGTCTGCTGGACGTAACTTGGCCGGCCGGAGCCACCGATCCTGAATTGTCCGCCTTCGGCCCGCAGAACACCGCTGTTCCGCAGACCAACGTGGAAGCTCCTTTGGGCTGGGAGTATGTGTGGCACTGCCACATTCTCGGTCACGAAGAGAACGATATGATGCGCGACCAGACCTTCCAGGTTCCTCCACAGGCTCCGACGAATCTCTCGGTTCTTGGGAACACTACGGGCGGTCACAGCACCTTCACCGACAATGCGCTCAGCGAGACCGGCTTCACTCTGCAGAGAGCGGACGACGCTAACTTCACAACTAATGTGGTGAACCTTGACCTGCCGCCGAACCTGGCGGCCTCAACGAATCCGGGATGGAACACTCCGGTGGCCTATCACGATTCGTCGGCAACACCAGGCCAGCTTTACTACTACCGTGCAAGATCGTACAAGCCGGATGCGGACTTCTATGCACCTGGAAGCAACCTTGTGTCGGCCTGGTCCAACACCGCCACAACTACCTTGGTGCCCGCAGCTACGGTCAATCCGACGTCTCTTGCATTTGGAAACCAGCTGATCACCACAACCAGCGCTGCTCGCACAGTATCGCTCTCGAACTCCGGATATGGCACGTTGACGGTCTCCGGCATCTCCGTAACCGGAACGAACGCATCCTACTTTGCACAAACGAACAATTGCGTGAGTCTAGCCGCGGGCAATTCGTGCACAATCAGTGTCACGTTTACGCCCGCTGCGATCGGAAGCGCCTCTGCGGCGATTTCAATCGCGAGCAACGATCCAGTCAATCCAACTGTATCTGTTTCGCTGACGGGCAACGGACAGAAGGCTTTGACTATCACGGCAAGCAGCACGTCGGTTGTCTACGGCTCGGCAGTTCCGGCCATTACACCAACGCTGACTGGGTTGGCTGCCGGCGATACGATCGCTAACTTGCCTGGATTGACTTGCTCCTCAACGTACACCGCGACCAGTCCTGTGTCGGGTTCTCCGTATACGAGCTCCTGCACCGGCGCAGTCAACACCAACTATGCAATCACTTATGTGCCCGGCACCGTAACGGTCACGAAGGCAACTGCCTCGGTCGTCGTTAACGCGGCCACCAAGGTAGTGAATACCGCAAACCCGGTCTTTACAGGCACTCTGACCGGCTTCCTGTCGGGCGTCACGGCTACCTATACCACGACGGCGGTAACCAGTTCGCCTGTTGGCACCTACCCAATCACTGCAACGGTTGCACCGGCAGTTGCGGCAAACTACAACATCACCTACACCAATGCGCAACTCACCGTTACCAGCGCGGCGGTATCGCCGGCAATCATCACCCCTGCGCCGAGTTCGACGCTCACCGGCTCTACCGTGACGTTTACCTGGTCTCCTGGAACGGGGACCACGGGATACGCCCTGTACGTCGGAACTACGGGAGTTGGCTCTTCCAATATCCTCAAAGGGGCTCAGATTGCATCCTTGTCCACCGTTGTCAGCGGATTGCCCACCGCAGGCGGGACGGTCTACGTCCGCCTGATGTGGTACGGCGGAGGATTCTGGAAGCAGACTGACTACACCTACACGGCCTTCGGAGCGGTTACTCCGGCTGCCATCACCAGCCCCACACCTAGCACAACGCTTTCGGGCGCTAGTGTCACCTTCACGTGGACAGGCTCCAATCCAGCGTCCACTCAGTATGCCCTTTACGTTGGAACCGCAGGTGTTGGCTCTTCCGATATTTACAAAGGGGCTGCTACAACCGCCACGTCAACCACTGTAAGCGGCATTCCCATAGCCGGTGGGACAGTCTACGTACGGCTGATGTACTACAACAGCGGAAGCTGGAAGACCGTCGACTATACCTACACGGCCTTCAATGCGACAAGACCGGGCGCCATCACCAGTCCTACGCCCGGCACAACGCTTCCAGGCGCAACCGCAACATTTACCTGGTCAGCCCCCTACCCAGCTCCAACCCAATACAACTTCTGGGTCGGAACCACGGGCGTGGGTTCGTCCAATCTGGTCAGGCTGAATGGAACAACAGCTCTGTCGAGGACTGTAACCAACCTGCCCGTGACCGGAGGAACGGTCTACGTTCGCCTGATGTGGCAAGTTGGAGGCTTCTGGCAGCAGGTTGACTACACCTACACCGCGTTCTAAGAGGATCGATCATCTCTTAGTCGCATCTTCAACCACGCTGCAAGGCAACTTGTAACGTGCAATTCAGAAAGAAGGGCCGCCTATTCATTTCCTCGAGTGCTCTGGGAGCACGATCGAAGAGATGAATAGGCGGCCCTTCCAATTTGGAAACACAAAGACAACCGTCCTCCCGAAGGCTGGCTTCAGCGCTGCGAATGGGAGTGATCGGAAGTCTTGACTTGTAAACGGAAGATAGAACAAGAGCGGCTACTGCAAGAAACAGTGGCCTGCAGTTTATTGAAGGCTAGTGGATAAAAACAACAAACTTCGTGCCGCCAGCCCTAAATTCCCAGCTTGCGGACTTCGTCGTTGTAATACTTGCGGTAGAGGATCTCCCACTCCTGCGAGCCTTCGAGGATAATCTTGCGCTGGTTGGCGATCTTCGCCCGGGCCGCGGTGTCGATTGCAGCCTCTTGAGAAAGCAGTGCCGTCAGAGCTTTGCGCGCCTCCTGGCGGATCGTGTTGCGATCCTCAAGGAAGCCGACCTCGTCGACCTCGGCCAGGGTGTCGGCCACGGTGTGGGCCAGCTTGTTGAGCTTGTCGGGGCTGATCCTCATAGCACCGCCTTGTATTTCTTGGCCAACTCGGTCTTCACTTTTTTGAACATCTCGGCATACTGCGCGCCCGACTTGCGCATCTCCTCGGAGTACGCTTCCAGAATCACGCGCACTTCCTCGTTGATGCGGTCTTCAAGAGACAGTTCTTCAATCAGTCCCTCTGTGACGCGTGCCTCGACCACCTTCATATCATTGGTGGTGATCATCTTGGCGTCGATGAGGTGCTTGACAGTGCGGCGGGCTAAATACCCGATGTAGTCGCGGGAGAAGATCATGGATTAAGGTTCAGGATACCCCATCGGGCCGGGATGTGTACAACAGCGGTGCAATCTCAACCGGCATGGCACTCAGAAGATCAAATTGAGGTTGAGTCCGGCGCTCCCGCCTGCGGCCGGAATTGGCACCGGGATATTCTGCCGAGTACTGCTCCTGACCAGCGTCGGGACCGAGCCTGCATCACTCACAGCATAGATTTCGTAGCTCAGTACAGCCTCGCCCCGCGCCCCCGTCATGGTCCACGAAAAAGGAATCTCGGTCGCGCAGGTTGCCGTCGTACCAGTGATCGATACCGTGCCCCCTCCAGATCTGGCTGGAATCGCGGCAAGCTGCGGATTGCGAAGATCACTGCCTCCCTGGTTGGGCACGATCTGCGCTCGGCAGGAAATGATAGTTCCCGCTGGCAGCCTGGTGGCAAGGCTCAAATTGAAGTTGAGAGAGTAGACTCCATTCACTGTGAACGTTCCGCCGCGAAGTTCCGGGACGCCAGCAGCCTTCGCGGAAGCCGAGGCCAGCAACGCAACGCAGAGCAGCAAGAGAGTAGGGATTCGAGCCATGGCAGTCGTTCTCCATCAAATCCCTATCGGCACCTTGCGCGGGAATGTGAAGCGACTTCCATTACGAAAGTCAGCGGAATCGTCTCTCGGAAGCCGCCAAACTCGTGTCCTATCCCCGGTGCGGGCAGGTCTTGGTGTTGATGCACTCATCGGCCAGACGCAGCCGTTCGACAGGCCGCCCGGCGACCAGATGCTTGGCCACAATCTCCGCAGCATCCTCTGGCTGGACGTGCCCATACCAGACCGCCTCGGGGTAAACGACGACCGTCGGCCCGTGTTCGCACTGGTCCAGGCAGCCGGATTTGTTGATGCGCACCTTGCCGGCAAGCCCGGCGGCCTTGGCCAGTTGCTGCAACTGCGTGTGCAACTCGCTGGTCCCATTTGCGGTGCAGGAGGGGCGCGGTGCACCCTCGGGCCGTACGTTGTGGCAGACAAAGACGTGGTGTTCAAATGTGGGCATGTGGTGATCCTCCTCGGGAGCCCTGCGATAGCTTTGAGCTTCCGGCTCATTCCAGACTAACTCCCCATCCGTCCAAAGAAGATTTCTCAATTGCGCAGCGCACCCCCGCCCCCATCTGCGAAAATAAGTACTTGACTATGAGCACTGACAACCTCCTCTCTCTCAAAGACGACATGGTGGCCTTTATCGAAGGCCATGGCCTCAAGCGCTTGCCCGGTTACATCACGGAAGAGATTCCCTCCATCGTGTGGGAGGGCCACGACAACCCCGACGCCTGGAAAGACTTCGTCGAGATGGCCAAGCACGTTGGCGCTCCCTTCGTCACCTTCAGCGAAATGACGCTGGAGCCCGAGGAACTCGATGCGCTCATCGAGGAGGCTGGGGAGATGAACTTCCCCGATGAAGAGGCTACGGAAGTGGTCGAGGCGCAGTGGTTGCGCAAGTACGCCGGCAACCTCGGCTACATTCAGCTTGGCTTCGTCTACCAGGGTCTAGTCTTTCTGCATGAAACTACCACCGAGTGGTATGAGCGCTTTCAGGCGCTTCTGGAAGATGTCGAAACCTTCCAGGACATCGTCATCGACGACCACGACCACGACCACGATCACGACGAGGACGAGTAGCCCCGGTGAGTGTTGCGGGCCCTCAAGCCGGCGGAATCGCTGCGCCGACAAGTGCGGCCCCCCGCCAGCGTTGGAGCTTCACTGAGCCGCATCCAACCGAGGCGGCCGCACTGGCCAAAGCTGCACGCCTGCCTCTCGTGCTTGCCGAACTGCTGGTAGCTCGCGGTATCGCTGAAGCCTCTGACGCCTTCGCCTTTCTCAATCCAGACGTCTCTCACCTCCACGATCCCTTGCAGATGCTGGGCATGACTGAAGCCGTAGCCCGGCTTGAACAGGCCATTGCCAATCGCGAACCAGTGCTGCTTTACGGCGACTACGATGTGGACGGCACGACCGCCGTCGTTCTGCTCAAGACAGCCATCGAGATGCTCGGCGGCATTGTCCGCTTTCATGTGCCTCACCGGCTTCTTGAGGGCTACGGCCTGCAATCGAGTGTCCTTGAAACCGCAGCCGCCGAGGGCGTCCGGCTGGTGATTACTGTCGACACCGGCATGAGGGCCTTCAGCCAGGCTGAGACCGCCCGCAGTTTGGGCCTGGACCTGATCATCACCGATCATCATCTGCTGCAAGCCGACGACGCAGTCCCCCCGGCGCTGGCGATTCTGAATCCTAACCAGCCCGCCTGCTCTTATCCTGAAAAATTCCTCTGCGGCGCGGCCATCGCACTCAAACTGGCGCAGGCACTGCTCGAACGCCGCGACAAGGCGCGCACCCGCGAAAAAACTCTGCCCAGTTTTTTGAAGATGGCTGCCATGGCCACCATCGCCGACGCCGTTCCACTCAAAGGCGAGAATCGCGTGATCGCGGCGTTGGGGCTAAAAGAACTCCGCCGCCCCGCCGGATCAGGTTTGCGCGCACTCTTCGCCACCGCCGCACTCGATCCAGCCGCAAAGCCAATCACCGCATTCGACGTGGCCTTTCGCATCGCCCCACGCATCAACGCCGCCGGCCGCATGGATGTGGCTTCGGAGGTCATCGAGCTCTTCACCACGCGCGATGCAGCCCGCGCCGCCGAACTGGCCGCCAAACTCGACGGGCTCAACCGCGAACGCCGCGAGACCGAAGCCTCAGCCCTTACCGCCATCGAATCCCGGTTAGCCACCGACCCGGAACTCGCCGCCGACCGGCTGCTCGTCGTTGATGGCGATGGCTGGCACCGTGGCGTCATCGGCATCCTCGCCTCGCGAGTCGTCGAACGCACTGCCAAGCCAACCCTAGTCGTCAGCATTGAGGATGGCGTGGCGTACGGCTCTGGCCGCTCCGTCGACGGCTTCCAGCTATTGAATGCGATTGAGAGCTGCGCCGATCTCTTCACGCGCTTCGGCGGTCACGCTTTCGCCGTGGGCTTTGCGTTGTCCGCCGCCGAACTGCCTGAGTTCAAGCGCCGCCTCCGCCTCTACGCGGAGGAGCATCTGGCCGGCCGCGAGCCTGAGAGCCTGCTGAAGATTCACGCCGAGCTGCCTCTGGACCGGATTACGCCCGTGCTTGCCGGCTGGCTGCGCAAGCTCGAGCCTTTTGGTCACGGCAATCCCGAGCCGGTATTCGTCGCGCGCAAGGTTCGGCTGCTCAGTCAGCCTCGCCTGATGAAGGAAAGGCATTTAAGGCTCGAATTGGCGCAGGATTCCCTTCAACCCCGTCCCTTGCCGCGCTCCAGCGGCGCTCTGAAAGCCGTTGGCTGGAACATGGCCGCCCGCTCGGCCTCGCTTGGCCTCGAACAGGGAAGCCTCATCGACCTCGCCTACCGCATCCGCGAAAATGAGCATCCCGACTTCGGCGGCCTGGAAGCCGAGATCGCCGGCATCGAATTAGCCTGAAGACCGCCCGATTCTCTCCGATTTTCCCCATAAACTCTCGAAATCTCTGTGACTGAACCGGCCTTTTTGCACCGGCAATCTGCTTGAAAATTGCTCTTTCCACTTGACATATCTCCCAGGCTTCGGGAAAATGCGCGTATCTCCTTGAAGGCGGACCCTACTCCCCCGCCAGCAAGACCAGACAATTCCCAACAAGCCTACCAGGAGGAAACATGAATCGAAGGATCAGTGTATTTCTGTTGATAGTCGCCGCGATCGTGTCGGCCGCAACCACGCAAGTTCAAGCGCAGTCGCCCAGGACGCATCATGTGCACGAGTCGGTCTTTAATGGACAGGCTCAGCCGATCGGGCGCCTTCCCGCAACCCAATCCATGCAGTTGGACCTTGTGTTGCCATTGCGCGACCCGGAAGGCCTGGATTCGTTCCTCAGCGAACTCTACGATCCGGCGAGCCCATCCTACCGGCACTTCCTCACCCCGGCGGAGTTTACAGCACGATTTGGCCCCACGCAGGCCGACTATGACGCCGTAGTCCGTTTCGCGAAGTCGAACGGCCTCACAGTCGTTGGCGGCAGCCGCGATGGAATGGAGGTCCAGGTCAAAGGCCCCGTCTCAGCAATTGAGAATGCCCTGCACGTCACGATGCGGACCTATCAGCACCCGACAGAGAACCGCACCTTCTACGGACCAAGCCACGAGCCTTCGGTCGACCTGCCCTTCCAGCTCTGGCACATCTCCGGCCTGGACAACTACTCCATTCCAAAACCCAGGCTCTCCAAGCGGAGCGACTATGCGGCAGCCCATGGCATCGCTGAAAAAAATGTCGTCTCGCACGCTACCACCGGCTCCGGCCCATCGGCATCGTTCCTGGGCAGCGACATGCGCGCAGCCTACTACGGCGGAACAGCCCTCACCGGCTCCGGCCAGAACCTAGGCCTGTTGGAGTACTACGGCACCAACCTGGCCGACCTCACCACCTACTACAACAATGTCGGCCAGACCAACACTGTGCCGGTCACTCAGGTCTCGACCGATGGAACCAGCACCAGTTGCGTTTACACCAGAGCTGGCGGTTACTGCGACGATACCGAACAGAATCTGGACATCACCCAGGCGCTCGGAATGGCTCCCGGGTTGTCCAGTCTGGTGGTCTATGTCGGATCAACCGACACGGCCATCATCAGCGCCATGACCACGCACAACCCGCTGCCCACAACCATCGGCTGCTCATGGGGCTGGACTCCGGTCGATCCCAGTACGCTCGATCCCTACTTCAAGAAGATGGCAGCGCAAGGCCAGAACTTCTTCGCTGCCTCGGGCGACAATTCCACCTGGACGGCGTCAGGAAACTCCGCGGCCTGGCCGGCGGACGATCCGTATATCGTCTCCGTAGGCGGTACAGACCTGATCACCGCCAGCGCGGGTGGCGCCTGGAAGTCTGAGACCGCCTGGTCGGGCAGCGGCGGCGGCATCTCGCCGGATAGCATCGCAATTCCCGCGTGGCAGCAGCTCTCGGGCGTCATCAACTCCACCAACAAGGGTTCAACAACCCTTCGCAATGGACCGGATGTCTCGGCCAACGCAAACTACACCTTCTACACCTGCTCCAACCAGACGACCTGCCTGGCGAATTCCTATGGCGGCACCAGCTTCGCCGCTCCCATGTGGGCAGCCTACGTCGCTCTGGTCAACCAGCAATTGGCAGCCAACGGCCAATCGCCCATTGGCTTCATCAACCCGACCGTCTATGCGCAAAATGTGACCTCGGCGTATGCCACCAACTTCCACGACGTTACCAGCGGCACTTCGGGCAGCTATTCGGCCACAACCGGCTTCGATCTCGTCACCGGCTGGGGCAGCCCCAACGGCCAGAACCTGATCAATGCCCTGGCTCCCGCAGTGACCAACCCCACCTTCTCGCTCTCTGCTTCGCCTGCTGCTGTCTCAGTGCTCCAAGGCGGCAGTGGCACTTCCACCATTACAACCACGGCCCTCGGCGGCTTCAGCTCGGCGGTCTCTTTGACCGCGAGCGGCCAGCCCGCGGGCGTCACCGTCAGCTTGAGTCCGGCCTCCATCGCCGCGCCGGGTTCCGGTTCGTCCACGATCACCCTGGCCGTGGCATCGACTACAGCGGCTGGCGTTTACACCATCACTGTAACGGGCACCGGCGGCGGCATCACGCAGACGGCGACCATTTCACTCACTGTCACGGCACCCGGCAGCGGAGCCTATACCATCTCCGTTTCGCCCACCTCCGGCTCTCTGCGTCGCGGCCAGAGCGGCTATGTGGTCGTCACTACAGCGGTCTCCGGCGGCTTCAACGCGGCGGTCGCTTTGTCTGCAACCGGCCTGCCCTCAGGCGTCACCGGCAGCTTCAGCCCATCCTCCATCGCCGCACCGGGCTCCGGAACGTCAAACTACACACTGACTGTCGCCAGAACTGCCAAGACCGGCACCTACTCCATCACGATCACAGGCAAGAGCGGCACCACAACGCACACCACAACCTTCTCCCTCCAGGTGCGCTAATCGCACGCTTCAAGGCAGAAAACAAGAACGGCCCGGAGTCTTCACTCCGGGCCGTTCATATTAAAACTTCGGGTGCCCCACCCTCGCCACGTTTTTGGTTTTTGTGGCTAGGGTGGGATACCTGGATGCTTGTGTTACCGGAACTTCGAAGCCGGACTAGCTCTTCAGCGCCACCCGAATATGCAACTCCCTCAACTGCTGTTCGGTCACCGTCGTCGGCGCTTCGGCCATCAGGTCGATGGCTTTAGCCGACTTGGGGAAGGCGATCACCTCGCGCAAGCTTGCAGCGCCTGCCAGCAACATCACGATGCGGTCGATGCCCAGCGCAATGCCTCCGTGCGGCGGCGTTCCATACTCCAGCGCGTCGAGGAAGAAGCCAAACCGCGCCCGTGCCTCCTCATCGCTGATCCCAAGTGACTTGAAGATCTGCTGCTGCACGTCTTTGCGGTGAATTCGAATTGAGCCCGAACCAAGCTCCAGCCCGTTCATCGCCAGGTCATAGCAATTCGCCCGCACACTCGCCGGATCGGTCAGCAGGTTGGCCATGTCGGCCTCGTGCGGCGCGGTGAATGGGTGGTGCGCCGGCATCCACTTGGCCAGCGCCAGATCGTACTCAAACATCGGGAAGTCGACAATCCAGATCGGCTGGAAGGCTGTCGCGCCATCGACAGCCCCGCCATTGTGCGCTGCAGCTTCCTGGACCGCCTTTTCCGTTACGCCAAATGCGCCGTGTTTGTCGGCGTACTTTTTCGCCAGCTCAGTGCGGAAGTTGCCTGCGGCAGAGTAGACATTGATCTCGCGCTCGCTCAGCCGGCCTTCGAACTTCGTATCGCTGGCCTTCACCGGATGAGCCGGATCGCCGGCAACGATGATCACAAAGTCGCCCTCAGCCGCGCCAACCAGCTCGCGCACCTTGACGGCAGCCTCGGGAAATCCCTTGGCCAACCGCTTGAAGTCGTCGATGAACTTGGCGCCCTTTTTCAAGTCAAAGGTCGGATGATTGTCCTCGCGCTCTTTGCGGCTCAGCTCGCCCACGTCGGGAATGCGGAAGGCCACGACCGGCAGCGCCGGATCGATCTGCAACGTGGCAAGATTCTCGTCGGTAAATGCGGGACGCACATCCGCCAACCCAGGCAGACGCAGGTCCGGTTTGTCGGAGCCGAACTGCCGCATCGCGTCGTCATAAGTAATCTTGCGAAACGGCGTGGGCAGCGTGACGCCGGCCGCGGCAAAGCCTGCCGCCAAAAACTTCTCCACCACCGCAAAGACCGTCTCCTGCTGCGGAAAGCTCATCTCCAGATCGACCTGCGTGAACTCAAGCTGGCGATCGGCGCGGAGATCCTCATCGCGGAAGCAGCGAGCGATTTGAAAATACTTATCGAAGCCCGAGATCATCAGAATCTGTTTGAAGATCTGCGGCGACTGCGGCAGCGCATAAAACTCACCCGGATGCACGCGGCTGGGAACCAAAAAATCACGTGCCCCCTCGGGAGTGCTCTTCGTCAGGATGGGCGTTTCGATCTCCAGAAATCCCTGCTGCCCGAGGTTGTCGCGAATGGCCAGCACAACGTCATGCCGCAGACGGAAGTTGCGCTGCATCTCTGGCCGCCGCAGGTCCACGTAGCGGTATTTGAGCCGGACCTCTTCGTTTTGAATCGCCTCTTCAGAAGGCGAAAACGGCGCAAGCCGCGTGTCGTTCAAGACGAGCAGTTCGGTTGCCTCGATCTCGATCTCGCCGGTCGGCATCTTGGGATTGATCGCGTCGGCATCGCGTAGCCGCACCTTGCCCACAGCGGCCACAACATACTCTGGCCTGACCTGTTCGCCCTTGGCGTGGCCGTCGGGGACCAGTTCCTTGTCCAGCACGATCTGGCTGATGCCGGTGCGGTCGCGCAGGTCGAGAAAGATCAGGTTGCCGTGATCGCGGCGCCGGTTGACCCAGCCCATCAGCACAACCGTCTGACCAGCGTTGGTAGCGCGCAATTCGCCGCAGTGATGTGTCCGTTCGAGAGATCCTAGAAAATCAAGCACAACCGATGTCCTTTACGAGCTAGCTGAATTTAGAAAAACTGGGTGCCCCAGGTCTGGATTTTCAGACCTGGGAAACCACGAACCCCTTGGCGCGCAAGCGCCGTCTGCCCCACCGCAGGTGGTCAATTGGAAAGAAAGACCGCCAACTCCGCGCGAGGAACCTTCGTTTGGTTGCCAGTAGAGAAGTTCTTCACCGTAAGAATACCGGATTTGAGTTCATCCTCGCCCAGAATCACAATCTGCCGAGCCACCTTGTCCGCGGCTTCAAACGATTTCTTCAGCCGGAAACTGCCCTCGCCCAGCTCGATCCACAGCCCTTTGTGGCGCAACTCGCGAGCCAGCACCAGCGCGGCAGCATTGATCGCAGACAGCTTTGCGTCATCCTTCGCATCACCCAGCGGCGCGATAAAAGCATCCGCCACCTGCGGTGGGGCAGCCTTTTCGTCAAGCTGGGCTAGCAGCGTCAGCACCAGCCGGTCCTCGCCCATGGCAAAGCCGATCCCCGGCGCTCGTGGCCCGCCGATCATCTCGCTCAGCCCGTCATATCGCCCGCCGCCCAGCAGCGCATTCTGCGCGCCCAGGCCACCATGCGTAAACTCAAAGGTCGTCCGCGTGTAGTAGTCGAGGCCCCGCACCAGCCGATGATTGCGCGTATACGGCACACCCGCCGCATCCAGAGCCGCCGTCACGGCTGCTAAGTGCTTCTTCGACTCCTCGTCCAGCGAGTCGGCAATCACCGGCAGCGTTTCAATAATGGGCTGATCGCCGGGAACCTTGCAGTCCAGCACCCTCAGCGGATTGGTCACCGCCCGTCGCTGGCAATCCGCGCACATCTGTCCCACCACCGGTACGAGAGCCGCACGCAGCGCTTCGTTATAGCGTGCGCGATCAGTGGCCGACCCTACAGAATTCAAATTCAGCGTCCAGCCCTTGATGCCCAACTCATCGAGCAGCGTGGCCAGCATCTCCAGCACTTCGGCGTCGCGCAGCGGCGATTCACTGCCCGCGGAGGTCGGTCCGATCACCTCGGCCCCGATCTGCGAAAACTGCCGGTAGCGGCCCTTCTGCGGCCTCTCGCGCCGGAACTGCGGCCCGATGTAATAGAGCTTCTGCAACTGGCCGGTCTCGCCCAGCTGATGCTCAATATACGCCCGCACCACCCCGGCAGTATTCTCCGGCCGCAGCGTCAATGTCTGCGTCTTCTCAGACTGCGCCCGGGCGCGATCCTCCCAGGTGTACATCTCTTTCGAGACGATGTCGGTCTCTTCGCCCACGCCGCGGGCAAACAGAGCGGTGTCCTCAAAGACCGGCGTGCGAATCTCGCCGAAGTTGTAGCGCGCAAAAACATCCCGCGCAGTAGCCTCAATCCGGTTCCAAAGCGCGGTCTCCGGCGGCAAAAGATCCCGCGTCCCGCGTACTGCTTTCAGTGTCTGGCTCATGAGTGATAACCTTTGGGTCAACTTCTTAGGATACAAGGTGAAAGCCATGATCCATCCCATCGTCTCAATAGCCGCGTTTTTCGTGGACCAAGTATCGCAAGCGCCGGTTCAGGTTCAGTGCGTCTCGAACGCCGGACAAGACCCAATCTGGGTACGATTGCTGTTTGATGCCGTTCCGTCGATCTTTGCACTTGGGATTGCTGCATTGGTTTTCTATTGGAATGGTGGAAGAGAACGCAAACAGTGGGTCCGAAATCAGGAGGCCGCGCATGAACAATGGATTCGTGATCAGAAAAAAGCTGAATGGCGGGAGCTATTGGATGCTGTCATCGCATGTGAGCTGTACATTGTGATCTCAGACAAGAAAGAAAAGGGAGAGATAGAATCCTCGGCTTGCCAACAAATGGAGTCGGCATTAGCGATGCTCAAGGTCAAGCATTGTTTAGAAGACCGTGTGTTTATAGATAATCCAAAACTATCTGCTATACGAATCCTCTGGGAAGCCAATGCAAACAAGACCACATCCGGGAATTGGGAATCCACGAAAATCCTTCTTGTTGAGTATCAGAAGCTAATCAATGAAGTCCGTGAAACTGCCAAGAAGGATCTGATGGTTGTAAGCGTTTCAGGGGCTGTCAATGCTGATGAAAGAGAGCCTTAACTCGCCGGGTGCCCCATCCATCGCGTATTTTGCGATGGGTGGGAAACCACGAACCTCACCCTGCGGCTTTGTATCAGGGCACGACTTGAGTCGTGTCGCAAATGCAGCCATTGAAAGACGGGCTTTAACCCCTGAGAACATGACCGCATCGTAATTAACCGATTCAGAACTTCCTTGAAATTGTTTTTGTGAAAGTCACTTCGTGTTCATCTTCTCCCGCAAAACCGCAACCAGACCGCGCCCATTCAACTCTTCCGGCGTGACTACCAGTTGCTTTGATTGAAGCGCATTTTGTAGTACATCCTCAAGACGCGATCTGCGCTTCAGCGTGCCTTGCCGGACATACCCTTCCAGCGCCGCCTCATGAAATGCCGCTGACAGCCCCTCGCGGTTTTCAAAGGCCCAATTGGCTTCGTCGGCTTCGTTCTCAAACTTCGGAATTCTCATCCTCTCCATATTGTTTCTTAGCCTACGCCCTGCGTTTGATTGACTCCAGCAGCGCTCCATCGATCCGCGTCTGCCATCCTGGCCCAGTGGCCTTGAAGTGCTCAACCACCTCCGGCGACAGCCGCAGTGACACCAGCTTCTTTGTCGGAGCCTTTTGTGGGCCGCGCTTGCCTCTGCGCACCACCTTGCCCTTGCGAATCAGATCGGCCTGGGCAAAAAACGCGCGCGTAGCCTCGGTGTCGTTCGGGTCGTATGGGCCGTCTTCCGGCTCATAGGGGATTTTGTCCCCCTCTTTGAAGGTCAGTACGCGCTCCCAGTCTGTTTCACTCTTTGTCTTGTTCATACTGTTTGCGCTCCTCTCGCGAAGCGGGCCGGAATGAGATCACTCGAACATCGTCCCCACGCTCGGTGTAAACCAGAGCCAGCAGCCTTCCTCTGACCACGGCAAAGGCAAGATCCATCAAACGGTGTTCCCCTGCCCGGCTGGACTCGTAGATGCATTTCTCCGGGTTGTCGTAGACAAGATGTGCATCTTTGAAGTCGAGTCCGTGCTTCTTCAGATTCGACTCCCGCTTTGTCTCGTCCCAGACGAACACAATTTAATCGTAGCTACAATATAACGAGAATTCAAGCATATTCTCAGTAATCTTGCGGGTCAGCGAGCGCATCCTCAACGAACGTCTCACTGCCCTGCATCCTCCCGCCTCTGTTAGCATCCAAACCACTATGGAATATCGACTTCTCGGAGGCTCTGGCCTCAAGGTTCCCGTTCTCAGCTTCGGCACCGCGACCTTTGGCGGCGCTAACGAATTCTTCAAGGCCTGGGGTGAAACCGACGTCGCCGAGGCACGGCGGCTGATCGACATCTGCTTCGAGGCCGGCGTCAACCTCTTCGACACCGCCGACGGCTACTCCGACGGGGTCTCGGAACAGATCCTCGGCAAGGCTCTCGCGGACAAGCGCGACCAGGCTCTGATCTCGACCAAGGCCTTCTTTCCCACCGGCAGCGGGCCCAACGACTGGGGCAGCTCCCGCTATCATCTGCGCCGCGCGCTTGAGGCCAGCCTGCGGCGCCTCGGCACGGATTACGTTGACATCTATCATATGCACGGCTTCGACGCGATGACCCCCATCGAGGAGGCGCAGCAGACGCTCGACAGCTTCGTTCGCGAGGGCAAGGTACGCTACATCGCCTGCTCCAACTTCTCCGGCTGGCACCTCATGAAGTCGCTGGCCGTGGCCGACCGCTACGGCTGGACGCGCTTCGTCGCCCACCAGGTCTACTATTCGCTGATTGGCCGCGATTACGAGTGGGAGCTAATGCCACTTGGCATCGATCAAAAAGTTGGCGCGCTGGTCTGGAGTCCGCTTGGCTGGGGCCGTCTCACCGGCAAAATCCGCCGCGGCCAGCCGCTGCCCGACGTGAGCCGCCTGCACAAATCAGGCAACGTTGGCCCGCAGATGCCCGACGAGTATCTCTACTCAGTCGTCGACGCGCTGGACGCCGTGGCTGTCGAGACCGGCAAGTCCGTGCCTCAGATCGCGTTGAATTGGCTCTTGCAGCGGCCCACGGTCTCGTCCGTCATTATCGGGGCGCGCACCGAGGAACAACTGCGGCAAAACCTGGCCTCAGTGGGCTGGAATCTGACCGCTGAGCAAGTCGCCAAGCTCGACAAGGCCAGCGCGACCCGGCCGATCTATCCCTACTGGCACCAGAGAGACCAGCCCGAGCGCAACCCGCTACCAGTGTAGGGCGGCCTAACCGGCTGTTTCCTTCAGATAGATCTCCGTGTAGTCCAGATAGTTCTGGGCATATTCGAGAATCAGCGCGTGGTCCTTGTCGCCGAGCTCGCGGCGTAGTTTGGCAGGAACGCCGGCCCAGAGCGTCCGTGGCAGAACGATCGTTCCCTCCGGCACGACGGCTCCTGCGGCGATGATCGAGCCCTCCCCGATTCGGCAGCCGTTGAGCACGGTGACGCCCATGCCAATCAGAACCGCATCCTCGACGACGCAGCCGTGCACCGTCGCGTTGTGGCCGATCGTGACCCAGTCGCCGACGATGACCGGATACGCGTTGCGTTGGCCATGAAGCACGGCGCAATCCTGAACATTCGACTTTGCCCCGACGCGGATCGAGTGCACATCCCCGCGCAAGACAGCGTTCATCCACACTGAGGAGTGCTCGCCTAGCGTCACGTCGCCGATGACCTGGGCCGAGGCGTCAATATAGCAACTGGCGGGAATCTGGGGCAGGCGCCCCTGGTAGCTGCGGATCATGTCGTTGGAACCTCGCCGGAGCCCGACGGCCCCTGCTCCGAGTGTAAAAGAAAAGCCATGGCAGTGATTTTCAGGGGAAATCCCACATTTTCTTCCTAAAAATAACGGCAAATGGCTCTGGATTTCCCTGGGATTGCAGTGTTTCTGTGCCAGAATCCATTTTTTACAGTATCCTAAAGAAGCCCGATGGCAGGTTTGGAGGTGGGATTCTTTGGCAGAGGTTCGCGTACAAGAGGGCGAGCCGCTCGAAAATGCTCTCCGCCGGTTTAAGCGGAAGGTTCAGCAGGAAGACATTATCAAGGAAGTTAAGCGTCACTCCTACTACCTGAAGCCCGGTGAGAAGAAACGCGTCAAGGCAGCTTTGGCGCGCAAGCGGAATCGCAAGAAGGCTCGTAAAGAGGCTGATTAGTTTCAAAACAATCGCGACAGGCGCCGCCCCGGCACCCCCACTTGAATTGCAGTGGGAATGCCAGAAACCCAAAGCTAGACCGGGGCGGCCTATCGCGATTCTTCCTTTTGGCCGTATGGCGCTGCATATGTGCTTCATGGTACTGTTATTTACGTCTACCCGAACACCGGATAGATGAGTAATTTGCCGCATAAATCTGTGCGGCCCGGGCCCCTTGTTGTGGACTAACGAAAGAAGACAGGGAAACGGGACCGGCAAGTCATTGAGTTCATCGCCGATTTCAGTGCGTTCCCTTCTTTGGGAAGTCGGCCATGGAGTTTACGGACAGAGTTCTGAAATGCTGCGATTGCGGCGCCGAGTTTGTTTTCACGGCTGGCGAGCAGCTATTCTTCTACGACAAGCAGTTCAAAAACGACCCCAAGCACTGCAAACAGTGCAAGGCAAAGCGTGTCCGCGGGGGCTCCAGGGTGCGCCCGGAGACCCGGACCAATTGCTCGCAGTGCGGCGCCGAGACGACGGTGCCCTTTAAACCCACCCAGGGCAGGCCCGTTCTCTGCCGGTCCTGCTTTCAGCAGCAGCAAGGCAACTCCCAATCGGCCCCTGGAGCCGTCTCGCAATCGATGGCTATGTAAGGGCTGCGCTAAGCAACAAATCTCCCTTGAATCCCGAGGGGAAGCCCGCAGCCCTGACCAGCGTTGCAAGCTGTGCCCAATGCCTCTGGCTGTGAAAGAGCGCGTGAGCCGCAATCTTGCGCTTGGAAAAAGACCGCATATCCGGCGGCAGCCACGGAAAGTCCAGTGTCATCATCTCGTCCCATTGGAGTGCGGGATCGTCCAGCAACGCCCGGAAGACTCCTGTGGCTTTGACGTGCATGTCAAACAAGGCTGCCAGTGGGCCGGCCGACACATCCTCCTTCGCCAGTGGAGGAAGCCCGGCGATGCGTTGCCCCCAGCGCAACTCGCCTGCCCAGATATGGCCGGCAAACTGCATCACGTTGGCCGCTCCGTCGATGCCGCAAGGCAGCTCGAGCAGAGCGGGGTTGGCGTCAAGGTGCGCTCTCCAGATCTTCGAGGTCTCATCGTCCCACGCCAGAAGCTCATCAAGCGTAATGGCAGGTGTCATGGTTTCCTCCAATCGCAAAACCAGGGAAGATATCTCCTGGAACCAGTACACTCAAGTCGACGCGACCAACAGACCGGGGTCCCCAGCGATAGGTCTTCGTCACTGGGGTGGAAAGAGCGGCGACCTTTTGCGAAGCGAGTCAGGCTATTGTTTCCCTGGTTTTGTTTTCAGTGCGCGGTGACCAATATCGCGCCGGTAGTACATTCCGTCAAAGTGAATCAGATCCATAGCTTCATACGCGCGAGCCAACGCCTCCTTGAACGTCGCCGCGGCAGCCGTCACGCCTAGCACACGTCCACCACCGGTCAGCACTTGCCCGTCCGACAATGAAGATCCTGAATGAAAGACCTGCACTCCCGGAACTTTTGCAGCGTCGGCAAGCCCGGTGATCGGCAGCCCGGTTTTGTAGCTGCCCGGATAGCCCTTTGAACTGGCCACAACGCAGGCCGATGCCCCGGGACTCCAGCGCAGCTCAGTTTCAGCCAGCCGTCCGTCGACGCAAGCCTCCAGCGCATCCACCAGGTCGCTTTCCAGACGCATCAGGATCGCCTGCGTCTCTGGATCGCCGAAGCGTGCATTGAACTCCAGCACCTGCGGCCCGGGCGGAGTCATCATCAACCCGCAATAGAGCACGCCGGTAAAAGGCGTATCCTCGCTGGCCATCCCATACACAGTAGGTACGGCGATGTGGCGCAGAATCCACTCTGTCATCGCCGGGTCGAGCATCGCATCGGTCGAGTAGACACCCATGCCGCCGGTATTCGGGCCAGTGTCGCCCTCGCCGATCCGCTTGTGGTCCTGCGCCGGAACCAGCGGCTTCACACTCTTGCCGTCGGCCAGGCAAAGGAAACTGATCTCGTCGCCTTCCAGAAACTCTTCAAAAATCACCTGCAGCTCAGCCGTACCCAGCAGCGCGCCAGAGAAGATGCCCTGCGCGGCCTCGATCGCCGTCTTTCGCGACTCGCAGATGATCACACCCTTGCCCGCATGCAGCCCATCGGCCTTCACCACAATCGGGGCATGGAAGAACTCGACAGCTTTTTCAAGCTCGGCGGGGCTAGTACACACCGCATATTTGGCTGTGGGAATGTTGTGCCGCTGCAAGAAGCGCTTGGCAAAGCTCTTGCTCGACTCCAGCATCGCCGCAGCCTTTGTCGGCCCGAAGACCCGCAGCCCGCGCTCCTGTAGAGCATCCACAACGCCCAGCGAGAGCGGCAACTCCGGCCCCACGATCGTCAGCCCCGGCTGCTCGGCCTCGACCAAGCGAACCATCGCGGCCACGTCCTTCAGATCCACCGGAACGCACCGCGCAATCTCCGCAATGCCGCCGTTACCCGGCGCGCAGACCACCTCCGTCACCCGCGGGCTGCGTTTCACCGCCCACGCCAGTGCGTGTTCCCGTCCCCCTGAACCCAAAATCAGCACTTTCATCGTTGCGTCCCCATTCTTTCTCGTCTCTTTAGAGCCCGAAAGTTAATCTGAGCAAACCGCGATGGGTAAGTCAAACCGTAAATCTCCACTACTCGCCGAGACGCGCGCGAAAGATCAGAATCCCGACGTAGCGATCCATCCACGCCGCCTTCTCCGGCGCAATCTCTCTGAACTCTTCAGTGGCCGCCGGCTCGTCCACTGCCTCGATGCGCAAACCAGCCGCCGCGATGGCGTTGACGTAATCAGAGATGCGTGGCATGGCGTGCTCCAGCAGCACATCTTCCTTCCACGGCGACGGATAGCGGTAGGGTGCGGTCTTTTGATAGGCGAAGCCGTGGCCCCACCCTCGATCTCATTCTTGAGAATCGCGAATCGGAAGGGATGAGGAACTGAGATCACGAACTCTCCTCCCGGCGCCAGCAGGCCGCTGAGCGTTCGCATCGTTTGCTCCAGATCTGCCGCGTACATCAGCGCTTGAAAACTGACGATCAGATCAAACGCGCCCGCTGTAACCCCCGGCAACTCCATCAGGTTCTCAAATCCGCCATTTACTAAAGAAAGATTCGAGCAGGCGGCATGGCCACACCAGTTCTGAGCAAAGCCTTCACTCGGATCGACGCCGATGACCGATGCCGCACCGTGCTCGGCAAAGTAGCGTGTCTTGTCGCCCGTGCCGCAACCCACGTCCAATACGCGCTTGCCCTTGAAGTCGCCGCACATCTTCAGTTGCGCCGGCCACTCTATCAGTTGATCGGCAGAGACCTGCCGCGAGGCCGCATAGACTTGCGCCAATTCGTTCCAGGTATGCGAAGCCGGCGGTTCGCTTGGTTTGTCGTGCATGAATTGAGTTTAGCTGGAGAGTGTGGCTCCCCTATACTGAGGCGTGGTGTGCCGACGACCCCTGACGCACGCCTGCAGGAGCCAAGCCCGATGGTCCAGACGCGCATCAAGCCCTACTTTCAGCAAGCTGCCGAAGCTGCGCGCCGCCGCGATCAGATTCGAGTTTACCGGCGCAATGTGGTCTTTGGGCTGCTGCTGGTGGCTGCGGCGATCCTGATCGTATCGCTGCTGCGCACAAATCCAAGGTGGATCTTTCCTCCAGGCTGGTGGCGGCCATGAGTCCTGCGCGGACGGCGGGAGGCGGCAGAGCCGCTCCGGAGCCCTTATCTGTTCTTCTCCTCGGGCCAACCGGCAGTGGCAAGACGGCGCTATCACTCGAATTGGGCGAGCGCTTCGCCGGCGAAATTGTTAGTTGCGACTCGGTGGCCGTCTATCGCGGCATGGATCTGGGCACGGCCAAGCCAACGCTGGAAGAGCGTGCGCGCCTGCCCCATCACCTCATCGACGTGGCCGAACCCGACCAGCCCTTCACCGCAGGCGAATACAGCCGTCAGGCACGCGCGGCATTGCGCGAGATTGCCAGCCGCGGCCGCCTGCCCATCGTCACCGGCGGAACCGGCCTTTACCTCCGCGCGCTCACCGAGGGGCTTTTTGCCGGACCGGAGCGGCAGCATAAGTTGCGGGCTCGACTGGAGAAGAGCCGCGCAAAACATGGCGAAGCCTGGCTGCACAGGGTGCTGCGCCGCCTCGATCCAGCTTCCGCCGAGCGCATCCACGCGAACGACGCACCCAAGCTGATTCGCGCCATCGAGGTCTGCCTCACTGCCCGCAAGCCGCTCTCTGAGGTGCTCGACAACCAGCAGGAAGCCCGCGACCCGCTTACCGGCTTTCGCCTCTTGCGTCTTGGCCTCAACCCGCCGCGCCAGGCTCTTTATGCCCATCTCAACCGCCGCTGTGCCTCCATCTTCGCCGCAGGGCTGGTTGAGGAGACCCGCGTCCTGCTCGACCGCTACGGTCCGGTCAAAGCCCTCGACTCGCTCGGCTACCGTCAAGCCATGTCCGTTTTGTCGGGCACTCTCAGCGAAGAGGCCGCGTTGGCTGCCGCCCAGCAGGGCCATCGCAACTACGCCAAGCGCCAGTTGACATGGTTCCGCCGCGAACCGGACGTCCATTGGATCGAAGCCTTCGGCGACGATCCGGAAACCCTCCGCGCTGCTGTTGAGCTCGTTCAGAGCAATTTGTAGCGTTGTAGCTTTACCAGTCGAAGCCACTTTCAGATGCAGAATGAAATCAAGCCGCATCGATTAAACTGAACGGTGAATTGCGGCGTTCGCACCCCTCTGTGCAGCGCCCAGGAATGGAGCTTCCCTTTGTCAGAGACAATCTACGACGTAGCGATCATCGGTGGCGGACCAGCCGGCTATACTGCGGCCATTCGCGGCGCAGAATACGGCCTGAAGGTCGCGCTGATTGAAAAGACCGCCAAGCTGGGCGGAACCTGCCTGCACGTCGGTTGCATCCCGACCAAAGCCCTGCTCTTCAACGCCGAGATCTGGGACCACCTGAAGCACGCCGCCGACTTCGGTATTCAGGGAATCGACGCACCCACACTCGACTGGTCCGCGGTACTCAAGCGCAAAGACGCCATCATCGCCAAGCACGTCAAGGGCCTCGACTTCCTGATGAAGAAGCACAAGATCACCGTCATCCAAGGCTATGGCCGACTGACCGGCCCGGCACAAGCCGGCGTGCACACGCTCGAAATCGCGAATGGCGAAGCCATCTCCAGCGTTCAGGCTAAAAACGTCATCCTCGCTACCGGCTCCGAGGCCAAGATGCTGCCCAGCCTCCAGGCCGACGATCGCATTCTGACGAATATCGAAATCCTAACCCTCAGCGAAGTTCCCAAGTCCCTCATCGTCATCGGCGCAGGCGCGGTAGGCATGGAGTTCGCCTCGCTCTTCCGCACCTTCGGCTCCCAAGTGACCATCGTCGAGTTCCTCCCGCGCGTGGTTCCGGTCGAGGACGAAGAGGTTTCGAAGGAGATCACACGCCTCTTCAAAAAACGCGGTATCGACGTCAACACAGGCGCAAAGGTCGAGAAGGTGGAGAAGACCGATACAGGCGTCCGCGTCACCTTCTCCGACGCCAACGGCAAGACGCAGATCAAGGAAGCTGAAAAGGTTCTAGTGGCCGTAGGCCGCGCGGGACTGACCGGCAATGTCGGCCTGGAGAAGACAAAAATCGAGATGGAACGCGGCCTCATCAAGATCGATGCAGCGCAGGAGACGGCCGAGCCAGGCGTCTTTGCCATCGGCGACATTGTCTCTGGACTGCCGCAACTGGCCCACGTCGGTGGAATGGCCGGCATGATCGCCGTCGCCAAGATCGCTGGCAAGCCATTCCGCCCGATTCGACGCGACCGCATCCCCGGCTGCACATATACCGAGCCGCAGATCGGGTCGGCGGGCCTAACCGAAACACAGGCCAAAGAGAAGGGCTACGAGGTCAAGGTGGGCAAGTTCCCGTTTGCGGGCAACGCGAAGGCCACCATCCTCGGCAATCACGACGGTTTTGTGAAGATCGTCTCCGATGCGAAGTACGGCGAGATCCTCGGCGTACACATCCTCGGGGTCCAGGCCACGGAACTGATCGCCGAAGCCGTAGCCGTGATGGAACTGGAAGGCACGGTAGAGGAGATGATGTTCACCATCCACGCGCATCCCACGCTAACCGAGTCGCTGCTAGACGCCTATGGCGCTGTCAATGGCATGGCAATCAACGCTTGATGCGAAAAGGCCCCCGCCTCGTCATACAAGGCGGGGGCTTGCAACCGCGCAAGATTAGTCATATCCCCAGCACAGATATATGTTCGTGCGCGACCAACTCGGTCCGCATCCACTCATTTAACTGTCCAATCAGTTTTGATAATCCTACACAGTTTCTTTTGAAATCCCTCACGAATGTCTTCCTCACATCTTTCATCACGAGACGAAGAACCGGCAGATCCGTAGTCAACGATGCAGAATCCAATTCTGTCCTCAGTTTGTCCCATTCGCCGAGAATCTCGCTCCACTCCTCGCGAGTGATTTCGGTAACGCCGTAGTGAGCGTCAGGCCGTGCATACAGTCTGCAATGTTTCTTGATGCCCAATTCCAGGAACCAGAAGGAGTCTTCCGCGATGTGAATTGAATCGGCCCAGGATTCCGCTCCTCCATAAATTCCAGGACAGATGCCCATATTCAAGCCGCCATGGCCCGGTTTCAGCTTCTTCAACCGAAAGTCCATCATTCACCTTACAACTCTGTCGATTGGCTGGTCACAAGCGCCTTGGCTTTGGCGATGAAGTCGGCTAACGGCATGGAGCCCTGGTCGCCCTTGGCGCGGGTGCGGACGCTGACTGCTCCGGCCTCCTGCTCCTTGTCGCCGAAGACTAGGATGTACGGCGTCTTCTGGTTCGCGAAGTCGCGAATCTTGCCATTCATCTTTTCGTTGCGGTCGTCCACTTCGACGCGAAAGCCTGCGGCCTTTAGTTCGGCCTCGACCTTTTTTGCGTATTCGTGATGGCGCTCGCTGATGGGGACAAGTCCGACTTGAACGGGCGCGAGCCACAGCGGGAAGGCACCGGCATAGTGTTCGATGAGCACTCCGAAGAAGCGCTCGACCGAGCCGAAGAGCGCACGGTGTACCATGACCGGCTGATGCTTCTCGCCGTCTTCGCCGACGTATTCAAGCTCAAAACGGGCAGGCAGGTTGAAGTCAAATTGTACGGTGGAGAGCTGCCACAGGCGGCCGAGAACGTCGACCAGCTTCACGTCGATCTTGGGGCCGTAGAATGCGGCCTCGCCGGGGATGGTCCGGTAAGCGATCCCCTTGCGATCGAGTGCGCGTTGCAGGCCACCAACCGCCAACTTCCAGTTTTCGTCGGAGCCGGCATAATGCTCGCGGTCATTGGGATCCCAGGTCGATAACTCGACCTTGAACTCCTTGAATCCGAAGGTGGTCAGCACGGCCTCGGCAAAATCGATGCAGGCTACGACTTCGTCTTCGATCTGTCCGGGGGTGCAGAAGATATGCGCGTCATCCTGTGTAAAGCCGCGCACGCGAAGCAGGCCGTGCATGGTTCCCGAGCGCTCGTAGCGGTAGACGTTACCTAACTCGGCATAGCGCTGAGGCAGGTCGCGATAACTCTTGGGCGAATTCTTGTAGATGAGAATGTGGCCGGGGCAGTTCATCGGCTTCAGACGATACTCCGCGTCGTCCAGTTCCATCGGTGTGTACATGTTGCCTGCGTAAAAGCCCTCATGGCCGCTGATCTTCCACAAATCGCGACGCATCACATGGGGCGTGAAAACCAGCGAGTAACCGCGCCGCAGGCACTCGTCGCGCATCCAGTCTTCCATGACCTTGCGGATCAGAGAGCCCTTTGGATGCCAGAAGACCAGCCCTGGGCCAGCAATCTCCTGAATGCTGAAGAGATCAAGTTGCTTGCCCAGCAGGCGATGGTCGCGCTTGGCCGCTTCTTCAAGACGTGCGAAGTGCGCGTCGAGATCTTTCTTGCTGAAAAACGCCGTGCCATAGATGCGCTGCAACTGGGGATTCTTCTCGTCGCCGAGCCAGTATGCGCCGGCGAGGTTGGTCAGCTTGATGGCCTTCACGCGGCCCGTCGAAGGCACATGCGGCCCGCGGCAAAAGTCCACAAACTTGCCGTTGCGATAGAAACTCACCTCGTCGCCCGGAACGGTGAATTTGGTCACGAAGTGCGACTTCATAAAGTCGCCATCGCGCTCGAACTCCGCCAGAGCCTGCTCGCGCGGCTCAAATTCGTGGACAAACTTCTCGTCTCGCGCCACGACCTCGGCCATCTTTGCCTCGATCAGCGCCAGATCTTCGGGAACGAAGGGCTTTTCGCGATAGAAATCGTAAAAGAAACCAGAGTCGGTCGCCGGACCGTGGCCCAGCTTGGTTTCGGGAAATAGCTCCAGCACTGCCGTTGCCAGCACGTGGGCAGCGGAGTGGCGCACCACCGTCAGTGCATCAGGATCCTGCTCCCTGACCAGATCCAGCCGCGTATCGGCGGTGAGCGGCGTCGAGAGGTCCACCAGGCGAGATGCGGCCGCATCCTCAGCCGCATACATCGCGGCCTCCGATTGCGCGTCGGCGTCGAGGCTCTTCTTTTTTGCATCGCCGACAGGCGTCAGGCGCGCTGCCACAGAGGCCGCGGCCAACCGCGGTGAAATCGAGTTGGCAATATCAAGAGGCGTTGTGCCGGTGGGCACTTCGCGAATCGCCCCGTCGGGCAGGTGTACGGCAATCATTTGCGTGCTCATGGGTGTCCTTGAATTTCCGGCCACGATCTGGTCTGCGTTCGTGGCAACTCTTTAGGATATACCGAAGAGAGCCGGAACCATCCTACGTCAGGACACGTACTACTATTCAAAGCTCATCCGAGGCGGTCCCAATGCAATTTCGGAACGGGTCAACCAATACACATCGAGGAGAAATTTCATAATGAACGGGCATTTGCGGAGTTTTGCGCCCCTCGTTTTGTTTGCCGCCTGCGTTCTGGGATCAGCCCAGGCTCAGCCCACCATTCAACCCACGGTGGACATTACCCAGGTCCCCGTCGCGGCACAGTTTTCGGCGCACTTTGACGCCAACGCTGCTACGGAAGCCTACATGGCGATGATTCCGCCCCAGGCCACGGCCCGCTCCAACGCTTATTTTGAAGGCGGCTATTGGTTGATTCTCTGGGGCTTCCTGTATTCATCGGCTGTGGCTCTGCTGCTGCTGAACATGCGCTGGTCGGCAAAGATGCGCGATGTGGCCGAACGCGTCACGCGTTTCCGCTGGCTGCAGGATGCACTCTACTGGGGACAATATGTTGTGTTGACCTCCGTGCTGGGCTTCCCGCTGGAATTTTATGAAGACTATGTTCGCGAGCATAAATACGGCCTTGCAACGCAGAGCTTTTGGCCCTGGATGGGCGATCAGGGCAAGGGGTTGCTGATTGGCGCGATCATGGGCGCTCTCGCGGTCATGCTGCTGTTGGCCATCGTGCGTCGCCTGCCGCGCACTTGGTGGATTTGGGGCGCTGTCGCGATGACCGCTATGACGATGGTGTTGGTCGCCATCGCTCCTGTCTATCTGACGCCGATCTTCAACAAGGTCACCCGGCTGAACGATCCCAAGGTGACGGTCCCGATTCTGCACATAGCGCACGCCAACGGGATTCCCACCGACGATGTTTACCAAATGGACGCCAGCAAGCAGACCACGCGCATCAGCGCCAATGTGAGCGGTTTCGCCAACACCATGCGCATCACGCTCAACGACAACCTGTTGCATCGCGGATCGCCCGAAGAGATTCAGGCAGTGATGGGCCACGAGATGGGCCACTACGTGATGAACCACATTCCCAAGTCCATCCTGTTTGATTCGATTGTGAATGTACTTTTCTTCGCTTTCCTGTTTGGCGGTCTGCAATGGACGCTGAAGCTTTGGGGAGATCGCTGGCAGATTCACAGCGTTACTGACCCGGCAGTGATGCCGTTGGTCTTTCTGCTGGCCGGCATCTTTTTCTTCGTGCTCACGCCGGTGACGAACACCGAGACCCGCACACAGGAGAAAGAGGCTGATATGTTTGGTTTGAACGCCGCCCGTCAGCCAGATGGCTTTGCGCAAGCCGCTATCCATCTGGCCGAATACCGTAAGATGCGGCCCGGACCCATCGAGGAGTTTATCTTCTACGACCATCCCAGTGGCTATGACCGCATCCATTCCTCGATGGTTTGGAAGGGCGAAAACCTTGAGCTGTTCGATAAGACGCCTGTGCAACCCATAACGCAGGAAATGCGAGCGACTGGAGCTGGACAAACGCTAATTGAGAAGCATTAGATATTGGCAAGCCGCACATTTTTAGCGAATCTTTATCCTTCATGCGGAATCACTTCTCATGAAGATAAGGAGAAGCTGGATGCGCTGGATTTCATTGATTTGCTGTCTTGGAATTTGCTTTGCCGTGGCAGGAGTGAGCGGGCGTTGGACCGCAAGCGAGATTCCCGGATGGTACCGCACTCTGGTGAGGCCGGCGATTGCTCCACCCAATTGGCTCTTCGGCCCGGTTTGGATGCTGCTCCACGCGATGATGGCCGTGGCTGCGTGGCAGGTTTGGGAGTCGGCCCCGTCGCCGCTGCGCACCACGGGGCTGATCCTGTTCCTGGTGCAATTAGGGTTGAACTTTGCCTGGTCGTTGATCTTCTTTCGCCAACACGCCATCGGAGCGGCATTCGCAGAAGTGCTGGTGTTATGGGCGGCCATCGGTGCCACAACGCTGGTTTTTGCTCGCGTGTCGCCGACAGCAGCCCTGCTGATGGCACCCTACTGGGCTTGGGTCAGCTTTGCTTCCATTCTGAACGAGGAATATTGGCGGCTGAACTGAATTACTTCTCCGCCTTTTCCTCGTGATACTCCATCTCGGTATTGATCGCCCAGATATTGTCCTTCGATGTAACGCCGTTGACGATGTTCTCGACGGCGGTCATGGCGGTCAGCATCGAGTGGTCCTGATTATTGTACTTGTGCATACCGTTGCGACCCACTAAAAAAAGATTCTCGAGGCTGTCCGTGTAGTTGCGAATCACATCGAAGCGGTCGTAGCCGCCGAAGTATGCCGGATAAGTCTTGGGAACATGGACCACGTGAGAGTCCTCGACATCCTCTGCCTTGAGAATGCCGATCTTGGCGATCTCGCCAATGGAAAATTTGGCCATCTCCTCGTCGGAGAGCTTCCAGAGTGGATCTGTTTCGTTGCAAAAATATTCGAGGCCGATCCAAACCTTGCCGGGGCTGGCAACCAGCCAGGGACTCCAGTTATTGAAGATCTGGAGACGGCCGACGACCACATCGGGCTCTTGTATGTAAATCCAGTTGTCTTTGAGCAGTGCGCCGTCCTTCTCTGTCACAGTGAGCTTGCTGGCTAGCAGGCCGACAGTGATAAAGTCCCGATACATGAGGCCTTCGCTGACTTCGGTAACATCGGCGGGAACCGGCGTAGCGACAGCGCGAATCAGGTCGCGGACCGGCATCGTCGAGAAGAAGTAGTCGCCAGCGTAACTCACACGCTCTCCCGATTCGTTGAGGCCTTCTATCGATACCACCTTGTTCCCATTCACATGAATACGGTCGATGTGAACGCCTAGATGGATCTCGCCGCCGGCCTCTCGGACAAGTTCGGCGGCATGTTCCCAAAGCTGGCCCGGGCCGAACTTGGGGTAGAGGAACTTCTCGATCAGTGATGTCTCAGTCTCTTTTTGAGCGATGCCTCCGGAGTTCTTCTTGCCAAAGGCCTTCTTGAGAAAATGCGTCACCACGCTCTTCAACGACAGACCCTTGATCCGCTGGGCTCCCCATTCGGCACTGATCTGGCTGCAGGGAACGCCCCAGACCTTTTCTGTATACGACTTGAAAAAGGTGACATAGAGCTGCTTGCCAAAGCGATTGATGATGAAATCTTCGAGCGAATGTTCTTCGCGCTGCGGCAACAACGCCGAGCGCATGTAACTGACGCCGCAACGGAAGGTGCGGATCAGGCCCATGTTCCTGAAGGTCGCTGCGGTGAGGCTGATGGGATAGTCGAAGAAGCGGCGCAGGAAGTAGATACGGCTTTTGCGCTGCCGGACCAGCATCACCAGATCTTCGTCTCGAGCATCGGAAGCTGAGTTACAAGAGGGCATCTCCTGCTGCTGGCCCTGATGGCGCAGTTCGCCGTCCTGGCCTGAGCCGGCTTCGACGGGCATCAGGTCAAGCCACCAGCGCATGACGCGGTCCGACTTCGAAAAGAAACGGTGGCCGCCAATATCCATGCGGTTGCCCTTGTAGCGGACGGTCCGCGAGATGCCGCCAATCTCGTGGCTGGCCTCAACGAGAATCGGCTTGATGCCAGATCGCCGTTGGAGTTCAATCGCGGCGGTAAGTCCGGCTGGGCCTGCACCGATGATGATTGCTGTGCCTTGTTTCATGGCGCTCAACTGGACTCAATTCCGCGCTTAGCGTTACTTGTTCCGAACGCAGTCATAGGTCAACCGGATAGGGGTTCCCATGTCGATGACTTCAAAGTCGGTCACTTTCAAGTCCGCCAGGTCACGGGGGCCAAAATCCATGTCGCTGTACTTTGCTCTTGTATCCGCATCGTTCTGTGCAGTGAGGGCGATATTACCGCCGTCTGAGAGGAACATGCCATATTTCTGCATGGCCCTTGCGACCACCTGTGCCGCAGGCGTAAGTTTCGACATGTCGAAGGAAGCCTTCAGGCGAAGCCGCGCGCCCATCGGCGGTGCGGTGATCGGCCCGCGCGGAGCGCCTGCGTGCGTGGCGGGATGAACGTAAACGTGCGCACGAATTCGCGGATTGGGAAGGATAAAGCGGATGGCGTGGTTGATGCTTCCTGCGGCGATTTCATCGGCATTGAAGACCAGAGGAGCGATTGGGAAGCCGGCAGCGTCGGCGCTGGTGCATTGATCTCCGCGCCCTGACGGCGGATAGACTCGATTGAGATCCCATGCGGCAACAAAGTTCGCGGACAGAGTATTCTCGGCGTAGTTGGCCTGGTAGGCTTCGTAGAGTTTCCCTTTGCCCTTGTCCACCACAATGAGATGGCAGTCGCCCTGATCGATGTTGCAATGATAACCAGGCTGTCCTTCGATTCCACCTGTTGCGGGAAGAGGAAAGGTAGAAAGCTGGTCGGAATCGGGAGAATCCGGCCCCGGGCCTTTGAAGGGAACTTGCGGAGTCTTCGCATCTGCCTGCAAAACCCTGAGGCCAAAATCGACTTGCATCCGGTTGTTGTTTCCCCATCCGCCTGCATCCGCGAGCCAGGAGATGATCGTGGAGGACTGAGGGTCGATGGGAGCATGGCTCACATCCTGTGTCCAGATGGCGCCAGCCGGGAAGTAGGTAACAGTTGCCGCGGCGTTTTCCGTCCGGGCTGCCTTGACCTTGACGATGTGATTGTGAAGGACGTATCCGGTCACAATAAATCCGAATCCCAGTATGGAAATGAGCACTTGTTTCTTATGAATCATGGCAGCTCATTGCTCCTTTCATCGATGTGAATCCTTCAACTGGATTCTACATCCGGTTGTCTCCGGCGGCTGGCGCGAAGGATTCAGGCAGCGCGGAGTTCTCTGTTTCTGGAATCGCGGCCTTGTCCACGGGCGTATTCAGGTTCCAAATACGCCAGAGCGGGCCGCGCGTGAAGAGAAATCTGTACAATCCAACGACCGCTGCGGCTTTGAGCACGAGCAGCGCGCCAGCCGGAGCCGCAATGCGATGCAGCACTGGAATCTTGAAGCGCAAGGAAGCGGCAGCAAAAAGCCAGAAGCAGACCTGAAGAGCGCTGAATGCCGCAAAGACAAGCGAACTGGCTGAAAACGCCAATGAAGTGACGAGTAATGCAACGAGCAGGTAAGGCACCACCAGCCGCATGACCTTGTGCGAGAGCAGTTGAAAGAGGACAGGATTCCGCGGGGTCAGTGTCCATGGCGCCACGCGAAAGAGCTGGAAGTTTCCTGCCAGCGTGCGCACCTTGCGTTGAAACTCAACGCCAATTCGCTTTGGCCAGGTGTCGTAGACAATCGCTTGTGGATCGAGAACAGAGCGATACCCCTTGCGGATCATCGAAAGCGGCTGATACATGTCGTCAAGGATGATGCCGGGCGGGAGCATCACGGCCAGTTCGCGACGGATTGCATAAAAGCCGCCGTAGACTCCAACTGGAGACTGATAGATCGACTCGCAGGTCCTGATCCAATTCTCGTAGCGCCAATACATTCCGCCAACCGACGCGGATGCGCCGTCATGGCAGTCCCTGCGCAGGATCAGTTCGCCGGCCACGCAGCCGACTTTAGGATCGGCGAAGTTGCTAACTAGTTGCTGAATCGCGCCGGGGGCGATCTCCGGCCGGATGTCGACAAAGAGGATCACGTCAGCGGTGGCCTTGGCGATACCGGCATTGAGGGCAACCGCTTTTCCATTGTGTTCATGCAGGACGATGGTTCTGAGGCGCGGATCGTGTTGACGAGCCAGCAACTCCGCCGTGCCGTCTGTCGAACCATCCGAGACGATGACGATCTCTTTGATGTTGGGATAGTCGAGATTCAAAAGATGTTTGATCTTGCCCGGTAGCAGTGCCGCGCCGTTATGCACCGCGAGAACGACACTTATGCTGGGAGTGATCGGGCTGGCTGTCCAGGGCCGTGGCCGCAGCCGCGCGAGAATCCAGATGAGTGCGGGATACCCGGCATACGTGTACAGAATGCCGATCATCGACAGCCAGAAGATGATCTTCACTGGGCGCCTCTGCGCAGGATGATTGTCTTGATGGTCTCGAACATGATGAGAAGGTCGAGGCCTACCGAATGGTGCTTGATGTAGTACAGATCGTATTCAAGCTTACGTTTGGTCTCGTCCAGGCTTGCGCCGTATCGATAGCGAACCTGCGCCCAGCCGGTGATTCCTGGGCGAATCAAGTGCCGCAGGTCGTAGAACGGGATTTCCTTGCTAAGCCACTGCACAAACTCCGGGCGCTCGGGCCGGGGGCCGACAAAGGCCATATCTCCGCGCAGGACGTTCCAGAGTTGCGGAATCTCGTCGAGCCGGGTCTTTCGCATGAACCTTCCGACTGGTGTAATGCGCGGATCGTCTTTTGCCGCCCATACCGCGCCATTTGCTTCCGCGTCCTGGCGCATGGTGCGGAATTTGTAAGCGGTAAATGGGTGGCCGCGCCGTCCAACCCGAGTCTGGCTGAAAAAGATGGGTCCCGGTGAAGAAAGCCGCACTGCAAGGATGATCAGCGGCAGAAACGGCAGGCAAATGATCAGCGCGACAAAGGATACTGTGAGCGAGAGAAGACGGCGGAAAAGCTGCGTCGTCGCACTCATGCGAAAGCCCTCAGTGAAGATGAGGGTGCTCGGATTGAGGCCATCCAAAGGCAACTTGCCAGAGAGCCTCTCCAAAAGCGTGCTGGCGTCTTCAATCAGAACTCCTCGAACGCGAAGGTTCAGCAGTTCTCGAACCGGCATCGAATTGCGACGGTTTTCCATGGCCACAATCACGCGGTCGACGCCAGGCTTCAAGTTGCGAAAGGCGCGGAGATCCGCAGCGTAGAGATCGATCTGCCCATCTGTCTCGCCGCAATCTCTCCAGCCGACAACCTCCATTCCGGCATCGCGGTTCGTGTGCAGCATCTCCACTACGCTGCGAGCCCGCGTGCCGCATCCGAGGACATAGACGCGCTCGCGGAATGCCGGAAGGCCAATCACCCACTCATATGCCCAGCGCCAGATGACGAGAAACACTGTGAGAAAGGAGACGCCGGCCGCCAATATATAAGGGCCGAGGTCAAAGTCCGGGAAACTGTAAATTAGCCCCGCAAGAACGAAGGACAGTACAGCAAGAACGAGCAGCAGGCGGAAGTAAATCTCCCAGCCCGCCGAGATGCGCCGCGGCCCGTACAGGTCGAAATAATACGTAAGAAGCAGCGTGAGAATCGTGATACCTGCGATCTTCAGCAGCCCGTTCTCATAGATCAGAGCGTTGAACAGAACAATATTCCCATCCGGCCCCGTGAAGCTGAGGCACGCGGCGGCCAGCAGAAACGAGCCTCCTACCAGGAGTGCTTCAATGAGAAGCAGCACCAGGGTTCGCGTCGGATAGTAGACATTGAAGAGACGAACCATTCTTATCGCCGCTTGTCCTTTCGCGCTTTTGATCCGCGGCCGTCTTCTTGCTTGCCGTAGTAGTAGTAGGAGCCGTTGCGAGGAGCATCCTTGACAGCATTCAACACAAAGCCCAGGATGCGCGAACTGCTGAAGGCGGCTTGCGCACGCTGTGCAACATCGAATGGAGTTGTTGCCGCACGGGCGACCAGAAGTACGGCATCGGCGGCGCGGGCAAGATCGATTGCATCGGCAAACGCGAGCACCGGAGGAGAGTCGATCAGTATCCAGTCAAAATGCGGCGAAAGGGCCGCGACCAGCTCTTCGATGCGACGATTGGCGACCAACTCTAATAGATTGTCGCCGCCTTTGCCGGCAGGGATAAAAGTGAGATTCGGAATGTTGCGCACGCGGCCGTCTTCAACAATTTTGGAATTCTGGTTGCGCTGAAGGATATCGCTGATCGGAACATTCCCCGCAAGAAAATCGATGAGCCCAATCGAATTCGGGGCGCCCAAAGTGGTATGGAGTACCGGACGGCGCAAGTCGGCGTCGATCAGCAGTACCTTGTTGTTCCTGTTGCGCGCCAGGCTCATGGCCAGATTTGCCGCGACAAAGCTCTTGCCCTCGGCGGGCATGCCGCTGCAGATCAGGATCGTCTTGAGAGGAGACTGATCGCGATACTGGTAGATCTGCGAACGCAGCCCATGAAACTGCTCGATGCTCTCGCCGTTGTCTCCAATTGTCGGAAGGGAGTCCATCGATGGGACCCATGAATGCTGGGTGATGTGATCAAGGTCAATATCGGCCTTGGCCTGTGGCGCTTCCGCGGCGCCAGGCACAGCGAGCGGCTCGCCGGTGTTTGTGGCTTCCGTCTCTTCCGCGGCTCTGCGCTCTGTATCTGCCCGTTGAAGTGCGTCGTAAATACGGCTCATAATCCTCGTTCCTTTTCTGATTCCGCGATGGGTGCCATGGCGTGCGATACGTTGGTTCCCAGAGAACGTTCCATCAACCCTTCCATTGCCGAGGGTGAGATCGTGAACGGATGCTGAACCAGATCGAGTTCCAATCCAACCGCCTCGACGATGTAGGCCGGAATCGGCTTGATCTGCTCTACATACGCGCTGATCAGGGAGTGTTCACAGATCAGATTGACGATGCGTGGAATTCCCTTCGAGTAATGGTGGACAAGCTCTGTGGCTTCGGGAAGAAAGATCGTCTCGCTGGCGCCTGCGATGCGTAGCCTTTCCGCGATGTAATCCCGTGTCTCTTCGCCTGTCAGCGGCTGGGTCCTGCACCAAAGCGAGACGCGCTGCCGGAGCTGGCGGACTCTGGAGTCATGAAGTCTCTCTTCCAGCTCGGGTTGGCCGGAAAGGACGATCTGCACCAGCTTCTCTGAAGAGGTTTCGAGATTGGTCAGCAAGCGGATCTCTTCGAGAAGCTCCCATGACAGATCCTGCGCCTCATCGACCACGATGGCGCACAATTGATGAGCCTGAAAGCGCTCGATAAGCCAGTTGTTGAGTTGCAGCAGCATGCCCGATTTCGTTCGCGTCCTAGGTGGGATGCCGAAGTCGGTCAGCACAAATTCAAAGAAATCGAGTACATCGAGGCATGGGTTGAAGACAAAGGCCGTTGAAATGCGTCCCTTCGCGAAGGTATCCAGCACCGACCTGAGCAGAGTTGTCTTGCCCGTTCCCACCTCTCCGGTCATCACCACGAAGCCCTTGCGCGCCGCAATGCCGTATTGCAGGCAGGCAAGCGCCTCCCTGATCTGCGGCCTCAAGAAGAGAAACCGTGGATCAGGACTGGCTCCGAAAGGAAGGGCGCGAAGCCCGAAAAAGGATCTGTACATGGCTATCCGCGCGCACCTTCAATCGTTTTGGAACTTCGGAAAGAGAATCTTCCAGGCTTGCGTCCCGCTACGCCAGCCAGATCGTCGACGATGGAGATCACCGCCAGCGTGGGCAGTTTGGTGAAGGCCCATACATCGCGCTCGTTACGCAGGGATGTATCGCGATACTCGAGCAGCGCGGTAATCATCAGGCCTAGAAACAGCCCCGCCAAAAAGCCTCCGCCTGCGAAGATCCGGCGATTGGGAAAAGTCGGCGAATCCGGAAGGTTGGGAGCGTCCATCACGCGGAACTGCTCTCCCTGCTGCCGGTGCTCAAGTGCCGTCGCCATCGAGGACTCATTCTTCTTGGCCAGCAGAGTGTTATAGAACTGCAAGGCCGTCTCATGATCGCGGGTAACCTTCTTGTAATCTTGCTCGATCACCGGACTTGCCTCAATCTTCGCTTCGTACGCCCGTATTTGCTGTTCGATGCGGGCCTGTCCGGCCTTGGCGGAGGCCATCGACTGCCGCACTGCGCGGAGTTGAGCCTTGAGCTGTTGCAATTGCGGTGAGTCGGGAGATTTTTGAGCCGAATCGGCCTTCGCGGGTTCGGCCGAGTCGCGCGCGATCTCTGCCCGCAGACTCGCGACTCTGCGCCGAATGGCTACGACATCCGGATGATCGGAGGTGTAGTGAGTCTCCAGCTCTTTTTCCTGTGCGGCGGCTTCCTTGAGTTGAGCCTTGAGCGCCTCCAGCGACGTTCCCGTTGCCGGGTCGGTGTGCGCCGAGTTCTGCGTCTGCTGGGCGATCATCGCTTCGATGAAGGTGTCCTCTTGCTGCAGGCGGCTGATCGCCTGTGTTGCGGCGTCAAGCTGCGTTGTTAGCGCCTGAAGGGTGTTCGAGTTCGATGCTTCCTGCCCCGGAAGCCTCCCGAGGTTCTTGCTTTGGAAGTCCGCGAGCTTGGCGTCCTGGTCGTCGAGTTCTCTCTTTGCTTCCTCCACTTGCTGCGCGAGAAAATCAGTCGTTCCTACTGCGGACTCCTCGCGCGCATTCAGATTCGCGCTGACAAACAGCGATGTAATCTCGCCGCAGACCTGCTGGGCCGTCCGAGCGTCCTTGGCCTTGAACGAGATGAAGAATCCCGGCATTCCATGCGCCTGCTCCGAGCGGATCGGATTGATCCCGATCGCCTTGCGCGTCATATCGATGCGGTCGTCCATGGTGGCTTTGTTGCCTCCATACAGATCGAATCGCTCGATAATCGGCTGAATGCGCGAGCGGCTCAGGATCTGCTCCTTCATCGAAGCCAGCCGGGCGCTCAGATCTTCGTCGACGATCGGCTTGACATAGTTCTCCGGAACTTTCTGCTGCTCAATGAGCACCAGTGTCTGCGATACATACTGTGGAGGCAGAATGTAACTAATGCCGACGCTGATTCCCAGGAGAAGAAGCGTGGAAGTCAGAATCAGCCAGAATCGCCGCTTCAGAATTCCTGTGTAATCCTCCATTGTCAGTTCACGATGCCCGAGCATAGGCCTCCTTGCCAGGTTACTTTTTGAAGTGCATTTCTCGCGGAGAGTACCCGATGCCGAAGCCGACCACCTGCGACAAGCCGCTGATTGCATTCGTCGGGAGCGCAGCGCTCGACGACTGTTGAATTGCCGTGTAGTTTACGAATACGATGATAAATCGGCCTAGTTGCCGCGTTGCTCCGGCACCGCCGATTTTTCCGTTGGTTACGCCATTCTGTTGCAGTCCATTCGTGCGCATGTACGAGCCGTAGGCGTTTGCCGTCAGGTTCCTGCCGAACTGCCGCGAGAGCATCAGGCCGATATCGCGGTTGTGCGCCCCGACATCCGTCGTAACTCCCGCGCCTCCTGTGGCTGCCTGGGAGTAGCTCAGAGTGGCCGACATCGATCTGGCTTCATACAGGACATTGGCATTCACCGTAAGGTCCGTCGAAGATGGAATCATCAAGGTATGCGAGCCTTGAATCCACTCCGGTCCTGCGGAGACGTTCGTCTTGAGCCGCCGGCTCCACGTGCGCTGGTAGCCGAACTGCGCAGACTGAGTTCCCATGGTGAACGAGTAGTCGGGATAACTGAAGCGGGAGTAACCGTACTGAGCTGAAATTGAGCTCAGCGCGTTCAACCGCCAGGAAATCTCGGGCCCTACCTGCCACTGATCCATGCTCAGGCCGTCGCCGTTAGGGAAGCGCAGGTTTCCATAGTTGCCGCTGATGCCGAGGCTGGCTGCGCGATTGATGGTATGAGTGAAACTCGAACTGAAACTGTTGCTGACGCTGCGGGAGTTCAACGTGAGGATCGGCTGGGTTGGCTGCGTCGGCGTTGTGGGCAGGCTGCCCACGCCCGAGATTCCCGAGAATCCCGAGGTTGGCGATTGCGGCAGATAGCTTACGTCGTCACCTAGATTCAATGCCCAGTTGCGTCCAACAAAACCCTGTGAAACCGCCATGTGCTGAAAGACACCGTCTCCTGTCGAGCCGCCGGTGATGTTCCACATGTCGCCGCCAGAATAGGTCAGGCTGAACGGCCTGGCGGCGTTGGAGTTTGAATAGGTCAACTCTCCCGATACAACGCTGCGCTGTGTCGTCCCCCCCGAGCCGGGATAGCGCTGCAAGGTTTGCGAATAGCGAAGGTCATACTTGAGCGTGCCGCTGATCGGCAGCGGCTTAGGGCCGTTGACCGCAGGGACCACCTGCGCTCGTGCGGAGGCGCTGGCGATCACGAGGACTGCCAGAATCGCCAGACTCGGTTTCATGGGAGCAGTCTTACGGAACGACAATGGTATCTCCCGGATTCAGCGTGAGATTGAACGAGCCATCGCCCCTCAACGCCTGTTTGTATTGCACGGGAATCTTCTCCTGCTTGCCGTTCGTATTGCGCAGGATGTAGATCCTCTTCGCGTTGGCGAACTGCGTCAGTCCGCCGCCGGTGGCAATTGCCTGGAGCAGGGTCATGCCGGGAGTCATGATGACCGGGCCCGGCTTGGCTACTTCGCCCATCAGGTACACGATCTTGCTGTTGTTCTGGCTCAGAACGACGGTGACATTCGGGTCCTGAATGTACTTCTTGAGCTTGACCGCAACTTCATCCGCCAGTTGCAGCGGTGTCTTGCCGGCGGCTTTCACGTCGCCGAGCAGCGGCATCGAGATCATGCCGTCCGGCCGTACAAGCAGGCTGCCAGACAAGGTCGGCTCCTTGAACACCGTCACGATAATCACGTCGGATGCACCGATCACATAGCTGTCGGCTGGAGCCGGCTTGGCGGTGTCAGACGCGGGGGGCGCGGATGTTTCGGGCAACGCGGGCCGGTCGCCGGGGTCCTTGGCTTGCGCCTGGCAAAGTAGCGCCGAAGTGAGAAACACCGCGATAAGTAGACTTGCTGGTTTCATTGTGCGACTCCATTTTTAGTCAACAAGGACTGGTTCTCGGTTTCCATCTGTTTGAGTTTGTAAAGCAGGGCCTTATAGCTGATTCCCAGGTCGGCCGCGGCGCGTTTCCGGTTTCCACCGGTCGACACAAGAACCTCGGAGATCAACTGGCGCTCAATCTGGATCGAGGAGGCTCGCGTGGCTTCTTTCAGAAACAGATGCCTGCGCCCTCCGTTACCATCTCCCGAATGCGCCGCCGCTTTGATGGCGGCCAGGGAGATTGCCTGGTCTCCAATCGCGACAAACGTTTTGATTGCCGTCTGAAGTTCAGTGAGGTTGTCGGGCCAGGTGTGCTCCATCAGATGGCCGACGATTTCTTTGCACAGCACTGGCTTGGGGCGGTCAAACTGCTTTGCGTACCGCGTCAGAAGTTCATCGGCGATCGATAGGATCTCGGACTTCCGGCAGCGCAGCGGGGGAATTCGGAGGGTCACAGCCGAGATGAGGTAGTAGAAATCTTCTCTCATGCGCCACGACTTGACCTCTTCCAGGAGTTCTCGGCTGGACCCACACAGCAAACGGCAGTTTTGCACCTGCTCCGAGCGAAAATAGGTATTGATGACCAGTTCCTGAAGCGAGAGGCTAAGATCGGTTATTTCGGCCAGGTAAACAGTTCCGCTTGTGGAAAGCGCTCCCTGCAGAGCTTGTGCATTCGTGTCGTTGCAGCGGATTTCTTTGAAAGCGCTGCGAGATAGACCCGACTTCGCATGGATCTGCGCGGCAATGGTTCGCTTTCCCACGCCATGCTCGCCCGTGATCAAGACCGGGCACTCGCTCTCGGCAATCCTGGCGATCGCGCGCTGAATCCTCGCCTCAATCGGCGGCGCCGGTCTCCCCTGCCGTTTTTCCTGGATTGTCGCTAAGCTTGCCATAGAGAAACCTTGATCTACCACGGTTGTTGCAATGCGGCTTCCAAACTCCGGTAGCGGCACAAGAAGCGAGTTTTCTATAGTGGCCAACGAAATTTTGGCCGCACATCTTGGGAGAGGTGCCTAAGAAAAGGGTAGATTAATTCTCTTTTGCTGAGAATAATTATACCATTCTGGTTCTTGTAAAGTGGAAAACGTTTTCCACTGTCGCAGGAAGACTTCTTCCTACTAGAAGGAGGATGTAAGAAGAATGCGTTCAGGATCGGAGATTCTCAAGGGATATTCCCTTTCACTTTCGGCACTCCGATTGCTACTGTAGTAATACCGACCAAGATGCACGACGAATTCAATCCGGAAGAAATGGCTCCAGACCCGGTACCTCTGGCCGCTTTCCAGCACTTCAGGAGCGGTCAATTCGCATTGGGGGCAGCCCTGATCTTCCTGCTGATGGCGGCGATCTATTATCAGGTACTGGGGAAACTGGTGACCGACTGGTGGCAGTTGCCTGATTTCTCTCATGGCTTTCTGGTGCCCATTTTTGCGGCATATCTTGTGTGGGACAAGCGAACCGTCGTTCGCGACACCAGGATTGCTCCCTCTTGGAACGGAATTGCCGTAATGGCCTTGGGAATTGCCGTTCTGCTCCTGGGAATCTACGGTTCAGAACTCTTTCTCTCCCGTGTTTCGCTGGTGATCGTGCTGGCGGGACTTGTGCTCTGCTTTGGCGGAAGGCCGCTCTTGAAGGAGTTGCGCTTCGCGCTGCTGGTGCTGCTGCTGGCAATTCCGCTTCCAACCATCGTCTTCAATCAGATCACCTTTCCGTTGCAGATTCTGGCCTCAAAACTCGCCAGCGGCCTGCTTCCTCTGTTCGCGGTGCCGGTCTTGCGTGAAGGCAATGTGATCGTGCTCCCCGCGATGAAGCTTGAGGTCGCCGAAGCCTGCAGCGGAATCCGATCGCTGATGAGTCTGTTTACACTCGCGATCTTTTACGGATACTTCATGGAAAAGTCCCTCTGGAGGCGACTGGCGCTCGCACTGGCCAGCATTCCGATCGCGATTGCAGCCAACGCATTGCGCATACTGGGCACCGGATTGTGCGTTCAATATTGGGATCCCGACAAGGCCATGGGCTTCTTTCACGAGTTTTCCGGCTGGGTCGTCTTCCTGGTTTCGCTGGCGTGCCTGTATCTCGTCCATCAGGCTATGTCTTTATTCCCGGCGAAGAGGCGGCAGGCATGAGGAATCTTCGATTCTGGGCTGCCGTTGTGCTGCTTGCCGGAACCGCGCTGCTGCTGCATATGAGGCCCGGCGCGGACCGCAATCCCCCCAGCGAGCCCCTGGCGCAGTTTCCCGTAACGATCAGTGGATGGACTGGAAGCGATCGGCATATCGACCAGGAGGCGCTCGATGTGCTTGGCGCTGGCGACTTTCTTTCGCGGATCTATACCCAAGATCAACCGGCGATGCCAGTCGGTCTTTTTATCGGTTATTTTCCAACCCAGAGAACCGGCCAGACCATTCACTCTCCCAAAAACTGCCTGCCGGGCGCCGGCTGGGTCTTTGAGTCTTCGAATTACACCGTTCTGCACGATGCGAATGGTAAACCGTACAGCGTGGGCGAGTATGTTATCGCCGATGGCGAGCAAAAACAGTTCGTCATCTACTGGTACCAGGCGCACGGGCGCAGCGTGTCAAATGAATACATGGCGAAGATGTATATGGTCGCCGATGCAATACGGATGAATCGTACCGATGGGGCGCTGGTTCGAGTGATTACGCCGATCGTTCCCAGCGAAGACGCGGCGTCAGCAAGAGCTCGTGCCGAAGCCTTCACCATGCAACTCGCCCCGGTGCTGCCGCGGTTTATTCCGGACTAAGCGCAATGAGGGTGGAACAGGGATCGGCAATGCAGTTCAGCGAACAGCTTCGGGTTGCGGCCCTTCGAGAGGCGGCCTGAAAGGATGGAAGAAAGTGGAAAGCGGATTCAGAGCATTTCAATTTGGTTTCAATCGCACGTGGAGGCCGTCGCATCGCGGCGCGGCTCTTGGGGCAGTTACGCTTCTTTTTTCGCTCGTTCTCCTGTCAGGGTGCTTCCGCGACCCAAACGTGCGCAAGCACAAGTATCTTGAAAGCGGACAGAAGTACAGCGCCCAGGGCAAGGACCGTGAAGCGGCCATTCAGTATTCCAACGCCCTGAAGATCGACAGGAACTTTGCCGAAGCGCACTATGCTCTGGCCCAGAGCTATCTCCATATGGGCGTTCTGAATTCCGCATATGCAGAACTCAAGCGAACCGTCGACCTTCAGCCGGCAAACGTCAAGGCACGGCTCGATCTTGGAAATATTCTGCTTGCAGGTGGCAAGGCCGATGACGCGCAGGCTGAGGCCACAGCGGTCTTGGCACTGCAGTCAAACAATGCCGATGCGCACTCTCTGCTCTCGCGCGTCGCGGCCAAGAAGGGGCAGAAAGACGTGGCGCTGGCTGAAATCCACCGCGCCCTGGAACTCGCTCCAAACGAGTCGAAGCTGCACGAAACGTACGCTCTGCTGCAGGCGGGCGATCCGAGCTTGAGTCTTTCGGTTGAAGAGGAATTGAAGAAGGCGGTCGCGCTCGATCCAAAATCGGTAAACGCAAAGCTGCTGCTCGCCGCCTTTTTTGCCAAGAATAATCGCCTGCAGGATGCCGAGCAGGCGTGCTGGGGTGCCGTCGCAACAGATCCTAAGAACCTGGGCGCGCGGCAGACCCTTGCTCAAGTTATCTTGAGGCAAGGCGATCAGGCGAGAGCCGAAAAAGTTCTGCGTCAGACTTCGAACGAACTCGCGGACAACCAGCAGGGCGTGCGAGTACTGGCCGATTACTATGCAGGAACAGGACAGACCGATAAGGCCAAAGCGGAGTTTGCCAGCCTCGCTCAAAAATACCCCAAGAACCTCTCCGTGCAGGAGGGCTATGTTCGCGTTCTTCTTCAGGCCAAGGATTTCGCAACGGCACAAACCGTTGTGACCGGGCTGATGAAGAGCAATGGCAAGGATCCCCAGGTCGCCGTGCTGAACGGGATTGTGTTGTTCAACAACGGCAAGCTGGATGAGGCGATCAACGCTCTCCAGAGTGCCGCCAAGGATGCACCAAAGGACGCTTTCATTCAGTTCTGGCTGGGAAAGGCGGCGCTGGCCAAGAACGATCTAGGTTTGGCCGAAAAGAGCTTCACTCAAGCCGCACAATTGAACCCGCAAAGCTTGGAAACGCAGGAAGAACTCGCGCTCATTGCTGATCTTCGTGCCGACTATAAACAGTTATTCAACATTGCAGAGAAGGCGATCGCATCCGCTCCTCGCTTCCCCGGCGGCTATCTCTGGCGGGCTACAGCGGAGTTGAAAGGTGACTCACAAGACAAGGCCGAAACTGACCTGAAAACTGCGATGAGCCTTGCACCGCAGAGCCCGCAGCCTTATCTGATGCTTGGTGAAGTCCGTTTCGCGCAGAAGCGCTATCCAGAAGGAGCCCAGCTTTTCGAACAAGCCTTGCAGTACGATCCAAATTCAATTGAAGCCTTAAGCAAGCTGGTCGGCTACGATCTTGACAGGAAGCAGCCGGGCCAGGCCTTGGCTCGCCTGAACGCACAGATCGCGAAGAGTCCGAAGAATGGCGGATTCTACGATCTGCTCGCTCATTTCCAAAATCTAAACAAGAACTACGATCAAGCAGCCGCGACGGCTCAAAAAGCCATGGAGCTGAACCCTAACGACGGTGATGCGGTTTCGGTCTATGCTGAGGCTCAAGTGCGTAGCGGACAGGCAGGTAAAGCCATCGCCGCCGCGGAGCAGTGGTTGAAGACTCATCCAGGCAATGCGGGCTCGCTGACTATGCTCGGGATGTTGGAGGAATCGCGCGGGAATAAGCAAAAGGCGGAAGACTATTACAACAAGGCTCTTCAAATCAAGCCAGATTATTATGTTGCTGCCAATAATCTCGCCTACATGATGATTCAAAATGGCGAGAATTTGGATGTGGCGCTCTCACTGGCCCAAACGGCGCGGCGGGTAAAGCCGAAACTGGCGACTACCGCGGATACTCTGGCCTGGGCGTACTACCAGAAGGGGACCTATACGTTCGCCCGCAGTCTTCTGGAAGATGCGACAAAGGAAGAGCCAAACAGCCCTGGCATGCAGTATCACCTGGGGATGGTCTACAGTAAGCTGCATGACAAGAACAATGCGGTAATTCACCTGAAGAAGGCTATTTCTCTGGCGCCGGATTCGCCTGCGGCTAAGGATGCGAAGATTGCGCTGCAGGGGCTGAGTTAGAAGCCGGAGGCGCTTCTAGTCCAGAAGCAACTAACCGCACGCATAGGCTACCGAGGCCACCCCAAGGTGGCCTATGCTTACAGCCAAAACCCTTGTGGACCGGAGAAAAAATGAGTGTCTCTCATCGCCTGTCCGTAGCGCTGCTTGGCCCTGATATCGATCATAAAAAGAGCCTGGAAGCTATGCTGGATCGACGGGGGTCGAAGTTGACTTGGCTGCCTGACTCCGCCAGTTTGTCGCGCGTCCAGACTCAAGGCATCGTGAGCGGCATCCGCAGAGCATTTAATCAGTTGACATACACCCATGATAGAAATTATCTGCAGAAGGCCTGCAGACATCTTGATGAGAACTGCACCGATGTCATCATTGCCTACTGGGGTACAGGTCCATTGGCGGATGTTGTAGCCATCAAGCGCATGCGGCCGCATATCAAAATAATGCTGGTTGTACTCTGTTTCCCCTTAGCCTTGAATGCCATGGGGGTAAAGCGGCAGCATTGGCTGATGCGACACGCAGCGCCATGCCTGGATGGCATACTCTACTCTAATGCTGTGATGCAGGAGTATTTTCGAGGCCAGGTTCTGCATGAGTGCGGCAGTCATCTGAAAGAGTTGGTTCTGAGACCCTGCTGGCCGCAAGACTATCAAAGCGCGACAGAGCGATGCGAAATGGCTTTTAGCGGTCCTAACTTGATCTATGTTGGACGCACCGATCTCTCCCACCGCACAGTTCACGCTGCTGATGATCTACGGCCCATGATGGCAGAGATTCTAAAGAATAAAATCGAGTTACATCATGCCAGGTCGTCGGAGACCTCTGACGGGAACCCGTATCGCCGTCCTTTCGATCCGATCAATCAGAAGGGACTTATTGCCAAGATGGGAGCGCATGATGCCAGCCTGATTGCTTACAATGCTGCCGCCTGCCAGAAAACCGACCGTCTTGAACTTACGGTTCCGGATCGATTAATTACGAGTGTAGCTGCTGGCGTACCAATTGCGATTCCGTCGATTGGATACCGTGGCGCAAAGCAGTACTTGGCCGATTATCCCGCCGTCATTGAATTTGAGTCGATACCTGACCTGAAACGGCAACTTGAGGATCGTGAACGTGTCAAAGCCACGCGAGAGGCCGCTTGGCAGGCTCGGAAGCTGTATACCGCCGAGATGCAGGGAGATTTGCTGCAGCGGTTTCTGGTGGCGATATGACAAACACCAAAACCATAGCGCGAAACACGGGATGGTTTGGCCTCGAAAGCGTTGTCGGCCTTGTCATTGGATTCTTTTCGACGATTTTGATCGCTCGTTATTTGGGACCGACAAATAATGGATACCTTATTACAGTTTCCTATGTCGTTGGCGTGGTCAGCAACCTGGGCGGAATGGGCATTCCAGCTACCACGCGCAAGTATATGGCTGAATTTATCGGCATGGGAGATTGGGGAACAGCAAAATATATCTATTACCGTACGATAATGCTGCAGACCGGCCTGGCAACACTCGCAACTGCAGGACTTCTGTTTTGGGTACTAAAGGATGCGCCCGGAGCGTACAAACTTGCATCGGCACTTATCGTGCTCAGCGTCTGGCCTTCGATGGTTAACTCGATTTCATCGCAAGCCAACGGTGCCACCGAAGACTTATCTTCCAACATACCCGCCTCCATCCTCTCTACCTTTACTTACTTCATCGCCATTGGAGCAACGGTGGTGTTCAAGTGGGGGGTAGTTGGAGTTGGCGTGTCGCTGTTGTGCATGCGATCTGTCGATTTTCTCGTGCGCTTCTTCCCTGCGATGAGGCGCGTCTCCGCATGGAAAATTACACATGTTCATCCGCCGGAATTAAGCAAGCGCATGCTGACGTTTGCATGGCAAAGTGTTGCCAGCATGGTCGTGGCTCTGATTGTTTGGGATCGGTGCGAAGTGATCCTGTTATACAAGCTATGCCCCGATATCAGACAGGTGTCATTCTATTCAGCGGCGTTTACCATGGCAGGGCAACTCCTGCTTGGGGCAACAATCTTCGCATCGGCGGCAGGCACGACGATCTTTGCTCAATACGGACGCGATAAGTCCAGACTTCCCGATATCACAGCTTCAACCTTCCGCTATCTTGCCCTGATTTCGATTCCACTGCATCTGATCTCCGCCGCTCTTGCTGTGCCGACTCTGCTTCTTCTTTTTGGCAGCCAGTATGCTGGCGCAGCCGCGGTTGTTATGCTCGCTCCGCTGTTGTGTCTGCCGAAAGCTTTTGTCGGACCGATTCAAAGCCTTCTGCAAAGCATGGAGCGCCAGAGTTATGTCATTGTGGCGACCGTGATCGCGGGCATTGTCGATATCGGTGTCGCATGGTATTTCATTCCATCACTCGGAGCGGTTGGAGCATGCATAGGAAGCGGCGCGGCACAGTTAACAGCCGTAGGATTAATGTGGGCGACCGGTAGCTATCTTTATAAGGTAAAGCTTCCCTGGCTGCAAGTTGCAAAGATTTTTTTTATCAGCATTCTCGCGTCTCTCACGGCGCACTACATCGCCATGCAGTTATCCTGGCTACTGGGCATCCTCTTGGGAGGACTGGCTTCACTGATCGTACTTTTCGGCCTTATGTACCTGATGCACGTCTTAGAGACGGAGGATATTGATCGCTTCAAGATTCTTGCGGGGATGCTTCCGAGGTCAATCGCCGAGCCACTGGGTTGGATCTTGCTACGGCTGAGCCGCCCCGAAGCTGCATAAAAATTCGATTTGAGTCAAGGATTGAATGACATGGATTCACGCGGGAGAATGCACAGAAGCAACCAGCTACGCAAACTGTATCTCTGTTCAGTTGGCGCTATCGCCGGGCATATCAAAGGGTAATTGACGATGAAAATCAGTGTCGTTGTTCCGGCTTACAATGCGGCGCACTTTCTTCCTCGCTCTCTCGGCTCCGTCTTTGCGCAGACGCTAAAGCCAGACGAGGTCATCGTCGTGGATGATGGCTCGACCGACAACACGTCGGCGGTGGCAGCGGAACTAGGCGCGACCGTCGTTCACCGCACTAATGGCGGAATATCAGCAGCCAGAAATACCGGAATTCGCAGTGCGTCGGGAGACTGGATTGCGCTGCTGGACGCTGACGATTGTTGGGCCCCGGAGAAACTTGAGCGCCAGGTTTCTTGCATCCAATCTGACACGGTCGTGGTCTATACAGGTGTAAGATTCGTTGACAAGCGCGGAATTCGTGGAGAATTGTCGGCGATGGCGCCCAGTGTGGCAATGAAGGTCTTGAGGTATCGCAACCCGATTGCGCAATCAACGACTCTTGTCAAGCGAGATGCACTTCTCAGGCTTGGCGGCTACCGCGAAGATATTAGCGCTTGTGAGGATTGGGAATTATGGGTGCGCCTTCAGAAAATTGGAAAGTTCGAGGCGGTAAGCGCACCCTTGATGGACTACTATCTTCATGAGAATAATTTCAGCGGAAATCCAAAAATTATGCTACGTGCTCTTTCATTGATAATCGATGAGACTCTTCTGGCAGATCTGCAGGGTCTTAGTCGGTGGGTATGGAGGCGCAGGATAAACGCAGTGCAGCTATGCAGCGCTGCTCTGATCGCTCGCGACAACGGAATGGATGACGATCTTTACTATATGTATCGTTCACTATCAGCATGGCCGTCTCCTTTTTGGGAGCCGCAACGTTTTGCCATGTTTGCTGTAAGTCTAAGAAACTGGTTTCGTCAGGAAAAGGCACGATGAACATCGTAAGTGATCGAGGAGTATGGATTGAATCCGAGGTGCCTCTAGCCGAAACAACTCAGTGGTTCGCGCCCTTGCGGTTGATAAAGTCTGTCTCTCAAGGCAAAACAGCCATCTTGGGTAGCATCTCGCCGCTCCTGGCTGGCAATCTGGATACAATCCGTGATATATACGCCGCATGGATTAACGGTAAAAAGGTGCCGCTGGAGTTTGAGTCGGCTCCCAAAGAGCCGGCAGTGAGCAATGATGTCTCTCTTTTTTTCTCCGGCGGTGTTGACAGCTTCCATTCGCTCATCAAGCACAAAAGCGAGGTCAAGAATCTTATATTGGTTCATGGTTTTGACATCCCTTTGGTGGAGGAGAAAGCGTTTTCGATTGCCGAATCTCAAGCTCGGTATGCGGCACAGCTCTTTGACAAGCGCTTGATTGTAGTAAGAACCAATTTGCATTTTGAACAGCCTGCGATTCCGTGCAACTGGGGAATGTACCACGGCGCGGCGCTAGCTGCGGTTGCCCACGCGTTATCGCCGAATCATGGCAAGATATATATCGCGTCTTCCTATTCCTACGCCGATCTGCACTCGTGGGGCTCGCATCCGCTGCTCGATCCACTTTGGTCAAGTGAGACCCTGCAAATCATTCACGACGGCGGAGAAACTCGCATGGATAAATTGCGCCTTCTGGTGCAGTATCCCGAAGCGTTAACGCGGTTGCGTGTCTGCTGGGAAAATCTGGGAGACTATAACTGTGGTCATTGCGAAAAGTGCATTCGAACGATGCTGGGTCTCCGCGCGCTAGGCGTTGATCGCTGCGCCGCGTTCCCAGATACTCTCACACCAAAGCTTGTACGCCAGCAGGGTCTCAGTCACGATTCTGCGCTTTTTTGGAGAGAACTGCTAGGGGCTGGCCTGGCGCCTGCCTTCCATCGTGCGGTTCAATCCGCCATACATAGCTACGAAGGTGGCCTGCCTCCAAATATCGGGACTTGGAAGCGTGACGCAAAACGATGGCTATGCGCTGCACAAAACGCCAAAAAGGCATTGATGGCTCCTTTCTACTAGTGTCCAAAACTTGACGAACCGCAGATTTCTGCAAGTTATATTGCGCCACGGTTATCTCAGAGGAAGAATGTTCATGAATCGAGTTTCGAATCAAAATGTATGGATCGAGTCCGAGGCTATCATGGCAAACACCACAGAGTGGTCAATTCCTTTGCGGTTAGTGCGAGCTGTGGCCGATGGAACAACTGCGGATCTGGATCGAGTATCGCCGTTGCTTGCGGGCAATCTGGAGAAAATTCGCGATATGTATGCCGAATGGATACGCGGCCATAAGGTACCTCTGAATTTTGAAGTGTCATCCAATCTTCCTGCGGCTGCCGACGGTGTTTCGCTCTTCTTCTCAGGAGGAGTGGATAGCTTTTATTCGCTTATCAAGCATCGGGATGAGATAGACAATCTAGTTCTGATTCACGGATTTGATGTTCCGCTGGCAGACACCAAAACTTTTGCTCTTGCTAAGGAACAGGCACGCGATGTTGCCCAGCTCTTCGGCAAGCGACTGATCGTGGTAAGGACGAATCTCCACTGGGAACAACCCAGCGTTCCCGGTGGTTGGGGAATGTATTTTGGGGCAGCGCTCGCGTCTGTAGCTCTGTCTCTTGCTCCCATTCACAGAAAGATATTTGTTGCATCGTCTTACTCGTATGCACATGTGCACCCGTGGGGATCGCACCCGATGCTGGATCCACTTTGGTCCACTGAGAATGTCCGAATCGTCTATGATATCGGCGAAACGCGCATGGAGAAGTTGCGCGTTCTGGTTCAGCACCCAGACGCATTGTCCCGGCTAAGGGTGTGTTGGGAGAATCTAGGAAACTATAACTGCGGCTTGTGTGAAAAGTGCATTCGAACAATGCTTGGCTTACGCGCGCTTGGGGCCTATCCATGTGTCGCATTTCCAGATACACTCACACTGGGAATAGTGCGCCAGCAGGGACTTAGCCACAGTGCTTCGCTGTTGTGGCGAGAGTTGCTCGATGCTGGCTTGCCGCCGGAGTTGGACGCTGCCGTACTGTCAGCTATTCACAGCTATGACTCTGGGCTTCCGCCGCGCACCGGCACGTGCAAGCGAGAGGTCAAGCGATGGCTATGTGCCATTCGTAATTCGTGGAATGTGCTATTGTCGCCAATCGAACACTACAGAAAGAACGTGATTTAGTCATGGCTCGCCGCATTCTTGTTGAACCTGGTAGTTATGGTTGCCACAATATGGGCGATGTCGCCATGATGCAGGTTGCTGTCGCTCGCCTTGGCGAGTTATGGCCTCATGCACGGATCGAGGTTGTAACTTCACGTCCGGATCTGTTGTCGCATTTCTGTCCCTCTGCCGTGCCGATTTCAGCAGAGTCGCGCGCGTCCTGGTTATTAGGACGATCTTTGATCGGTGGTCTTCACAAGAAGATACCAGTAGGAATCTCAAGCATATTGCTCAAAATCGAGCGTTTTTTTTGGCTGCGGTGCCCGGTTGTGACGGAGTACGCAGTTCGCCTCAAAGCTGCGCTTCAGCACAGGAAGATTCCTCCTCCTGCAATATTTCGCAAGCTGATAACTGGAGCCGACCTGTTGGTTCTGAGCGGAGCAGGCGCACTCAACGATGCATTTGCAGACTCTGCCTTGCCGCTCTTGGATGAGTTGGAGTTTGCTTTGAATGTTGGTCTTCCGGTTGTTGCTTTCGGACGAGGTCTTGGTCCCCTGACTGAACCCGTGCTGGTGAAGAAAGCCCAGGATGTTCTTCCTCGGTTTAAACTAATAGGTCTTCGAGAGGGCCGCACGGCCTTGTCGCTGCTTGTTTCTTTCGGAGTGCCAAAAGAGCGGATTCACGTAACTGGAGATGACGCGATTGAACTAGCGTATCGCCGCCATCCAGATTCCCTTGGGAATGCGATCGGTATCAATATGCGCATCGCCGATTATGCCGGGACAGACGACGAGACAGCAGGCAAACTTAGGGAGCCACTATTACGCGCGGTTCAGCGACTAAACTCTTTTTTTGTTTCAGTTCCTATTTCCTTTCATGAGAGTGACTCAGATGTGAAAGCTGCACGTAAGCTGCTGGGAGATGAGTATTTAGGTTCTCATGCCGCAGTCGAGTGTCCTGATGACGTGATCCGGCAGATAGGGAAGTGCAGAGTCGTGGTAACTGGAAGCTATCATGCTGGAGTATTTGCCTTGGCACAGGGTGTTTCGGTTGTAGCTCTGGTGCACTCTCCCTACTATGAACAGAAGTTCCTAGGCCTTCAAGAACAATTTCGTGGAGGCTGCCAAATCATCGACCTTCGCTTGCCTGTAACTTCCGATGATATCCAATCTGTAATATATAGAGCTTGGGAATATTCGGAACGGGTCAGGGACTCGCTTCTTGAAGCCGCCGCTCAACAAATTGAACTCAGCAGCGCAACGTATCGGGCAGCTCACAGTCTGTTTCCGACTGCATAGTCCATTTGAGAGAAGAAAGCGGTTAAGCCAGAAACAAGGATCAACGGCTTTGCAAAGAGATTAAGGCCAATAGGCTCCCGTGAGGCCACACACCGCAGATTGAACGTGAAAGCGGGGCCAACTCTGACCGAACACTTTATTGCGTTTAATATCGTAGAGGGAGCAAACCCCTTGCAGATTCACTCCTCCATAGTGAGAGAACGCGCCACGATAGCCTGACGCTCGCAATTTACTCTGTGTGTCGTCGGTAAAGCTGCTCTTGCTGCCGACCGGATAGGCAAGCACATTGGCTTGAACGCCGATTTCCTGCTTCAGAATAGTCTGAGAGATAGACAACTCTTCAAATAGCTGCTCTGGATTCAATTGGCTGAGTACGTGGTGCGAATGAGAATGAGACCCGATCGCCATTCCCGCTCTGCTCATCTCCCGAGCCTCTTCCCAGTTCAAAAAGCGCCGTTGTGTCTTCGGTGGATCGTCTCCTTGCGTCTCAGCAGTTAGCTCGCGAATAAAGCGTTCCGGAGACGTATTTGTTGGTCTCTTGAAGGATTGCAAGACCGCTTGCACGCTTTCCGCCAATCCGTTCTTGTCGATATTGACGGCCAAATCAGACGGATAACTTAGTGAGAACCTCCGTCTCCGCGCCGTCTTCATCAGATAAGCGATGTGATCCCACCACGGAATCTGACACGAGCCGACCATGCTTGTGACTAGAAAGAAAACTCCTTGTACTCCATGCGAGCAAAGGATAGGAAATGCGATCTTGTAGTTATCGAGGTAACCGTCGTCAAGAGTAATCAACACTCGACACCGTCTTGCCTTCTCTTTGTTTGTGCCCTCAATAAAGGCCAATGCTTCTTCAAGAGTAACAAGAGAAAAGTGGTGTTTCAGGTATGTGATTTGCTTGTTGAATTGCTCGGCGGTCGCCGAGAATATGCCGGGATCGAAGAGATCTTCATCGGCGTTGCCGATGCGATGATAATTCAGAACCAAAAGAGAGTTTTGACCCGGAAGCCGCGAGAGCAATGAGGATGCGCCGGTCCAGAACATTCCATGCGCCAGCAACTCGCGTTTTCGAGGAAAGCTCAGCCTGCTCTTCATAATCACCAGATCATAGCAGGACATTCCGATTGGAAACGGACAAACTGATCCATGCCTCTGAATTACTCTACGGGCGATGAGCCGTTTTGGCTCGAGTTATAAACTCCCGTACCTTGGCCGGGTTCTTGCGACCTGGAGCGGCCTCGATGCCAGAGACCGCATCTACGCCCCAGGGGTGAAGCGCGGCGATGGCATCGGCCACATTGGCCGGGGTCAGTCCGCCCGCGGCTACGAGTTTGAGAGTTCCGGCGTCTTCGAAGATCGTTTTGCGCGCTTCGGCCCAGTCGAAGGTCATGCCGGTGCCGCCGGCGGCCAATGCTGTGCGAGAATCGACAAGCACTGCGCCCACATGCGCATTCCGCGCGTGTTCGGCGATTCGCTCTGCATGCACTGCCGCGGTTTCCGCGCTGAAATGTACGACACGCAGAATACGCACATCCCGCCCAAGGCGCTCGTGAAGTTTTGCTGGTAAGTCAGGTTCAGCATCGAAGTGCAGTTGCACTCCGGTCAGTCCGCAGGCGCGAACCGTCGAGGCAATCTCCTCCAGCTTGGCATCGACGAAGACGCCGATTTTCTCGACGGTCGCCGGCAGATGCGGAATGATCGCAGCGACCTCGGATGTCGTCACTCGGCGCGGGCTTGGCGCAAAGACGAAGCCCACCGCGTCCGCTCCGGCCTCGGCGGCCAGCAATGCATCCGCGAGCGAGGTATTTCCGCAGATTTTGATCCAAATGCTCATCGAGTAGCGGCTCCGGCCAGCAGCTTTGCAAGTGCAGCACCAGGATCGGGCTGGCGCATCAGGCTCTCGCCGATCAGGAAGGCATCAAAGCCCGCTGCGCGCAATTTGGCCAAGTCTACTGGCGCCGTGATGCCGCTCTCGGCCACGCGAACCACCGAAGGCGGAATCCGCTCGACTAGTTCGAGAGAGGTCTCCAGGCGCACCTCGAAGCTCTTGAGGTTTCGATTGTTGACGCCGATGGCGTCGGCGTCGGTCTCGCCGAGCGTCAAGAGAACGCGGGCGAGCTCTTCGGCCGTATGCACCTCGACCAGCACGTCCAACTCAAGCCCATGTGCCAGTTGAGCAAAACGAGCGAGTTCGCTGTCTGCGAGAGCGGCGGCGATGAGCAGAATCGCGTCACCATGGTGCGCGCGGGCCTCCAGGATCTGGTACTCGTCGACCATGAAATCCTTGCGCAGGCATGGCAGCGGAACAGTAGCCGAAGCCAGCTCGAGGTTGTGCAAGCTGCCTTGAAAGTACGGCTCGTCGGTCAGCACGGAAAGCGCCGCCGCGCCGCCGGAAAAGTAGCTGTGGGCTAGTTGAGCCGCGTCGAAATTCGCGCGAATCAACCCCTTGGATGGCGAAGCTTTCTTGATCTCTGCGATGACTGCTGGATCCGTTGCAGCCTTCTGGCGCAAGGCCGCAGCCCATCCGCGTGGCTGATGCTGAGCGGCCAAACGCTCCAGTTCCGCCATGGGAACAAGCGCCTTGGCAGCGGCCACCGTGGCGCGCGTCGTCGCCAGAATTCTGTCGAGATGAGTAGACATATGCTAGGTCGAGTATACGAGGAAGCAGCAGATGCAATCGCTTCTAAAGAACTGGCTAAATCGGCTCAAAAAGGCAGATTTTTGGCTCAAAAACCGCTATTTTTAGCCAAAATGAGGCAAAATCTGGCGTTTATATTTACTGATAAGTAAATGGATGGAAATTTTATTATATTGAAAACAAGTTGTTTACGATCACATGGAGGCTCGGAAATGGTCTCTATGGGGGTAGGGGGGGTGGGGGTACCCCCGGGGACAGACCGGAAAGCTCGATTCAGATGACCGGACCAGCTTCAGGGTAACAACATCATGAGAAATCATCTGCAAAACTGGTTTAGGCAATGAGGCTGGCCGCCACGGCCTCTTCCGCATTCGCAGCCACGCGCAGCAGTTCCCGGTTCTTCTGCTTCAGGAAGCCGGCGCTCACTGTGGTATCGAGAAAGGCCAGCAGGCCATCCCAGTACCCGGCGGTATTGATGAGGATGACAGGATTGGCGTGCAGGCCGAGTTGCGCCCAAGTGACGGCTTCGAGCATTTCATCCAACGTGCCATAGCCGCCGGGCAACACCAGAAAAGCATCAGCCAGCGCGGCCATGCGCGCTTTGCGCTCGTGCATGGTGGGCACCAGTTCGAGCCGGGTGAGCCCGGTATGGGCGATCTCGCGGCCTTCTAACACTGCAGGCAGGACGCCAATGACCTCTGCCCCGCCGGCAAGCGCCGTATCGGCCACCGCGCCCATCAGGCCCACGTTGGCACCGCCGTAGACCAGCCCCAGCCCGGCGGCGGCAATCGCCGAGCCCAGCGCGCGAGCCTCGGCCAGAAATGCAGGGTTGGTTCCGTCGGCCGATCCGCAATAGACGGCCACGCGGCGGTGAGGTGGATTGGAAGATGCCATGATACTTTCAGAATAACTGCTGACAGCCACAAATCCTCAGTGCAGGAAGATCTTGAGCAGAGCAGCTAGGAGCGACGTGAAGATGCCTGCCGAGGCCATTGCCCAGGACGAGACCGCGGCCTGCAACTCTGAGTGGCGGACGAGGCTGGCCGTGCCAACACCATGCGAGCCCGTGCCAATGGCGGCTCCGATGGCCCGGTCGTCGCGCACGCCAGCCAGGCGCAGCAATGGCACGCCAAAGCTGGCGCCCAGAACTCCTGCCAGGATCACCATGGCGATGGTGATCTGGGGAATGCCTTTGAGTTCGCGGCAGACCTCGATGGCGATTGGCGTAGTCACCGACTTTGGAACCGCGGACATGACCACCGGCAGTGGCGCGCCCAAGAGCCATGCGGTGAGCCCGGCCGTTGCCATACCGACCACCGAGCCGGCCAAAACGATTCCCGCCAGCTTGACCAGCGAGCGCCGTAGCGCCATCCCATGCTTGTACATCGGTACGGCCAGCCCGACAGTTGCCGGTCCCAGCAACCAGGTCAGAAGATTTCCGCCGCGGTTGTACTCAGCATACGGTTCTTTGAAAAGCAGCAGCAGGATCACAATCGGCACGCAGGCAACAACAATGGGCGGAACCCAGCGCCAGTGCCGATGAAGGACCAGCGCCAGCGCGTAGAACGCAATGGTGAAGGCGATGCTTGTGAAGGGGTTCCGCAGCCAGAGTGCTGGATTCATTCACTCGCCTCCGCGGAAGGGTTGACCGGCGTCTCTTGTAGGGCACTGGGAAGCAGCCACTGGCCGAGAAGTCCGGTGGTCAACAGCACCGCCGTGAGACTGACGAGCAGGCTGGCGGTGATGGCCAGTGCCTGCCGCGACAGCAGCGGACCGAGCTCCATGAGGCCCACCGTCAAAGGGATGAAGAGCAGAACCATGTGGCGCAGCAGAAGACCGGCTGCTTCCTCCACCCACTTCAACTTGATGAGGCCAGCCTGCAGGGCCAGGAAGAACAGGATCAAGCCGAGCACACCGCCGGGAATTGGCAGGCCGAGCCCATGCAGGAATATCCCCAGCAGGAAAAATCCCGTCAATACCGCGAATCCGAGCAGAACCCTGATGACATGCACTCTCATAGCCTACAGAATGCTTCACCGGCAATCCAGGACGGCCTACCGTGTTGCGTTGTTACGGGTACACTAAAGACAGGACCCTTCCCGCCGGACGCCATCTTGCAGCAGCAGCTCTCCAATCTGAATCCAGAACAACGCGCCGCCGTCGAGGCCACTGAAGGCCCCCTGCTCATCCTTGCCGGGGCCGGCTCGGGCAAGACTCGCGTTATCACCAGCCGCATCACCTGGCTCATCCGCGAAAAAGGCGTCGCTCCGGATTCGATTCTCGCCGTCACCTTCACCAACAAGGCTGCCAAAGAGATGGGCGAGCGCGTCGACCGGATGCTCGATCACTCCTCGCTCGCCAAGCCTCTGATTTGCACCTTCCACTCACTTTGCGTGCGCCTGCTGCGCCGCGATATTGAAGCCTTGAAGGTGGGCAGCGAAGGCCTGACCCGTTCGTTTGCGATTTACGACGAAAACGACCAGCAAGCCATCGTGAAGCAGATCATGAAGCGGATGGGCCTGGATACCAAGCAACTGACGCCGCGCGTGGTGCTCGGCCGTATCTCCTGGGCCAAGAATCATATGGTCGACCCGCAGGAGTATTACCTCGCATCGAAGGACCCGAACAGCGAACGCATCGCGCACATCTATCAGGGCTACAAGGCCGAGCTGCGCAAGAACAACGCCCTCGATTTTGACGACCTGCTGCTGGAGGCCGTGCGGCTGCTCAAGGTCTCTTCGGAAGTCCGCGAACGCTATCAGCGCCGCTACCGCTATCTGCTGGTTGACGAGTATCAGGACACGAACCGACCGCAGTACGAGCTGATGAAGCTGCTGGCCGGCGAAGCGAAAAATGTTTGCGCCGTGGGCGACGAGGACCAGAGCATCTACTCCTGGCGCGGCGCCGACATTCGCAACATTCTGGAGTTTGAGAAGGACTTCCCCAACGCCCGCATCGTCCGACTGGAACAGAACTACCGGTCCACCCAGGTGATTCTGGAGGCGGCCGGCGCGGTGGTCGCAAACAATCTGCAACGCAAGGGCAAGAAGCTGTGGACCGACCGCCAGGGTGGTGGCTTGATCGGCTACTACGAGGCTCCCGACGGCGAGAACGAAGCGCTCTTCATCGCCGACCGCATTCAGAAGTTCCTTCGCGACGCAAATGCGAGCCCCGACGCGGCTGAAGCGCATTGCGCCGTGCTCTACCGGACCAACTCGCAGTCGCGGTTGGTTGAAGAGGCTTTGCGGCGCTACAACATCAGCTACACCATGGTCGGCGGCTTTAGCTTTTACGAGCGCGCCGAGATCAAGGATCTGCTCTGCTATCTGCGCCTGATTCGCAACCCGCACGATTCCATCGCCTTGCAGCGGGTGATTAATACCCCGGCTCGCGGGATCGGAAAAACATCGCTGGAAACCCTGGAACGGCTGGCACTGGAGACGGGCGGCTCCACCTGGGAGTCACTGAGCGCCGCTATTGCCAACCGGCTGATTCCCACACGCGCACTGATGGCCGTCGAGTCTTTCCGGCAGCTCATCCTTGACGCGCAGGCGATGATGGATCCTGACTTTGCCGGCAAACTCTCGGCGGATGTGGCCGCCAGTGCGGAGTCTGACGAGGATGCCGACACAGGCTTTGGCTTCGGGGCTGCCTCAGCCGACTCAGCCAGCGCGGAATCAGCCGCCAGCTTCGACTTCGGCGGGCAGGAAGATCAGCTTCCACTCCTTGATGCGAGCAGTTTTTCGCCATTCACGGCGGAGGCCAAGCGTCCCTTCCTTGTCATGCCGAAACAGTCGGCCAGTCAGGACTCTGAACCGGATGAAGCAGCGGAGGAGAAGCCGGCATTCCGCGCTCCGGGCGACGCCGCCACGCTACCCGAGCTGATCAAGTTTCTCATCGACCGTACCGGCTACATCAAAGCCCTTGAGACGGAGGGCTCGCCTGAGGCCTTCAGCCGCATTGAAAACCTGAAGGAACTGGCGAATGCCGCACATGACGCCGAGGTTCGAGGCGAGACGCTAGCCGAGTTTCTCGACCACGCCGCTCTGGCCTCTGACTCGGATCAGTTCGACCCCGACGCACGCGTCACGCTCATGACTCTGCATGCAGCCAAGGGGCTGGAGTTTCCGCTGGTCTTCCTCGCTGGCCTCGAAGAGGGCCTTTTCCCTCACTCCCGCACGCTCAACAGCCCCGACGAACTCGAGGAAGAGCGCCGCCTCTGCTACGTCGGCATGACGCGCGCCATGAACACCCTGATCCTCACTCGCGCACACTATCGGAGACGGTATGGCAATGACGCGCCGGAGGTGAGCATGCCCTCGCGCTTCCTCGAAGAGGTTCCCAGCCAGTTGATGGAGAACCTCAGTGGCCGGGCTCAGGCTTCTGCTTGGTCTGCCACTCCCGGCTATCCAAACACGTTTAAACGCCGCGCTGGGAATGCGAGCGATTTTGGCGACCGGCACTACAACTACGAAGACGAGAACCAGGATGCCCCTCGCACTTTCGCAAGCCCCGGCATCAGCGCTAAAGGCAAGCCGTTTGTTGCCTCATGGATGACTGCAAGCGCTCTGCCTGCCGTTGCCGGCAAGGGGGCTGATTCGAAGAGCGGTAGTGCGGAATCGTCCGAATCGCCGAACTCGATCGACAACATTGCCCGCTTTTTTGGAGGCGGATCTGGTCACGTGAAGCCGGGTTCGCTTCCCCGTCCGGCATCGGCTCACTCATCGACGGATCAGCACCACAGCAGCGGCGCGGCCAACCTCAAAAAGGGCCAGCGTGTTCGTCACTCGAAGTACGGCGAAGGTACTGTTCTGATGCGTGAAGGTGACGGCGAAGACGCAAAACTGACAGTTCTCTTCTCTCGCCATGGGATGAAGAAGTTGATGGAAAAGTTCGCCAATCTGCAAAAGATATAGGTTTAGCCGGTGTTCTTTGGTCTTCGCTGGAAAACAACCGGCGTTGACCGGTCCTGAATAACCTCTACAAGCACAAAAAAGCCGAGGACACGTTTCCGTGTCCTCGGCTTTCGTATGGGAATTAATGAAAACTAGATCGAAGGAACCATGCCGGGCTTGGCCTTCCGGAAGAGGAAGCCTGCCATGAAGAGCAGTCCGGTGCCGAGCAGCAGCAGGGAAGACGGCTCAGGGGTCGCGCCGAATTCGATATCAGCCGGTGCGCCGCCTGTGGCGCTCTCGGGATCAAACTTCCACCCATAGTAGGCACCATCCGCAGTGCCGTCGAAGATGTTGTAGTAGTAGCTACCTGCGCTGGTATCGTACCAGAAGTCGAGCAAAGCACCACCGGGGAGGCTAAATGCCAGTCCGTTGGAGTCTGTATGAGGTGTGCCGGGGAAGGTGAGCTTGTTGTCAAATGTGAACTTCTCGCCAGTATTAGGCCAGTTGTAGTAATACGTGGCCACACCACTGCCGTTCACGGTGATATGGACTGTGCCGCTCGTAGTGGCAGCAACTGGGATCAGGCTTCCTGCGATCCCGTTGACGACGACAGTTCCACCGGTGAGGCTAAACACGCCACCGGACCCGCTCCCGGTGACAACACCGGTGCCAGAGAGGCCGGTGCCACTGAGAGTAAACGTGAACGAATCAGCCTTTGCGGCCGGAGAAATCGCAAGAGCAGCTGCCAATGCGAGTGAAACTATCCAGAGCTTCTTCATCTTTCTTCTTGCCTCCAAGTTGCCCTCGCGGGCATCTGTCCTGTTTGCATCAAATTGCGGTTGGCCTCCCAAAACCCGCAATACCTTGCAGGGATATAGCGTTTAACTCCCCAACGCTCTCCTTGCCAGCGATTATACACTCGGAGCGACGGGAAGATCAAAAACGCTTAGGGATAACACCCCGATCCGCCAATCATGGCGCTCCAACTCGACTTGCTGTAGACGGATGCACGTTTCGTGCCAAAGAAAACTTTTTAAATTCAGTGATATACGAACTGTTGAATTGGGCAATATGCAATTTTTTGCGTAATTGTTTTCCAATTAAGTTCCCATCCGCAGATGTTCTGGCCCGCAAGCGACCTTCGCAGACTGATACTCGATTGCCACCCCCAAATGAATCATGTCTCTCCCTCGCGTTCGGCGAGTCTTCCAATATATTGCGCCTTCGCCAATGCAATCCCTTCTGCGCTAACATAGGGACAAGACTGAGGTCGCTTATGTTTGTTGTTGTCTGGCAGTTCGAGATTGCAGAGGAGAAGATTGCCGGCTTTGAGGCCGCGTATTCATCCGAAGGCGCCTGGGCGCAGCTCTTCAGGACCTCGTCCGACTACCTCGGCACAGAACTGCTGCATGACGCTTACATCTCCGGCAACTACCTCACCATCGACCGCTGGGCGAGTGAAGAGGCCTTCCGTGCCTTCCGCAAGGACCACGATCAGGAATACGAGACCCTGGATAGGGCCTGCGATTCGCTCACTACTCGCGAGACCCGTATCGGCGCTTATACCGTTTGATGGTTTTATCACATTTATTTTAAGTAGCTTACGAGCTTCTGTTCCATGCGATTTGGGCGCGGCGAGAAGACTTGAAAGTGCCTGAAAGCGGAGAGGATGATCATATCTCATCCACCTTCACCATCTCTTCGCTATTTTTTCCTATCATATTGCTGTCCAGCCCTGCTACAATCCCATCGAAATCCAATCCAGGCCGCCGCGCCGTTTTCTGTGATATACGCAGGATTCATTTGCGGTGAGTACTTTTTAAGGAGTCCTCCCCATGGCAATCGCCGATGACCGCAGCAAAGCCGTAGAACTGGCCCTTGCACAGATCGAAAAACAGTTTGGCAAAGGGTCGATTGTACGGCTCGGATCCAAAGAAGCCCTCGTACCGATTGCCGTGATCTCCACCGGCTCCATCAGCTTTGACGCGGCTCTCGGCGTGGGCGGAATCCCCCGCGGCCGTGTGATCGAGGTCTTCGGACCTGAATCGTCGGGCAAGACAACCATTACCTTGCAGATCATCGCCGAGGCACAAAAGGCTGGCGGTCTGGCCGCTTTTGTCGACGTGGAGCACGCTCTGGACCCCGCCTATGCCAAGAAACTGGGCGTGGACATCGACAATCTGCTGGTTTCGCAGCCCGACTCTGGCGAGCAGGCGCTGGAGATTACCGAGACCTTGGTCCGCACCGGCGCCATCGACGTGCTGGTGGTGGATTCGGTGGCCGCTCTCGTGCCCAAGGCCGAGCTCGACGGCGAGATGGGCGACTCCCACATGGGCCTGCAGGCACGGCTCATGTCGCAGGCGCTGCGCAAGCTTACTGGCACGGTTTCGAAGTCCCGAACCGCGCTCATCTTTATCAATCAGATCCGTGAGAAGATCGGCGTCATGTTTGGCAATCCTGAGACCACCACCGGAGGCCGGGCTTTGAAGTTTTATTCGTCGGTGCGCGTCGACATCCGCCGCATCGCCGCCATCAAGGATGGGGATGCAGTGACCGGCAACCGGACCAAGATCAAGATCGTCAAGAACAAGGTGGCCGCGCCCTTCCGCGAGGCCGAGTTCGACATCATCTATGGCGAAGGCATCAGCCGCGAGGGCGACGTGCTCGACCTGGCCGTGGCGAACAATATCGTTGAGAAGTCCGGCGCCTGGTACGCCTACTCCGGTGAACGCATCGGCCAGGGCCGCGAGAATACCAGGACCTTCCTCAAGGAGAACAAGGAAGTCTTCGCGAAGATCGACGCCGAGTTGCGCAAGAAGCTGGGAATTGGCGGCGCCAAGGCCGATATCCCTGAAGCTCCCGCCACCGGCCACGCCGAAGCCAAAGAAGCTGTCCGCGGGCGTAAAGCCTAGAGCATCAGGCAAAAATCAGATTGGCGGCGGCGATTGCACCTCGCAGTCACCGCCGCCCGTGTCCTCTCACGAATACCATTAGCCGCAGAAGCAATAGCAAAGCGGCAAACAAAACCGCACACGCCACGAGCACGCGGTGGAAACGCGGTTTGGCTTGGCGCGATTTCCTTCGAGCAATCATTCCGTATGGGTGTCCGTCTGGAGCCTCCGCAAAATAAAACGGCCCGGAATCCGCTGGAAGGGACTCCGGGCCGTTTTGTAACTTCTCCTACTTGGCTTGCTGTTCCTGGAGCTTGCGGATCTGCTTCTCAGAGACCAGCGCGGTCTTGGCCTGCTCGACGAGCCTTGTGAAGCCCGGCGCGTCCTTGACGGCGATGTCGGCCAGGATCTTGCGATCGAGCTCGATGCGAGCCTTCTTGAGGCCATTGATGAGCTGCGAATAGCTGATGTTGTTCAGCTTGGCCGCAGCCGAGATGCGCACGATCCACAACGAGCGGAACTGGCGCTTCTTCTGTTTGCGGCCGGTGTAGGCAAACTTCAGGCCGCGCTCGACGGCCTCTTGGGCCGCCTGATAGAGCTTGGATTTCGTAAGGAAATAACCACTCGCTCGGTCAAGAATCTTCTTGCGGCGGTCGTTCCGCTTGGTACTGCGTTTTACGCGGGGCATCGGTTCTTCTCCATTTTGCGTTCGGTGATGCGGCTGGAGGCAGGAGGCCTGGCCTTAGGGGCCGGGCTTTACACCTCTTCACTCGCTCGTTTCAAGCCTCGATCTCACATTTCCTGTGAACAGTTGCCTTGAAAAGGCTGCCGTCCGCAGAATCTGGGGGCCCATGCAACGCGTTTGCTTCGGGCCCTGAAGCGCCGTCCCCTTTGCGGGGCCGGTGCAGCGATCAGGCGTAAGGAATCATGCGCGCTACCTTCTTGTAGTCGCCATCGGAGACAAGCACGGTACGGCCAAGCTTGCGCTTCACTTTTGGCGGCTTCGAAGTAAGGATATGACGCGTCTTCGTCTGGCCCCGCTTGATTTTGCCGGTGCCGGTCTTGCTGAAGCGCTTCTTCGCGCCCGTATGGGTTTTCAACTTGGGCATTTTCTTCTCTTTGTCCGCCGGAGTGAGCGAATTTCACATTCAGTAGCTCCGGCGCGTCGCCCGTGAGACAGAGCTTCCCCTGCCCTCTTGAGGCTTCAACCAGTATACAACAGAGTCAGGCGAGGCAGAAATCGCGCCGTCCCGTTTCGGATTGCAGTTTCAATTGTGCCTTGTTCGACGAAGAATAGGCGCTTTTCCCGTTGCCCCCGCCATGTGCCGGAGGTAGGGTTAGGGCGATGGCCGTTCTCTCTGTCGATCTCGCAACCCGCCGCTGGTCCGATCTGGGGATCGTTGTGCTGGACCGGGTCGCCGCTTCGTCTTCGTCCGAAGACCACGTCCACTGCGAGATCATCTGCTGGAACGATGCCGGTCCGGTCGAGGCCGAGGTTTTGGCTGGGCGACTGAACCACCTTTGCGGCGTGCGCGGCATCCGCGTGCTGCTGCTCGATGGGCCGCAGGCCTGGAAGTCGAGTTCGAACGGGCTCGAGCACTCGCGCGTCAGCGAACGGCAACTGAACACGGCGGCCAAGACCGGCCTGCCGGGAATGGTCAAGCCATCCACTTATAGGCACTTTGCCGAGTTTTGCGTGGATGTCTACGACGCTCTCGGCCGGCGCGGCTGGCGCAGGCTGGCGACGCACGAACAGCCGGGTGCGCCACAAGAACAGAATCAGGAGCGCGTGCTGGTGGAGAGCTACCCGTTCGCGGCATGGAAGTCGCTGGGGCTGAAACCGCTGCCGGCGAAAAGACGAGCCAAGATCAGCGACCTGGCCGAGGCGTACGGAGCATTGCGGGCTTTAGTTCCGTTCACGATAAACCGCCCGCCCAATCACGATCAGTTGCAGGCGATTGTCGGCGGGCTGCCGGGTCTGGCGCTTGACGAGCACAACACGGCGGGGGCGCGGATTGTCGGCAATCCGCCACGCCGCGAGGAAGGGCACTGGCGCGAAGGGTTTATTGTGTTGCCGGTGGTGCCGAAAAGTGCGGTTGGGTTGCGCTGGCTACACTGACCACCTGGGATGGGGCAGACGGCGCTTGCGCACTATGAGGTTCGTGGTATCCCACCCTTCCGCGAAAGAACCGCGGAAGGGTGGGGCACCCGGCGCTAGAAAGCTTGATTGACTGATAGTGGATTTTCGTAGAAGGGACAAGGCAAGGCGATTTATAGTTATAAAGCCGCCATAAAATACCATGGCAGGTTGGCAGAGTGGCTGAATGCACCCGCCTGAAAAGCGGGCAATCCAGAAATGGATTCGAGGGTTCGAATCCCTCACCTTTCTCGAAGCACCGAGTGAATTTTCCTCGGTGCTTTTCTTCATGGCTAGAAAGAGCCGGGTGCCCCATCCTTGGCGCGGCTTTATCGCGGCAAGGATGGGGCACGAAGCTGATGTCCAGCAATTTTCCGTAGAGCCTCGCGCTTTCTCGCTGTCCACTCGGACTCGATCTCAACGGTCCCCTCGATCCCCGTTGCATAGTGCCGGAAACTCGACCATGCCCAATCTTCGGGCCTGCTGACCAGTTCCCGCTTCACTGGATTGCGATGCATATAACGAAGCTTCTCCACGGTTTTCTCTTCGCAGTTCACATTGAAATCGTAGTAGCGCGGCTGCCAGAAATGCTGTACTCCAGGCTTCTTTAGCGTTCTCGATGTTAGTTGCTTCAGCACCTGCAAGGCCACCGAGAGCGAGGAGATGCTTGTCTCTCCGACGAGGTGATGCACGTGCTCCGGCATCAGCACATAACCGGCAATGACAAATCCATAGCGCTGCCGCACCGACTCCAACTCGCGTTCGAAGACGGTGTATGCAGCTTCGCTGGCCAGTAGAGGCAGCCTTCGATAACAACTGAAGGTGAGGAAGTGAAAGACTCCGCACTTCTGATAGCGGACAAGTCCCTTGGGCATGACAAATGGATTTTACAGCTATGATTTAGGAAAGCAAAAACGGCTGGTTGAAGTTCGTGGTATCCCACCCTTCCGCGAAAATGCCGCGGAAGGGTGGGGCACCCAGATTGTCGTGGGGCTTATTTCGTCATCGGATCGAGTTACTGCGCCGGAGGTGGAACAGGCGGGCGCGGGGTGGGTGTTGAAGCCTGCTGGGGCGCGGGGGGCTTGGGCTTGGGGGCTTCCTGCTTTTTGGACGGGGCGATGATGGCGTGGAGAATCGTGCCTTCCATGCGCGGCATGAACTCTACGATGCCCGAGTCGCCGATGTCCTGGATGAAGCGGTTGATGATGCCATAGCCGAGATCGCGGTGAGCCATCTGGCGTCCACGGAAGCGTAGGCTCGCCTTGACCTTGTCGCCGCCGTTGAGGAACTTGACGGCCTGATTTTTCTTGGTCTGGTAATCGTGCTCGTCGACGGTCACAGAGAACTTGACCTCTTTGACGGTGATGACCTTCTGCTTTTTCTTGGCGGCCCGGTCGCTTTTTTCCTTTTCGTAAAGGAAGCGTCCGTAGTCCTGGATGCGGCAGACCGGGGGGACGGCGTTGGCCGAAACCTCGACCAGGTCGAGACCCCGCTCACGGGCGATCCTCATAGCCTCAAAGGGGGCCAGGATGCCTAGCTGTTCGCCGTTTTCGTCGATGACGCGGATTTCGCGCGCACGAATCTTCTCGTTGATGCGGATAAAGGACTTTGCCGAACGTTTATCGAGTGCGATGGTGCTCCTCCAAAAGTCGTTGCTGGCCGCCCTCGGACTCTGCCGGGTTTGCCGCGGTCACAGGAACGCACCCTGAGTATAGCATTGGCCCAGATCTAAGTGGCTTGGGCTTCCGCTATTTATGTGACGCTTTTGTGGCCTTTTTGGCTGACGCTTTCTTTGCCGTGGACTTAGCGGCTGTCTTCTTGGCGGCCTTCTTGGGCGCAGCGGCCTTTTTTGCCGGTGCTTTCTTGGCCGGAGCCTTCTTGGCGGCTGCCTTGGCTGGGGCTTTCTTTGCGGGCGCCTTTTTTGCCGAGGCCTTTTTGCGGGCGGCGACGGTTTTGGCAGAAAGAGCAGCCTTTAGCTCGGCGTCGAACTCGGCCGGGGTGAGCGGGCGGGCGGACTTGCGCAGCCGCTCGATGTCATAGAAAGCGCGGCGCTCGACGAGGAAAACATGCACGACAAAGTCCACGTAGTCGAGCAGAATCCAGTCGCCTTTGCGTCGGCCTTCGACGGAGTTGGGCATGACGCCAAACTCCTTCTTCAGCCGGTGCTCGATCTCGTCGGAGATGGCGATGACCTGGCGGTCGTTGGTGGCCGAGGTGACGAGGAAGAAGTCGGAGAGGCCGGCATCGATGGGGTCGAGCTCGAGGATGCGGGTGTCTACGGCCTTTTTGTCTTCACAGGCCGCAGCGGCGGCTTGAACAAGGATTCGAGTTTGTTGCTTCTGGTCGGTCGTCATTCTTTTTGGAATTGCTCTCCGAGCTTCATCGTAGCCTTTCAACCTGATAGGGGCAAGCTAAAGATAGAGGCCGTGGGTGCGAATGTACTCCGAAACGGCACTGGGAATGAGCTGGCGTTCGGGGGGCTGGGCCTGAGTCTTTGTCTGGTTTCGAGTTTGTAGTTGATTTCGAATTTCCGACGCGCTGATTTCGATTTCCAGGCCCGGCAGCAGATAGAAGGGTGTGGTAACCCCGGCTGGGTTGCGAAGCAGATAGCTGCGTAGCTCGATTTGCTGGTTTGGCTCGTCTAGTTCCGGAGCCGGTTCGATGGCGAGGCCAGCGGGCAGCCAGGCTTCGAGATCGCGGAGATTTTCGCCGGGCCGCGAAGCGACGATCAGTGGGGCGGCGAAAGGAATCTCGGCGGCGCGATGCCAGCGCCGGAATCCGGCAAGCGAGTCGGCTCCCATGAGGCAAAACAGGGCGCTCCCCGGCGGCAGTTCCGCGCGCAGGGCGAGCAGTGTATCCAATGTATAGTTGGGCTGGCCGGAGGGCTTGGGCGCATCGGCTAGCGAGATCGCAAAGCCAGGGGCGGAGGCGTCTGAGGCAATCGCCAGCCGGGTCATAGCCAGGCGATGTGCGAAGTTGGCTGTTGAACCGAGTGGTTTGAGAGGCTGCGCGCCAACTGGGGCAAAGAGCACGGTATTGAGGCCGAGCGCAGCCTGGGCAGCCCGCGCCACGGCGAGATGACCTAGGTGTGGCGGATCGAAACTCCCGCCAAAGAAGGCTACACGACTGCTGCGATGGGGCTGGCTGCCTTCGGCGTTGGAGATCGAACCCATGCCGTCCATCTTAGCGTGCGTGGGGTAGCTTGCGCGGGGTGCTCTGCTAGCATCGGAATCAAGACGATGCGCTATTTGATTGCAGTCCTGGCCTTGGCCGGCGTGGTGGTTTCTTCACTGGCTCTTCACGTTCACTACTCCACAGAAGTCCAGCCCTGCTCGATCAACGAGAAGTGGGATTGCGGGATTGTGAATCACAGTCCATTTGCCGAGATCGAGCATATTCCGGTGGCAATTATTGGCATCGCCGGCTACCTGGCGCTCGGTGGACTGGCGCTGTGGAAACAGCGGGCGCTGACTTTTCTCTCCGCGCTGGTGGGCATGGGATTTGCGTTGCGGCTGACGTTTATTGAGGAACTCGTGCTGCAGGTCTGGTGCCTTTACTGCGTGATCTCGCAGGTGATCATTGCGCTGATCGTGCTGCTCAGCCTGGGGTGGGTGGGGGCGGAATATATCGCTCTGAAGCGTGCTGTCAAAGCGGTTTAGGGTAGTGCCAGTTGAGGTCCATTGTTTCCCAGGTCCCAAAGTCGGGACCTGGGGCACCCTGGGTTCGAGGTGAGACCCGCTTCGTCCTCTGCGCTGCTAAAATTGAACTAGCCAATGTTGAAGAAGAAATATGCACGCTGGATGTACGACTGGGAGACGCGGCTGACCACGCGCGACGAGAATCGCGTGGTGCGTCCGCTGGAGTGGGGTTTCGAGTGGATTGAGCCGTTTCTGCGCGAGCACGGCTTCAATGAAAAGCTGCCCGACCCGGAGGCTGCGAACTACCACGCTGCCGCCGAGGCCACGATGGTTCGCGTCAACGAGTTCCTTGTCCGCCACAGCGACGCTTTCTTCGGCTACGAAAAGCCCACGGACTATCGGCTGGAAGAGCGATATCCGCAACTGTATCCCACCAATGTGCGCCCTGAGACGCTGGCCAAGGACGCCGCGATGAAGCTGCAGGCGGCCGAGGGAAAGCTGGCGAAGGCTCAATATCTGCGCTTCACCTCGCCCGAGCGGTCGCCCTATCCGGAAAATGATCTGGTGAATGCCCGCTGGTATCCCGCGCCCGCGCACAAAGATCCCGCGCGGCCGAGGCAGGCGATTGTTGTGCTGCCGCAGTGGAACTCAGACGGGTTGGGCCATAACTCGCTTTGCACGATCTTTAACAAAATGGGCATCTCGGCGCTGCGGCTTTCGATGCCTTATCACGACATTCGCCGCCCTCAGGAGCTGGAGCGCTCCGACTACGCTGTCAGCGCCAACATCGGCCGTACGCTCTCGGCTTGCCGCCAGGCGGTGGTCGACATTCGCTGCTGCGTCGATTGGCTTGAGGCGCAGGGCTACGAGCACTTTGGCGTGCTGGGGACCAGTCTTGGCTCCTGCTACACCTATCTGGCCAGTGCGCACGACGCGCGCCTCAGGGTGAATGCCTTCAATCATGTCTCGACAGCTTTTGGCGACGTGGCCTGGGCCGGCCAAAGCACTCGTCACGTCAAGCAAGCGCTCGCCGATGCGGGACTTACGCAAGATCGCGTCCGCGCGTTGTGGGCCGCCGCCAGCCCTTGCTACTACTACGACAAGATCGCGGGCCCGGAGGCCGACGGAGCAGGAAAAAAGATCCTGATGGTCTATGCCAATTACGATCTGACCTTCCCGCTGGAGTACTCGTTGAAGGTGGTCGAGGCCTTCCAGGGGTCCGGCCTGAACTTCGAGCCGCGTGTGCTGCCCTGCGGCCATTACACGACGGGCGAGACGCCGTACAAATTCATCGACGGCTGGTATATGGGCTGGTTTGTCTATCGCGCCTTCAAGGCGCTGCGCGAGGAGAAGGCCGCTGGGCTGACTCCGGCAACTGTGTCCGTGCATGAGGTCGAAGAGGAAGCCGTCAGCCGCTAACGAATTGATTTCAAGTTCATCCGCAACAGTTTGGCGGGGTCGAGATAGGCACCTTGCCAGCGCACGGCCCAGTGAAGATGCGGCCCGGTCACTCGGCCGGTGGCTCCGCTGAGGCCGACTCGGTCTCCCGTCGCCACCTTTTGGCCCTCTTTTACGTCAATGCGGCTTAGGTGCATTGAGAGGGTGAAGAGCCCCAGCCCATGGTCGATGACTACGCAGTTGCCCTCGTAGTAGAGCGGGCGGGCCAGCACAACCACTCCGCTATTGCCGGCGCGAACCTGCGTTCCCTTCCTTGCGCGAAAATCCATTCCCTTGTGAACGCTGGCCAGAGTCCCGTTGTAAGTGCGGCGCATGCCGAAGCTTGAGGTCGCAGGCGCGGTCATCGGCGCACGAAAGCTGGACTTCCAAAGCGGCTCGGCGGCACTCTCCGCAAAGACCTTTTGTTTGACTTGGCTCTCGGCTTCGATTCGCTTGAGCGCTTCGGGGTCGGGTTCGACGAACTTTGGCTCGACGGTGAGCGATCCGGTGCGATAGTGTGCGGGATGAATCTCAACTGTTTGACTGAGGTTCGCTATGCCACTTGACGTCTGGGTGGTAATACGTAGCGTCGATGGGCCCTCGGGAGCTTCCACATCCACGCCGGCCAGGGCAAACCACCCATGCCCGCCGCGGCTGCGAAAGAACTGGAACTTGCGGCCGAGCCACTCGCCTTCGATGCTCGTCGCGGCTGGGGCTTGTATGCGAATCAGCTCAGGCGAGCCGGCAACGACCGCTGCGGGTGTGAGCGTGACGGCAAGAGACTGGGCGCGTGCCGCGACCGATACGAAAGCAAAAAGACAGACGAGAACGAGCCAGCCGCGGATAGCCACCGGAAATGGCGAAGATTGCATGTTCTTGAGCATACGGGCTCGATTCGAAGGCAGTTATTCTGAGCCGGTGGGGCGCGGATGCGCGGCCTTCCATTTGGCTACTCGCTCCTGGACCTCTTCCAACTCATCTGTGGTGATGTGGGTCCCGATCAACTGACGATTTTGGGCGTACTGCTCCTGTTTCGGCCCCTTCGCCGACGCCGCCAGATCGAGCCAAAAGTAGGCTTCGACGTCACTCTTTGCGACGCCCTGGCCGAGGGAGTAGAGCAGACCAAGAGTCGCCTGCGCGGTCACATTGCCCTGCTCGGCTGCCTTGCGATACCAGGCCGCCGCCTGCACAGCGTCGCGAGGAAAGCCTTTGCCTCCATCGCGATAGAGCGCGGCAAGATGCAGTTCGGCAGAGAGGTAGTTTCTATCAGCAGCTTTGCGATACCACTCGGCGGCCTGATTCAGATCACGCGCCACGTCTTTGCCTGCCGCATAGCTTTCGCCGACCTGTACCTGTGCGGCCGGGTCGCCGGCGTTTGCTTTGGCCAGCACAGCAGGATCAATGCTGGAGTTCAGCGGGCTGGCCGTCTGCGCGGAGGCCGGAAGCAGAGTCGCAGTGAGGGCCATTGCCAGAACGAGTTGTTTCCATGGGGTCTGCATAGCGGCCTCGATCAATTATCGAAGACAATAGCAGATTCCGGCGAATCGAGTCGTATCCTCGACTGCCGGTTAGAGTTGGAGTTTTGCGGGGAGTCCCATTTACGTCCAAAAAACGCCCCTGCCGTCCTTGCGAGTGGGCGACAGGGTGGAGAGAGATCTGGGAAATGGAGCGTTCTCCAACAACCACTTTGCGCCTGCGGCGAATCCCGCGCTGTTCAATATCGAACACAAATGAAAATTTTCTGAAATTCCCCAGCGAAACGGCTGGGTGTACCGTTCGAGGAGAAGGCGCTAGAATTTCACTATGACCGACCGGATGTCTTTAACTCTCGCCGAAGCCGACCCGATTGTGGCCGCAGCTCTTGACCATGAAACCCTCCGCCAGCACGAAGGGCTGGAGATGATTGCCAGCGAAAACTTTGTCTCCGAAGCGGTGTTGGAGGCGGCCGGCTCGATCTTCACGAATAAGTACGCCGAGGGCTACCCTGGGCGTCGCTACTATGGCGGCTGCGAGTATGCCGACGTGGTGGAGAACCTGGCGCGCGACCGTGCCAAGCAGATCTTTGGCGCCGAGTACGCTAATGTGCAGCCGCACTCCGGTTCGCAGGCCAACGCCTCGGCCTATGGCGCGGTTTTGAAGGCGGGCGATACAATCTTGGGCCTCGACCTGTCCCACGGCGGCCATCTTACACACGGGCACAAATTGAGTTTCAGCGGCAAGCTCTACCACACGTCCTTTTATGGCGTGCGGAAGGACACCGAACTGATCGACTACGACCAGATGGAAGAGGTTGCCGAGCGTGAGCGGCCCAAGGTCATCATCGGCGGCGGCAGCGCCTATCCGCGGCTGTGGGATTTTGCCCGGATGAGAGCGATTGCCGACAAAGTTGGGGCTACGTACGTTTTCGACATGGCTCATATCGCCGGACTCGTTGCGGGCGGCGTGCATCCCTCGCCGGTTCCGCATGCGCATATCACCACGACGACGACCCACAAGACGCTGCGCGGACCGCGCGCCGGCCTAATCGTCTGCGGCAAGGATTATGTCGTTGGCCCGAAACCAGAACAGACCATCGGCAAGGAGATCGACCGGTCGGTCTTCCCCGGCCAGCAGGGCGGACCGCTGGTGCATATTGTTGCGGCCAAGGCAGTGGCCTTCGGCGAGGCGCTTCGGCCAGAGTTCAAGACTTATGCCGCGCAGATTGTGGCCAACGCGCAGGTGCTGGCTGCGTCGCTCAAGGAAGCTGGCTTCCGCATCGTCTCTGGCGGGACAGATAATCACTTGATGCTGGTGGATGTCTTCCAGAAGGGCATTCTTGGCTCGGAGGCTGAACTGGCGCTGGGCAAGGCCGGCATCACGGTCAACAAGAATACGATTCCTTACGATGTGAATCCGCCGCTGAAGGCCTCGGGCATCCGGCTGGGCACGCCTGCGATGACCACGCGCGGCATGAAAGAGCCGGAGATGCGGCAGATCGCCACATGGATCGAAAAGGCTCTGGCACGGCGTAGCGACGATGCGGCTCTGGAGCGGATTCGCGGCGAAGTCGCCGAGTTGGCCAATCAATTCCCGCTCTATGCGTGGCGGCGTACTCCACAGGTCGTTGGAGCATAGATTTCTATGCTGTGTTAGTTGGAGAATGGGCGGCGGACTGAAGATTGGCTCCGCCGCCATTTCTCCTCTGAACATGTCCTTGACACACTGAATGCGGACTGATCGGGCTGATGCTAATCGTTGCAGATTGGCACGCCGGTAACGGTGAATCCTTGTGTGAAATCGATGTTCGCTCCAGCATCCGTTACAAGCGACAGGTCAACGCTGGTGTACGCATACCCGTAAGGGGAATACGTACATGTGATCGTGGTCGGCTTGTAAGTGATGGTCACTGAACACGTCGCTCCTACCGCTACCGGGTCGGTACAGGTGGTAGTCAAGACCGCAGCGGTTCCTGGAGATGGGGTAATCGTGCCAGAGACGGCGGCCGTAACGGCGGCTCCATCGAAGTCCAGAGGATAGTCGCCGTCGCTCACGATGGTCGCGGTAATTGCATAAGCGGAATAGGGGATGACAACATACCCACCGTTCACGCTCTGCCACGAATAGTGTGAAGAGGGCGTACTGACAAAGCCGAAGCCTCTGGAATCCCGCCCCGTGCTGCCCGTGTCACTGAATGCGTAAATGGTTTCTGTCCCAGTTTGAGAAAGTGGTGTGGGAGCAAGCGGAGTAGTCGGAGCCGGCGTCAAACTGATCAGGTTTCCAAAAAGGTCCCAGGAGCAGGTGTTGTAGTGGTTGGTCTTCACGCTGTGAGCGCCGCGACCGGACCCGGTGGAAACTGTGTAATAGCTGCAATTTCCATCAACAAAATTACCGTTGAAAAGATACCCTGCAACGACCACTCCTTGCGCGCCACCAGGGGGTGCGAACTGCAGTTTGAATTCGTAGGCACACGCGGAATGCGCGCCCAGTAGACACAGAGTCAACAGCAAACGCTTCATTTGGTTTACCCCTTCGATTGAATTTGTCCGGGATTTCCATTTCGGCGTCCAACAGGCCCACGCGGCCGGGAGTTTCTGTTCTCGAAGCCCGAAGGATCGATAGAAACATCTCGCGCAAGTGCCCTTCTGCTCAAGACTGCTCATCTCGACGGAAATTGTTTTGACCAGGATCTGCTGACATCACTGTGATTCCGCGCGCAATATTCAGTCCTTGCATATTTCTAAATGAGGATATTGTCGACCTTAGAATTTGACTACCGGCCGGCTACCCCAACGCTTCTTGCCGCCCCGCCGGTTTCTCGTGGTGCGTGAGGAAGATGTACATGGAGCCGAGCGAAACGATAAGATAGCGAGTTCGGTCGAAAGCAGTTGCCCGATTGCAATGAAAGACGGCGACAGTTCTCGTCCAATCTGCAGTGATTGAGGTTTCAAAATGAAGCACCTGCCAGCCCGCTTGTATTTTCGCGCAAACGCACTTACGCTTTGCAGCGTGTATTTGGTTGCCAGTTGCATGGTTATGCTGGTCGCCAGCGCCGCGCCCGCACCTGCGCCGATTGTTCTCACCGGAGCGGACCGGCGAGCTGCGATTTCGCTCGATGGCGACTGGGCCTCGATTGTCGATCCATATTTCTCCGGCCTCTTCAGCTTTCATCACGAAGAAAAGAAGAATGGCTGGTTTCTCAACCAGAAGGCCAAGCCCGGCGATCCATTTCCCATTGAGTACGACTTCGCCAAGGCTCCCAAGCTGAAGGTTCCTGCCGACTGGAATACGCAGCGCGAGTCGCTGTTTTTCTATGAGGGGCCCGTCTGGTATGAGCGCGACTTCACTTATCAGCCGAAGGAACATACGCGAGTCTTTCTTCATGTGGGCGCGGCAAACTATAAGTCGTGGTTCTGGGTCAACGGGCAGAAGGTCTGCGAGCACGAAGGCGGGTTTACGAGTTTCAACTGCGAGGTGACGGCGGCGATTCATGCGGGCGCTAACTTTGTAGTTGCCGCAGTGGACAATACGCGCCACGAAGACGGCGTGCCAACGCTCGAAACCGATTGGTGGAATTATGGCGGAATTACGCGTTCGGTGTCGCTGATTGAAGTGCCGGAGGTGTTCATCGATCAGTATGATGTGCATTTGAGCCGGGCAGGAGGTTCGGTCCTTGAAGGCTGGGTTCACTTCGAAGGCAGCCATGCTGGTGCGAAGGTTGAGGTAGAGATACCGGAGTTGTCAGCGAAGACAAATGCCACGGTGAATGAAAATGGCCGCGCTCAAATTCATCTGGATGTGAAAGGACTGGAACGCTGGTCGCCGGAGACTCCGAAGCTTTATAAGGTTCGGATCACTGCCGGACAGGATGTTATCGAAGACCTGATAGGCTTCCGCACTGTGGAGACGCGTGGAACGCAGATACTGTTGAATGGCAATCCGGTCTTTCTGCGCGGCATTTCGATTCATGCCGAGGCGCCCTACCGCACGGGCCGCGCGAACACCGACAAGGACGCGGAGACGCTGCTCGGCTGGGCCAAGGAGATGGGCTGCAACTTTGTGAGGCTTGCTCATTATCCGCACGATGAGTCGATGTTGCGTGCGGCTGATCGCATGGGGTTAATGGTGTGGTCGGAGAATCCGGTTTACTGGGCTCTGCAGTTTGATAATCCCAAGGTGCTGGCCAAGGCCGAGCAGCAGTTGGACGAAGAGATCGGCACCTCGCGCAATCACGCTTCGATTATTTTGTGGTCGATGGCCAACGAGACGCCGAATACTGAAGCGCGCACGCACTTCCTCGAAACCGAGGCCGCACATGCGCGTGAACTCGATCCAACGCGGCTGATTACAGCGGCTCTGCTGGTGCGCGGCGAGGGACACAAGAAGATTGTCGACGATCCGCTCGGCAAGACGCTCGACGTGATCGGCATCAACGAATACATCGGCTGGTATGAGGCAAAACCGGAAACCGCCGACGTGACCGAGTGGCGCATCGACTATGACAAACCCCTGATCGTGAGCGAGTTTGGCGGCGATGCCAAGGCAGGATTGCATGGCGGCGAAGACGAGCGATGGACCGAAGAGTATCAAGCCAATATCTATCGCCATCAACTCGGAATGCTCAATCGCATTCAGCAGCTTCGTGGAATGAGCCCGTGGATCCTGATGGATTTCCGTTCGCCGAACCGGCCGCTAGCGGGTGTACAGGATGAGTTCAACCGCAAGGGACTTATCTCCGACCAGGGCGAAAAGAAGAAGGCGTTTTTCATTTTGCAGAAGGCGTATACGGAGAAAACCGTGGGCAGGCCTGAATGAAAAAGCTGTCTCTGCATGGGTTCGACACGCCAGATATTTTGCAAGGCGAGGCGAGTGAGTTATTCTTGACTTATGACGAATGAAACCATAGTTGCACTCATCGACGCTGAAATTGCAAAGCTCACACAGGTCCGCTCGCTGCTCGCTTCCGCCAGCAAAGTCGCAGACCTCGCGACTGCGAGCATCACGAAGAAGGCCGCGAAGGCCGCTCCCGCCGCGAAGGCCAAGAAGGCGAAGAAGCGCCGCACGTTGAGCCCCGAGGCTCGCAAGCGGATTGCCGATGCGCAGCGCAAGCGCTGGGCCGCACAGAAGGCAAAGAAGTAACCGGAGGGCGCTCGGCGCCCTCATCGCTTCGCTCGGGAAAACTTAACTTACAATCAGATCTCTGACCGCGTGATTTCGCACTTTGGGGTTCGTAGTTTCCCACCCATTCGCCAGAGGAAAGGCGAATGGATGGGGCACGGTGCTGGTGCAGGAACAGAGGGTGAGAGACCTAGAGTCCAGCGATCACCAGCATGCGCGGCTCGGTCATCTCTTCGATGGCCGAGCGGATGCCTTCGCGGCCAAGGCCCGAGTCTTTGACGCCGCCGAAGGGCATGGGGTCAAGGCGCCAGCTTGGCGTGTCTCCCACGATCAGCGCGCCTACTTCAAGCTCGCGGTAAGCTGTGAGCATGAGGCCTGCGTCGCGGGTGAGCAGGCCTGCTTGCAGGCCGTACTTCGAGTGGTTGGCGTCGGCCAGCGCCTGTTCGAAGTCGTCGTAAGGCTCAATGACCACGACCGGTCCGAAGACCTCTTCGTCGCGTATTTTCATGCCCGGCTTGGTTCCGGTGAGAATTGCCGGCACTACCATGGAGCCTTGGCGCTGACCGCCAGCGACCAGCTTGGCGCCACTTTCGACGGCCTCCTTGATCCATGAGTCCACGCGCTCAGCGTCGGCTTGGCGAATGAGCGGGCCCACCTCGGTTGCCTCCGCCGAAGGGTCACCCGAGACCAGCTTGCTGGTTACCTCGACCACCTTCCATAAAAACGTCTGAAAGATCTTGCGATCCACAAAGACCCGCTGCACGCTCACGCAGGACTGGCCTGCGTAACCGAAGGCCGCATGCGCGGTGCGGGTGGCCGCTTCATCCAGATCGGGCCAGTCGCCGTGAACGATCAATGCCGCGTTGCCGCCCAACTCCAGCAGCACGCGCTTGCGACCGGAGTGCGCCTTTAACTCCCAGCCTACTTTTGCCGAGCCGGTGAAACTGATCAGCTTGATGCGGTCTTCTTTTTCGGCCAGCCAAGCGGTGTCCGCGTTGTTCAAGGTCAGCACGGCAAGCGCCTCCTCGGGCCAGCCAGCTTTCAAGATCACCTCGCCCAGCGCCAGCGCGGTAAATGGAGCTTCGGGAGCGGGCTTCAGAATGACCGGACAGCCGGCGGCCAGCGCGGGCGCCACTTTGTGCGCCACCAGGTTCAGCGGGAAGTTGCACGGGGTAATAGCCAGCACCGGGCCCATCGCGAAGCGCTGCACCAGTCCCCAGCGGCCTTCATTGCCCTCGGTCAGATCCAGCGGAATGCTCTCGCCGCCCAGCCGTGCAGTTTCTTCGGCGGCTGTCTTGAAAGTAAGTACGGCGCGATCGACCTCGCTCCTCGCCAGGCGAATTGGCTTGCCGGCCTCGGCCACTATCAACTGAGCAAAGCGCTCCTTCTGCTCGATGAGCGCGGAGGCCACATCCTCGAGAATCTCGCGGCGCTTCCAGCGAGGCAGCGCGCGGGTGCGGCGCAGACTGGCAACTGCATGGTTCACGGCCTGGCGCGCGTCGGCTCGAGTGGCCACGGTAACTCGGCCTACTAGCCCCTTGTCCCAGGGCGAGTACACTTCCAGAGTTTCGCCCTCGATCCATTCCTTACCGCAAAGCAGAAATCCCGTTTGTGTTCCCGGCCGCATTTTCATCGTCTTGGAGCTCCCTGTCTGCTCTGCACTGGATTCTACAAGGGCCGGGCGAACGCGCGCAGAATATCGGCTGCGCCCCGGGGGTGGAAAAGGGTTGTGTGGCCGAAGTTCCCTCGATTTCTGGGCTGAGTGACGGTGCAGTAGAGATCACCGATGCCAAGGCTGTGAGGAGGCCGAGGCTCTGCAAATCTCGGCGAAAGGAGCTGGATTTGCAGAGCGGTCAAGGAAGATCAGCTCTATTGGAGTCGCTGGACTCTGCCTCTGCCTGTAATCACTGCAGATGATAGGCGCCATAAGAAGAAGGGAGGCTGTCGTTGGCTATCATGGCCTTAAAATCGTCGATCGTGAGCTTGCGGGGCGGGTTAACACTCAAGTCGAAGATGCCCCGTTGATCTGGAGCGCCTCCGGTAAGGTAGGCCACCGGGTGGCGCCTAAGAAACTCGGGAGTCAACCATTGATTGTATTCAGCGAGAGTTTCCCGGCATTTCCAACTTTCGTTGTCAAAGTGATTAGCCATCATGAATTCGTCGACATTATTATAGAGTGAGGGCTTTCCGTTCGCAACATGCACCTTGAGTTTGAACTGCATGGGCACACGAGAGTCTTGCAGTTCGTGGAGCACTTGCAGCAACATCAGAAGGGTCGGCTTGTAATGCCCACTCTTGTTGGATAGAAAAGTCAGCATGCCAGAGGAGACCATCATCTCTCCGGCGCCCGCCACTGCCGTGCCGGCCAACAGCGAGGAATGGTGGCGATAGCCGACGGCGTGCGAACTGACGTGAATGTGGCCTTCCCGGCTCATGACGTAGATTCCGTAACCGGGTCCGGAAAACGCCGTGACCATCCACTGGGTATCAAGAGGCTTTCCATTCAAAAACAGCAAGCCCGCGCGAAATTCAATTCGTGTGAATCCTTGCCGTGCGAGATCCGTGTCGTATTCCACTACGTGCTCGCTTTTGGGCCAAATGATTTCCCCGTTAGGGGTCAACGTGGCGCCTTGCCGGAAGATCCACTGCCGCAGCCTGATCACCTCGGCGTTCAAAATATCGCCCGCGACGGTGTTCCTTTGCTGTTCCTCGTGGAAGGCGATCAGTGCCTTCACACGTCCCGCACCTTGGGGATGCCCGGTGGCGACTTGCGGGCCGGCGGGTCGGGCCTGGAATGCGAGCGCCAGACCGAGGGCGTGCTTTAACGAGGTCTGGAGGTTTTTGAGGCATGCCATCCGCTCAGGGAAGGTCTTTCCATTTTCGCCACGGTAGTTACGATCGACTTCCGACAAAACCATGTAGGGTGGCATCTTCCTCCCATCCTAGGCGGCCTTGGCCTATGAACCGGAATTCCCGGCCATTCTATCGCAAGACCGAGCTGAATAGCTAGAAATTCCTCATTAGTTTCATCCAGTTTGCCGATATCAATGACTCGTTCCGGATTCCGATAGCCGGCCAGATTTCAGGTCAGATCGAATGTTGCCACGGCCGTGCGGGCTAACCTGGCCGCGCCGAAAACAAGCTTCTCTGTGTGTCAGACGCTGGATTCGGCGCAGACGCCAGCCGCAAACTCACCGTCGATGCAGCATTGAGGCTTTCCATCTTTGATAGATTCGATGTGAACTGCTGACACACGAAAAATCAGCGTTGCGGTCCATTTACATTGCGCGACCTCCGCTCCCTCCTCCGCAAGTAACTCCAAGCGCGGTACACTGTTTCCCTATGATTCACAATGGCCGGAGCCGGAAACTTCCCTTTGATCCCGATGAGGCGCTGGCGCATCTGCGCGCCGCCGACGCCAAGCTGGGTGCGCTGATCGACCGCGCAGGTCCATTCACGCTCAAGCTCGATGCGCTGCCCTCTCCCTTCGAGTCGCTGCTGGAGTCGATCCTCTACCAGCAGTTGCATGGCAAGGCTGCGGCGGCCATCCATGCGCGAGTGCGCGCGTACTTCGGCGGCGACCCTGCGCCGCAACTTCTGCTTGATGTCCCGGATGAAGTTCTGCGGACAGCAGGGGTTTCGGGAAACAAGGTGAGGGCACTGAAAGACCTGGCTGCACGCACCCTCGATGGCACCGTTCCTACCCATGCAGCGATTAAAAAACTCTCAGATGCCGAGATTGTCGAGCGGCTTACCGAGGTGCGTGGCATCGGCCCGTGGACAGTGGAGATGCTGCTGATCTTCCGCCTGGGACGACCCGATGTGCTACCGGCGACCGACTATGGCGTGCGCAAGGGCTTTGCGCTGACCTTCCAGCGTATTCCCAAGACGCGGCCTCTGGCTGCGGAAGATCTGCCCAAGCCCGAGGTATTGTTCAAAAGGGGAAAACGCTGGGCGCCGTTCCGTTCTGTAGCCAGTTGGTATCTTTGGCGTGCCTGCGATCTGGCCAAAAGCACAGCGCCTTCCGGGCGGTCCAGCCTACAATAAACAAGCACAGCCAGTTCAAGCCAGGCGACGGAAAAACTCATGCCCGCAAGTAAACGATTTATTTGCATTCACGGTCATTTTTACCAGCCGCCTCGCGAGAATCCCTGGCTGGAAACGGTCGAGACGCAGGACTCGGCCGCGCCCTATCACGATTGGAACGAGCGCATCTGCGCGGAGTGCTACGCGCCGAACGGCGCCGCGCGCATTCTGAACAACAAGAACCGGATCACGCGCATCGTGAACAACTATGCGCGCATCAGCTTCAACTTTGGCCCCACGCTGCTCAGTTGGCTGGTGGAGAATGCGCCGCGCACCTACCGCATGATCCTGGACGGAGAACGCCGCAGCCGCAAGGCCTTCGGCGGTCACAGCTCGGCCATGGCGCAGGTTTATAACCACATCATCATGCCGCTGGCGAGCCGCCGTGATCGCATAACGCAGATTCGTTGGGGCATCGCCGACTATCAGCGCCACTATGGCATCGCGCCCGAGGGCATGTGGCTGGCCGAGACCGCGGCCGACAGCGAATCGCTCGAACTGCTGGCCCAGCACGGTATCAAGTTCACGGTGCTTGCGCCGCACCAGTGCAAACGCATCCGGCCGCTCAGGGACGATGCGACCTGGATCGATACGCCTGGCGCGACTGTGGACACGACCCATCCCTATCTTGTTCGCTTCGACTCCGGCGTCTCGATTGCCGTTTTTTTCTACGACGGACCGACCTCGCGCGCTATCGCATTCGAGGGACTGCTCAACTCCGGTGAGAGCCTCACGGCGCGGCTCAAGGCAGGATTCAAAGACAGCACGCAGCCTCAACTGGTCCATGTTGCGACCGATGGCGAATCCTACGGACACCACCATAAGTATGGCGAGATGGCGCTGGCCTATGCGCTGCGTCTGCTCGAAAACGACAAGACCGTCAGTCTGACCAACTACGGCAGCTTTCTTGAGCAGTTTCCGCCCGAGTACGAGGCCGAGATCGTTGAAGAGTCCTCCTGGAGCTGCGTGCATGGAGTCGAGCGCTGGCGTTCCAACTGCGGCTGCAACGGCGGTAAGCCGGGCTTCAATCAGCTGTGGCGCGCGCCGCTTCGCAAGGCTCTCGATGAGCTGCGCGATGGGATCGTTCCGCTGACCGAGCAGGAGGGCGGCAAGATCTTCAAGGATGTCTGGGCGGCCCGCGATGGTTACATCGACGCCCTGCTCGATCACAGCCCGCAGGCAGTGGAGCAGTTCTTTCGCAAACATCAGCTTCATGCCCTTACTCCGCCGGAGCGCGTGCGCGGCCTGGAGTTGATGGAGATGCAGCGCCACGCACAGTTGATGTACACCAGTTGCGGCTGGTTCTTTGATGACATTTCAGGTATCGAGACGGTGCAGGTGATCGCCTATGCCGCGCGCGTGTTGCAACTGGCGCGCGAGGTTTCCGTCGAGCAGGCCGCGCCTCTTGAGCCGGCCTTTCTGGCGCACATGGCCGAGGCTCGCTCTAACGTCGCCAAGGCCGGCGACGGCGCGCAGATCTACAAGGAGCAGGTCGCCACCAAACAGTTGGGTCTGGAGCAGGTCGCGGCTCACTACGCCATCAGTTCGATCTTCTCCTCCTTCACCGAGGAGACGGATCTGTTCAGCTTCCGCGTCTGGCGCAACTCCTATGACGTGTATACCTCGGGCCGTGGACGGCTCGCGGTGGGCAGAGTGAAAATTGTCGGCGCTATTACCGGAAAGCAGCGGAGTTTCTCTTTCGCCGTTCTGCACTTTGGCGATCAGAATATTACGGCGGCCGTGAAGGCCTACGAGCCTGAAGATGCGTCCGCCTTCGAGGCCTTCGCCGCCGAGGCTGCCGGCTTTGTGCAGCGTGCCGACTTTCCTGAGGTGATTCGCCTGCTCGACCGCTACTACGGCCACATGGACTACTCGCTCACTTCGCTCTTCGGCGACGAGCAACGGCGGATCGTGCAGATCATTCTCACATCGACGCTCTCTGACATTGAAAGCTCTCTCACCACGATTTACGACGATCACGCGAGCCTGCTGCACTATCTCTCGCAGGCGGGGTTGCCCAAGCCGCCGGCGCTTACGCTGGCTGCCGGCTTCGCCATCAACGCAGGTCTGCGGCGTGCTCTCGAGAGCGATCCCGTGGACCAGCCCCAATTGCGCTCCTTCCTCTCGCTGGCCAAGGCCGACCAGGTGCCGCTCGAGACGGCCACACTCTCTTACATTGCCGATCTGCGCATGAAGCGGGTGATGGTGGACCTGCAAATGTCCTCCGGTTCGCTGGAGATGCTGGAGCGCGCGCTGACACTGGCCCGCTCGCTGGCCGAACTGCCCTTCGAACTGAACTTATGGCAGGCGCAGAATATCTGGTATGAGATCCTGCGGACTGCCAGTTACGCACTAACCGCGCTTGCAGTCGAGGATCGCCCGCGCTGGGACAAGACATTCAGCGACTTGGGAACGTGCCTGTCGATCGACTGCGCGGCGATTGGCGCGCAGGACCCGGCTGCGGTGACTACGGGGGACTGAGTGGAATCTGAAGAGACGTTAGGCCTTGCAGCAGCACGGACTAACGTCGAGATATGTGACTTTAGTTGTTAGCTAATCGCCTCAATCAAATCAGGCGAATTGCGAGATCCAGTCATTCCATTCGGCCTGTAATTTAGGATCATTCCAAAGAAAACGAAACATGCCGTCGGAGTATGTATAGTATTGAAATTTCGTTCTACGACCAATTTCGATTTCTTTTCCGGAACCCCCAGGTAGCTTCACCTTTTCTTCCTTAAGCTTTGCAAGGTATTGACTGCCATTTCGCGTGGAAAACTGAGCTTCCATCAACCGATCATTGTAGAGGGTCAATCTCAAGTGACCATCAACCCCCGAGAGTTTGTAAGGACCAGAGAACGTCAAAAATGTATAGGGAGGTCGACGATCCTTGGGATCCAAGCCCTTCGACTCTTCGTGCCATTGTCCGATTACGCCTGACTGGGTGAGCTTGTTTCGAACGCTCTGTGCATTTTCATAGCTCTGAAAACCATCGCACAATTTCGTCGGGCCTTTCGACTCGCATCCAATCGTCAGGCAGAGACTCAGTGCCAGACACACGAAGAGAAACCGTCGAATCTCGCTTGCCATACTTGCTTCCTTACATTTCAGCGATTCTACTCTTTCAGTAGGGCGTTGACCTCGTTAGCTCTCAACCTTTTCTAGGCGGTATCGACATATACACTTTGCAGCCGGGTTGATCGGTGTTGAAGTAGGAGTATGTCGTCTAGCCGTTATGAATTGAGTGATTTGCAGTGGGAGAAGATCAAGGATTTTCTTCCTGGTC
>Ga0302323_100000004_pt1 | contig 176610 bp, 160 predicted proteins | sample Fen_T0_3_FD_201950 | JGI IMG/M metagenome (GOLD analysis project Ga0302323, IMG submission 201950) | Peat permafrost microbial communities from Stordalen Mire near Abisko, Sweden - Fen_T0_3 | ecosystem: Environmental > Terrestrial > Soil > Wetlands > Permafrost | place: Sweden: Abisko...
ATGCTGCTGTCGTCGAGCGATGCCAAAGCATTGGCGCGGTGATCTGGTTCGGGAGGGGCAGATGGGGAAGCCGCGAAGTAGATGCCGCCGGTGTTGCCGGAGAAAATGCTGTTGTAAACCGTCAATCCAGGATTGATCGCTGCAATGGCGCCGCTGTTCAACTGCGTGGACTTGTTGTTGACAAATGTGACGCCTGCAAGCAGAGTAATCCCCTTCTTGATCTTCAAGTTCGGCTTGGCCGCGGAAGCAATGATCCCATCGGGGTTCTTGTGGATGCCGCCGTAGGACTCGTCGTCGATGGCGCCGCCGATATCAGAGGAGTTGTTATGGAAGGTGCTCTCGGTGATCGCCATCTGGCCCTTGTTGAAGATCGCGCCGCCGCTGTCTGCAACGGTTTCATCCTGGCCTGAAAAGGCGGTGTTGTTGGTGAATGTGCAGCCGGTCACGGTAAGCTGGCCTTCATTCCAGATGGCGCCGCCGCTGCTGCCGTTGACGCTATAGATCGACGGGGTGTCGAGAGCGCGGGCTCTTGCCGCGGCGCGGGACTTGGCCTTGCCGGAGAGTGCGGCGGCTGGATTTCCAGAAGAGAAGTAATCGCCTTCTTCCTCCGGATCGTAGGTTGCCTTGTTGCTGTCGAAGACAACGTTTTGGACCGTCAAGACGCCGTCGTACTCGTTGTAGATTGCGCCGCCGCCTCCCGGGGCAACACCATGGGCAATGGTCATGCCGGAGATCGTCGCCGTCGTTTGGGCATTTTCGCCAACAAAGAAGATGTCATCGAGGCTCGGATCGTTGTTGCCGTCGATGGTGAGGATGCCTGCGCCCGGACCGGTGAGGTTGATCGTGCCAGTCAATCCAAGATAGTTGCTCAGGACGATGGTATTCTGAGCGGCCGTGTTGCCCGCTTTGAAGACTGTAGTGTCGAAGCTGATGTTGGCGGCGCCGGCTGCTTTTGCGCCAAGGATGGCATCGCGCAGGCTGCAGGCTGTGTCGGTGGTGTTGGTTGCTTTGGCTGAGGTGAAGGCGGTGCAGTTCGAGGCTTTGGCGTTTGCTCCATCCTCGGCGTTCGTATTCACCACGTAGTAAGGTATCGTGGAGAAGACAGGCTGGACGGTAAGCGGCGAGATGCCCATCTGAGCGCTATAACTGTTCCCTGAAGAATTCGTGGTGCCGCCGTTCACCAGCCAATCGGAGGTGTAGTAGCCGGTGGCGGGTGTTGCCGTCAGGTAAAGATAATCATTCGTCTGCAAATACGCCGGCGAAGTTACCGTCGATCCATTAACTATGCCGGAGACAGTTCCCTTGTTGGTGTCAGGGGATGAGAAGGTCACCGAATACTCTGTGGTGTAAAGCGCGACAACAGTTTCAGCCGTGGGGGGAACGGTGTAGGTGTTAACGCCGGCCAAGGTGCTGCTGCCAGCCGACCAACTGCTGAAGACATACTCTTCTCCAGCCACGGGCGAGCCATCGCTTGTTACAGCCAGCGGAGTCGATGCCGTGATCGTATGCGTATCAGTCGGCGTCCAGTTGAAGGTTTGCGGCGCGGTGAGGGGCGATCCGCCGTCCACGCTGAAGGTCAAGCCTGTCGGATTGGTGTCGACGGTGACTGGAACAGTGGCGGGAATGAAGTTCGCCACCAGACTCTCCACGCCATTCATGGTGACCACGGCGATGGTGCTGGCCGGATTGCTCAGGTCATTGGTGGTGCCTGTCCAGCCGGTAAAGAGATAGCCTATCGCAGGTTTGGCCGTCAGGTTTACAGCGCTGTAACCAGGCAGATATGTTCCCGCAGCCACCGGATTCGAACCGTCATCCGCGGTGACCGTTCCCCAGTCGGAATTGTTCGAAGAGTAGGACAACTGGTAGGCCGAGGTATAGAAGTTGGCTTCAAAAAGTGTCGTACCCGCCGGTGTGGGATAACCGCTGAGGGAAAGGCCATCTGAGATCTTGTCGCCATTCATCTTCCACTCACGGAAGGTGTACTGCACTCCGGCAAGATTTTGCGGAGAGGTGGTCGAGAACGCATGAAAACTGTCCTGTTCCCAGAGCAGCTGCGCGGTGCCTGTCTCATCGACTCCGTCTACCGTATACGACAATCCGGCCGGTGAAGTGCCCATGGCGACCGCAGTGGTAAGCACCGCTTTGCCGCTCAATTGGATGCCGGCGGAAAGTGTGGCGCTATTCTCATCCGTAGCCGAGAGGGTCGTGCTGGCGGTTTGCACGCCGGTTGTTCCTGTGGTGGGCGAGTACTGCGCATCGTACGAGCAGACGCCGCCGCTCTTTCCTGTGTCGCCGTCGGTGCAACCGTTTGACGCCGATGGCGTGAGAGAAAACGGAGTTTGAATCGCCGGCGACAGCGCCGGGTTGGCCAGTGTCACGTCCGTATTGCCGGCATTTTCTACATAGATTGGAACGACCGCGCTGCTGGAGCCGGCACCCGTGCTGCCAAAGTCGATCGCGGCCGAAGTGCGTGCATAGACATTGACCCGTGCATCACGGAGAGCCGCGACAAACAGATTGCCCGCCTTGTCCAGCGCAATGCCGGCCGAGTCCGGTTCAACGCCCGCTGTCACGGTGGGATTGGTCTCGATGTTCACAGCATCGGCGAGGACAAGCGTGCCGTTCTTGTTGGGAATACGCAGAATATGGCTTGAAGACATGTCAGAGACCAGCAGGCTGCCGGAGGGCTCGATGGCAACTCCAGCCGGATAGCCGCCGACGTCCAGCGTCTGAACCAGAGCCCCGTTCGTATACTTGTAAACCTTTGCGTTCAAGGAATCGGCCACATACAGACTGCCCGCGGCATCGACAGCCAAGCCGCTCGGCCAGTTCAGACCCGTGGCTGCTATGCCAGTGGCTCCCGTAGACGGGTTATAGCTCACAACGCGCGACTGGTCGACGCTTCCCACGACGAGGTCGGAGACATAAACCGTTCCATCCGGGCCGACTGCCACTCCCCTGGCCTGTTGGATCGCCTTGCCTGCAAACAATGGCGCCGCAGTATTGATCACGGTCTTGTACATGGGATTGGTGCCGAACTTGAAGCTGCCGTCTGTCGCCCCATTCGGGAAAACGACCACCTGGCTGCCAACGACCGGAGCATCGGCCAGATAGAGATTCCCTGCCGCATCGAAGGCCAGTCCAGCTGGGGCGTTGAATGCGCCGGTTTTGTAGGTCGCGGTTGTCGATCCGGCGGGAATCTCGTAGAGGGCTCCGTATTGGCCTGGATGGTTGCCTTGCTGGTTATCGACCACGAAGATGTCGCCGGCAGCATCCACCGCAACAGCCATGGGAGAGACAAATGTGGTTTTGGTTGCGTCGCCATTCTGGCCGTCGGTGACGGTGTATGCCGTGACCGGGGCGGGATCGACGGTGGCCATGCCGCCCGTGCCGATGCCGCTGAGTTGAATCGAGCCAAGCAGGTTATTGCTGCTGTCGAGGAGTTCGAGAATGCCTGTGCGCAGGCCGATCGCCTTGGGCGTAAACGTGACGTGAACCGTGCAGCCGTAGGTGCCCTGGCCTTTCGATTGTTCGCAGCTACCCGTACCGATGTCGGCAAAGTCTTTTCCGGTTGCGCCCTGCGTCAACACGCGCGAGTGGTCATAATTACTAAATCCGACACTGGCAATAAATGACAGTTTTTTGTATGAGGTAGCCGTATTTACGGGCGATGAACCGAAATTCACGACCTGTGTCGACATGTGGTATACGGTGCCACCAAAATTATCGGTTGCGTAGATCTCGCCAGAGTTGTTTATGGATAAGTTACCGACCAAACCGTGGCCCATCGTCCACTGACCTATATCTGAAATCAAATTGACATGGCTGCTGCCGGAAACCGCGCCGTTCGCCGCCACGATTTCATACAAACCATTTTGATCGCTGACGAAGACATCCCCAAAGCCATCCACAGCAATCCCCGTGTTTGAGCTGTAGTTGCCAGTGGGAGCTGGGAGCAGCGTCAAGCCGCTGGGTATTAGCGGCGTCGTGATGGTGCCAGCGATCAGTGGGGCGATGGACGAGGCAGGAGCCTCGTAGATCGAACTTGTGGAGGCACCGTTGTTGTCGGCTGCGATGAGATTGCCGCTGGCGTCCACGGCAATGGCGGAGAGAGCGGGGAAGCCGCTTGCTAGAGTAATGGGTGTTGAAGAGCCGGCAGGCAGCACAAGAATCTTGCCCTTGGTTTTGTCGGCAGCGTAGACATTGCCGCTTTGATCCACCGCCACGCCGACCAGGTTGTGGTTTGCGGTGGAGGTCGAATAGAGCGTTGTGACCGAACTGGGAGTCGAGCCGCTGGCGGGAACATATTTGTAGACTGCGTAGGGGGAACCGTTGTCGGCGACATACACATTGCCGCCGGCGTCAACGGCCACGGCGTAGGGGGCCGTCCAGGGTCCAGTCAGTGTCACCGCGCTGCTGCTGGCGCTGATTGCGCCATTGATCGCCTGAATCTCATAGACGATGTTGAGTCCCGTATCCGCGACGTAGAGATTTCCGCTGCGGTCCAGTGCCGTGCCTGCTCCAACGGGAGACCCCACCGTCTGAACTGTGAACGTATCCAGAGAGCTGAAGTAGCCGGTATTTTGTGCTGTGGCGTTCGCGGCGCCCAGCAAGATTGTCAACAGCACAATGCAACCCAGAAGAGCTCTGACGGCCCTTCCCATAATCGCTCTTGAGTTTCTGCTTTGGCTCGGCTGAGCGGTGAAGGCATCGATCATTACGCTGGCAATCCTGCTGGTCCCGAACATCATGGTCATCCTTATCTCGAAAGGCAATCTGTGACAGTTCTCTACATCTGGGTACAACTTCACTGTGCGCACGCAGGGCGAGCCTGACGCGCGTCATGCAACAATCCAATCCGCAAAAGGGGGAGGGTGAGCGGAAGAAACCGAACGAATGGGGCGAGAGGCACCTCTTTTGACTGGCCCCCTCTTGTTTGAAACGTAATTTACGGCCAGTCTATCCGATGTCAGGAGAGGAAATCTGTCAGGCAAACAGGTATTCTTGTGTAGGACAAACACTGACATGCAGGACTTGAACTCTCATGTAGGCTGGGAGCGTTGCCTCATGCTCCTTCAACGGCCCAGCCCCGCTCGCTATGCCGCATGCTGGGTTGTCGCCTGGTGTGTTCTGGGTTCATGCCTTGCGCTGGACTATTTTGGCTATTGGACGCTGGCCAACTCGGCCTCGATCGGCGCGCAGCTCAGAAGCAAGGGTTCAATTGTCGTTGTATCGAGCCTGGAAGACAATGGAGCTTTGCAGCGAGCTGGCGGCCGCGTGGGGCAGCGGGTTCTGGCCATCGGCGGCCGCGCGGCCGACCGTGCCGGCTTTGTCGCCGATCCCGACGACTCGGCCTCCTGGAGCGATCGCGATCAGCTCTGGGATTGGCAGCGCTTTCTCGTCTCCGCCACGAGCGGCGGCAGCATCAGCATCGTACTCCTCGAGGATGGCTCCGGTACGCGCACGATCCTTTGCCCTGTGCGGCGCATGGGCTGGCGTAACGCGGCACTGCGCGGCTTGTCCTTGCGCCTTGTGGGTTGGTCGTTTCTCTTGCTCGCCGTCCTGATATGGATCAAGAAGCCGAACGAGACCAGCCTGATCAACTTGATCGCGAGCGTCTGCATCTTTGCTTCGCTGAGCACCATGGCGGCCTACACGGTTCGCGATCTGTGCGTGTCGGCCTCGGCGCTGACCGCCTTGACACTCATCAACTATCTCTTCGTCCAGGCAATGATCATGACTCTGCATCTTGGGCTGATCTTTCCGACCCCCGTGCAATGGCTGGATCGGTATCCCTGGGTGCGCATCCTTCCCTGGTGCGCGTATTTCATACAAATGGCACTGAACTTCGGGCGCGTCTTTCACAGCCCGGCTCCAACGGTCTATGTGCTCAGCTCGATCTCGCTGCTGGGATTTCTCATGATCCTGGTCATTCGTCTGCTGCGCACCGCCGATCCGCTGGCAAGGGCCCAGTTGCAGTGGGTCACGCTTGGCGCGCTTGTCGGTTTTCTGCCCTGGGTGCTGCTCTCGGCCATTCCAGAGTCAATGCATCTGGCGCCCGTTCCCGAGCACATCACGCTGCTCTCAGCCGTGGCCATGCCGGTGTGCGTCAGCTTTGCCATCTTCCGCTATCGCCTGCTCGACGTGGAGCAGCTCTTCGATCTGGTCATCTTCCATTTCTTTTTTCTCGGTGTGTTCCTGCTTGGCGAACTGGCCTTCTGGAACTGGCTCAGCATCCACTTTGCTTCGGAAGCGACAGGGAAATCTCTGTCGTTGGCTGTTAGCCTGGCCGTGGTCGTGCTTCTGTATGCGCCACTGCGTTTCTGGTCCTTGCGCGGCATTAGAAAGTACTCGGGCGCAGTTCGTCCTTCACTGGCCCAGTCTCTGAAGAAGCTGCTGGAGCGTGCGCAGACCACGGACGACCCCAGTGAAGCACTGCAACAAACCCTGCAATGGACCCTGAAGCCTGCCGACATCTCCTGGGTCTATCCCGGCCATGATCACGATGCGCTGCTCGATCGTCTGCGCGACGAGCCCGAGGGCCTGCTCGGTTACGAGTTGGGCGAGGCGTGTCCTGAGCAGATGCAGTCGGCTGCCTGGATTCCCATTCAGATCGACCGCGCCGGAGCCGCATTGGTCTTGTATCCGAGCGGATCGCATGGATGGAATCGCGCGGACCTGCGCATCGCCCGCATGCTGGCGCGCTCCGGCGAACCTCTCTTCGAAATGCGGAATATGCAAAACGCCCACCAGCAGACCCAGGCCGCCATGCGGGAGCAGCGCGATGAACTGGTGCGCGAGATGCACGATGGACTCGGGAGCCAGCTCTTCGGCGCCGCTCTGCTCAGCGATGTATCTGAAAAGTTGACCAAGCCTGAACTGCACGAGCGCTTCGCGCACATCAACGCAGCTCTCAGCGATGCCATGGATACGCTGCGCACCGGACTGACCGTTCTCGGCTCGCCTCCCGGCGTTCTCGGCCCCGCCATTCTTGGGCTTCTGCTGCGCAGCGAACGCGTGCTCGATGCAGCCGGCATCGCGCTTGAAACGAAGATCGACGACGATGCCGTCAGCCTCCAATTGGATAGCCGCACCGTCTTCAGCCTGCTGCGCGCCGTGCAGGAGGCATTGACCAACATTGCGCGCCACTCCCATGCCTCGCAGGCTCTCGTCCAACTTGAGCTGCGAGCCGGCTCGCTGGTCGTTCTGATCCGGGATTATGGCGTTGGCTTCGCGCCTGATGGATCCCGGAGCGGCCACGGACTGGCAAACATCTCCCGGCGCATGCAGATGCTGGGCGGCCAGGCAAGCGTCATAGCCGCGCCACGCGCAGGCTGCACAATAGAGTTATCTCTTCCTCTGCCGATCGGAGCGTTATGAAAGGCATCCCAAAGTTGCAGGTCTTGGTCGTCGACGATCATCAAGTGGTGCGCGACGGCCTGCGCTTCACTCTCGAAGCCGCGGGAGGGATTGCCTGCCTGCTGGCAGAGACCGCCGAGAGTGCGCTGGAGCTTTTGGCCCGGGGAGTTCCGCTGGATGTCGTCCTGCTCGATATTTCATTGCCCGGCATGAGCGGCCTCGATGCGCTGGCCGAGATTCACAAGCGCCGGCCGCAGTTGGCCGTGCTGCTGCTCAGCATGTACCCGGAAGAGCAATACGCCGTGCGCGCCTTGCGCATGGGCGCTGCCGGCTATCTCAGCAAAAGCGCCCCGAGCACCCAAGTCTTGAAGGCCGTCAAGGCCGCGGCCAAAGGCGCAACGTATCTCTCGGGGCACATTGCCGCCCAGATCGCGCGCGGTGTCGGTCTCGAAGGCAATCATCCGCTGCATGAATCGCTCTCCAATCGCGAATTCGAGATCCTGCGTATGCTGGGATCGGGTAAGCCGGTTTCAGAGATCGGCCGTACCCTTGGCTTGAGCGTGAAGACGGTCAGCACTTATCGCGAACGCATCCTCGACAAAATGAGCCTCTCGAATAACTTCGACATCATCCGCTATGTGCTGCAAGAAGGGCTGCTCGAATAGCCGGAGTGCATCATCCCATTTGCCTCTGAAAAACTTCCTCAGGATTGGTTCAGGATCAGTGCAATGCGTCCGGCGATCAGATCGTTGGGCGACTCGCCGGGGCTCACTTCGATCAGCTCCACGGGAAAGGCCATGTTGTGCGGCCGCAGCACGAGCCTGTTTGACTGATGGTCCACATAGCGCAAGGTCAGGTGCGAGCCATGCCGCACGGCGTAAATGTTGGGCCTGCTGCGCCGGTAGGGCATCAGCGAGTTGTAGTGGCGGTCCACCAGCACGATGGCCTCGGGCAGGATCACTGGATCCATCGGCAGAGCATCGGAGCCCGAGATGCGTACCGCCACAAAGCGCTGCCAGGTGTGGCGCGTCTTGGTCACCCTGGTGGGCATCGATTGGGTCAGTCCCGCGGGAAGGTTCAGCATCTGATGTGCTGCGGAAGGCCGTATAAACGGCTCAAAGATCGCTGCCGCATGAGAGACAATCGGCACCATGCCGCCTTCTCCATCGGCTGGCAGCGTCTTTTCCGGATCGGTGACAGGTAGCAGATCGCGAGCGCTTAAGCTCTGCGCGGCCAGGATTCTGTCCAGTGCATCGAGCGAGAGCTGGCGCCGGCTATGCAGAAAATTCGACAGGTGCGGCTGTCCAAAACCGGTCTGGCGGGCCAGCAAAGAGACGCTGAGAGTGCCCCGCTGTATCCTGCGCAGCAGTTCCAGGCGGAGTCGCTCGTGCATCTGGGTAAAGTTCATTTGTGGATAATTTGCCACCAGCATTGAAGACAAAATGTCTCCAATTTCTTTCTGCAAACTTAAAAAGGGTGATTGGCCTTCATTGTCGGCAATCGAAGACAGATTAGACAGCAGTGAAGTGGAAAGATGCTAGGGGAGATTGACGCAAGAGAACCCACTCTCTAGATTAGCTTTACTCAATCTCGAAATGGCTTGTGGGAATTCAGTGAGAAATGCTTCATTGCCGCATGGATGAAGGATGCGCAATCCCGCCTCTTTCAGTAGACAATGAAAAGCGCCGGAAGATGAGAGTCTCTCCGGTTTCTCATCCCCGCCTCAAAAGCGCGCGGCAGATGCGTTCGGGGCGGCCTTCCGGGAAGATTCCAGGATCTGCGCACTTATGTCATGACAATCAACGAGAGAATTCGGGTGGCTATCCCTCATCAGGACACAAGAATCCTGAGCAGCCGTTCCCAGTACTCTCCGTCCCGCGGAAGGAAGATTACATTGCAAAGCCGCCGGGAAAAGACCAGTACACGGAGAATTCGTCATGGAGTTGCGCGTGCATTTGAAGGTTTGCGAGGGGTGCGGTTGTCTTTGGTATCGCGCCCAAACCCAAGGAAGTGTGTACTGCACGGGATGTGAGGAAAAGCTGAAGGACTTTCCTACGCCGGAGAGCCGCAAGCGCCGTGGACGTCCAAACAAGAAAACGCTCGCCAGAGTCTGGGCAGTAGCAGAAGCATTCGGAGGTGCTGAATGAGCGCAGCACTTCAATTGCCCATGGTTTGGGGAGCAGGCAGTCTTGACCGGCCATGGCCGCAGGATCGGGATAAATGGGAAGATCGGCCGGCAGCCGCAGCGGCGGCAAAACCGGATGCAAAAGCGCAGGCCACGGAGCCGGCAGCCAGCCTGGGCTTTTACCGCAAGCATACCGAAAGCCTGCTGCGGCGCTACCTCTATGCGTCGATGCAGGTGGGCCGGGCGCCGAATATCCTCGGTGATCCGATTGCCCGCGGATGGTGCTCCAGCCGGCCCATCCGCACCTTCGAAGATGCTGTCATCTTCGTCCTCGACGTGGAGAGATGCCTCAATAAGCTGGGCACGCTCGATCGCATGCTGCTCAGCCGCATCGTCCTCCAGGAGTACACACAGGCCGAGGCGGCCAGCCTGCTGGGAATGGCCGCGCGCACGGTATCTTACAAATTCCCCAAGGCCCTCGACCGCCTGACGGAAAAGCTGCTCGACTCCGGGCTGCTCGTTCTACCGCACTAATTGCATCATGCACATCGATCAACAAAAAAGATGATTTGGAACAGAAAGGAATATAATTCGGAATCTTCGGGTGCCCCATCCTTCCGCAGACTCATCGCGGAAGGGTGGGAGACTGCGAACCGCAGAGAATTACCCTTTATTGGCGAACATTAAAGAGGATCAGTGGGCATTGACTGTCCACGGATCACTGTCCGCTGACCACTGCGGACCTCCACCCCCTATCTATATTTTCAAGACCTTGCAGTTAATTTTCTTATAACTAGAGCGATTCCATAACCGCTTCGATATTTTTGGATTTGGCTCGTCGTCCTCACAGCAGTTCTGCAAACGCTCAGTTCCAAATCTGAACCAGCTCAAGTATCGGGAAATCGAAATCCACAATCTGCCCAATTCGCGCACATTTCTGTTGAGCCTGCGCTGCAACCAGCCTAGCGTCCAAGGTTGGACGACTCTCAAATCAGGTTCGCGATGCAGACAAACGAGGCCAAGCTTCCGGCCGAGCTGAAAGGACATCTTGCCGAGGTGGCTCTCGGCTTTCAGCGCATGCTGGTCGGCAATCCCTGTCATCCGGATGCGCTGGTGGGCATCAGCCTGGTCGCGCTGGCTAGCGGCCAGTCGGAAGCCGCGGTCAGGATGGCCGAGGCCGCCGTCGCCGCCGCGCCAGAGATGCTTCCTGCTTGGGTCGCGCTCGGCCAGGCCTTCAAGGCCGCTGGCCGTAACGAAGAGGCAGAGCTCGTCTACGCGCACGCGATCTGGCTGGACGGCGGCAATGCTCTGGCGCGCATGGGCCTCGGCGAGCTGATGCTGGCCATGGGCCGTCCCGAGGAAGCTATCGGGGAATTCGAGATCGCGCTTCGCAGTCAGCCCACGCTTGTCTCTGCGCTGATGGGCCTGGGTCATGCGCTGGCGATGCTGGGGCGCGACGAAAAGGCTCTCGATCGCTATCAGAGGGCTCTGGCGCTGCAACCAAAACTTGCCGAGGGCGAGTTTGCAGTGGGGTTCGTGCTGGCGCGCATGGGAAGGCCGAAAGAGGCCGAGAGCCGTTATCGCCGTGCGCTGGTGCTGCGTCCGGACTTTGCCGCCGCCTGGGTCAATCTTGGCTGCCTGCTGCGCGAGCAGGGGCGCGAGGTCTATGCCGAGGCCGCATTGCGGCGGGCCATCGAGCTGCGTCCCGATCTGGCCTCGGGCTGGATCAATCTGGCGATTCTGGAGCGCGAGCAGCACCGCAACCCCGAGGCCGAGGCGCACCTGCGCACGGCCTTTGCTCTGAATCCCGAGCAGGTGGAGACGCTGTTGGCCTGGTGCCAGTTCCGTGCCGCCGAGGGCGATACGGGTGGCGCGTGGCAGTGGTTGCGCTGGGCGCTGGCTCGCGATCCGGATCATGCCGAGGCTGTGAACATGCACGGCATTCTGCTGCATAAGGAAGACCGATTCTCAGAGGCCGTCGAGTTCTTCGAGCGGGCTGAGGCTTTGGGCAGCCGCGCCGCCGCCTCCAACCGGGGCAACTCCCTGCTCGATATGGGCTGCATGGAAGAGGCATTGCAGGCGCACGACCGTGCCGTCGAACGCGATCCCACGCATCCCGGCGCGCAGTACAACCTGGCGCTGACTCGTCTGCGTCTTGGCGACTGGGAGCGGGGCTGGCCCGGCTACGAAGCTCGCTGGCGCTTTCGCGAGGTCCATCGCAGCCCACGGGTCTTTAGCCAGCCGAGGTGGCAGGGTGAGCCACTCGACGGACGCAGAATCCTGCTCCACGCCGAGCAGGGGCTGGGCGACACGATCCAGTTCTGCCGTTACACAACTCTAGTGGCAGCGCGCGGAGGCGTGGCGATCTTGCAGGTGCAGGAACCGGTCGAGCGGCTCGTGGCTTCGCTGCCCGCCGTGCGTGCTGGCCTGGCGGAGACGACGAGGCTGGGCGAGAGTCTGCCGGAGTTCGATCTGGAGTGCCCGCTGCTGAGCCTCCCGGCTGTCTTTGGAACTACAGTCGAGACGGTTCCCTGGCCGGGAGCGTATCTGGGAGCCGACCCGGAACTTGCGCGGGAGAAGCGTTGCAGTACGCCCCACGTGCGGCCCGACACAGGGCACCCGCTGCGTGTGGGAGTTTGCTGGGCCGGCAATCCACGCTACAAAGCCGACCATAAGCGCTCGATCGAGTTGAGGACGCTGCTGCCTCCGCTGCGCGTTCCAGGCATCACGTGGATTTCGCTACAGAAGGGGCCGGCTGCGGAACAGTTGGCCGCGCTGCCCGGAGATGTCTTTGTCTGGGATGGATCGAGCAGCGACCGCGACCTGGCCGATACAGCGGCGATGATCGCCACGCTGGATCTCGTCGTCACGAGCGATACCTGCATCGCCCACCTGGCCGGAGCGATGGGCAAGCCGGTCTGGATCTTGCTGCCGCATCTGGCCGACTGGCGTTGGATGCAAGAGAGCGAGACGACACCCTGGTACCCCACGGCCCGCCTGCTGCGCCAACGAAAGCCGGGCGACTGGGCTGGCGTGGTCGATCGTGTTGTCGAGGAGTTGCGCCAACTGCATGCGATCAACAGAGTTCAGGCCGTCGAAGCGCCGAGGCAAGACCCCCAGCCCTCTCAGCTTCTCCCGGCCTAGACTTCAGAGCAGGATCGAGACGGCACAAAACACCGTTGACTTTTTGTGCTCTATAATGTAGAGTACTCTCTATTGAGGACTCCGATCGAGTTTGCGGAGATCTTCCAGGAGTATTGCGATGACACCAGACGCCGAAGAATTGGACTTAAAATCCAGGTTGAGCCTGATTGAGAGCATGATCGCCGAGGGGCGGCGCACGACGGAGAGCTGGGGCTGGACCTTCGTCTTCTGGGGCTTGGCCTATTACATCGCCATCGCCTGGACCGCTGTGTACCACTGGCCGTGGGCCTGGCTTGTCACTATGGCCAGCGCATGGGTGGTGTGCGTTGTGATCATCCAGATCAAGAAGAAGAACCAATCTGCGCGCCGGCCGGGAACCACAATCGGGCGGGCGATCTTTGCCGTCTGGATCTCGATGGGCGTATCGCTGTCTCTGCTGCTGCCTGCGTTGGGCTTCAGCGACAGATTCGATCAACATATTTTTGTTGCGATTGTCGCCGCCATGCTGGGCGTTGCGAACGGAGCCTCCGGCATAATCATCCGGTGGAAGGCGCAGATTGCAGCGGCAGTCGTCTGGTGGGTCGCATCAGTGGCTGCTTGTTTAGGCTCCGATCAGCAGTGCAGCATCGTATTTCTGGTGGCCATCTTTCTCTGCCAGATCGTCTTCGGCGGTTATGCAATGCTGATGGAAACTCGCGTACGCAAACTGGAGGGGGCCGTTCATGCCTGAGTTGCCAGAGCTGAATCCTGTGATTCACGGGAAGCTGCGCCTGGCCCTGCTCTCGCTGCTGGTTGGAGTGGAAGAGGCGGAGTTTACCTGGCTGCGCGCCAAGACCGGCTCGACCGACGGCAACCTGGGCGCGCAACTGGCCAAGCTCGAAGAGGCCGGGTATGTGTCGGTCGAGAAGAAGTTCGTGCAGCGCAAGCCGCAGAGCCTCTATCGCATCACCGATGAGGGGCGGAAGGCGCTGACTGAGTACGTCCATGCGCTGCGTCAATTGCTCGGCGGAGCCATCGGCACATAATTCCTCAAGTGGTGATGGAATGAAGAAGCAGACTGCAAACCAACTCAGCGGCAGGGCCACAGGCGCACTCTTTTTCGCGGGCTTTGGAGCGCTGTGGCTCCTTCTGGCACTCTACGTCCGGCAGCAGCTCAACCCCGCGTCCATTTCGGTTATCGGGTTTGGCCTCGCAGCGCTGGTAGCCGCCTCTGTGGTTCTCTTGCGCATCGTCAGGCGATGGCCGCGCGTGCCCGACGATCCGGCGACAGGCCGCGCCTTTGCTCGGATCAACGCGGTTGAATGGATCGCCGTCGCCGCAGTGGCATTCACGCTGGCCAGACTTCACCTCGATGCCTACCTGATGTGCGCCATCACTGCCATCGTCGGGCTGCACATGTTTCCTCTGGCGCGTCTCTTTCGCTATTGGCCCCACTATGTGGCTGGAGCGGTGATGCTGGCCTGGGCCGCGGCCAGCGCGCTGATGACGCCTGTCGGCCAGTTGCAGGGAACCTCAGCGCTCGGAACTGGAATGATTCTCTGGTTGAGTGCGGCGGTCACACTGGCCCTGGCAATACCGGCCTCGCTGCAACGCGAAGACGCGCCGGCGCGCTAACTGACCGGCTGGCTCACTCAGCTCTCCGGTTGAAGGCTCTTGCGCACGCGCTCCATGATGCCGAGGTAGTAGGCGAGGTTGTGAATCGAGTTCAGTGTGCCTGAGAGCGCCTCGCCAGAGTGCATCAGGTGGCGCAGGTAGGCGCGGGAGTAGCGCCGGCAGACAGGACAGTTGCAGGCCGGGTCGGGCGGGCCCTGGTCTTCTGCGAATTTCTTCCCTTTGATGTTGAGCCGGCCTTCGCTGGTGAAGAGCAGGCCGTGGCGGGCGGCGCGGGTAGGCAGCACGCAGTCCATCATATCCACACCCATGCGCGCGTACTGCTCGATCTCATCGGGGTATCCGACGCCCATTACATAGCGCGGCTTGTCGGCGGGCAGCAGAGGCAGCACCTCGGCGATCATCTCAAGAGTTAGCTCGCGAGGCTCGCCGACGCTCAAGCCCCCAATTGCATAGCCGTCGAAATCCATCTCGATGAGCCGCTCGGCGCTCTCGCGGCGCAGGTCGCGGAACATACCGCCTTGCACGATGCCGAAGAGGCTCTGCGTGCGGCCGTCGAGTTCTTCATGCCATGGAACCTGAGAGCAATTCGTGCGGAAGTGATTGAGTGAGCGGCGTGCCCAGGCCATTGTGAGGCGCAGGCTTTCTTCGGCGCGGCTGCGGTCCGCTGGGTATTCGGTGCATTCGTCGAAGGCCATGCAAATGTCTGCGCCAAGGGCGATCTGAACATCGATGGAGTGTTCGGGAGTAAAAGAGTGGGAACTCCCGTCGAGATGCGAGCGAAAGCTCACTCCTTGGTCCGTCACCTTTCGCAGGGCGCTCAAGCTGAAGACCTGAAAGCCGCCCGAGTCGGTGAGCATGGCTCGTGGCCAACTGATGAACTTGTGCAGCCCGCCCATGCGCCGGATGGCCTCGTGGCCGGGACGCAGGTAGAGGTGATAGGTGTTGCCGAGGATGATCTCTGCGCCGAGGCTTTCGAGAATGTCTTGCGGAACTGCCTTGACCGTGCCAGCCGTGCCGACCGGCATGAAGACCGGCGTTTCGACGGTGCGATGGGGCAGATGCATCTGCCCGCGCCTACCGGCGGTGGTGGATGTTGCCTGTACATTGAATTCGAGACTCACTCGATAATTCTACCGGGCGTCCCATGCCTCGGATTCCACCCGCACGACCGCGCCAGCGTCTGTGTTGGGGTCTTCGAACAAACGGGTGAGCAGTTGTGCCACGGTTTGCCCGTGGCCAGGCACAACAAGCCGTGGCGCAATCTCGTTGAGAGGAACCAGGACGAAGGCGCGTTCAGTGAGGCGAGGGTGGGGGATTTCAAGATCGGGCTCGCTGATTTCGAGGTTCCCAAAGAGCAGAATGTCGAGGTCGAGCGTGCGCGGGCCGTTGGCGATGCCGGCAGACCGGTCGCGGCCAAAGTTCTGCTCGATGGCCAGCAGTCCCGCGAGTAATTCACGCGGGGCAAGCTCCGTTTCGAGGGCGACAACCGAGTTGATGAATCGCGGCTGTGCGTCAAAGCCAACCGGAGCGGTCGAATAGAGCGAAGACCGGCCAGCCAGGCGGCCCAGTGATTCGAGGCGCAAGGCCGCCGCGGCCAGAGTCGCCTGTGGCGGGCCGGCCGGGCTGGCCAGGTTGCCGCCCATTCCGATGTAGGCAGTGCGCATCTCTTCAAGGTTACCGCGATGGGCGAAGTACTTGCCTTGGCGCAATCGCAGTCTCGCGAACCGCGTGCGCACGGGCTGCGTAGAGACATATACTAAGGCTGTATCGACCCGCAACGCGAGGAGTTCCATGGCGGATAGCTCCGACCTGAAGATTCGGAAGGCTCGACTGGAAGCAGGCTCGCTGATGGTGCGTAGGCAATACCGTCAGGCGATCCCGCGTTTTGAGGAGGCGATTCAGCTTCTCTCGAAGCAGAACAAGCCGATTGCGATGTCCGACATGCTCTGGCGCGTGGGCCAATGCTATAACCGGATTGGCGTCAGTGACCATGCCGCTGTTCGCCTGCGCGCCGCTTTGCAAATTCTGCGTGAATATCCCGGCGACGATCACCTCCCGGCGGTTCTGCTGGAACTTGGCAATGCCCTGCGAAAGGGCGACCCCGCTGAAGCGGAACTCTGTTACAAAGAAGCCGCAGAACTCCATGTAGCCAGAAAGCAGCCTGAACTGGCCGCCGCCGCATGGGTCAATCTCGGAATCATGTACTCCGAGCAGGAGCGTTTTGAGGACTCGCTTGCGCACTATGAGAAGGCCCGCGACGTGCGCGAGCGTTCGCCGTCGGTGAAGCCGTCGCGCATCGGCGTGCTGTTGAACAACATGGCCAACTGCCACCGGCGTATGGGAAACTTTGACGAGGCCCACGAACTGGTGGACCGCGCGATCGAATTCCTCTCGCAGAATGGAGACCCCGGACCGGCTGCCGCCTACGGAACGCGCGGACTGATCTATCTCGATTCCGGCAAGGACGAGGAGGCGGTGGAGTGGCTGCAGGAGTCCTATGCCGAGCGCAAGAAATCGTCGAGCCCCAACTTTGAGACCATCGCGGAGAATCTCGAAAAGGAGATCGCCGCGCTGAAACGTCTGGGCCGGGTGCAGGAAGCGGCACTCGCCGAGGATCGGCTGGCCTTGGCGCGCGCCGCCATGAAAGAGATTCCGCAACCCTGGATCTGGTAGCATCCTCTTTGGAGAAATATCAGCATGGATGCACTGAATAACGCGAGCCTTGGCGCCCGCCGCAATGAAGACATCGCACTCGATCTGCTCAAGTTTGTAGCCGCTACGGCTGGCGTAGGCCGCCCTGCCGCGCCTTCGACCGGTTTCAGCGGCTCGGGCGCACCCAAGCCCGAGGAGCATGTTGCCCAGTTGCTCGACCTCTACAGCCGCTGCCTGAAGGCCGTTGAAGGACACGGGCCTGAAAGTGGGGCAACGAAATAACTGGCCAGCCTATTTTGCGCGTTGCCGTTGCCGGAGCGGGAGCATTTGGCAAGAACCATCTTCGTGTCTATCGCGAGTTGGAGACGGCGGGATCTGGCGTCGCGCTTGTCGCGGCAGTCGAGCCGGATTCCGCTCGGGCCGCCGAGACTGCGGCGAAGTACGAGATTCCTGTCTTTGCGACTGTTGACGAACTGCTCAAGGCCGATCTGAAGCTGGATGCGGCTACGGTCGCCGTTCCCACCGTGCATCATCATGCCGTGGCCTCTGCATTGCTCGATGCGGGACTCGACTTGCTCGTCGAAAAGCCTCTGGCGGCCACGCTAGCCGAAGCCGACGATCTGATTGCGCGTGCCGACAAAGGCGAGCGCGTTCTGCAACCCGGCCATCTGGAGCGCTTCAACCCCGCAGTGCTGGCAGTGCAGCCGCAACTGCGCCGGCCCATGTTCTTCGAGTCGCACCGCCTCTCGGTCTTCACGCCCCGCTCGCTCGATGTGGATGTGGTGCTGGACCTGATGATTCACGATCTCGACATCGTGCTCACCTTTGCAGCGTCGCCGGTGCGCGAGGTGCGTGCCGTCGGATTGCCGATTCTCTCGCCAAAGGTGGATATCGCCAATGTGCGCGTGGAGTTTGAGTCGGGCTGCGTGGCCAACTTCACCGCCTCGCGGGTTTCGACGGAACGAGTTCGCAAGCTGCGCTTCTTTGAGCCTCGCCAGTATGTCTCGATCGATTACGCGCGGCAGGATTTGCTTGTCATCAGCGTTGAGGCAGACTCGGGCAAAGTATCGCCTGCCGAATTGATTGCGTCGCTGCCGCCGCAGATTGCCGCTTTGCTGCCGCCGGGGATCGCGGCGGGAATCTCTTCGGGACTGATCGATCTCAAGAAGATTGACCCGGCCATGATCGCGCAGTTTGCAGCCATGGCAAAGATCGACCCGTCGGTCATCGCGCAGTTCACAAATCCAGCGGGATCGAAGGCGGGCTTGAGCTTCTCGAAGCCCACTGTTACGCCGGGCGAGCCGCTGCGTTTGGAGATTACGTCGTTCCTCGAGTCTGTTCGAACACGCCGCCAGCCGCAGGTGACCGCGCGTCAGGGACGTGAGGCGCTGGCACTGGCTCTGGAGATTCAGTCCTCGATGGCTGCCCACGCCAAGCGCGCCGGTCTCGAAGACTTCTTCAATCCCGGCGCGTAGAGCGAGTTATTCGTCTGATTTATGCGATCCCCAACATGCGGTTGAATGAGCCTACGATGTACTTCCAGACAAGGTAGTAGCCGGCCAGCGCGGCGAGGAAACACGGCACGACCAGCGCATAGGGCACATGGATCGTCTGAAACCATATGGCTTCCGAAACGCCCAATGTCAGGATACCGAGGCAATTGGCCATCAGTGCGCCCGCTGGCAGCAGCAGCAAGGGAAGCACCGCGCCGTGCAGGCCAATCGGCGGATGAATGCGCGGGCTGAGGCAAACCCACAACATATTCCAAACGCCCCACAGGACGGGCACCAGCGCCATGGGAAAGACCAGGCCGCGTTCGATAGGAAATGGAATCTGAAAGCCCAGCCGCAGCACGATGAACGCCGTGAGAAACAGCGGTAGGATGAGCGTGGGCAGAAAGATGCCGGCCAGATAGGCGCGTAGATAGGGATGGGTAGTCATCACTTCCTCCAGTTCTGCGGGCGTGTTTGCTCGCGGGTTCACAGGTAGTAAAGCAGCAAAGGAATCGACGCCGGAAAGGATGCGACAAGTGCCGCCAGACCAGCGGCGAGAGCCCCGTCAAACCATGCCCAGTTGAACCCTGACTGCACAGGCGCGGCAGTGTCTTGGTCGAGCCGCCGCAGCATCGCAGGCCACAGGTCGCGTGGCGGCTCGGCGTCTGCTTTGACCGGCGGCAGAGCCTGTTGCAGCAACTTCTTCATCGAGTCTTGATCGTGTTCAGTCATGGCATGATTCCTTGTTGTTTCAAATCTCGCCTTAATAGGCGAAGCGCGCGAAAGACGCGCAGTTTGACGGCGGCGACGGAGATTCCCAACGCCGCGGCCACATCTTTTTGCGGCTGCTCTTCGATCACTGCGAGGGTTGCCGCAATGCGCAGCTTGAGCGGAAGCCGTCCAAAAGCCTGCGCGGTTTTCGCGCGAATCTCGGCAGTGATGGCCGGGTCGGTTTCGAGCGGGGATGCTACTACGGCGCCAGCCTCGCTGTTGAGTTTGTTCCTGTCTCCATTTACTCGGAGCCAATCGAGCGCGGCATGGGTGGCGATGCGCCGCGCCCATCCCTCGAAGCCTTGCGCTGGCTCGAAGCGTGCGTGAGCCTGATGGATGCGCCAGAAAGTCTCATTGGTCAGATCTTCGGCCACCCCGGCGTCGCGGACGATGCGCAGAATCCAGTGATAGACGGCGCGCTGATGCTGATGAAAGAGGATCTCGAAGGCATCCGCCTTGCCTTGTCGAAAATCTTCGAGGACGTTGCTCGCTTCGTTCTGCATCCGTCCTTCCCCTTTCTACTTATGCTTACGGTCCTATCCATGGAAAGGTTACATGCTATCCGCGATAGCTTGCGTATTTATTCTTTGTAGCTCCGGGAACACTTTGATAAGTGCTGGTGTCTACCTAAGTACAGTGGTTCCGATTGGGATATGCGGAGTGACAGAAGCCCCGCTCCCCGCGCCGAGTTAGCGCGCGAGAGCGGTCGGCCCGCTCACGCCTGAATAACTCCCAGCCGGCGCGGCTGAATTGGTTATTCGGGAGGCAGGCCATGTTTGAAGACTCCACATTCGAATCCGCAGGTAGAATCCGTACACGCAGCCGCCGTTGGATGATCGCGGCCTTCACCTTCAATGCCTCCATCGTGCTGGCGTTCGTTCTGGTGCCGCTGTTTTATCTTGAAGCGTTGCCGCACTTCGAAAACATAATGCTGATTACGGTGCCGCCAGCGCCTGTACAGCAGACGGTTGTGAAGCCGGTACAGCAGACGCCTCGTCCAGTGACCAAGGTGCCTCTCAATCCATTTGCCGCGCCACCGAGAATTCCGACCGGGATCTACATTGCCAAGGATCGCGAACCAGTAGCGATCTTCGACCCATCAGTGGGAGGTCCCGGTACTCCTGGCGGCACAGGCGATCCGCTTCCGGGGCAGCCCAAACCGCAAGTTGTCCGTCAGGCTCAGTCTGGCCCTCTGCGGGTCTCCACAACGGTCCAGGAGGGGCTGATCCTTCAGAAGACGAAGCCGACCTATCCGCCGATCGCGATTGCCGCGCACGTGCAGGGCACGGTGATTCTGGCGGCCAGCATCTCCAAGGGGGGAACCATCGAGAATCTGCGCGTCGTAAGCGGTCCGGCGATGCTGCAGCAGTCCGCGGTGAATGCGGTGAGCAGCTGGCGCTACAGGCCCTATCTGCTCGATGGGCAGCCCGTCGAGGTTGAGACCACGGTGAATGTGGTCTTCACGCTCGGGCGATAAATCACGATGCAGGGAAGGGGGGCGCGAACGATTGAATGTTCGCGCTCTCTTTTGATTAGTGACCGTCGGGCCTGGCGGCGTTGAGTCCCGCGAAGACGGCGTCATAGCGGCCGCTCTTGGCGGCATGGCGAAGGGGCTTGACGTTTTCTACGCAGATCTCTGGAGCGGTGGGTTGGGTCTTGAGGATCTGCATGACCTCGGCGATGTACTTATCGAGAGGCATGGCGCGCGGGTCATCGGCGCCATCCATGAGATTGGTTGCAACATAGGGCGGGATCAGTTCGAGAACCTCGATCTGCGTACCCCTGAGCTGATAACGGAGTGACTCGGTGTAAGAGTGGATCGCGGCCTTGGTGGCGCAATAGGTCGGGGTGAGCGCCAGAGGGAGAAAGGCAAGGCCCGAAGACACGTTGACGATGGTGGCGTGGGGTTGCTTCATCAGGTGGGGCATCAGCGCCGCGGTGAGCCGGATGGGGCCGCACAGGTTGGTGGTGATCATAGCCTCGGAGTCGGCGAGGCCGAAGGGCTGGGCCAGCAGGTTTTCCGGGCGCATGATGCCGGCGTTGTTGATGAGCACGTTGAGCGCAGGGAACTCGGCGACGGCTTGCGCGGCGAAGGCGCGGATGGCGTCGGGGTTTTCAACGTCGAGGGTGAGCGACCGGATGCCGGGGTTGGCGGCGGTGGTTTCGTCGAGAGCCTTTTTACGGCGGCCGGCGATGACGATCTGGTTGCCCAGCTTGTGCAACTGTTCGGCGAGAGCGCGGCCGATGCCGGTGCCGCCGCCGGTGATGAGAATGGTGTTGCCGGTGAGGTTCATGGGGAATGGTCCTCCATGAGGCATCATAGCTGCATTCGGTGGGTTTAGCGCGAAGAAGGGAAGAGATTTGGGCGTCTGGCTCAGGTCAGCCGATCAAGTGCAGTGCACGCGAACCATCGATGACGGCGTCGGCGACCAGATGGCGGTCGAAGGTGGCCAACTGACCGCTGTGAGTGCGAGCAAGGGCCAGCAGGTAGGTGTCGGTCACCTGGCCGGAGTCGAGCAGCCGGGTGTTGTCGATGCGCTGAGGGTCGAGCAGACTTACGTCATCCGGCCAGAACTCATGGCCACCGAGGCCAAGCAGGATTGACATCAATTCGGCTACTGCCGCAGGAGTTCCGGGCGAACTGGGATAGCGCGGATGGCCGACGATGCGCAGAACGCCGTTTTCAGTGAGCGGACAGGTTGCCCACGCCTTCTTCCCTTTGGCTGCGAACCAATCATGCGCACGGTCATGCTGCACGTGCGCCGGGTCGATCAGCGCAATCAGGACATTCACGTCCAGCAGGTACCGGGTCACGGAAGCTCTTCCTGGAGTTGACGAACCAGTTCCGAAGTGACCCGTGGCGCGCCTGGACGGACCATGAGCAGAGGCACGCCGTTACGTGTGGTTCTCTTTCCAGGCGTGGGGCGCATTGCCGTTCGGGCCAGTTCGGAGATCACTTCGCCGACACTCTTGCGCTCGGTTGCCGCCATCTCTTTAGCGGCGGCGAGGACGTCATCGTCGATGGCAAGGGTAGTTCGCATGGGTTTCTCCGGCGCGAAGCATCACGCATTAATCATCATACATCACTACCTATGGTGGAGCCGGGCGCTCGCTTGGGGGTCGTGGTTTCCCAGGTCCCAAAATCGGGACCTGGGGCACCCGGCACCCGGCCCTCAAGCGAACGCATGGCATCTGCTGCCGTCCGGAAAGCCGTGGCGACATTCGTTGCAGATTTTGGCTCACCCCCCCCACCTATATTCTGTGAGGAAGTTGTTTATTTTCAGCTTTATATGGTGTATGTCCAGTTGTAAAATCTTGATTACAGTGACGTTATTTGCAGAATCTTCATAACAATAGGCTTACGGGAGCTTTCTCGATAATTCAGCTTCCAGCTTATATCCGCCGGCAAATTCGCTTCGGCTTGCACCGGTTGTAAAAGACACTATGGAACGATTGTGCGCCTCAAGAGAGAAATGATCTGCAAGCACCTGCGGTGCGGCCAAACGCTCGCTTTTCGCTCGCATGGGGTTCGTGGTTTCCCAGGTCCTCAAATGCGAGGGACCTGGGGCACCCGGCACATGAAACTCGGCCTATCGGGCGTACCACTCTGGATGCCTTTTGACTTCCTCCATTGCTACCCCAAATGCCTTGAGTTGTGGTGGCGCTGGAAAAACCAAATTGATCGACACTTGCTTTGTGCCATCCCCCGTCCCTTCAACAGCGGCTTCGAGTTCGTCCGGAAGACGCGCTAGCTCGTCAATGAATACCTGAGTCATTCCGCGCAGGCTGCTCCCAACCTGTCCCAACTCATTCTGTGGGTCCAGCGCACTAATCTCCACCTCCCAGTCAAGAAGGCTTTTGCACGCATCTGCAATCCTGTTGACCGATCGGAGAACTAGTATTGGATCTCCGGGCTCGCCGGGCTTGCCCCAGGAAGCTGTCAATTCCTGTTCCAGCGATTTCTTAATAATATTTGAAAGAGTAACTGGATCACCCATCTTAGAACTCAGCAAATTGAAATACTCTGACCCCTTCACGCGTTTCTTCGGTTTATAGACGAGCCCACGGTCGAGGTCATCATAATCACGCTTCAGCGTCGCGATTTTGGACCGAAGCAACTCCGCAGTGAGTAAATACTCCCAAAGCCGCGGCCGTTCCACAGCGATGTCGCGTGCCCTCTCTGTTTCGAACTCGAATCCCAAGAGCGGATCCAGTCGTCCTGTCGTCCTTCTGTCAAGTAGACTCTTCAGAAGTACAGACATCTGAGTCCTAAGCGTGTCGCTGATTTCGGAGGCCTTGGAAAAAGTAAAAGTCCACTGCTGCTTCTCCCCAATGCCATCCACGAATTTGAAAACCTGGGGATCATCTACGTGTGGCGAAAAATCGGCGTCAGGGTTCTTACGCCAGACTGGCAATAGTGTCTTGACAGTGTCGTGTACGAAGACTAAGGAAGAGATTCCCTGTTGCTGTGCCGTCTCATACTCAAGATTAACTATCGTTCTTCCGCTTTTCGGGTCGAGGGATCCCCGCCTTCCCCCAATAATCAGCACAAACAGGTCGCAGCCGCGAACTACCCTCTTGCAGTTCTCTATAGTGCTGAGATCCGGCAGAATCGGAAATGATTGGTACTCACTGAGAAACGGTTCATGCCCAAGTCCAGTGATCGTCGACTTGATATCCTCGCGGACTTGTTCCAGATCGAAAAATGTAGAACTGACGAAAACCCTAGTTCGATTCATGTAATCTCTCTCGTCACGCTTTTTTCAGCGGCTTTCTTGCGAAGTAATAGAGGGCGAAGGCTAGCGCGGCGAAGGCTAACACGCTGACATAGTTGTTATCGAGGAAGGTGTGGGGGAAGTTGAGCAGGTCGCGGCTGTCTTTGAAGGTGGCTTCGTAGCCTTTGAGAGCTACGCCGATGAGGCCTACGATGCCGCCTGCGGCGATCAGTCCCGAGGCGAAGAGGGAGCCGGGAGAGATTTCGCTGTCGGTCGATTCGCCGCCGGATTTCTTGACGGCCGCATCGACGAACCAGCGGACCATGCCGCCGCAGAAGATGGCCAGAGTGGTGCCGATGGAGAGATAGGCTCCGACGGCGAAGCTGAGCGAGCGGACGCCCAATAACTCGACGGCGATGACGAGAAAGACTCCGAGCAGGACCAGTCCCCAGGGAAGCTTGCGACTTAGAATTCCGCTGATCACGGTGGCCATCAGACGGGCCTGTGGCGCGGCGGCTTTCTCCGAGCCGATGCCCTGTATCCACTGGACTTCGATTTGGTGGGACGAGGGCGAATAGAGATATTTGCCGTCGGCTAACTCAGCGGAGCCGAGGGCGTTGAGGATGACGTATTCAGCCTTGTGGTGCGTGGTGGCGGACTTGTCCGCACCGAGAACGCGAATGGACTCTGGCAGGCGTTGCGCGTCGTTTTGTACGGCGACGCCGGGATGGGAGGCATTGATGTCCCATGGCTGAGCGGCGGTGCGGAACTCCTGCAAGCCGGTATTCATCAGGTTGAGCGTGAGGCCAATGGCAACGGTGGAGACGACGACGCCGATCATGAGTGCGAGCTGTTGCAGACGTGGCGTGGAGCCGACCAGGTAGCCGGTCTTGAGGTCCTGCGAGGTGTCGCCGGCGTTGGCTGCGGCGATGGCGACGATGCCGCCGATGGTGATGGCGAGAGCGCCGTAGGCCGGAGCCGTCCAGCCCTCGACGAGGAAGACGGCGCAGGTGGCCATGAGAGTGGCGATGGCCATGCCGGACATTGGGTTGGCCGAGGATCCGATGAGGCCGACGATGCGCGAACTGACGGTGACGAAGAGAAATCCGAAGATGACGACGAGCAGCGCGGCGGCAATGTTAGGCATGATGCCGACCTGTGCGCCGGGAACCGGTTTGAAGTAAAGGAAGCAGAAGGTCAGGACGGCGATCGCGAGCGAGCCGAAGACCACGGTGCGCATGGAGAGATCGTCCTCAGTGCGCGAGGGCTTGGCACTGCCCTCTTTTTCGGCGCGCAGGTTTTTGAAGCCGGCGGCGAGGGCGCTGACGATGGTGGGCATCGTGCGCAGCAGGGTGATGAGTCCGGAGGCGGCAACCGCGCCCGCACCCATGGGGCGGATGTAAGTGGACCACAACTGGCTGGGGCCCATGGCGGCGATGGGAATGGTGCCGGGATAGACGGGGCTGGCCAGAGCCTTGCCAAAGAAGTAGATCAGCGGCATGAGAACGAGCCAGGAGAAGACGCCTCCGGCAAAGATGACTCCGGCGATGCGGGGGCCGATGATGTAGCCGACGCCGAGATATTCGGGCGTGGCGTCGGCCTTGATGGAGGAGCCTTTGAGGACGTGCTGCGGGCCAAAGTCGGGCCGGAATTCGGGAGTGCCGGGCCAGGCTTTGAAGAGATTTTCATTCTGGAAGAAGGTGTAGATGCCGCCGATGCCGAGCCCGAAGAAGACGCGGCTGGCGAAGGAGCCGCCTCTTTCGCCGGCGATGAGGACGTCGGCGCAGGCTGTGCCTTCGGGATATTTGAGGGTGGCGTGCTCCTGGACGATGAGCTGGCGGCGGAGGGGAATCATGAAGAGGACGCCGAGCCAGCCGCCGATCAGAGCCAGCATGAAGATGCGGGAGTATTCAAGATCGAAGCCGAGAAAGACGAGGGCTGGGAGGGTGAAGATTACTCCCGAGGCGATGGACTGGCCGGCATTGCCCGTGGTCTGGACGATGTTGTTTTCAAGGATTGAACCACGGCCGAAGGCTCGCAGAATGCTGATGGAGAGAACGGCGATGGGAATGGACGCGGCTACCGTGAGTCCGGCGCGGAGGCCGACGTAGACCGTGACTGCGCCGAAGATGACGCCGAAGATGGAGCCGAGGAAGATGGCTCGGAAGGTGAATTCTGGGGGCTTCTCGTTGGGCGAGACAAAAGGTTGAAAGACGGGCGGTTGGTTCTCCGGCACGGTAAGCCTCCAAGCGGTACAAGCAGTTCTGGAACAGATTCCCTGAAGGGGAAGTTTAGCAGCGAAGGGGGTTGTGGGGACAGGGTTCCTGTGTCTCGAAGGCCGAAGTTGCAGGAGGCGGCAGGTTTCAGAGCCATTCTGCCTCGGCTGGCGGCGGACTCTCGGCATGAACTGGGATCAGTCCGAAATGGGCTGCTTCTTCCGAGGGTTGCGGGAAATCTTGGATGCCAGGTGACTTTGGTGCTGTATTACTAGAGTGATTCACTGCGGAATGGGGTGTAAGATTGCCCTGACTTTAAAGCTAGGCTTTTTAGTTGCCGATAATGTCACCGGGCAAGCGTTCGGGGGGAAGTGATTTCCTGACAAAGAAAGGCCCGCATTTTGAGAGCCGGGACCTCAAATTCAACTGCGAGTGACGCAGACCGGATTCCGCAAAGAGAGAGCACGCATCGGCTGAGCGCGAGAGTGGTCAGGAAGCGACACTGCCGTTCTGTCCATTTCTGTCAGCTCGGAGTCATCTTCGCCATCGTGTCCGCGCTTTTGTGTGGCAGCGCGGCGGTGGCCGGTGCGGCCTCGGCAGCGGAGCAGACCGGCCAACTGCCGACCCTCACCACGACGCATCAGGCCCACAGCCTCACCGCCACCGAAGCCGCGCGCGAATATCCGGTGCATGTCAAGGGAGTAGTCACCTACTACGATCCGGACTACGGTACCGGCTTCTCGGCAATCTTCATGCACGATGCCTCGGGCAGTATCTTTGTAAGGCCGCCCTCCACTGCGGTTGGACCACTGCTTCCCGGAACCGTGATCGAAGTCTGGGGCGTCAGTGCCATTGGAGGGTTCGGCCCCATCATCGCCAAGCCGCATATCACCGCGGTCGGGCATGCCCCGCTTCCGCCCAATCCGCCCCGTGTGAGCCTTTTGCATCTGCAAACCGGAGCGGAAGACGCCCAATGGGTCGAGGTCGAAGGCACCATCCACTCCATCTCTGAGTTGAGCCGCAGTGTGACTCTGCAACTCGCTATGTTCGATGGAACCGTCAGTGTGACCATGCCAAGGGAGGCAGGCGCAAATTACTCCGACATGGTGGATGCCAGGGTGAGAATCCATGCCAACGCCGCCCCCACCATCAACGGCGACTCTCAGATGATCGGAGTCCACCTGATGGCTCCCGGTCTCTCCACCGTGGCGGTCCTGGAGCCGGCGCCGGGCGATCCGTTCAAACTGGGGCTTACCCCGATCGACAAGCTCCTGCACTGGGACCAATACGCCGCGTCCCTGCACCGGGTGCATCTGCGCGGCAATGTGACTCTCCAGTGGCCGGGTTCGTCTCTCTGCATTCGAGATGCGAAGCGGGGAATCTGCCTGCAAACAGCAGACGAGACGAACTTTGCCTTGGGCGACCTGGTTGATGCAGTGGGCTTTGCGGGGACGAACAACAATGAGCCGATCCTTACGGACGCCATTCTCAGGAAAGCCGGTAAGGGAGCGCCGGTGCCGGCTGAGCCCGTCACGGTCGAGCAGGTGATCCAAGGCAACCACGATTCGGATCTCATTCAGATCGAAGGCCGGTTGATCGGCGACGATCTTGCTTCGTCTGAGCTGCAACTTTTGCTGAGTTCGGGTGATACCGTCTTTGCAGCCGTTCTGCCGAAGACCATGACTGAACACGGTTCCAGTCCATGGAAGATTGGGAGCAAACTGCGCGTCACCGGCATCTGTTCGGTGCAGATCGACGCGCGGAGCCACGTGCGGGAAGGATATGCAGTCACCAAGTCCTTTCGCGTGCTGATGCGCTCGCCTCAGGACGTTGTTGTCATCGAGGGACCCTCCTGGTGGACGCCGCCCCATATTCTTCTGCTGCTGGCGCTGGCGCTGGCTGCGACCCTCTGCGTGCTCGGCTGGGTGATCGTGCTGCGAAAGCGCGTCCAGGAACAGGCGAATCTGCTTCGCGAAAGCGAAAGCAGATTCCGCCACATGGCACTGCACGACTCCTTGACCGGACTGGCAACCCGCCTGTTGCTTGATGATCGTCTCAGCACTGCCGTGGAAACCGCGATACGGCATGAAACCGGCCTGGCTCTTCTCATGGTCGATCTCGACAAATTTAAAGAAATAAACGATACATTTGGCCACCACGGCGGCGACGAAGTGCTGCGCGTAACCGCCAGCCGGCTTGTGCATGCGGTTCGGAAGAGCGATACGGTCGCCAGAATGGGTGGAGATGAATTTGTCGTTCTCCTCTCAGACCTGGACGATCCGGTTATGGCGGAGGGAATTGCCGCGAAGATTGTAAAATCACTGGCCGAGCCCGTTCACTTTGCGGGCCGTGAGATCCCAGTATCCGTCAGTGTCGGAGTCTGCTCGTCAACCGCATGTGTACTCGATGATGAGGCATTATTGAAGTGTGCAGACAACGCCCTTTACCAGGCCAAGGCGAATGGGAGAAACTGCTTCTCCGTGTTTTCATCTGGCGGGCAATGCTGCCAAACCGAACAGACTGTTTAACCCTCGATTCCGTCAAGGCCGTCTGAAAGCTCCAGCCTCTCCGGCTACCATTGAGCAGAGGGGCTGAATCCGCATGATGCGATGGTTGCTGCGCTGGCTGTGGCGGGGTTTTGTGGTGCTGGCGGTTGCGTTTGCGGCCACTTACGCCGGCGATTGGGCGATCTTCGCACTGCGCGGCTCGCCCCAGTCCACCGTCACCGTCAACCGCTACGTCACCATTCCACTCAAGGGCAACAAGCAGGAGTTCGACTATCTTGGCACCAGTGAAGTCCCTTGTTCGATCTCGTTGTTCTCACAGGCTGGCCTGAGTCCCTGCTGGCAACTGCGCCGCAATCCCAACCAGGGCGCGAACCTATGACGGTTTTCCTGAGAAGATAAGATCAATAGGACAGCAGCCGGACATGATGCAGTGACGCTGGTCACGTCCAGTCAGGAAAAGGCCGTTTACCATCGTTGAATCTGTCGAGGAATCACGACCAACGATGTATAGCCGCAGCCAAAACGAGAATGGGACCTACAACACGCGCTGCCTCTATTGCTTCATGACCATCGCCTCGTCTGTCGAAACAGACTCGGAGCTGGTCCAACTGGAGGCACGGCACATCTGTCCCGAAAAGGCACTTGCGGAGCTGCAGGAACTGGAAAAGGCCGCTGAATCCCGGAGTCACGAAACAACGCTTGCCTGATCCAGCCTTCCGCATTACCGCATCCGCGCCAGATCCCGCAGTTGCCGGGCGGTGATTTCCAGAAAGGTCTCGACACTGGCCCCCTCGGGCCGTTCCACGCCGGATTTCGCCTGAATGGCGGCGGCGATCCGCTCGGCCAGCGCCTGGCGTGTTGGCAGCGGCATATCGAGCCTGCGTGCGAAAAATCCCTCCAGAACCTCCAGGTCCGACGAGTTCAGCTTGGCGATCCCGGTGGCCGGTAGCGAATAGGCCATGTGCGGCTCGGGAGCCGGAGTGCTCGGCGCAAATGCTTGTGCCGTGAAGGTCCTCGACCCCGCATCGCCCCACAGCGGCGACTCTTGCTCGCGGTCCCGCACCACCAACGTTCCCGCGGCCAGATCTCCCAGCCGCTGATGCTGGCGGGTGACAAACATCGTGATCACTCCGACGGCATAAATGAACGGAAACTGGTCGACGAAACGAACCAGGTTGCGCGCCATCGATTCGAAGAGCCCGATTGCACGCCCCGAACGCTGAATCACACGAATCCGCGCCACCCGCTTGCCCGGAGTCCGTCCGTTCCAAAAAGCCTCAAAGAGTGTGAAGTAGCCCCAATGCACCAGAAAGACGGCAAAGATGACCAGGGCAACGCCCCATTGCGCCGAGACCTTTGAGAAGGCTTCAAGGTTCGCCAGAATGACGATGGTTGGCACGCCAAGCACCAAGGCGGCCGCGCCCCAGATCAGATAATCGACCAGCAAGGCGATAAAACGGCTGCCGATGCCGGCCAGCGGCATCTCGATCGAGACCAACTCTGGCGTGTCAATGTTAAGCTGATCTGGGTTAAGCTGATCTGAACTCATCTCCATGGCGCAAATCCTCTCCAACCAGTGGATCACCAAGCGCCGGCCCCACTGGGACCGGCTCTCGTCTCTGTTGGCCCAATCTGACGCGAGCGGCCTTGACCAGCTCTCCCGCGCTGAATTGCAGGAGTTGGCGCTGCTCTATCGCCAGGTTGCGGCCGATCTCTCCGTACTGCGGCGGGACTCGACCTCCCGCACCTACGCGCTGCACGTGAATCAGTTATTGGCTCGCGCCCACCATATCATTTATTCGGGCCGGAAGACCAATTTGCTTACCGCGCTTCGCTTTTTGCGCGACGAATACCCGGCCATCTTCCAGCGCCAGATCGGGTATGTGCTGGCCTCGCTTCTGGTCTCAATGGCCTTCGGCATACTCGGCGCGGCGCTCACCAGTGCCCACCCGGATTTCATGCGCCACTTCGTCGGCCCGCAGATGATCGCCACGATGGAACGCCACACCATGTGGACCGAGTCGGTCGTCAGCGTGGCGCCTCAGGCATCGAGCGCCATCATGACCAACAATCTCTCGGTCAGCTTCATTACCTTTGCCGGGGGAATCGCTTTTGGCCTGGGAACCTTCTTCGCGCTCTTTCAGAACGGCATGATGCTGGGTGTCATTGGCGCGGCCTGCCAGCACTACGATATGTCGATCAAGCTGTGGAGCTTCGTGGCCCCGCACGGCTCGCTTGAGCTGCCTTCGATCATCATCGCGGGAGCCGCCGGCTTCCGCCTCGGCCACTCCATGCTCTTTCCCGGCTCGTTGCGCTGGAAGGAGTCGGTCGCCCGCGGCGGCATCGAGGCTGCGCAACTGGTCTCCGGCATTATTCCGCTGCTGGTCATCGCCGGCACGCTCGAGGGCTTCTTCTCTCCTTCGCATGCCGCCATCTGGCTCAAGTTCACCGTCGGCGGGATGCTCTTTCTGCTGCTGAATCTCTGGCTCTTCCGTCCGGCGAAGGCGCCCGCGCTGAACGCATAACGCATATGGCTACGCCGACCTCCAGGTCGGCTGTTCCGGGGGTCTCCAGACCCGCAGGCGGTGTCTGGCGGCGTGGACGCCGCCAGTACAGCCGGTCTCCCACCCCTGCGAGCACAAATCGCTCGCAGGGGGCCCCGGTCTGGAGACCGGCGTTACCTTCCTTTCTAAATTCACGGACAAATTCTTACCCGCGGTGGGCGTTTTTCGTCGAAATTGCCTGATGCAGGGTCTCTCAGGTGTGGAAAACCGCCAAAAATAAATTTTTAAGGCCTCTTGCAATCTATTGCAATTTGCGATATACATATTACATATTGCGATGGAGTGCTGGATTGAACGGCAACCTCCTCGCGGAAGAGATATGAAACTGGGCGAGAAAATTCGTTATCTGCGCGAGGTCGAGGGCAGCCTGCGCGGCCAGGACCGGGCGATGAGCCAGCAGGAGCTGGTGCGGGCCATCGAGGCCGAGACCGGCTCAAAGCTGAGCCAGAGCTACCTCTCTCAAATTGAGAGCGGCGCGCGGCCCCATCTGACCAATACGACGCGGCAGATTCTTGCCAAATTCTTCAAGGTGCATCCGGGCTATCTGGTGGACGACCCGGAGGGTTACTCGCCGGAGCTGCAAAGCGAACTGCGCCCGTTGGAAGACAAGTTGGACCTGTGGCTTGTGGCGGGAGCCGAGCGCTTCCGGCGCGATCCGGAGCTGATGAAAGCTCTGTTGACGCTGGCCCGCCACGACAACTCGCGCGAGTGCCTGCTGCTGATCGAGGCGATTCTCGAGACACCGGGACTGATGCCGCGACTGGCAGAAGTGCTGCGGCCGAAAAACAGAGAGCAGAATACAGAGATCAGAGATCAGAAACCAAAAGCGCGAGGCAGGAAAGGCGAGGCGTAGCGATGCACTGGGTGACTTTTTACTTTGTTTGTTTTCTAGCGGGGCTGTTTCTGAGCACGTTTTCTCTGCTGGGTTGCATGGGGCACTTCGCCGGGCACGTGCATGTGCCGCATGTGCCTCATGCCACGCATCTGACGCACGTTGGCCATCTGCCGCATGGGGATACAGGGGCGCAGTCAGGGCAGGGAACGCCCACGATTCCCTGGTGGAATACCTTCTCGATCATGATCTTTCTCTGCTGGTTTGGCGCGGCGGGGTATCTGTTGACGCGTTTTGGCAGCTTTGTGGCAGGGACGGTTGTGGTGCTGGCCGCAGTCTGCGGCGTGGCCGGAGGAGCCATTGTCTTCTTCTTCCTGGCCAAGGTGATGCTGCCTCACGAGCACGAACTCACCGCGGACGAAACCGATGTGGTCGGTGTGGTGGGCCGGGTTACATCCACCATTCGTTTCGGCGGAATCGGAGAGGTTGTTTACGAACAACTGGGCGCACGCTGCTCTGCCCCGGCGCGGTCTGAAGATGGCACACCGATTCAACGGGAAGAAGAGGTTTTTGTTGTCCGCTACGAAAAGGGAATTGCCTACGTCCGGCGCTGGGACGATCTGGCGGAGAAATAGGGACTAGGGAACAGGAAGTTAGGAACAGGAGAAGTGATGACGAACACGACTTTGCTGATCGTGGATATGGGAACCCTGGTGGGGATCTTTCTGCTGGGGTTGCTGGCCAAGATCTTTCCCAGGAACAACCGCAATGATGGATCGAACCAGGGAGCGAAGAACAGGAATTAGCCGGCATTGCGAACAAAGACCATCATTCACAGGCGTCGAGCTGGTTGAAAAGTGAAACAACCACTCTCTGACGACTGAAGCTACAGAAACCATCAACCGCACTCCTTCCGGAAGAAAGGGCCGGAACTGCAATGAACGATTTGATGAACGGAAGCAACGGGTCGATCATTCTGATTGTCGGACTCTGCGCACTGGCAGTGGTCTTCATCCTGGGCGTGATCACCTCGCTGTATCGCAAGGCTGGGCCAAACGAGGCATTGATTGTCTATGGCTTTCGCGGGCCGCGTGTCGTCAAGGGCCACGGCACGGTCATCTTTCCCATGGTGGAGAGCTGCCGTCAGTTGAGCCTGGAGCTGATGAGCTTTGATGTGGCTCCGCAGCAGGACCTCTACACCAAGCAGGGCGTTGCGGTGACGGTTGAAGCTGTTGCTCAGATCAAGGTGCGCTCGGATCAGGCATCGATTCTGACCGCTGCCGAGCAGTTCCTGACCAAGACGCCGCAAGAACGCGAGGGGCTGATCCGTCTTGTGATGGAAGGCCACTTGCGCGGCATCATCGGCCAGTTGACGGTGGAGCAGATCGTCAAGGAGCCGGAGATGGTGGGCGAACGGATGCGCGCCACCTGCGCGGACGACATGAGCAAGATGGGGCTCGAGGTGATTTCGTTCACCATCAAGGAGGTTCGTGACAAGAACGAGTACATCTCCAACATGGGCCGGCCGGATGTGGCACGCATCAAGCGCGACGCCGAGATGGCGACGGCTGACGCCGAGCGCGACACAGCGATCAAGCGGGCGACTGCGCTGAGGGAGTCCGCAGTGGCCAAGGCGCAGGCCGACCAGGAGCGAGTGATTGCCGAGACCGCATCGGCAACGCGGCAGGCCGAAGCCCAGCGGGATTTGGAGATCAAGAAGGCCGAGTATGCCGAGCAGAGCCGCCGCCAGCAGGCAACAGCCGACAAGGCCTACGAGTTGCAGACCAACGTCATGCTGCAGCAAGTGACTGCCGAGCAGGTGAAGGTGCAGCAGGTGGAGAAGGAAGGCCAGATCAAGGTGCAAGAGGCCGAGATCAGCCGCCACGAGAAGGAACTCATTGCGACTGTTTTGAAGGGCGCTGAGATCGAGCGCCAGCGGATCGAAAACCTGGCCGCCGCAGAAAAAGCGCGCCTGACGACAGAGGCTGAAGGCCGTGCATCAGCCATCCGCGCACAGGGCGAAGCAGAGGCCAGCATCATCTTCCAGAAGGGCGAGGCCGAAGCCAAGGCGATGAGCGTAAAGGCCGAGGCGTATCAAGAGTGGAACCAGGCCGCGGTGGTCGACAAGCTGCTCACCAATATGGCCGACGTTGTACGCGCCATGGCCGAGCCGTTGTCGAAGGTGGACAAGATTACCATCGTGTCGACAGGCAACGAGGACGCCGCCGGGGCGCACAAGATTACCGGCGACATGACGCGGATCGCGGCGCAGGTGCCTGCGTTGTTCGAGGCGCTGAGCGGCATGGACATCAAGCAGTTGATGTCGAACGTGAAGGCGATCAAACCAAGAACGGAAGAGAAGCCGGAACAGAAATAGTTGTTGGGTGCCCCATCCTTGCGGTGATCTTGTTTTGCCGCAAGGATGGGATACCACGAAACACGAAGGAGGACCGTCATGGCACTGTTGGAGAGAGTAAGCACCCTGCTCCGCGCAAATTTGAACGAACTGGTGGAGAAGGCTGAGGACCCGGAGCGGTTGTTGAAACAGATCGTGCTGGATATGGAGAATCAGTTGATGCAGGTGAAGACGCAGGTGGCCATCGCCATCGCCGATGAGCATCTGCTGGCGAAGAAGCGCAACGAGCAGATCGAACTGGCGGCGGAGTGGCGGCGCAAGGCTGAGCTGGCCGTCGAGAAGGGCCACGACGATCTGGCGCGCGCGGCTCTGGAGCGTGCGCTGAGCCACGACCAGTTGGTGACAGGCTTCACCTCGCAAGCCGAGGACCAGAAGCATGAGGCCGACAACCTACGCCAGGCGCTGCATAAGTTGGATCAGAAGTTGAGCGAGACGCGCGCCAAGTGCGAGATGCTGATGGCCGAGCATCGCCGCGCCAAGGTGGTGGGGCGCGCCACACAGGCTCGCCAGGTGGTCGGCAATACGCAGGAGCACGCGCTGGGACGGATGAAGACGCGCGTTCATCTGAAGGCTGCGCAGAATGCCGCGGCCAGCGAGGTGCTGGCTCCCGAGTCGCTCGAAGATCGCTTTCAAGCATTGGAGAGCGAAGACAAGGTTGAGGTGCTGCTAAGGGAGATCAAGAGTCGGCAGGCAGTGCAATAGTGGGCCTGAGCTGACGCCGGGTTCGCTTTGGGAGATTCGCTGGGTCTCCGCAACGCGAAGCCGCGTCAAAAGAGGAGAGCCGCGTGACATCATGAGGTATCTCCAAAGCATGTCATCTGGCCGATTCGTATCCGTAGGGGATCGGCTGGGTGGCGGCTCAATTCACGACAGGTGAGTGGATGCGTTTGCGTACTTTTTTTGCCCCGGCGATTTTTCTTGGCGGGCTTGTATTTCTTCTGTTGCCAGGCATCGTCTCTTCGCAGGAACCGGGTCGTGGTGCGAGCTTAAGCAGCGCAGAGACTCTGCCTGAGGCTCCGCAGCCGGTTCTCGACGCGAAGCAGAAACCCAAAGAAATCCTTGGCATGATGTCGAGCGAGCGGGTCGTCAACGCAGGTGAGACCGCTCCTCCGCCGACGCCGCGTCTGGCATTCAAAATCGCCACACACGGCAGTTTCGACCCCTCGTCGTTCGCCCTCACTGGCGTCACTTCGTTGATGGCCGAGGGCTTGGATACGAATCCTCAACTGGGCAAGGGCGCGGCCGGCTTCGGTAGATACTACTGGCGCGGCTGCGTCGACAAGACCATCGGAAACTATCTGGTCCTCTTCGCCTTGCCGACTGTCTTTCATCAGGACGAGCGCTACTATATCAAGGGCACAGGCAGCATCGTGCATCGCAGCATCTATGCCTCCAGCCGTGTGCTGATCACGTCGGACTATCACGGACATGAGGTCTTCAATACCTCTGAGATCCTGGGACGCGGCATGGCGCAGGGGATCTCGCTCTCGTATGATCCCGACGACGATCGCACGGTTGGATCGTTCGCCGGCAGGTATGCCTTTGCTCTTGGGCGCGATGCCTTGACGAATCTCTTTCGCGAGTTCTGGCCGGATGTCGCCACGCGTCTGCTGCATCGGCATCCGTGATACCGGGATGAATCTGCAACCTGTTGCCAGCCGCATGGGACAGGCCTGATACTTCTTTGAGACGCATCGCAATGCACCGGCGATTGACGCGATAAGAAGGCCCACCATGATCACGATTCACTCCCGTATCTGCTTGTTCTCGACTGCTTTCGTTCTCATGCTTATGACTGCACCTGTAGCGTCGGCCAAGACCGCGCCCCAAGACGGTGCGGGAGCCTATGCAACCGGAAAATATCGCAACCTCTTCGCTGAGGCCGGTCATTCAAACAAAGAGATACGAGCCAGGATCGACACCGCCTACGCGCAGCTCTTTCATGGCGACCCGAAGACGCAAGCCATCGCCTACTCCGCCGGAAGCAATGCCAACGGTCCGCTGATGTATGTGAACGACGTGCATAGCCGCGACGTGCGCAGCGAAGGCATGTCCTACGGGATGATGATCGCCGTTCAGATGGACAAGAAGGCCGACTTCGACGCGATGTGGAACTGGGCGAAGACCTACATGTACATCAGCGATCCCAAGCATCCCTCGTACGGATACTTTTCCTGGTCGTGCAAAACGGATGGCTCGCCGAACGAGGAGACGCCCGCTCCCGATGGTGAAGAGTATTTCGCAATGTCGCTGCTGTTTGCCGGCAATCGCTGGCCGCGCGGCCACGGCATCTACGACTATCACGCCGAAGCAGAAAAACTGCTGACCGCGATGCGCCACAGAGCGATCATCACAGGCCCCACCAAATTTGGAGAGCGTAGCGTTGGCGCTGAGGTGAACGAAGAGAATGTGATGATTCTCTTCGTCCCGGGGATCACGCCGGAGCCTTTCACCGATCCCTCGTATCACCTGCCTGCCTTCTATGAGCTATGGGCGCGCTGGGGGCCGGAAGAGGACCGCGCATTCTGGGCGATGGCAGCCGAAATCAGCCGCGGATATTTCGTCAAGTCCACGAATCCGCAGACTGGATTGTCACCCAGCTATTCCAACTTCGATGGCACGCCGCACCGTACGCCTTTTCCGGTGTCGGACATCTTCGGCTACGATGCCTGGCGCACGGCAAGCAACTGGTCGGTCGATTGGTCGTGGTGGCAAAAGGCTCCGGTGGAACAGCAGTTGAGCGACCGCATTCAGAAGTTCTTTGCTACCGAGGGAGTCGATCAATATGGGCCGCTCTACACGCTCGATGGCAAGGATTGGACTGTTGCGCAAGGGAAGCCGCATGAAGTTCATCCGCAAGGTCTGACTGCGACCAACGCGGTCGCCGGGCTTGCGGCAACGGACAGCAACCGCGCGAAGCTCTTCACTGAAGCATTGTGGAATGCGCAGCTTCCCGAAGGAGAGTATCGCTATTACGATGGCATGCTCTACCTGATGAGCTTTATGCATGCGAGTGGCGAGTTCCGGATATGGGGTCCGAAGTAGCTCGCTCGATGAACTAATGGGATCCCAAGCCTTAAAAGCGAGACTTGGGATCCCATTAGTTAATGGCTGTGCGTTCTTCCTGAAAGATGGAAACCAGGCAACAACACAGAATCAAAAGACCAAAGCATCGAATCACTCAGTTCGTTCTCCGAAATGACGCACACACAGCGCGCGACTGTCGTAGCTGAATTCGAGAGGGAAGGAGTGCCGTACCCCGTTGCCGCCGAAATTCAATTGCCATGCTACCTGGTGCGGCTCCCCCGGAGAATCCCCTTGAGAACTGCTCCAGTGCCACCCGGTGAGATTGAGGTTCCCCTTTACGTGCACGTCGAACGTACCCATTTCGAACACTTTCTTAAGAGTGACGTTGGGATCATATATCCCTTGCAATTCCTCAATGGTGGGCAGACGCCAGTCATTATAGCCGGCAAGCTGCAATTTGGTGCAATAGTCGGTGGCCTGGTTCCAGTTCACATTCGAGCCGTTGTCGTTTTTGGTCCACATCAGCCCGGTGTCGGGGTCGGTCCAGGTGGGATGCAGCGCGGCCTCGGCTTGTTTTCTGGCTGTCTCAGCTTGCTGCATCTTCAACTTTTGATCGTGTCGACTTCTCAGTCGGATTTCGACCGTATTCTGGCTCTGATCGACCTCCACTTTGATGCGAATCTTGACCACCCCATCGGTGGTAGCGGCCTGGATAAGATGTTCGCCCGATGAGACCGGAACGACCTCGGAGTTGTCGGCCTTGAGCAGGCCCATAGGCTGCCCATCGAGCTTCCAGTTGCAGTCCATGTCGGTTTGTACAAGCAGCTTTGTACTAGCTTGTGCCCCTGCATGCGTCGAGAGGCAAAGGCCAGCGAAAAGAAAAGGCAGAATATAGATGCTTTTCATGAAAGACTCACTTTCTTGAAAAATCCGGCCCTTGCCGGGCGGCCCGAAAAGCGAGACCCAAAAAAACAGCAGGAGCTGTTTTTCCAGTGTTCAACGTTTAACGCCAGCAGAGCCAAATCAATTACGTTGTTATCGATTCAGTTATGCGACGGGCACTGCACAGGATAGACGACTAATTGGCACACGCTGCTCATCTGAAACGGAACATCTATACAACCCCGGATGTAATCATTCTTGGTTGGGAGAGGAGAATGTTGAAGTTCGAAGTTTCCCAGGTCCGAAAATCCGGACCTGGGGCACCCAGCATTTTATGCACTTACTTTATTAGTAAAGATTCTTTGGCCAGTTCCCAGCCGCGTGCCAGCGCGCGCTTGTTCAGCTCCGTCCAGCGCGGATTCTTCACCAGCCGTCCGAGTGCCGCGTCGATGTTTACATCCTGCAAGACTCCCGTGATCTCAAGCAACGCGCCGAGCATCACCATGTTGCATGTGCGCGCATCGCCCAACTCATTGGCGATCTGCGTGAAGGGACGCGCGAGCACACGCACGCCTTTCTGCTCGCAATCGGCAGGATACTCTTCGCCGTTATAGAGAATCCATCCACCCGCAGGCACGCTCTTTACAAACTTTCTGAGCGACGGTTCATTCATTGCCACCAGCAGATTGGGATTCGTCACCATCGGCGAATCGATGACCTGGCGGGTCAGCCGCACATGGCAGTTGGATGTGCCGGAGCGCATCTCGGGTCCATACGACGGCAGCCAGGAGACTTCAAGGCCGGCGTCGAGCCCAGCCTCGGCCAGCACTTCGCCGAGCAGCAGAACGCCCTGTCCGCCAAAGCCTGCGACGCGCACACGAAGATCCAGCTCTGTCTTCTCCATTGGGACGGGATTGCCTTCAGGCAGGCTCGCTTCATCCACGCCGAGAATCTCCGGAATCTGATCGAGCGTGGGCGCGATCTCGTGAGGCTGTTCAAGCTGCGGCTCTTTGGTGCGATCGCGATAGACGCCGAGCGGAAAGACCTTCTCCATCACATCGCGTACCCAATGCTGCGCCTGTATCGGCGTCATCTTAAAAATGGTCGGGCAAGGCGAGAGCACCTCGACCAGCGAGAAGCCCAGTCCGCGCACCTGGTTCTCGACGGCGCGCTTGATGGCGCGCGTGGCCTGCACAATCTGCTTGGTGTCGCCGAGACCCACGCGCTCGATGTAGACCGGAGCCTCGAGCGTGGCTAGCAGTTCACTCACATGCAGCGGATAGCCTTCGGTCGCGGCGCTTCGTCCATTCGGCGAGGTCATGCTCTTCTGCCCGATCAGCGTGGTCGGCGCGGCCTGTCCGCCGGTCATGCTGTAGATGGCGTTGTTGATGAAGATTACCGTGATGTGCTCGCCTCGATTGGCCGCGTGCAAGATCTCCGATGAACCGATGGCCGCCAGATCACCATCGCCCTGATAGTCGATCACGATGCTCTCGGGCCTGCTCCGCTTCGCCCCCGTGGCCACAGCCGGTGCGCGTCCGTGCGCGGCAGAGATATTTCCCACGTCAAAATAGTTGTAAGTGAAAACGCCGCAGCCGACTGGGCCGACCATGATCGTCTTGTTCTGAATGCCCAACTCGTCGATAGCTTTGGCCAGCATCTTGTGCACCTGTCCGTGGCCGCAGCCAGGGCAAAAGTGCGTCTGATGCTGCAACTCGCTCTTGCGCTCATAGCTGTCGTAGAAGGACTTTGCCTTGCCGTGCGATACCGCGTATTCTTGAACCGCTTCGCTAGACATGGGCCACCTGTTTCTCTTCCTGCTGAGCAATTTGACAAGCCTGTTTGCGTACAAAGCCGAGCACTTCCTCATGCGATGGAACGTTGCCGCCAACGCGGCTATAGAACTCGACAGGCCGCGCGCCGTTCAGAGCCAGCCGGACATCTTCGAGCATCTGGCCGTTGCTCATCTCGACCACGACGAAGAGTTGTGTGCGTGCGGCAAGACGCTTGAGATGCAGCTTCGGAAATGGAAAAAGCGTGATGGGGCGCAACACGCCGACCTTGAGCCCGTCGGCGCGCGCCTCGGCTGCCACGGCCTTTAGTATCCGGCCCATGATTCCGTAGCCGACGAGGACAATCTCCGCATCCTCGGTCTGCCACTCTTCAGCGCGTGTCTCGCACTCTTCGGCTTGGCGATACTTCGCTTCGAGGTGGCCTTGATGCCTTTCCATTTCATCAATATCAAGATGCAGCGAGGTGATCAGATTGCCGCGTGTCTCTTCGGTTCCCGTCACGGCATATGCAGGCGTATGCGGCTCAACGGCTGTCTGCGAAAAAGCGACCGGCTCCATCATCTGCCCGATGAAACCATCGGCGAGCAGAACCACTGGATTGCGATAGCGGTCGGCCAGTTCGAAGGCCAGTGCCGTCAGATCCGCCATCTCCTGTACGGAGTGCGGCGCAAGAACGATGGTGCGGTAATTGCCGTGGCCACCGCCCTTGACGACCTGGTTATAGTCGCCCTGCTCGGCTGCAATGTTGCCCAGGCCCGGCCCGCCTCGCGTAATGTCGGCAATCACGCAGGGCAGTTCCGCGCCCGCCATGTAGCTGATGCCTTCCTGCATGAGGCTGATGCCCGGCCCGCTCGATGCCGTCATCGCGCGCACGCCGGCCGACGCCGCGCCGTAGATCATATTCATCGCCGCGACTTCGCTCTCGGCCTGCAAGAAAACTCCGCCGGCCTGCGGCACATAGAGCGCTGCCGCCTCGGCAATCTCGCTGGCCGGCGTGATCGGATAGCCATAAAACGCGCGGCATCCGGCGAGGATCGCGCTTCTGACAATCGCTTCATTCCCCTTCATTAACTGCTTGCGCATTCGCTTGCTCCTGCGGTGCCTGGTTCGCCGCCGCGTGCATCATCGCTGGCGCGAGGCACGATCTTCAACACCGTGATTGCTCCCGGCTCGGGACAGACCATAAAGCAGATCCCGCAGGCCGTGCAGGCCACGCCTGTGTAGGCAGCCGTCCGATAGCCGTAGCGATTCAGCTTCTCATTCAGAACGATCACCTTCGGCGGGCATGCATCGACGCAGAGTCCGCAGCCTTTGCACTCCTCTACGTCCACCCGCATCTGGCCCCGGTCCTGCTTCTCTGGGTTCGCCATTTGTCTTCCTCTTTGCAGCACCCGTGCCTGTGCAAGATAAAGCGCCTAACCACTCACAAGGGAGAGTCGTTCCCTCAAACCCTTCATTCTCGGCCCCTCTAACCCGCATAGCAGTGATACAGATCACCTCGTTCTCAAGCGGCATGTCGAGCGGTGTATTGGTAAATTGATGAATTTAAATGAGTTATATTTCTGCGCGGACGAACGCCCTGCCTGTTCCAGAAAACATGCCCTCTGGAAAGCTCCTGACATTGCTCGGCTCGCAAGATGCCTCAATCGCTCAGGATTTTGGCTCGTGAAAGACGACTGCGGTGAAGGCGAAGATATCTGTGGCGTCGTCTTTCCAGCAGCCGGCGGACAGGCCCGCCTTGCGGCAGGTTTGTTCGAGGAAGGTCAGCCGGTCCCATTTTTGTTCGACCGGGACCTGGGGCAGCAGTAGACCCTCGGCGTTGCCGTTTTTCATCAGCAGCCCGTGCTCGCCAATCTTGATTTGTTCAACGTCCGTGACGCGGCGCAGCGGTGAGAGGACAGAGATTTCATATTCAAGCAGCGGCAATTCCGATGCGCTGACTGGCTGGAAGCGCGGGTCGTGCAGGGCGGCGTGTGTGGCTGTGTCTCGCACAGTCAAATAAAGCGGCTTGGCTGCCGAGGTATAGCCGATGCATCCACGCAGATCGCCGGACTTGGTGAGCGTCACGAAGGCACCGCGTTCCTGGTTGAGGATTGCGCTGGTGCTCGCGGGCGGCTCATAGAGTGCTTGCTTCTGAACTGCGGACTCCACTGATTTGCGTGCCAGTGCGAGCAATTCGCTCTTTTCCTGTTTGCTCAGCGAGAAGGGAGTTTCGGTTGCCGATCCTGTTGGAGTCTTCACAAAAACATCCGCGCTGTAGCCGACCACGCGTGAATGATCGCCTGTGATGTCTCCGGAATTCTCGTACTTGAGTACGCGGGCCTGGTTGGCTCCCATGCGCTCGGCGTAGATCATCGTGGCCACGATGGGCGCGCCTCCGCATGCCTCCCAGACACGCGATTGAAAGTTGCGCGACATGCTGAAGTAGTCCCATGCATGCAAAGCATCGAGTGTCTTGCGATCGATCTTCACCGCGTCATCGTATGAATGAAAGTGCGAGAGATCGGAGCTGGCCAGAACAAGCGTGTTGCCTTCTTTGCCTTCGCTCTTAATCAGCTTTGCCAGAGACACACCCAACGCACGGCTGTTTTCGTAGCTCTGATCGCCCATGACGACGGGCACGAGTTCAAAGTTGCCCAGCACTTTTTGGAGCCACGGCAACTCGACCTCAATGGCATGTTCGCCGCCCTCTGGTGTGGGATCGTGACCCTGGCCTGAAAGCTGAATCGACGAACTCATCTTGGCCAACTCGTGCGCGAAGGCCTTGTCCACCGGTACGTTTCCCAGAGGCGTTGCATAGGCGTCGCCGTCGTAGATGGAAGTGAAACTGAACTCCGCGCGATGCGATGGTGCGATGACGACAACGCGGGCAAATTTGTGTCCCTTCAATTGCGCGTAGGTGTAGGCGGCGACGGGGCCGGAGTACTCGTAGCCAGCGTGCGGTGCAACCGCAGCTAGAATCTGATCGGTAACCGGCGAGCCTGAGACGCGAGCCAGTAGATCGTCGATCATAGCGGAGAGCGTTTTTGGGTCGGATGGATAGAAACTGCCGGCGACGGCAGCCGAGCGCACCTTGAGCGTGTCTCCGGCGCTGACGTGCTTGAGCGGTGTGAAGACCAAAAAAGCAGCAAGTGGCGCGGCCAGCCAGGAAGCGTTCGGGGTGATAGGGATCATCATTTCAAAAACCTCCGTGCTTGTTTAAACGTGCCAGATGCCGGGGATTGGATGCTGGCAAAATGGGCAATGGTCTTTCTCGATCAACATCTGGCCGGCCGTGAACCCCACGCGCTCGACTAGCATCTTGCCGCATTTTGGGCAGTAGGTGTTTTGCGCCGGATGCCCCGGTACATTGCCAATATAGACGTAATGCAACCCCTCGGCGTCTGCAATTGCTTTGGCGCGTTCGAGGGTTGACACCGGCGTGATGGGAAGCTCTTTGAGCAAATACCCTGGATGAAACTGCGTGAAATGCAAAGGCACGTCCTCGCCCAGATTTGCCTTGATCCATTGCGTCAGGCCGCGAAGCTCCTGATCGCTGTCGTTGAGCGTGGGCAGCACAAGGTAGACAATCTCCAGCCACTTGCCCATCTTGCGCAGTGTGACGAGCGAATCGAGCACCGGCTTCAACTGGCCGGCGACGACCCGGCGATAGTAGGACTCGGAGAAGGATTTCAGATCGATTTTGACGGCGTCCATTTTGCCGTATGCAGCCATCAGTACGTCTTCTTGCATAAAGCCGTTCGACACGACGATGCTGCGGATGCCATCCTCATGCCCTGCATCGGCGGCGTCCATCAGGTATTCGGCGAAGACGACCGGCTCGCTGTAGGTGAAGGCAATCGTGGGGCAGTTATATTGCTTTGCGAGTTCAGCAACGTGATGCGGAGGGATGTACCGAGCGGGAAGCTGCTCGGGGCGCGACTGAGAGATCTCCCAGTTCTGGCAGAACTTGCAGTGGACGTTGCAGCCGGCTGTGCCCAGCGAAAAGGTAGTCGTCCCCGGCAGATAGTGGAAGAGTGGCTTCTTCTCGACCGGGTCGACGTTGATGGCTGCGACACGCGAGTGGACCAGCGAATAAAAAGTGCCGTCGCGATTTTCGCGCACGCCGCAGTGGCCGCGCCCCTTGTCTCGCACGGTGCATTCGTGCGGACAAAGAGTGCACTTGATCTTGCGATTGGGAAGCTTCTGATAGAACTTCGCTTCGACTGTATAGCGCGAGTCGTCTTCGCTGGCTGTTGCCGCCGTGACGATGTGGTCTGTTGTGATCATTTGCAAACTCCGCTGACTCTGTGACTGCGTGCCGCAAAGATCAGACCATGGAGGGGAACGGCTTCGGCGGCTGCGATCAAGCTGCACATAAGCAAGGCGGAGATCCTCGAAGCCCAGCCCATTTACCGGCTTCCGGCCGTACCATCGCCTCAGTTAACGGTTACGGCAACCGGCGAAGCATTGCTGTGATGGCCGGCACTTGTGGCTGACGGAAGGGTAAACTAATCCCGGAACGACGAACGCCGATTCCGCGAGTTAGTGCCCATGCGCCAGTCCAAACCTGAGGAAGTGAAGCTTCCGTTGCCTGATCTCCGCTGGAGCTTGCACGACCTGGTTGCTGCAGCCGCTCTGTTCCTTGCTACCGCGGCGGTTGTGCTTTGGCAGAATGCACATCTGACAATCTTGTGGGATGCGAGTTATACACTGGACACGAGCTTCCGCATCGCTCTGGGACAGATGCCGTATCGCGACTTCCCGCTCGCGCACGCGCCTCTGACCTTCCTGATTCAGGCTGCGATCATTCGTCTCACCGGCCGTGTCTTCTTCCACCACGTTCTCTACGCCGCAATCATGGGCGGACTGGGCACGGTGCTGGCATGGCGAATCGTGCTCAACATGTTGCGAGGCAGGCTGCGCGGGTGTTGGGCGGTTTCTCTGCTGCTGGCCGCGCCGCTGACAGTGCTCGGGATTTATAGCATCCTTCCCTTTCCCTCATACGATTGCGACTGCATCTTCTCGATCCTGTTTGTTATTTTGCTTTTGCAGCGGCTGCCAGTGAGTTCTGGCGCGCCGAGCTCTTGCTCTGCAAAGTTACTTCTGCAGCCATTCATCACGGGCGCGGCGATTCCATTGCCGCTCTTCTTCAAGCAGAACATCGGTCTGCCGTTTCTCGCGGCCACACTCGCACTCGTTCTGCTGCTCTTGATTGCGGGGCCACTATTCCGCAAACCGGCTGCGCACAGTGCGGCACAACTGGCTGCGGTTCTTGGTGGCGCGGTGGCGTCGCTGTTTGCAGCGGGCCTGCTGCTGCACTTCACTTGCGGCCTTCACAACTACATCCATTGGACGATTCAGTTTGCGGCCGAGCGCAGGCTGCCGGGCCTTGCCGATATGCTCGGCGTTTATGCGGAACTTTCACTGCTCTGGTGGCTGCCGGTTGTCGCGGCGGCTCTCGTGCTCCTGCGCAGCCCTCTCGCAAAATATCTGTGGGCTCGCGTCGTTGCAGCGGGGTTGCTTGCAGCGCCGTTCGCGTGGACGTTGGTGGGTCTTTTTCTTTCCTCTGACGCCGACGATCGCGCCAGCAGCCTGCTTGCTCTCTGGCCGCTGCTGCTGGTTCTCAGCGGGGTGCTTACGCTCTGGAATCTATTCCACAACTTGAGCCTGCGCTCATTGCTCCCCGTGATCCTGCTGGTCACCATCAACGGCACCTTGCTCTCGCAGCAGTTGTGGGGATCGACGTATGCCATCTGGCCGCTGCTCGTGCTTCTTATCGCCGAGATGATTGTTTTCCTGGCATCGATCGATCGAACCGAAAAGGTTGAGAGCGTCAGGCCTCGAACTCTGCTGGCCGCGCCTGCTCTGGCGGCGGTGATAGCGGCTACCATAATCGTCTGCGGTGGCCTCTACATGGCCAGTGAAGAGCGGCTCTCCTACGCAGATCTTGAGAACTCGGTCGAGCATTCCGCAGAGCCCGCGCTGCGGGGAATGGCTGTCTCCGGCGCTTATCTGCCGGACTTTGAAGAACTGCTAAGCTTTGTGTCCGACGAAATCCCCAATGCGGACGGGCTGATTCTCATTCCTGGCGAAGACCCGTTCTACTTTGCCACAGGACGTGTGCCGCAGTTTCCTGTCCTGCTCTTCGACAGAGCGACAGACCCGCTCACCCCCGCGCAGCTAGCTGAAGAGGCTCGTGCGCGCAAGATCCGCTGGCTAATCGTGAAGCACGATCTGCAGATCAAGGAAGATCCAACGCCAGAGCGCGAGGCCGCGCTCGAGGCTCTACAACAGATCTTTCAGCCGTACCGCAAACTGGGCGGCTATGATGTGTACCGCCGGCCCTGAAGCTTGATGATTGATCTCCAACCTCATCGCGCATAGCGACGTCAATTCGCCGCTTCGAGCGACTCGGTGGCGCTACGTTTCCGGGCCGGCTGCGGAGAGAAGGCCATCATCGTGGTCGATGCGTTGCGAAGAACGGCAGGCGTGCGCGCCGGGGCAAGGCAGGCCAGGAAGGTTGCGCCGATCAGGCGCAGATCGCTCCACATAGTGGCCCGGCACATATAGCGCACATCGATGCGCGCCTTGAGCGGGCGGATGTGAAGAGCATAGAAAGCATCGAGCTGGCTGGGATGGACATGACGAAGGATCTCTTCCTCTCGGCGAAAGGCCAGCGTCGCCGCGCCGGTGATGCCGGGCCGATAGGGCATATTGGCGATGCCTGCGTACTGCGGCAGCTTGGGCCGTGGACCGACAAGGCTCATCTCTCCGCGCAAGACGTTATAGAACTGCGGAAGCTCATCGATCTTGAGCCTGCGCAGCCAGCGCCCGAGGCCGGTAATGCGGCAATCGCCGTCTCGCGTCAGGCTGGGGCCTCCTGGGCTGAAGGTCATGCTGCGGAACTTGTAGATGCGAAACAGGCGCCCAGCGCGGCCAACGCGCTGCTGTGGAAAAAAGGCCGGTCCTGGCGAGCCGAGCCGCACGCACAAGGCAATCGCGAGCATCGGAAGCCCAAGGACGGCAAGCACCGGAATGGCGACCGATAGATCCAGTATCCGCTTGGTCACTGAGAGGCTCCAACCGCTTGCCGATGGATTCTCGATCCGCGCTTTTGGGCCTGGAGTGCGGGGAAGAACAGAGGAGAGTGCGGCAATCGGGATGGCTGGGACAGGGAAGGCGTTTAACTCAGGCGTGCGGCCGGTAACTTGCATGAATGTGAACCTCGGCGAGATGAAGGATATTGAGAGCGTTGGCTGTGAACTTGGCTGCGCAGGAGTGACACTGCGTACGGATCGAGAGAACTGGACGGCGAAGGATTTCAGCCCTTCACCGCGTGTGTGAATACCCTTGAATAATCGCTTGCATCGGCTGTGAATAAGAGGTTGAGAGAGAGAAATAGAAGAGGGCGTGGGACTCAAATGGGAAGAGTCCCGTTATCGAAAATGGATGAGTGAATTCCAATAAAGACGACTTCATCCCCTACCTGAGTACATTGATCGCGGCCGCGCCCAAGCCAAGCTGGGAGAGAATCTGCGACCAGGCCATGAACGAGCGCAATGCGCCTGCGCCGATCGCCTTCTCCGGTACGACGATGGTGTCGCCGGGATAGAGATGCAGGTTGCTCATGCCCGAGGAGAAGATCGACGGGCCCGCGCCGTGGCCAGCCACCGATCCATCTGCCCGCAGGACAAAGAGCTGCCCGTGGTCCGCGTCGCGGCTCAGGCCGCCAGCAAGGCGCAGATAGTCGCTCTGGTGGGCGTCCGCGCGATAGAGAAATGCATTTTGATTGAGGACCGCGCCCATGACCTGGATGGTGGCGGGAATCGGCGGAACGAGAAGCGCGTCGCCATCCTCGAGCGGCGTATCGGGCAGCTCGTTCTCACCGGTGCTATGAGGATGCAGATTCAGCACGATCCTTCCGGTCGGCCGCAGCCGGCGCAGCCGCTCGATCAGTTCGCGGTTGGCTGAGGAGGCTTGTCCATCTCTTGCTCCATTTTGCGCACTATTGTTTCCCGTACCGGTCATGCTTCCCACCGTGTCCATCTTGATTGAGCTGCGCAGCAACTGATGCTCAAGCCGGTCGGTGATCTCGGCAAGACGCTGCTGCTCAAGCGCCTGCGTGCTCATGCGAGTGAACACGGAGCCGTAGAGATATGCCTTGCTGGTCAGGCCGCCGGCGCGCGCCACCAGTGAGCGTAGCGTCTCACCGGGAGCGACGCTGTAGATGCCGGCATGTGCGAACTCTCCCTCCAGCCGCACGTATTTCGTTTGCTGATCGACGGGCGGGTGAACATCCTGTTGCGAAAAAATGGTGACCACATCGCCCGGCTGAAGTTCAAGATTCTGCGACGCATCGTGATCGAGCACCAACCCGCCCAGATTGAACGGAAGAAGCGAGGTGGCCATGGTGGCCGGATTCAGCCGTTCGATCACAGCGAAGTTCCAATCAGTCTGTGCGCCAGGGCTGAGCACTGCAGCCGGCTTCTCAGTAGATGCTTCCTTTGACTGCGCTTCCTGTTTGTCGTCAAACGCAGGCTCTTTGCCATTGATCACGATCTGATCTTGAGCGGGAAGTCCGAGCTGCGTGCGCCGCCACCAGTAGCCGCGCGTGACCAGCGAATCGCGATCGGGCAGCAGCTCACTGAGCCTCATGCCGGCATGCCAGCGAAAATGTCCGGGATTGGCCAGCGATCCGCGCAGTGTGACGGTTTCGCGATAACTGGAAAGAATCGGATCGATGCGCACGATGTCGCCGTCGGCCAGCAGTGTTGCCAGGCCCGTGGCATCTACTGCCAATTCCAGGGCGCTGCGCTGCGCATGGTTCTCGATCCGCTCGACCGAGATGCGACCGCCGGAGGCAACAGCCGTTCTGCCACCGGCCGCATCCAGCAACTCGGAAATCGATTCCTGGCCGCGCAACTCGAAGATGGCTGCCTGGCGCACGCTGCCTATCAGCGCCACCTCCGGCCCCGTGGCGGGAATGAAAAGCACGTCGCCCGATTGCAACTGCATGTCGCCGGTCTTGTCGCCGCGAACCAGCAGTGCGTACAGATCGAAGTCGGCAACCACCCGGCCCTCGCGCTTGAGCTCGATGTGGCGCATCGAACCAGCCCCAGAAGGGCCGCCGCTTAAAAAAACTGCATCCACCAGCGTACTGAGCGCGCTCACCGTATACTCGCCCGGCTGCCGAGCGTGCCCGGTCACATATACCTGGATGGAATGAATCTCCCCCAGGTCGACACTCAGTTCAAAGTTGCGGTAGACCCTCTCGAGCGCTGTGCGCAGGTGGCCCGCAACCGAGGAGAACGGCAGACCGGCAACATGCACGGCGCCCACTTTGGGCAGGTAGATCTCTCCCTCGCGGCTTACCCGCAGATTGGCGCTGAAGTTGATCTGTCCCCAGATGCGGATGCGCAGCTCATCGCCCGGGCCGATCGCCATCTCCCTGGGCGCCGGACCTTGTTCAAATGGGCCGAACGATGCCGGCCGCGCGGCAAACAGGCTGGCTCCATAGACCGGCAGCGTGCGGCCTGTCGAGGCAGCCACAAAGCGCTGAAATTCAGTGAGAGGCTCAGGGGGCAGCGGCGGGCTGATTCGCTGGCCGGTGGCTTTCATCCCGGTGCGGGGTTTCCTTTCGGTGTAACTCGAGCCTGTTGAAAGGCTGTCGTCGGCCGAAGCGTCCGTCGAGCGGTCGGCCCGCGCCGCTTCGTGCTGCGGCTCTTCCTGCATGGTCAGCACGGCAGGCGAGCCCGCCGATTGGGTCGTCGAAGGCAGCGGCGCGGCTTGCTGCAACTGGCAGCCGTACGAGTCGGCCGTGTCTTCTCCTGAACATTGCGCGTGCAGTTGAGGCGCGCAGAGGGCGATGACCGCGGCGCCGGCAACCAAAAGAAACGCTGCGCGGCAATGGATCGAGGGTGTAGATGAATGGTTTCTCATAGTCGCCCCATTGTTCACACACTCAACATGCGGAATGAATGGAAAAACAGATGAGGAATGCACCTCTGTTCCAAAATCGGACAGGCCCATGAGCTTCTTCCCATAATTGATTTCGCGCCGTCGGCCTGCTTGTTTTTTTCGTTCGCACTTATTCGATGCCAAGTAATCTGAGCGCAGTTCGCACCTCCGGCAAATAAAGCACTGCGCTTCAGAAGAAGCATGAGCAGCAGATCCGGAGAAGCCGGCTCAATGCAAAGAGGAAACCAAGCGTGCCCACCGAAATCCAGGAACTCGACGCATCCGCACGGCAACCGCTCTTCGGCTCCATGCCACCCATGATCCGCGTGGCGCTCAAACGTAAAAAAATGATCGGGATCATCGCGCTTGCGATTGTTGTGCTGGTTTCGGCAGTCGTCCTGGTTCTGCCCAGCCGCTATACGGCAACGATGGTCATTCTGCCGCCCCAGCAGGGCGGCTCGGCGGGTGCGGCGATGATCGCGCAGTTGGGCAGCATAGGCGCCATGGCCTCGGCGGCAGGCGGCCTGGGCATCAAGAATCCGAACGACCTTCAGATCGCCCTGTTGAAGAGCCGCACGGTGGAAGACGCGATGGTGGCGCGCTTTCATCTGCAGGAGCTCTATCACCGCAAATACCTCTCAGCGGCCCGCAGGCGCTGGGAGCGTTCGACCGCGGTCGACAACGGATTGAAGGACGGACTGGTTCGCCTTTCGGTGACCGATCGGGACCCGCGCCGCGCCGCGGAGCTGGCCAGCGGCTGGGTTGAAGAATACCGGCGCTTTATCGCGACTCTTGCGATCACCGAGGCTTCGCAGCGAAGGCTCTTCTTCGAACGCGAGCTGAGCGGCGCACGCGAGGCGCTGCAGCGTGCTGAGGAGCAGATGAAGCAGACCGAGCAGCGCACCGGCGTGATGGAACTCGACGGCCAGGCCCATGCCATGATCGCCTCGGCGGCTATGCTGCACGCTCAGGTTGCGGCCAAGCAGGTTGAGATTCAGGCGATGCGGCAGTTTGCCGCCGATCAGAATCCGGACCTCGAGCGCGCCCGGCAGGAGCTGTCGAGCCTTGAGGGCCAGTTAGCCTCGATGAATGTGGATCATGATCGCAGTGCCGGCGACCTTGTGGCGCCGAAGGGCAAGGTTGGCGCCGCCGGCCTGGAGTATGCGCGGGCGCTGCGCGAGGTCAAGTATCGCGAGATGGTGCAGGATCTGCTGACGCGCCAATATGAGGCGGCGCGGGTGGACGAGGCGCGCCAGGGATCACAGGTGCAGATCATCGATCCGGCGGCTGTTCCCGACCGTCCCAACTCGTTCAATGGCATTTGGATTGTGCTTGCGGCGCTGCTGCTTTCTCTGCCGGCTGCCACGCTGATGGCGCTGGCGGCTGAAGCCGTCGAGATCCTGCACGGCTACCGCAGCCGTTCGGCCTCCTGGGCCTCGGCGCTCGAAGAGGCCTGGGCCGGAGGCGCGCGATGAGGGCTCTGAAGGCCTTGAAAGCGCTCGGCATGGATGGAGCGGTCGCCTACACGTTTCTGGCGCGGGCCGTGGGTATCGCTGGCAGCACGGGCACGGTGCTGCTGATCGCGCGCTATCTCAGTCCTGTGGAGCAGGGCTATTACTACACGCTTCTGAGCCTGGTCGCCCTGCAGGTGGTTTTTGAGATGGGCTTCTCGTTCGTGATTCAGCAGTTGGCCGCGCACGAGTGCGTTCACCTGGAATTTCATGCCGATGGACGCGTAAGCGGCGACGAACGAGCTCGCGCACGTCTGGCCTCGGCGCTTCAGCTCAGCGTGCGCTGGTATACCGTGGCTGCCCTGGCGATGGGCCTGATTTTGCTGCCGCTGGGGATTTTCTTCTTTGCCCGCCATTCTGCGGCGGCGGCGGTCGCCTGGCAGGGGCCGTGGCTGACGGCGGTCATTGCGTCTGCGGCCGGCCTGTGGTGCATACCTTTCTATTCTTTTCTGGAAGGATGCGGTCAGGTGCGCGCGGTGGCCGCCATGCGCTTGCGCCAGGCGTTGGCGGCGGCGGCGCTGGCCTGGACGGCCATGCTGCTGCATTGCGGGTTGTATGCGCCGGCCTTGGCCATCGCGGGTTATCTCGGCGCCGGGTTTCTCTTCCTGCTGTCGCGCCGCAATCTACTCACAGGATTGCTGCGCCACCCGGCCCGGGAATCCGCCATCCAGTGGAATCGCGAAGTCTGGCCCTTTCAATGGCGCATCGCCGTCAGTTGGCTGTGCTCCTACTTTGCCGTTCAGGCCTTCATCCCGATTCTCTTTGCTCTGCGCGGGCCGGTTGAGGCTGGGCAGATGGGCATGTCGCTCAGCATCACCGGCTACATGACGACTCTTGCGCTCGCCTGGTCCACGACCAAGACCACTCCCTTCGGTAGCATGATTGCGCGGCGCGAGTTTGAGGGCCTGGACCGGCTCTTTCGCCGCACGCTTGGCCAGTCGCTCGCCGTCTTTGCCGTGCTTGCTCTTGCTGCTTGCTGCCTGTCCGCGCTGCTGCCGGTCATGGCGCCGTCGCTGGCCTCGCGCATGGTTTCGCCGCAACTGTTCGCGGTGCTGGTGTTGGGAGCGGGGGCTAACTGCGTGGTGCAGAGCCTGGCCGCGCTGCTGCGCTCCTTCAAGAGCGAACCGTTCCTCGTGCAGTCGCTGGCCGTGGCCGGCCTGACGCTGCTGCTGGCCCGATGGACAGCGCCGCAATGGGGCAACGCCGGCGCTGCCATGAGTTATCTCTTTGCCGCCGGAGTCATTGGCTTGCCCATTGCGCTGGCGATCTTTGCGCGCAGCCGCCGCAATTATCTGGCGATCATTCCGCCGGCGCCCGGCGCTGACCGGGATTCTGATTGGGACAGAATCACAAAAACAAATGGAAGAGAGACGCACATGACAAGATACGAGCGCGGAGCGGTGATGGACCCCTTGCGGAAACTCTGCCGGATCGCCGATTTCGTTTTGCTGTTGACGGTCCTTCGGGTACGCAAGAAGCTCCCCTCTTTTTGGCAGATGCGCCACGCCGCATTTATCGAACTGGGCCCTGGGCCGACCCGGCTGGCATTTGTAAAAAGACTCTTCTTTCGCCGGGTATTTTTCGTCGATCAGTCGGACTTCGGCATCCCGGATCCGGGCCTGAGAGTCGCCGATCTGGAGCAGATCGCGGATGCGGAAAAGATCGTAACGGAGCTCTGCGGAATCTCCGGCTCGCATGCGGTGATTCTCTTTGCCGACCACTGCCTCGAACATCTTACCGAGTGTGCACTGCAGGGCTTTCTCCATGCCGTCCGCAGATGCGGATGGATCGCCTGCTTTCGCGTTCCCAACGTCCTCTCGCCGACAGGAAACCGCGCCTTTGCCAGAGATGCCACGCACTGTACGTCCTTTGACCCGGAGATGCGTGTGCGAATCAAGGCCATGGGCCTCGGGATCTCTCCGTGGATGCGCTGGTATCGGCCGCGCCTGCTCTTCAAGGCGCTAGCCGGCCGCCTGCCGTTGATGGCATACGCGGAAGAGATTGCCATCTGCGCAGCTCCGGGAACCGGCTGCGAAGCGCAACTCCGGCGGAGGAAGAGAACCCTGCAGCAATCATCCGGCACCGGGATCGCAACGCCATTTTAAGACAGGGAGAGCGGACGATGAAATACGAATATCCTTCCAGGATTCTGATCACAGGCGGCCGCGAGATTGGCGGCGTGAGCAGCTTTGCCGAGGGGCTGAAGGCCGGCTTCGAGGAACTGGGGATCGCGGTCGAAGTCGTGGCTCCATCGAGCATGCTTGCGCGCTGGCGCGAGCTGCGGGATCCGCGGATCTTGAAGATTCTCAGCACCTCGGCGCTCTTCGCCGCGCCCATTGCGCGGCGCGCCATCTGCATGGCGCACGGTGTTCCGCAGGCAAGCTCGCAAGGCTGGCTGAGGCTGGCCGCCATTATTGGTTCGTACAAGCTGGCAAACCTCTGCTCTGGCGCGCAGACCATTTCCGTCTCTCACTACACGGCTGCCAGCCTGCAGGCGATCTTCAACGTCCGCAGCGACGCGGTCGTTCACAATCCCGTCAAGCCCATTTATCTGGAGCAAAACTGCGATGCGCCCCACGAACGATGCTATGTGACCTATGTTGGAAGGCTGACTGCCGCAAAGAATCTTCATCGCATCCTTCCCGCCGTCGGCGATCTGCTGGACGAAACTCCGGGGTTGCGCATGTGCATCATCGGGGAAGGAGAACAGCGGGCTCAGTTGGAGGCCATGGTTGGCGGCGATCCGCGCTTTGAGTTCAAAGGAGCGCCAGACGATCTGTCTGTGCGCGACTGGCTGCGCCGCACTCGGGTCTTCGTATCCGGCAATCTGGCCGAGGGCTTTGGGATCACGTATCTAGAGGCCCTGACACAGGGATGCACCGTCGTGATGCCGGCCTCTGGTGGCGGTCTTGAAATATCGCCGGAGAATATCGGCCGTTCTGTGCAACTGCTTCCGCTGTCGCTCGGCCGGAGCGAGGTTCTTGCCGTCCTGCGCCGTGCTTTGTTCGAGCCGTCCAGCCCGGTTCGAACTGCATCTTTTGTCGCCAGGGAAGTCGCCAACTCTTATCTGCGAGCCGACGCCAGCTTTTCCTTCGATGGACGGAGCGTGCATTCCATGATTGCTGCCTCCAATTCCCCTCTTCATGGAGGATTGCAATGAGCATCCGGGAGTCGGAGGTGAAGAATCAGGCGCGAGGAAAATGGTTCTTTCTCGGAACCTTTATCTTTGCCTGTTTTCTCTTCTGGTGGCTGCCGAGCATCCTCTTCCGCCTTGTTGTTCATCAGGCGGACGCGGTGGAGGACGGAACGGTTGCGATCAGTGTCCTTGCGCTGATTCTCTTCGTTGCGGGTTATCTTCTGCCGGTCTCCAGCAGATCTCGGGGCCTGTTTTCCGAGCGGCTGCTGGACGGCTGCGGAGGTTTTGCCTACAAGGTATCCATCATTCTCTTTGTCCCTGCGCTCACGATCGCCAGTGTGCTTCTGCATAGCCACAGCGGCGTGGCCTACGGCTCTTCCGATGCCATTCCCAGGCCTTTTCAGGCGGTGCTTTACGCTCATCTGTTCTTTGGCTTCCTGTACATGGGAGCTGCCGATCCGGCGAAGCAGGGATGGCGCCGCATTGCCACGGTCGCCGCTCTTGTCACCCTGCCCCGTTTGATTGAATCGCTGCATGGGGGAAGGTTTTTCCTGGCTCAGGCTGTTGTTCCCGCCGTTCTCATTGGCGTGGCACGCGGCTGGATACGCCTGTCTGTCAAGCGCATGGTGCAGTTGGCCGCCGTGGCCGCCGTGATTATCTTCGTTCCTTCACTGACCCGCGGAGATGATTTCATCGGTCAGGAAGAGATCCTCAGGTTCTTTGCGGCGGGCAGTTCGCTTCAGTTGTTCCAGGACAATATGGGCCTCGATCTAAGCGGGTTCTGCCCCCCGTTTCTTGTTTCCCTGACCGCAAAGACCATTCCTTACGGGGCGCTGAATCGGTGCGTCATCGACTTTGCCGGCTTGAAAAAGATGCCTGCGACGACGGGCCGCATTCTCACGATCAACGATCCGACGACCTTTGGCGGGACGGCAGCAGGAACCGGTTCGAACTATCTGCTCGAGATGTACCTGTTCGGGGGATTTTTCGCGGTGTATGCCGGTTCCGCATGGCTCGGCTTCAGTTGCCGGCATTTTGTCGGATGGATCGGAAGGCGCTCGCTGTTTTCCGGTATCTGGGCTGAGTGCCTGAGCCGCGCGCTGCTGGTGCCGCGCAATGACCTGGGTTACGTGTATGAGCGGATTCCTTCCCTGATCGCTACAACACTGCTCGTCGTGCTTGTCGTCTGGGTAGGGTGTTTGCTGAAGAACGAATATGCGGCCAATCAAACGGCCTGGACTCCGTCTTTGGAGGAATCTCAATGAAACTTTCTGTATTGATGTCGATTTACGCAAAGGAGTCTCCGGCCTTTCTGCGTCAGTGCCTGGAGAGCCTCGCAGTTCAGACTCTGCCGGCTGATGAAGTAGTGATCGTCGAAGACGGTCCGCTGGGTGAGTCATTGAAAGCAATCATTGCCGAGTACAAGAAAATCCTGCCGATTGCGTCGCTATCCCTGCCGGTCAATGTCGGCCTTGGAATGGCGCTTCGAGTCGGCCTTTATGCCTGTCGGGGAGAATATGTGGCCCGCATGGATTCAGACGACATCTGTGTGCCCGAGAGGTTTCAGAAGCAGATGGACTTCCTAAGCTGTCATCCTGAGGTGGATGTTGTCGGGAGCGCGATTGCGGAATTTGAGCACGAGTGCTCGACTTTGTGCGCGATCCGGCGTGCTCCCGTTGGCGGGGCAGCCTTGCGGCGCTTTGCGAAGCGCCGGGCTCCAATGAACCATGTGACTGTCATCTTCCGCAAGGCCTCTGTTGTGGCCGCGGGCAACTACGAAGATCACCGTCACTTTCAGGACTACCACCTTTGGGCAAGGATGCTGGCTCTCGGTTACAACCTGCACAACATGAACGATATTCTGGTCTACGTTCGCAGCGGTGACAGTATGCAGGATCGCAGAGGGGGCCTCTCCTATCTGAAAGAGGAGATCCAGTTCCAGACCTATCTTCGTTCCATGGGCTTGTTGGACGCCGCCGACTCCTTCGTGAACATTCTGATGCGCGGTCCGATTCGTTTGGCGCCTAATTCCGTTCGCGCATTGTGCTACAACCTGTTTCTAAGAACGCCCGCAACTGCTCTTCAGCGGACTTTGCCTTGAGTCTCCTCCGGGGCGAATTCTCCGCCTTTTGCTGCGGGGTGGTTCATTTCATTCGCCCAGCTTGATTTGCTTGCTCGTCTATGCTTTGGCTTTGGAGATATAGCCACCGGCGATCCCGCCGCGATAAGTGTCCTGCTTCCGGCTTACCGTGTCGCGGATTATAATCGGCCCCATGACGGTCGAGGGGAACACGAGTCTTCCGGAGGCGACGTTCGAAGCCAATGCAGAGCAAAAGCTTGATCTGCTGAAAGCGCGGCTCGCCGAGTTGGGCAGCCTGATGGTGGCCTACTCGGGCGGCGTGGACTCAGCTTTTCTGGCGGCCACGGCTCATCATGTGCTGGGCGACCGTATGCTCGCCGTTATGGCCGACTCACCCAGCCTGGCCCGCCGCGACTTTGAGATGGCCCGCGAGTTTGCACGGGAGCAGAAGATTCCCCTGCACGTCGTCGAGACTGGAGAGTTGGAGCGGCCTGAGTATCAGCGCAACGACGCCAATCGCTGCTTCCATTGCAAGGACACGCTCTTTGCTGCCATGGAGGCGCTGCGGCCGAAGCTGGGCTTCGAGTGCATCGCGTACGGCATGAACGCCGACGACACCAGAGACTATCGTCCGGGCCAGCGCGCGGCCGAGGAGCACGCCGTGCTTGCCCCGCTGGCCGAGGCAGGGCTTACCAAGGTTGAAATCCGCGTACTGTCGAAGGCCGCCGGCTATCCGCTCTGGGATCGCCCCGCAGCACCCTGCCTCTCTTCGCGCGTCGAATATGGCCGAGCCGTCACCCGCGAGGTTCTCGAACAGGTCGAGAAGGGCGAAGAAAGCCTGCGCCTGTTGGGCTTTCGCGAACTGCGCGTTCGCCATCACGGCGAGCTGGCCCGCGTGGAGATTGCACGCGCCGAACTGGCGCGCGCCCTCACGATGGAGATGCTCGACGCCATCACCACCGCGCTCAAGCACGCCGGCTTCCAGTACGTGACGCTCGATTGCGCGGGCTTCCGGTCCGGGTCTCTGAACGACCTGCTGCCTGCCGAAGTCCTTGCCAAACGCGGCGCATAAAGCAAAACCAGGAATATTATTGCCCGACTGCCATCGTTGGAGGTTGCAGCTCCCTGATGGTCGCGTCGACTTAAGTGCATTCGTTTCGGGGTACGTCTTCCCTGGTTTTGCCGTCGCTGACGATTTAGAATCACACTGCGATGAGAATTGGTTATCTTGAATGCTTTTCAGGCATCAGCGGCGACATGCTGCTTGGCGCCTTGGTGGATGCGGGCGTCCCCTTTGCCTGTCTCGAAGAAACAGCGGCCGCGCTGAATGTAGGCGCGCGTCTTGAGATGCGCAAGGTGAGCCGCGGTGGCCTGGCCGGAACCAAGATCGACGTGATTGCGCCGGGCGAAGCAGCGCACGAGACCGAGCATGCACACGGCGCGCACGCGCATGAAGCGCATTCGCACGCGGATCACTCCCACGCGGCAGATACACACGAGCACTCTCACGCACACTCTCATGCCGCGCATCGGCCACTTTCGGCGATCCTTGAAATCATTCGCTCGGCGCCGCTCTCTGAGACGGTGAAGCAGCGATCGATACGGGCCTTCCAACTGCTGGGCGAGGCCGAGGCGGCGATTCACAGCGTTCCGGTCGAAGAGGTGCACTTTCACGAAGTGGGCGCAGTCGACACGATTATCGATATCGTCTGCTCGGCCGCGGGCGCTGAGACGCTGGGTGTGGATCAGTGGCTCGCGTCGCCGCTCAACGTTGGCAGCGGAACCGTTGTCTGCCAGCACGGCACGCTTCCTGTTCCCGCGCCGGCAACGCTGGCCTTGCTGGGCGATGCTCCGGTCTACTCTGCGGGGCCTCCGATGGAGCGCGTAACCCCGACCGGCGCTGCCGTGTTGCGCATGCTCGATGTGCGTTACGCGCCGCTTCCTGCGATGCGTGTTTTGAAGACCGGCTATGGCGCGGGTGGACGTGAGACCGCAGGCCAGCCGAATTTGCTGCGTCTGCTTGTGGGCGAAGAAGCCGCCGAGAATTCAGCAACCCAAGAGATTGCAATCATCGAGACGGTGATCGACGACTCCAGCCCGCAAGTGCTCGCCTACGTGAGCGAGAAGCTGCTCGAAGCAGGCGCCTGGGATGTCTATCGAATCCCGGTCCAGATGAAGAAGGGGCGTACAGGCGTGCAGATGACCGTGCTCTGCCGGCCTGATCTTGTACCTGCGTTGCGCGATCTGCTCTTCCGCGAAACCACCACCATCGGGCTGCATTGGCGCATCGAAAACAAGATCGCGCTGGCACGTGAGTTTGCTGACGTACAAACGAGTTGGGGCAAGGTGCGCATCAAGATTGCGCGCTTGCCAGATGGAACAATCGCCAATGCCGCGCCTGAGTATGAGGACTGCAAGCACCTTGCCACCGAGCACGCGGTTCCTCTCAAGCGAGTGATCGAAGAGGCCATACGAACCTTTGCTGTAAAGGAGAATCGCTGATGGATCGCGCTCTGATTGAGGCTTTGCTGAACGAAGTTCGCGATGGCCATACGCAAGTCGGCGACGCTCTTGAACGGCTAAAGGTCATGCCCTTTGAGGACATGGGCTTCGCCAAGCTCGATCATCATCGCGCGCTGCGCACAGGAATGCCCGAGGTGATCTTCGCCGCCGGAAAAACCGCCGCGCAAGTGGCGCAAATCTTTGCGCGCATGGCTCACGCCGGAGGCAATGTTCTGGCCACGCGCGCCTCGCGCGAGATGTTCGAGGCCGTTCACGCAGTCGAGCCGCGCGCCGAGTTTCAAGAGACGGCACGCGCCATTACGCTGACGCAAGCTACAGCCGTTCCCGGCAAAGGGACCATCGGCGTAGTCTGCGCGGGCACAAGCGATCTGCCTGTAGCCGAAGAGGCCGTAGTGACGGCGCGGCTGATGGGCAATACCGTTGAGTTGATTGCCGACGTCGGCGTCGCGGGCATTCACCGCCTGCTGGCGCAGAAGAGCAGCCTGCAATCGGCACGCGTGCTGATCGTCTGCGCGGGCATGGAAGGCGCGCTTCCAACTGTCGTCGGCGGACTCGTGAATGCGCCGGTCATTGCCGTGCCTACGAGCGTTGGTTACGGCGCTTCATTTGGAGGCGTGGCTGCTCTCCTGGGCATGTTGAACACCTGTTCGCCCAACGTTTCCGTGGTCAACATCGACAACGGCTTCGGCGCGGCCTCGATCGCTTCGCTCATCAATCATCTGTAGAGACTCAGCATCACAAGAGGCCGCGCCGATAGCTGGACAGCCTTATTGCGCAGGCTGCACGGACAGATCTTCCGCAAGCTTGAAATGAATGATCGACTCGGCAGGGATATCGAGATCGCGGTTTCCCGTCAATCCCGCGGCAGCAGTACCGGCGCCGCCACCTGCCAGACCGCCGATCGCCACGCCCTTGCCGCCACCGGCCAGGCCGCCAAGCAGCATTCCCAGCCCCGCGCCTCCGCCGATCATGGCTGCCGAACGCTTGCCCTTGCCCTTCTTGGTTTGCGTATGATCGCGCGTTACCAGCGGATAGCGCGTGCCGTTCAGTGTGAGTGAGGTCAACCGCAACTCCAGCACCGAACTGCCTTTGAATTTTCCACGCCCATGCGATGCATCCACCACTCCGCCAACCAGCGCGCCCTTCGGCACCAGCACGCTGTCGTCGCTGCCGCGAACAGGATCGACGATCTCACCCGTGAATTTTTCTCCGGCGCGGGTGGTCTTTACGCTGATGCGCTGGTCAATCCTTATCGCCAGCGTTGTGCCTGCCGGGATAGTTACGTTGACCGGAACCGGAGGCGGCAGCGGCACAGCGGAAACGGTTGGCTCAGACGGTGCTGGAACGGGCGCGCCGGCCGCTGGGGGCGTCGAAGTCGTCGCGATGGCTCCGGTCGCCTGCCCTTTTTCCGGCGGCTGCACAATCGTCGTGGTCGTGGTCCCATTTTTGTCAACGGAAACCACCTGTTGCGCTTGCCCTGTCGCGGCTGCCTGTTTTTTGGCCTGATCCAGCGCCTTGTCCTGCTTGGATTCGCATCCTGAAAGGATGCCTGCAATAAGGAACAAGCCGAGCATTGCGAGCCGACCGCTGCGTGCCATTATGCCTGAATTGATCATGATCGAACCTCTTTCGCTGAGATTTGATGCCAACACAGATTTACTCAAAGCCTCTACCCAACCGTCAAGTATTTCTGTATCAATCTGCTCCACCTACAGTGGGGCAGCCGCCACCTGCAGTGCGGCAGACGCCACCTGCGGTGGGGCAGACGCCTTCGGCTTGTCCGCGCCAGAAAAAAGGCACGGAGCTGGGTTGATGGTTTGTTCCCGCCCCGTTGGGTTCGTGGCTATCAATAGTCCATTCTTTGCTGATTCAATTGAACACCGGAGCACAGATGTTGTTGCGGGGTAACGATGGCGTCAGCAGCTCAAGACCGCCAACCGGTGATGCCGGTCACTGGCAACTCCAAGCCCGCCCGCCAATCATCTTAACTGTACGATCAGCGTCTGCGTACGCGGAGGCGATTTTTGAAACGGTCCAGATTGCCGCTATTACGCAGGCTCTCGCAGATCTTCTTCCTGCTGCTCTTCCTTTTTCTGCTGCTTTTCACCTCGCTGAGCCTCTTTCCCAACGGGGCGACCGAAGTCAAACTTCGCGCGCCGGTAGACCTGTTTTTTGAGTGGGATCCGCTGGTGGCCTTGGTGAATGCGCTGGCCAGCCATGCACTGTATCGCGGACTGATCTGGAGCTTGGTGATTCTGATTCCCACGCTCTTTCTGGGCCGTTTCTTCTGCGGATGGATCTGCCCGATGGGCACGCTGCAACACTTCGTCGGCAACATGCCGTCGGAGGCGAAGAGGGGCAAGCAACGCATCGAGGCTAATCGATATAAGCGCTGGCAGACCGGCAAGTACGTCGTACTGATTGCCGGATTGGTTGCTGCGCTCTTCGGTTCGGCGGCCATCGGCTGGCTCGATCCCTTCAGCTTGCTGGTTCGCTCCTTTGGGCTTTCGATCTTTCCGGCCATCAATGCCGCCGCGCGCGCCGGGCTCACTCCGCTTGAAACCAGCCATGTCGCCGCGATCAAGACGACAGGCCAGACGCTGCACACGATTCTGCACTACACGGTGCTCGATCTCCGCCAGCAGCACTACTACCAGGGCCTCGTGCTGGGAGTGTTGTTGATTGTGATTTTAGCGGCCAGTTTGCGGGTGACACGTTTCTGGTGCCGTGCGATCTGCCCGCTCGGGGCGCTGCTGGGCGCAGTCTCCCGCTGGTCAATTCTGGGGCTAAGCAAAGACGCTGCGGCATGCGACAAGTGCAACCGCTGCCTGCTCGATTGCCAGGGCGGCGACGATCCGATTGGCGGCGTGCCGTGGCGCAAGGCCGAATGCCTGATGTGCATGAACTGCGTGGGCAGTTGCCCGCACGACAGTCTGAAGTTCAAGTTCTTCCGGCCAAAGCTCGGCAAGGACGCTGAGATCGCCACACCGAACCTTGGCCGTCGCAGGGCACTCACCGGCCTCGCAGCCGGCGCGGCGATCGTTCCCTTGATGCGCGCCAATACGGGCCTCGGCAAGGGGCGCAACGAAAAGCTGCTGCGTCCGCCAGGTTCGCTCGACGAGCAGGAGTTTCTTTCGCGCTGCATTCGTTGCGGCGAGTGCATGAAGGCCTGCCCGAATATCGCGCTGCATCCGACGTTGGAAGAGGCTGGCCTGGAAGGATTGTGGTCGCCAACGCTGGTGCCGCGCATCGGCTACTGTGAACCGAGTTGCGTACTCTGCTCCGAGGTCTGCCCCACCGGCGCCATCTGGCAGATTACACCGAAGGAAAAAGGCTGGGTAGTTGGTGTAGGCGGACAAAGCCAGCCGATCCGCCTGGGCACTGCGTTCTATGATCGCGGCCGCTGCCTGCCGTGGGCGATGGCCACCGAGTGCATCGTTTGCGAAGAGTGGTGCCCGGTCTCGCCCAAGGCCATTTATGTTGAAGAGGCGCAGGTCATCGATTCATCCGGAAATACTAAAACGCTGAAGCAGCCGCGCATCGATCCAAGCCACTGTGTGGGTTGCGGCGCGTGCGAGTATGCCTGCCCGCTGCAGGATCGTCCGGCCGTCTACGTCACAAGCATTGGCGAAAGCCGTTCGCCGAGCAGTCAGATTTTGCTGAACAGGAAGTAAAAGGGGAGAAACGAGCAGTGAAAATACAGTTGAGTCGGAAATGGGCCGTTGCTGCATTGATGATCGTTGTTGTTGCCTCTGGGACAGGTTGCAAGAAGAAACCATCTAGCCTATTCCCCGCAACGAACGCGATTGCGGGCTGGGAGAAGACAAGCGAGACGCGCGTTTTTGCGGCGAAAGATCTGTGGCAGTACATCGATGGCGACGCCGAGCACTATGTCTCGGCCGGCGTAGTTTCCACGTCGACCTCTGACTACAAATATCAGGGGCATCTCGAAGCGACGGTCGACGTCTACACGATGGGTGACGCGGCCGGTGCAAGCAAGATTCTAGAGACCGGGCAGACCAAGGAAGCCAAGACAGTACAACTGGGCGATGCAGGCATCGCGTATGCGCAGAGCATCGTCTTCCGCAAAGGGACAGCTCTGGTTCGCATCGTTGCCTATGAAGCCACACCCGACGCGCCGCAGGCTCTGCTTGCGCTGGCGCATGGCGTGGAAGCGAAGCTCTAAACACGCAGGCCGGAGAACCGGCCGTGTCGAATGAATGTGAGGATTGCCATGAATAGCCGCCGTGATTTTCTGAAAACAACAGCAACGGGAGCTCTGGTGCTGGGCGCCAACAGCAAGCTGGGCTTGGCCGCAATGCTTGACAGCAAGACTAGTGCCGGCAAGTCCAAAGTTGTGGTGGCGCGCGATGCGGCGCTGCATGGAAGCGACGGCAAGCTGGACGAAAAACGCGTGCAGGCGCTACTGGATCGTGCCATCGCCACCTACACCGGACACGACAAGCCGGTCGAGGCGTGGAAGAGAATCGTGCCTGTGGGCAAGGTGATCGGCCTCAAGGTCAACGGCCTGGGCGGTAAGGGAATCTCGACTCATGCGCCGTTGATCATGGCCGTCTGTGAGCGCCTTCAGCAGGCAGGCGTCAAGCCGGGCGAGATCATCGTGTGGGATCGCGGCGCGCGCGATTTGCAGGCCTGCGGCCTCACCATCTCGACCGATCCCAGCCGCATTCGCGTCTACGGCAACGATGTGGCCGGCTATGAAGTGCAGGGTGTGGCCTTTGGTTCGGCAGCAAACGTGAAGCTGGCGAAGATCCTCACGCGCGAGTGCGCGATGGTGATCAATCTGCCGGTTCTCAAGGACCACGAACTGGCGGGCGTCACCTTCTCGATGAAGAACATGTACGGCGTGGTTGAGAAGCCCTTTGAACTGCACGCTGGGGGCTGCAATCCGAGTGTCGCCGATTTGAATTGCATTCCCGCGATTCGCGAGAAGGTGCGCTTCACCATCGGCGACGCGATGAGTTCGGTCTACAACGGCGGCCCGGGCTTCAAGCCGGAATTTCTTTGGCAGCCCAACGCGCTCATTGTTGGTGAAGATCGCGTTGCTGTCGATCACACCGCGTGGCAGATGATCGAACGCAAGCGCGCCGAGGTCGGCATGCCCACACTCGAATCCGCCAAGCGTCCGCCACGCTATATCGCCACCGCTGCCGATCAGGCGCACAATTTGGGCGTCAACGATCCGCAGCGTATTCACTTGATGGAAGTCTAGGCGGGAGAATCATCATGGCCGGTGAAATCGATCAGGGCGCAAAGAATTCAACGCCAAGTCTGACGCGGCGCGAGGCCATGCTGCAACTGCTGCGCGTAGGCGGCGTGGCCGCGGGCGCGGCGGGCGCGGCCTTCTGGCTCAGTGAACGTAGCTTCCGGCCGGTTCCCGCGCGTGCTGAACTGGCGCGGCGCGATCATCGCACGGCCATCGATCCACAACTTCCGCACATGACAGTTGTTCAAGGTGGCGAACCGCAGGCGCTGGTCGATCAGGCGCTTGAGAACCTCGGCGGCATCGGTCGCTTCATCAGCCGTCAGGATGTGGTGGTCGTCAAGCCCAACATCGCCTGGGATCGCACACCGGAGCAGGCCGCCAACACCAATCCAGACGTTGTTGCAGCTGTCGTGCGCCAGTGCTGGCAGGCCGGCGCCAAGCGCGTCATTGTGACCGATGTCAGTTGCAACGAAGCGCGCCGCTGCTTCCGTCGTTCTGGCATTGAGGCCGCTGCTCGAGCCGCCGGAGCCGAGATCATTCTGCCCGATCCGGAGCTCTTTCGCGATGTGGAATTGGGTGGCGTTGTGCTGAAGTCGTGGCCCGTCTTTACGCCGTTTCTTGAAGCAGACAAGATCATCAACCTGCCCATCGCCAAGCATCACGCCCTCACCGGCGCAACGCTGGGCATGAAGAACTGGTACGGCATCCTCGGCGGCGAGCGCAACCGGCTGCACCAGCAGATTCATCAGAGCCTCGTCGATCTGGCCAACTTCATGCTGCCCACGCTCACCATGATCGACTGCTACCGCATCCTGCTGCGCAACGGTCCCACTGGCGGCAATCTCGAAGACGTGGCGACTAAGAAAGCCATGGTCGCTGGAACCGACCCGGTAGCTCTCGACGCCTATGTTGCCAAAGCCTACTGGAATCTCGACGCCGAACACATGCCCTATCTGCACATGGCCGCAGAACGCGGCCTCGGCATCGTGGACTTTGAGAAGTTGACGGTCAAGGTTAGCCAGTTGGGGTAGCGGGAACAACTGTCAGGCGTCGCGACGAGAAGCTTGCAATAGTACTACAATCGGGTCGTGGAATCCATGACAGAACTCGGCTCTAGTCAAATATCACAGCCTATGACGGCTGGATTCAGAGTCTTTGGCTGGGCTTCTATTTTCGCGGCTTCTGCGTTGGCTCTGAGGACTGTTTATGAGCAGACGGTCATGACCTGGGAGCAGGGGCCACAAGAGATTGGTTTCGCGCTAGTCCACGAGCACGTAGGATTTTTTCTTCTCGGCATTGCAGGGGAATTGTGCCTCTATATCTGGCTTGCCGGATTCTTGGTAATGGTGATCCGGCGTCGAATCCTGCATAGACCGGCGTTTTCACGGGAAACCTGGGGTCAGCTTGCGAGTTCCATCCTTGTAGTTTTACTGTTCATGATCCCGTACGGATGGTGGCAGTTTGCAACGATCGAGTTTGCCGGCCCGGGTGCGGGTGCATCCAGTCAACTTACCGCCGCTGTCTCCGAGGATCAACCGTACCTTGTTAAGGCACTCATAGGTCGCGGCACGCGTGTGGATATTCGCGACTCTTATGGCAAGACCGCGTTAGAAGAAGCGTGCCGAACCGAACACAGGTCAATCGCTGATTATCTGATCGGCCGAAGCGCGGACCTAAACAACGCGCCATCATGTAGGAAATATCGAGAGTTCGCTATCCGGATGAGACCTGAGGCGCCCGCCATCCCTCCCGATGACGGTCTACCCAAGGTCCCAGGAACAACGATTGAGGTTCATTAGAGAACTCAGAACGTGACAACACTTCCATCGGAAAAATGATGGTCGGTTGTCGGGTGTTCAGGTGCTCAAGCTCTATCGTAAAACCGGAAGAAGAGTGAGGGCTTTGAGACGGGCTCGGCGCGCGCTACTAAGCTGGCTACCTGACTGTCGCTCAGCGGCGTGAAATCCCGCGCCAACTGCACGTTCTCTTCCAGTTGCGCAATCGTGTCGCAGCCGATGATGACCGTGCTTACCGGACGCGAGAGCGTGTAGTACATGGCCTCGCGCATGGTGATGGTGCCCGGCGTCGGCGCAAGGACCATACCTTCCCATGAATGTTTTTGCTGCTCGATCGGCGGCGGCGTCCAGGTGGAGAGGATTCTTCCGCGAGCCGGCACCTTCATGCCGATGATGCCCATCTGGCGCTCGACGGCCAGCGGCAGCAGATCCTGATTGAAGCTGAAGTGGTGCGGGTCGGCGGCGTTCATCGCCATCAGAATCGTGTCGAAGGGATGGCGCTTGATGCACTCCATCAGCGCGTCGGGCCGGTAGTGGCCGGTGATGCCGAGATAGCGTACGACCTTCTGCTGCTGCATCTCGATCAACGCTTCCATCGCGCCGTCTTTGGCAAAAACTTTATCAACATCCGTCATGGTGCCGATGTCGTGCAACTGCCAGAGGTCCACGTGGTCGGTCTGGAGCAGTTGCAGGGATTTCTCGATCATGCGCATCGAGTCGTCGCGTGTGCGTTCTCTGGTCTTGGTGGCGATGAAGGCTTCGCTGCGCCGGTGCGCCATCACCTTTCCGACGTACTGCTCGCTCCAGCGCTCGGGGCCGCCGTAGATTGATGATGTGTCGATGTAGTTGACGCCCAGGTCGAGTGCGCGTTCGATGATCGGAACAGCGGCGTCGAAGTTATTGGCGTGCTCAAGCGCCGCCTGGCCGCCGAGCGAAAAGATACCCACGCGATAGCCGGTCTTGCCCAGGTTGCGGGTCGGCATGGCGGCGAGCGTCTTGGGGTTCGACGGAAGGCTGGGGAGAGCCTTCGATTTCTCGGCCAGCGCTGCCGTGGGCGTCAGCAATGCAGCGGTGATCGCGCCACCTGCCTTCAAGAATTCACGGCGGCCCTGCCTGCGTGCCGCTACCGGTTGATCTATGTTCATGATGACCTCCTGGGTCGTGTACGTCCGGCGAGATCGTACTTCAAGGAAAGCGCCGCGACTCCCGCGATGACCCATCATATACCGACGCGAGCCGAGGAGGGAACCGGTCCGCCTGCACGGCGCACCCGGCCGATGCGGAGCCATATCTAGCACGAACGCACAAAAGCCGTTCCCGAAGGAACGGCTTTTGTGTTCTTGCGTTGAAGGTGCGGCTACTGCATGCAATGCTTAGTCGCCAGAGACTAATTCAGACTCTTTCTTCTCGACTGGCTTGGCGGGAGCGATCGAACCCAAACTGACCAGGCCCTCGACCGGCTTCTCGCCCAGCACATGCTCGCGATAGAGCTTGGCCATGCGTGCATTTTCTGCTGCGTCGAGCTGCTTGCCATCACGCGAGCGAATCTTCTCTTCGCGTGCGTTCTTGGCGATGCCCAGCTCGTCGAGCGTGTGGTTGGCTTCGGAGTTGACGTGCGCCATGTTGAGCGTGAGATCGTGGCCCACTTCACTCATGGCCACCTTCTTGCCGCCGGCGAAGATCTCGTGGCGGCCGTGCTCCTCATACCACTTGGTGAGCGTCGCCGTCATGTGCATCTTCTCGATGATGTTTCTCCAGCCGATGCCCGTGTTATACGCGCAGAAGCTGATTTCACCCTCTTGCGTGGCATAAGGAATGATGCACTGCTCTGTTCGGCGGAAGTCGTAGTTAAAGAGATCCTGGAACCACATACCCGCGATAAAGAGGAAGTTCCAGCGATCCTGGCGGCGTAGCTTGATGTCTTCGATCGTGCGGTCCCCCTTCACGCTGCCGTAGTTCTTTCCGGTGGCGTTGAAGGTCTTGTCCATCTTCTTCATCATGTCGGTGATGCGGAAGTGCGTAGGCGCCTGGAAGGGATCATAGTTGCGCATCAGCGAGAGAGCGATGCCAAGCACGGAGAGAAACTTGCCGCGAGCCGCGTCGTTGATCTTGGCCAGATCCTTGGCCACCTTGCCCATGTCGAGGAAGGCCGTAACCGGCGCGGATTCCTTGGTTTCCTTGTCGATCATCACAGCCATGCCAATGCCGCAGTTCGGGTGGCAGCCGCAGCTGAGCTGGCCCCACTCGGCCGTCGGTCCGTGAATCAAATCTGCCCAGTCGGAGAATGTGCTCATGAAGCTGATCGGGAACCAGTCGCGTTCCGGCTCGCCGATGCCGCACTGCTTCTTCACGTCATGCGCCATGTGCGAGAGCGTGTAGCGCTGAGCGAAGCGGCGTTCGTCGCTGATGTCCTCGTCGCGGCCCGTGAAGCTGACCGGCTGGAACGAAAGGAAGCTGATCTTCTTTGGGTTGTCGAGCGCGAACTGAATAATGCGGCCAACCTGCTCGTTATTGATGCCGTTGATGATCGTCGTTACCGGAACGATCTCGACGCCGGCCTCATGCAGATTGTTGATCGCCTGCAGTTTTACGTCAAAAAGATTACCCACCTTGCGATGCGAGTTCGCCGCATTGCCGATGCCGTCGAACTGAAGATAGACATAGCGCAGTCCAGCTTCGGCAGCCGCGCGGCAAAGCTCCTTGCTCTTGGCAAACTCAATGCCGTTCGAAGCAGCCTGCACCGAGTTATAGCCGACCTTGCGGCAGTAAGCCACCGCATCGAGGAAGTAAGGCGAGAGCGTCGGCTCGCCGCCAGAGAACTGCACGCTCATCTGCCGCTTGGGCTTGAGAGTGATGGCGTTGTCGAGCATCGTCTTGATCTCGTCCCACGTCAGTTCGTGGACAAAGCCAACCTGATTGGCATCCATGAAGCAGGGATCGCACATCATGTTGCAGCGGTTGGTCAGATCGATCGTCAGCACCGCGCCGCGGCCGTGAGTCATCGTCGAAGTGCCGTGGTTGTGCAGGCGCTTGTCGTTGTGCGAGCGAACGTCGCGGCCGGGGAAGCTTTCCTCTAGATGCTTAAAGAAGGCCGTGTCCATTGACATCACGTCTTCAAAGTGGCCATGCTTCGGGCAGTCCTTCACCATCAGGATCTGGCCGTCGCGTTCGATGATCTGCGCCTTGATCTCGCCCACCTTTTCGTTGAGCAGGACCTCGTAGGGCAGCTTGCCGTCGAGGATCTGCTTGCGAATCTCAGGCACGCACTTGGGACAGAGCGAGTCCGTGGTGCGGGGCCAGCCTAGTGGCGGCTTCTCTTTCTCGTAGCTCTTCTGGAGGGGTTTGTCGGACCATTTCGGAGTAAAGGACGGGTTCGGGCTAATGCGGTTGAGCCGCTCAAAAACGACCCACGCGCCCTTGGCCGCGTAGACGGCTGCTTTCTCGGCGTACTTGACTGCTTTGGACATAAATTGCTGTCTCCTCGAAAAATTTTGGTCTGCGGCGGCGATGGCATTCCGGCTAATCGCCCAGCCTGACTCCTGGGTGCCGAAAAAGTGCGGGCAGCCGAGGGTCTAAAAACGCAGTCTTAGGTTAATTGCCAGAGCCGGTCAACCCAAAGCCGTTGCAGCGAATGGCGATATTTGAGCTTGAATGGGATCGATCCTCAGGCGAACGGCTCACCCAAATCACATCGGATGAGCCGTGCTTTGAACGAGATGCCTCAGTTCACCGTGAGCGTAAAGGTGGTCGAGTGCGAAAGCATACCTGAGGTTGCGGTCACGGTGACCGTTGAGGTGACCGGCTGATGAGAGGATCCGCCGGAGCCGCCAGAGCCACCGCCGTTTGAAGCTGATCCCGCACCTCCGCAACCGGTCAGCGAGCCTAATGCGAATACGCTCACCGCCAGCAGCAGAAGTATCTGGAAACGGCGCCGCTTCCTGCATCCGATGCAACAGAGCGTGGCCGCGAGAGCCTGTGCCGGAATCCATGGACTGGAGTTGCGATGAAGCGCTCCAGTTATCGCGGAAGTATTGACGGTCAACAAACAGGAGAGGCTGGTAGGCGTAGGCGCGGTCAGAGTCGAGAAGCTGCACAGGGCTCCCTCAGGCAAGCCCGAACAGGCAAAGGAGAAGCTGTACGTGGGACTGAAACCGCCTACGGCCTGCACCGTGATTGTCGTTGTGCCGCTCTGTCCGCCCTGGACCGAGACGGACGAAGGACTAGCGGCTATAGTAAAGTCTGGTGGGATTGTGTAGGTCGCAGTTGCAACTGAGCTAGATGAGTAGCCGCCGCCTTCCGCTATCGCTTTTAAAGTCTCTGTGGACGAAACGATGATCGGTGCGCCGTAGACAGTTGAGTTGATCGTCGGCGTGAGTCCGTCGGTCGTGTAGTACAAAGACGCGCCTGGCGTCGAATCATTGATCGTCACAGTCACAGCCGACGTATAAATACCTGAAGCCACGGAAAAGGTCGGCATAGCGGCTGGTGGCCCAATGATATAGGTGGCGGAGGCGATCGCGCTGTCCGGATAGCCTGACGCTAGTGCGATAGCCTGTACAGTCATTGAAGAAGTCAAGTTGATCGGGCCGACATATAGACTCGATGCCGATGTTGGCTTTGTTCCATCAAGGGTGTAATAAATACTGGCATTCTCCATTCCGTCGAATATTCCGAGTTGTCCACCGGCGTAGGTTCCGGAAGGCGCGCTGAATGTCGGTGTTAGGGCCGGAGGTAAGGAAGTCGTGGAAGGTGTATATTCCCAAAGATCATTTTGGGGCCAGTCAACAGTTTGGGTTGAGTCGTAGCCACCTCCTCCAAAAAGCCATAAGTTCCCGTTCGCATCTGTCCAACTTGACGCGCCGAACCGTGCTCCAGGAATATTCCCAACGGCTGGTACACCCAACGTACCGTATACCCCGTTAACGCCACCGCAATATGTCAATGGAGATTCTGAGGGATCTCCATAACAATTCGTTTCTAGATTGCTTCCTCCCATCCAAGTCCATTCGCCTGAAGAGGGGCTGTAGTACCACAGGTCATTTAACATCCCAGAATCGCGATTGGCATCGAAGCCGCTTCCTCCTAATATCCAAAAAGCGCCGTCTCTGCCGATCCAACTTACTGCATTTGCTCGGCTTCCTGGGATGTTGCTCGCATTTGGTACGCCCAATGTGCCATAAACTCCCCCTTGACCGGCTACGAAGTTCACAACGGGCACGATATTGGGTCCGGCCATCCAAGTCCATTCGTTCTTGGATGGATCGAATTTCCAGAGATCATCAAGCGCAGTGCCTTCACCCGCGCCATCAAATCCCTCACCCCCAAAGAGCCATATATTTCCGTCACGGTCCTTTGAAACTGATGCCCCTGCCCGGCCCCCAGGGATATTTCCAGCGGCCGGCGTACCCAGAGTTCCGTATACACCGTGAACACCGCAATCTCCATAGACACCCATGCATTGTGGTGTGATGATGGAGCTACCTCCCATCCACGTCCATTCATTCGTTTGTGGGTCGAATTTCCACAGATCGTTTAGATCACCGAACTGTTTGTATGTGTCGAAGCCTTGTCCTCCGAAGAGCCAAAAGTTCCCGTCACCGTCAGTCCAGCTCGAAGCGTATGTTCGACCGCCAGGGACATTAGTGGGTGCCGATGTTCCTAACGTGCCATATACCCCCGGCCAACCCTGTGTAACGCCAGCCGTTTCGCTCCCGCTAAGCCACGTCCATTGATTGGTGGAAGGATCATACTTCCACAGGTCGTTGAGGTTGCCCTCCAGTCCAACAGCATCCATGCCCCAGCCGCCAAAGAGCCAGAGGGTGCCGTCGCTATTGACCCCACCTGTAGCTCCCTGTCGGCTGCCCGGGATGTTTCCGGCAGCCGGAGTCCCCAACGTACCGTACACCCCTCGGTCGCCACAATCATGCATGCAGCCGGGATCCTCACTGCTGCTTCCTCCCATCCAGGTCCATTCGTTGGTGGTTAAATTAAACTTCCAGAAGTCGTTTGGCAGGCCAAACCCTACCGAACTGACAGATGTTTGGATAGAGCCGCCTGCTCCAAAAACCCAGAAGTCGCCATTTTTGTCGAACCAACTCATCGCGCGAACGGTGCCGCCAGGGATGTTCCCGACGGCAGGAGTTCCTAACGTGCCGTAGACTCCCGGTTGATTGCTCTTGTCGCTTCCTCCCATCCAGGTCCATTCGTTGGGGGCGGTGGTTTGCGAGGAGGCGGATGGAGAGAGGCTGACAAGCGCGAGAAAGAATCCGGACAAGAAGGCTGGCAGCAGAGGGCGGCTTCCGATTCGCATGAGGGACTTCCTCGAAAAAGTGATTTCCCGGAATTGTACAGCTTGTCATGCGAAGTTGAATGTGACGAAATGTTTCACGTTCTTCAAACGCGCAGCAACCGGAGCTTTTGTAGTTGCTTTCGCCACGGCCTTACGGCTGGGTGCCGCCTTCGGCTTTGGCGACCTGGTTGATGATCCTTTGGATCAGGACTACGCGGACGTGGATGTGGCTGGCTACATCGGGGACGAACTCGGTGATGAAGTTGTCGATGGGCGCGGTGGCGAGGCCGATGCCGTAGCGTTCGGCGCTGGCCGTCAGGTTGGTCTCGCGGCCGGGAACGTAGAAGTTGCTGATCTCGTCGCCGATGGCGTAGCCAAATACGTTGGCATAGTTCGGCATCCCCTTGCCGTTGTCGCCCTGGCTCCAGAGAACCTGCAAGAGAGCATGTCCGAAGCGCCGCGGCACCGAAGCGCTGGGCATGCGGTGATAGTGCGGGTCCTGGTGGGCAAGCGAGCAAATCAAAAACGTGCCGAAGAATTCGCCGGTCATATCCTGCGCATAACTGACACCAACATACTTGCCGAAGCCGCGCATTCCAGGGCCATATGGCGAGTGCGCGTCCGAGCCGACAGCGATGGCGGAGCTGCCAAGAATGGTGATGGCGTTGAAGGGGTCAAGCACATTGCGCGCGGCCAGCCGAGCCTTCTCTTTGGGCGAGAGAGGCTTGACCTGCGGCCCGTTGAGAAAGCGCGCATACCAGTTGATGATCGGCGTCAAAGGCGGACACGGCTTGGCCTGAATTGCGAACTGGGGGGCGATGCCAGCCGCAGCAGCGCCCGCTCCAGCAGTAGCTCCCACAGCCGCAGCCTGCGCTGCTTCAGTAACAGAACGACTGGCTTGGCAAGGCCCGGGGACGGGAGGCTTAGGACGCGCTGGAAGCTGGGATTGAGGCGCGTCGGGCAGCGGCGGCTCAGCGGCTCTGGCTGCTGCGGAAGCAAGAAGCAAGGTCAGCGCAAGCAACGCCAGGCGCGCGCAACGCCTCAATCGCGCCTGCGTCACTCTCTGCAAGGCGGCAACGGATCGATCACCGGCGTTCTCTCGCGAACCGTAGTGCAAGAAGCCACATCCTCGCTAAAGGTAGAGTTGGCCGCATTTGCTTTCAGGCAAAAAACGGCTCTGCGTCCTGCGCGCTTGCGCGGCGGTGCACTACCACAGTCTGACGTATTTTTTCTGCAAAAGGTAACCCGGAATGCCGTCGTGGGCAGGCTGACACTGAGCCGGGAGTATTGACCATTGCGGCACCTTCGAGCAGTCGGCGATTGACGCGGCGTATCGCGCAACCGAGACTGAGGAAGAGCATGGCGGGCAAAGCCTGCCTGCGCGAGGTGATCCACATGAGCACAAATCCTCCTCCCGGTTACGGTCCAGGTCCAGGCAGTGTAGGCAGCCGCATCGAAGAGGCAGTCGAACTGATCGAGATGGAGCTGCGCCATGCCATCGCCTATGTGAACGACGCCGTGGTGCCGCAGGTGCGGAAGGAATCGATCACCGCGCTACGCACCGTCTCCGACAAGCTGCGCGAGTTGGCCGATCGCTTTGACCAGGACAGAGGTCCACGGCCGTGATGAACTTGCGCGAGCATAGAGCGGCGGTTTGCGTGGCTGTAGCGGTGCCTCTGCTTCTGTTGCTCTCCGGCTGCGGGCACAAGCAAGCCCGCGCACCGCTGCCCGCTCCGCAAGCCGCGCCTCCGGCGACCCAGGCACAGGCTCGTCCGCGTGCCTCGGGTCCAGCGCCGACGACACGCATCGCGCCCACTCCTGCGCCGCCCGGCGGAGTCAGCGACGAAGACTTGGACTACATCAATACGCACCAGCCGTTGTTGGTCGAGGAGGGCTTGGCCACCTGGTATACCGCGCCCTACAAAGGTCGCAAATCCGCCAACGGTCAGGTCTTCAGCGACCAGGCGCTCACCGCCGCTCATCGCACGCTGCCCATGGGGTCGCTGATCGTGGTGACCAACCTGAAGACAGGCCAATCGAGCGCCATGCGCATCACCGATCGCGGGCCATTTGCCGAAGACAGGATTCTCGATCTGACCATTGCCTCAGCCAAAGCCACTGGCGTTTACCGTGCAGGCCTTTCCCGCGTTCGGTTGGAGGTATACAGCACTCCCAAGCCTATCGACACCGGCGGGCGCTGGTGTGTTCAGGTAGGCGCATTCAAGAGCGAGCGCAAAGCCAAAAAGCTCAAGGCGCAACTGCTGCGCAAGTATCCCGCAGCCAACGTGATCGAATTTCCTGGCGTCGATAGTTACTGGGTGCGTATCCGCCCGCAGGGCGACGACCGTCAGCAGGCCAGCCTCATCGCGCGCCATCTGCGCCCCGCCGAGGGCGAGGCTTACCTCACGCGGCTCGACTAAGTCCGCTATAAAATCGACTCATGACCAGCCACATTGGAATTGTTGCCTGCTCTGCGGAGGGTGCATCCCTCTGTTACCGCACCATCTGTGCCGAAGGCGCACAGCTCCTTGGTCCTCACGATCATCCCGAGATCTCGATGCACACGCATTCGCTCGCCGAATATATGCGCTGCATCAATCCTGGCAACTGGCAAGGCGTCTGTGAACTGATGCTCTCCTCTGCCGAAAAGCTCGCCAAGATCGGCGCTGACTTTCTCATCTGTCCAGACAACACGATCCATCAAGCGATGCAGTATATTGAATCGCGGTCGCCGTTGCCCTGGCTGCATATTGCTGAAGTCGCGGCCGCCCAGGCCGCCGAGAGAGGGTACCGGCGTCTTGGCTTGACCGGAACCCGCTGGCTTGTCGAAAGCGAAGTCTATCCTGAGAAGCTCGGCGCGCGTGGGCTGACCTGGATGCGGCCGGAGAAGGCCGAACGGGAGGAAATCAATCGCATCATCTTCGAGGAACTCGTCTACGGCGTCTTCAAACCCGAAGCGCTGGCGTACTTCCAGCGAGTGATCAACCGCATGAAAGAGGAAGGCTGCGATGCCGTCGTGCTGGGCTGCACCGAAATCCCGCTGATCGTCGACGATACAAACTCCCCTCTGCCCACGCTCGATTCCACCCGTTTGCTTGCGCGTGCTGCCCTACGCCGCGCGGTGGAAGGCCACTAGCCTTACTCCAGCGGCGGGTGGTCTCTGGATTGCCGTTGATTCGGGGGCATTCGGCCGGATGGATTAGCTTCGGATCTTCTTTGGGAGGCTTGTCCGCCAAACGAAAAAATGGATGATTAAGTAGCAGATCAGTCCCAGCGCAAACACCAGCTGGATGTGATTTAGTGACGGCTTCTGCAAGCTCTCCCAATCGTCGAAAAAGTCAGAGTACCCGAATAGGAGGTATGCTGCCATGACGTAATGGAGAGCCAGAAACCCGATGACAACCTGGTATTTGATGTTGAACATACGCTGAGCCAACGCAAGAAGGCCCCACTGAATGGCGGAAGCTCCGATGGCGATCGGTATACCTAGGATCGAGAACGGTGATCCAGCAAGAAAGATAAGCAGGTAGCTTCCCTCACCGGTGCCTGCGACCCAGACCCCGGAAGCGGCAAGAACCACACCACAGGCAAACAAGACAGCGACGTACCATCTTGACGGCATACTTCGTGCTGTACTTTCATCGTGCATTGATTCCCAACGGCTCCGGCCGGTTGCGCCACAATTTGGAGACCGCCCCGCTGCTCTCTTCCACCTTACTCCGGCGGCGGATAGAAGGGCAGCTTGTCGTTCTTCTCGTTGGCGCGGCGAATCGTCACATCATCAAGCAGCAGTGCGGGCGCAAGCACCGTCATCGGCACTTCGCCCATGTAGTTGGCGACCCACAATTCCTTGCCCGCAGCTACGACGCTCGAACGCAGCGTGCGCTGATCCAAATCGTCGAACGCCGCGCCGCGCATCAGTTCGCGCTTGCCGTCCGGAGTGACGCGATAAAGCAGGCGAGGCGTTTGATTGGGACCCATGGTGGAGACGTAATAGACATCCTTCAGTCCGCGATCCTTGGCCAGATCGAGCAGCTTGCGGTTCAGTTCCTCGTCGCTCAGTCCGTCCTTCGCCGTCACTTTCAGTACGCCGATCACAGGCGTGGGCGCACCGGCAAGGCCGGCTCTTCCATGGCCGTTTGACTGCGGAAAGTCGCGCACAGGCATGCGGCTGATCAGATAATTCTCCAGCTTGCCGCTAACGATTAACTTGACAGCCTGCGCCGGAACGCCTTCGTCGTCCACGTCATAGGCTCCGACAAGACTCCTGCCGTTATAGCTCTTGAGGCTGGGATCATCGACAACATCAAAGGACTCGGGCAGCACGCGCGCATGATAGCTCGACGCAAACGGCCCGTTGGTGCGCGCCTCGGTGCCCAGCTTGGGGCGCGTGGCTGTGAGGGACCCGTAAAAGAGGCCGCTGAGTGTGTCAGTGCCGGCGTCGGAGCTGAGCAGCAACGGTCCGTGATACTCTTCCCCGACCAGCGGAGCCTTGCGTAAATCCGCGAGCGAGGCGATCAGCCCGACCGCATGTTTGCGAAACTCTTCTGGCGAATCCAAATCCTTAAGCGCGGTTCCAGAGGTCGAGTACGAGCGATCCAGCTTCATGCCATCCGCGGCTTGCGCGCCGACGGTAAAGTCCTCCTGGAAGGAGCTCGCCGACTTGCGCACAATGGTTCCTTCGCTGTTCACCAGCCTCGTGGTCGTCACGCGCGCGGTAAAGCTTCCCGACGAATAGCGCACCTCGCGCTGGCTGTCCTTAACTGTGGCGTCACTCCGATAGAGGCCGCTGTCGTGCGCCACGCGCGCATCCCAGGCTGCCTCATCCACATTCAGCTTGAGCGGCTCGGCCAGAGAAATTACCGGCGTCTCGTGACTGAAGTCGTCGGCCTGCGGCGGCGTTTGCACCTGCTTGAGAGCGGCCTGTTTTTGCGCATAAGCCGCAAGAGCGAACTTGTATGCCTGGTCGGTTGCGGCCCACAACGCCGAGCGAATAGCGATCGGATCGTCTTCAAGAGAGGTCATCTCAACCGCGCCATCGCCGCGGCCTCCGGAGCTGTCGGTCTTGTTGTCACCCACGCGCACCGTTACGCGCGCCAGCCGCCCGTTGCCGCGCTGCGAACTCGCGACGGCTCCAAACTCCGCCTTGATCTCCAGGTTGTCGATCTCTTCAACGCGATACTGGATGAAGAACGGCTTCGCAAAATCCTTCAACTGCAACTGGGCCTTGCTGCGGTCAAGCTCAGTGAGCATGGCCTTCAGCACAGAGTCATTCTCCGCGTCGGCACGGGTAGACTGCGCGGGAGCTTGCGCTGAGGCGATTGCGCAGGGGACAAGCAGGACAACACCAGCAAAAAATGCAATCGGACGAATCGGATTCATTGCGCCTCCTTCTTTGCAGGTGCTGCTTCTGCGCCGGGTATCGGCAAAATCGGCGGCCTTGCCGTGCCCTGCGCCTGCTTCTGCGTTTCAATCTCGCTCATTAGCATGGCCGGGGCCACCGCGCTCACTGGAACCGTGCCCGACTCCGCGCCGCACTCGCCATTGAAAACTTCGCGCTTGTCGCTTGTCGCCACGATGCTCTTCAGAGCTGCCTGCGGCGTTCCCACAATGCTGACTCCGCGCACCAGTTCATCCGGTCGTCCATCCACATAGACCCGCCAGACGACCAGCGGGATCACTTGAAAGGCCTGCGGCGAGTTGCGCGTCGTGACCGCAAAGCCCGATGAGATGTCTTCGAAGTAAAGGCCGTAAGGCTTGCCCTGTTTCTTGGCCTCCTCAATCAGCTGCTTGCGCAGCGCGTCGTCGGTCACGGTCTTGGTCGAGGTCACAATCAGGTTGCCCTGGCGACCGTTGGGAACCTTGCCGGCCTGTGCGCGTCCGTGGCCGTTCGAGTTGGAAAAGTGCGCAATCGGCAGCCGCGACATCAAAAATGTCTTCAGCACGCCGTCTTGAATCAGGTCCACGCGGCGCGCTTTCTCGCCCTCGTCGTCGTATTCATAGCTGCCGCTGAGCCATGTCTTTTCAAAGCGGGTCTGGGTGGGATCGTCAGAGACCGACAGAAACGCTGGCAGCACCTCTTTACCCACATTCTTGGTAAAGGTCTGGCCCTCTTCATCGCCGCGCTGGCGCTGGCCCTCAAGCCTGTGGCCCAGCACCTCGTGGAAGAAGACCGCCGCTGCACGGCCGGAGAGGATCGCCGGCCCGTCGAAGGGCGCGGTCACCGGCGCCTTGCGCAAGGCCTCGAGGCTCTTGCCCAGTTCGCGCACCGTGGCTTCCATCTCTGCTTGCGTGGGCAGGCCTTCCACCGTCTCCGCCTCAAAGGTCTGCGTGCGGAACAGATCCATTCCATCGTCGGCGCGGGTCATTGCAAAGACGATCAGCCGCGCCTGCAAGTGCGGAGTCACAACCTTCGAGCCTTCCGACGAAGCATAATAGTCGGTCTCGTTCTGCGCCGAGAGCATCACCACATTGCGGTTGACATTCGGGTACTCGCGGAAGAGCATTGAGAGCGCCCGCACCCGTTTTTCCCAATCAGCCCGATCCAGCACAATCGCTGGCGCGGGGTTGCCAAGATGGACCTGTGGCGGCTCCTGGCTGAAGTCGGGCGAGCTGTCCTCTTCCTTGGCGCGGACTTCCGCCTCGGTCTTCACACGCAGATAATTTTCAAGCGCGTTGCCGTAACCAGTGTTGGTGGCCAGCCAGAGTGACCGCGCCAGCGCCTCTCTATCATCGGTCAGAGGCAGCGTGATGCTGTTCACCGCCGTGCCGCGATGGGTGCCGTGCGTGTTGTCCAGCTTCGCTTCGCCCAGGCGCACCTGCACATCGGCTTGCCGCATGTGATTGGCTGTACTGCTGACCAGCCCGCCGAACTGCGCGGTGATCGAGGCCGCGCTGGCGTCGCTGACCGAATAGCTGAGGAAGTAGGGCGGCAACTGCTTATCGTCTCCCTGCTTGCCGAGCGATGTGAAGGCGCGATGGAGTTCGGTCGTCATCACATCCAGCAGCGCGGGGGTTGCTTGCTGCGCGGCTGCCGGCGCGGGCAAGGCCGCTGCAAGAGCAAGACCGGCGACAAGAGCGTGGAGACACAGCGTTGGGGCGGTCCGCCTTCCGGCGGTGAGAGAATATGAGGGCATAGGTTGAGCACGCTCGTTGAAACAACTGCAAACTCGATTGTCTCAGAGTGAGCCGCCAACCAGAAAGAATTGCATGTCTTTTGCGCACCGCTGGTTGCTGGCCGCAAGCTGCATCTTGCTCATTGCCGTCGTGGCCCCGCGCCTCGGCCCCGGCCCGAAGATTACGACTCCGCCGCATAGAATCCAGTCGGTGCTGGCCTCAACAACTCCGCCGCCAGCCGCCGCGCAGCCCGCTCAGCAGGCCTACTCCCTGCCGCCCGACAAGCTGGCCAAAGCCATCGTCCTCGGCCGCATCCGCACAGCGCTCGACATTGTCGGATCTCTCTGGGGACTGGCCGTTCTCTGGCTTCTTCTGGCCTCCCGCTGGGCCGCGCGCCTGTCCGCGTGGACCGAGTACCTGCTTTGCCGTCGCTGGATGCAGGGCCTGCTCTTCTTCGCCGTCTTTATTGTCGTAACAACGCTGGCCAGCCTGCCTCTCGATCTGATCGGCCACATCGTCAGCCGCCACTACGGCATCAGCGTGCAGGGCTGGGCCAGTTGGACCGGCGATCTGGCAAAATGGTTGGGTCTCTCGCTGCTGCTCGGCGCACCCGTCCTGCTGCTCTTTAACTGGATCGTCCGTGTTTCGCCGCGCCGCTACTGGGTGTGGGCATGGCTGGTCACGCAGCCGCTGATCCTTCTTGGAACCTTTGCAACACCGTTGATCATCGATCCCATCTTCAACAACTTCGAACCGCTCACCCAAACCCATCCCGCTCTGGTCACGAAACTCGAGACCGTCGTCGCCCGCACCGGAACCCGCATCGCTCCCGAGCGCATGTTTCTGATGAAGGCCAGCGCCAAGAGCAACGGCCTCAATGCCTATGTGACCGGCATCGGCGCGACCAAGAGGTTCGTGATGTGGGATACGGCGACCGACCGTCTTCCCGACGACGAGATTCTCTCCATCTTCGGCCACGAGAGCGGCCACTACGTGCTCAATCACATTCCCAAAGGCATTGCCGTCAGCGCCGTTGGCACGTTCTTTGTCTTCTGGGCCTGCGCTGGATTTGCGGGCTGGCTGGCGCACCGCTTCGGCCCTCGCTGGCAGGTGGGCGGTATCGAAGTGGGCCAAAACGCACTCGCCAGCCGTCAGGGTTTCCTGGTGCTGATCTTGGTCCTCTCGGCTGCCGGCCTGGTGCTGCAACCGGTCAGCAACACCTACAGTCGCCACATCGAGCACGAAGCCGACATCTACGGTCAGGAGGCCATCCATGGCCTCGTCGCCGATCCGCAGCAGACCACTGTCTCTGCTTTCAACCACCTCGGCGAGGCCTGGCTCGAAGACCCCAATCCAAGCCCGTTCATCGAATTCTGGGAGTACAGCCACCCCAGCGTCCAAACCCGCGCCAACTTCGCCGCCCACTACAACCCCTGGGCCAACGGCGGCCGCGGCCGATTCTTTCAGCGTTAGGCGTATAATTCGGACAAATAAAATCTGAGGTGGTCGTTTCAATCGAAGTTGGGTGAGCCGATGAGAGAATTTTGCTGTCGTTTGTTGACTTCTCGCATTCTGAGGCGCCTTGCCTTTGTGGCAGGTCTTGTCTTGCTTGTTCATACACTCTCTGGTTGCTTTGGCTCACTGAAAGCGTATCAGCAACAGGCGCTCACGTTAGCAACGGCCATGCACCAGAAGATGACAAGTGGCGATGTGAATGGAATCTACGATGGCGCAGATCAGCGCTATCGTGATGTCGTCACCCATCAAAAATCCGACACACTCTTCTCTTCAATAGCGCGAAAACTCGGTGCACCTCTGGATTGCAAGCAAGGAAATACAAATTTCCAGGTGACTACTTCCGGTACGACAATCGTCTCGGTTTGCAAGACTACATTTTCAAAAGATGCTACCGGCGTCGAAACCTTTACATGGATAAAGTCGGGGGACCAGTTCCGACTTCTCGGTTATCACATTAATTCGGAAGAGCTGATCGAGCGATAATACGAACAGTCTCGGCTGGGTACCTCTTCCACGTCGTGCTTCCTGACGAAGAAAGAGTGGAATCCGTGGCCTCGTGCCGCCAAAGCCGTTCTTGGCCCTTCAGTCCCTCCCTTTACAATCATTCCATGCAATTTCTATCCCTCTCCCGCCGCCGCACAGACGCCTTTCCCCCTGAAGCCTTCACCAAAGAACTGATGGCCCGCGAGACCGCGCGTGTCAAGGAACTCTATGCCGCCGGCCTGTTGCGCCAACTCTGGAAGCGTGGCGATATTCCCGGCGCGGCAATCCTCTGGGAAGCCACCAGCGAGGCTAACGTCCGCGCCGCCCTCGACTCCCTGCCCATCTTCCAGGCCGGATTGCTCGAGATCCTCTTCGTCGTGCCGCTTGAGCCCTATCCCGGCTTCGGCCCGGCATAGTAGCAGCCATTCGCCCGTCGCTGAGATACGGCCATGGTTTCCACAGGTTCTCTCAACCCTGCGCCGCGCCGTACACTACTCTTTTGCCGCGCTTTTCACTGAGCGCGGACCAGAGAAGGAGCGGACTCGTCATGGCCTACCCCACAAACTACCGTTATACCCGCGAACATGAGTGGATCGAGCTCACCGGCTCGATCGGCACCATCGGCATCACCGACTACGCCCAAAACTCCCTCGGCGACATCGTCTACGTGGACATGCCCAAGGTCGGCGACACGGTTACCGCTAACGCGACCTTCGGGTCGGTCGAGAGTGTGAAGGCCGTCAGCGACCTCTTTGCGCCCGTCACCGGCACCGTTACCGCGATCAACGAAGAGCTGACCTCCGCGCCCGACAAGATCAACGAGGCGCCGCACGATACCTGGATCATCAAGGTCGAACTGACCGATCTCGCGCAGGTCAACGCTCTGCTTGACGCCGCGGCCTACGAGGCATTCATCGCGGAAGAGAGCTAAAGACAAGCTGCTAACTCTTAGCCTCTAGTTTCTAGCTGGTCCCTGAGAGTTGGATGCCGCGTTCACATACCATGAACTTTCTCGGCAGGCCGAACCGTTGCCTGCACCACGAGCTTTTAGCTAGAAGCTAGAAGCTAGAGGCTAGAAGCTGATTTATGCGCTATCTTCCCAAGTCGCAAGCCGAACGCGAAAAGATGCTGGCCGAAATCGGCGCGGCTTCGATCGACGACTTATTCGCTGTCATCCCCGCCGATGAGCGCCTGACGCGCGACCTCGATGTGCCTCGGGCGCACGCCGAGAGTGAGATCATCGAAACCTTCCGCGCGGCGGGTGCGAAGAATGCCACCGACTACGCCAGCTTTCTCGGCGCAGGAGCTTATCGCCACTATCGGCCTGTGATTATTGACTCGCTCGTCCAGCGCGGCGAGTTTCTCACGAGTTACACGCCTTACCAAGCTGAGATAACTCAAGGCACGCTCCAGGCGATCTTCGAGTTTCAAACCATGATCGCCGAGCTCACTGGCATGGACGTGGCCAACGCCAGCATGTACGACGGCTCGACCGGCGCGGCTGAGGCTGTCAGAATGGCCATGCGGATCACCGGCCGCGACAACGCCGTTGTGGCCGCTACCGTACATCCCGAATATCGCGAAGTTATGGCGACTTATGCGAAACATCAGAGTCTGCCATCGGCTGTTATAACTTATGACGGCGAAACTGGCCGCATAGATTTAGCCGCTCTCTCAGCAGCAGTTACCGACGAAACCGCAGCGGTGCTCGTCCAAAGCCCAAACTTCTTCGGAGTGATCGAAGACATTCCAGCCATAGCGGAGATCGTGCACGCCAAGGGAGCATTGCTCATCGTCTCCATCGCCGAAGCAGTTTCGCTCGGCGTCGTCCGTCCGCCCGTCGAGGCCGATATCGTCAGCATGGAGGCGCAGTCCTTCGGCGTGGCTCTCAGTTATGGCGGCCCTTTCTGCGGAGTCATCGCAGCCAAAGAGAAGTACGTCCGCCAGATGCCGGGCAGGCTCGTCGGCCAGACCGTCGACGGCTTCGGCTATCGCGGCTTCGTGCTCACGCTCTCTACTCGAGAGCAACATATCCGCCGCGAAAAGGCCACCTCGAATATCTGCACCAACCAAGCCTTGGTCGCGCTGATGGCGACGATTTTCCTGAGCGTCTACGGCAAAGAAGGTATCCGCGAGTTAGCCGAGCATAATCTGGCAAAAGCAAGTTATGCCGCGCAGGCTCTTTCGTCGCATCCGGGAGCGAAGCTACGCTTTAACGGTGCCCCTCGCTTCAATGAGTTCGTCCTCCAAACCGAGGAAGCTCCCGCGCAATGGAGCCAGCGTCTGCTCGACAACAAAATCGTCGGCGGCATCGACCTGAGCCGCTGGTATCCCGAATTGCAAAATTGCACTCTCTGGTGCGCAACCGAAGTGATCACCCGCGCCAACATCGACACTGCAGCGAACCTCATGGTAGCCCAGTCGGTCGAAGCAAAGTCTTAGAGTCTTCACAGGCAAGGAAAGCTGATGAAATACGATTGGGCGAGTAGAAGTGCTGCAACCATCGCCATTACTTCTGTGGCTGCATATTACTCGTGGCGCGGCTTTAGCGGTCATTTGCTTGTTTTCTTTTTTGTTGCAAATATTGTGGCAATCGCGATCACTTCAATCTTCTCGCGGAAGAATCTAAGACGTCATCTTGCAATTTTGATCGCTTTGCAGTGCGTTGAAGTTGGCTTTTTGTTTCTTACGGAATTTAGATGCTGTCCGTCTAGCATCTGCACGGCCTTATCGGGAGTCGTTCTCGCCGTCAATATTGGAGTTCTGGTCTTTTTACTTATGCCCGTCCAAAGTGTAAGCAACGAGGTTTGAAGAATGGCATCATCTGAAGTTTCTGTTTCCCGCACTCTCGGCAAAGTCCGCCCACACCAGACGCAGAACGAAGCTCTGCTTTTTGAGAAGTCGTCGCCGGGAAAGCTCGCTTACAAGCTGCCGCCGCTCGATGTGCCCGCTGTTGATGCCGCATCACTGCTGGGGGATGCGCATCGCAAGGTGGCAGGCGAACTGCCCGAATTGAGCGAGATCGAGATCATACGCCACTTCACGCGGCTCTCGACGTGGAACTACGCCATCGACCTAGGCATGTATCCGCTTGGCTCCTGTACCATGAAGTACAACCCGAGAGTGAACGAGGTTGTCGCTCGCATTGAAGGTTTGGCCGAGGCGCACCCTTACCGGCCTGACTCGCTGGCGCAGGGGATCCTCGAAGTCATCGACAACCTTCAGCGCTGCCTGCTTGAAATTACCGGCATGGACGCGATAACCATGCAACCGGCGGCAGGCGCGCATGGCGAGTTTACTGGAATCTTGTTAGTCCGTGCGTGGCATGAGTCTCAGGGCTACGCACGCAAGAAGATACTGATTCCCGACTCGGCGCACGGCACGAACCCGGCCACCGCAGCAATCTGCGGCTACACCGTCGAGAATCTGAAATCTAACTCAGAAGGCGGCATCGACTTAGATGCGCTAACTCGCCAAGTGGACCAAGAGACCGCCGCGCTGATGATTACCAATCCATCGACGATTGGAGTCTTCGAGAGCCAGATCGCTGAGATTGCCAAGATCCTCCACGCCAAGGGCGCGCTACTCTACATGGACGGCGCGAACATGAACGCGCTGGTGGGCAAGGCGCGTCCCGGCGACTTCGGCGTGGATGTGATGCACCTGAACTTGCACAAGACCTTCTCGACACCCCACGGCGGCGGCGGTCCCGGTTCAGGACCCGTGGCCTGCAAGGCATTTCTTGAGCCATTCTTACCTACGCCGGTGCTCGTCCAAAACGACGACGGCACGAAGCACTGGAGTTATAACCGGCCTAACTCAGTGGGCCGCGTGCGTGCCTTCTACGGCAATGTAGGCATGTTCATCCGCGCGCTGGCTTATATCTTAGCCAACGGCCCCGACGGTCTACGCCAGACGACCGAAGACGCAGTGTTAAACGCTAACTACATTCGCAAAAAACTCGAAGACACCTACGAGTTACCGTATAAGACCGCCTCAATGCACGAGGTCGTCTTCAGCGACAAGTTACAGGCTGCGAAGGGCGTCAAGACCGGCGACATCGCCAAGCGGCTGATCGACTACGGCTTCCATCCTTACACCGTGAGCTTCCCGATGATCGTGCACGGCGCAATGATGATTGAGCCAACCGAGAGCGAGTCACTTGAAGAGTTGGATTTGTTCATCGACGCAATGCGTGCAATCGCACGCGAAGTCGAGGAAACCCCGGAGTTAGTCAAGACGGCGCCGCATTCGACGCGAGTTTCGCGACTGGATGAGGTGCAGGCGGCGAGGAAGCCGATCTTGCGGTGGAAACCCACGGAGTAACTGGTCTCCCATATCTGGCGCGATGAGACTGCGCCAGATATGGGGCACCCAATTTGTTAAGCTGGCTTGCGGCTTTTGCGGTAAAGCTCCTCCAGCGCATCGCAGGCCGTGCAGACGCCGTCCTCTTTGGCTAGCTGTTTTGCTACGCTCTCGGAGCGTTTGGCCAGCAGCGGCTCGGCAAGCATCTTCTTTAAACGGCGTGCTACGCGAAACGGCGTATAGTTGCCGCGTTGGATGACCTTGCCAACTTTCAATCTCAGCATCCGGCGAGCGTTGTCGGGCTGGTCGTGCGAGAAGGGCATGATCAGCATCGGCTTGCCGGCGCGCAGACACTGAGCCGTTGTCCCGACGCCACCCTGATGCACCACCATTGCCGCGCGATTGAAAAGCTCGGAGTACGGCGCATACTCTGCCACGCAGATCGACTCCGGCAGCTTGGTTTGCAGACGGTTGCGCGGGTCGGTCCCGATTAAAAGCACCGCGCGGATTCCCAGCTTGATTGCCGCCTTTGCAGAAAACTCGTAGAACTTGCCGGCTGCCAATACCGCGGCCGAGCCAAGCGTGAAGACCACCGGCGGCTCGCCCTCAGCCATAAACTTTTCCAGGTTCGGCGGCAGCTTCTGGTTGCCCGCGTCGGCGTCGTAGTAGCAGAAGCCGGTGATCAAAGTGTTCTTTGGCCAGTCCTTTTGCTCGACGCCGAGCACGCGCGAAAACAGCGCCAGCACCAGGTTCGGCGAGTGTTTGGCGTCAAAGAGCGGATTCGCGCCTCTGGGCAATCCAAGCTCTCGGCGCAATTCATAAATCGGCTCAGGCCACTTGCGGCTGACAAAGCGCGCCACGCGCTTGATGATGCGTCCAAAGCCGGGCACAGCCCTATCGGCTCGCGCCAGCCGCGGATAGGGAGGCAGCACCGGCGGGTCAAAGGCGGAGAAGAATGAGAGCGGCGCAAGCACATAGCTCGCCCAGGGAATCCCGGTGACCTCGGCGACCAGCGGACCGGCGTAGTTCAGCTCACCCAGCAACAGCAGATCGGCGCGGGCCGGTTTTGTTGCCGCATCCATCAAATCGTCATAGGTCTGGCGCAGCGAGGGAAAGAGAAAATCCCGCAGCCCCCGCTCCGTGCCGTTTTTGATGTCGTAGATCATCTCGACGAGAACGGTGTTGGTAGGGTCGATGTCCGGGCGGACGGCGTGGAACTCCAGACCCAGCGGGCGGATCTTGGGCTCGTAGACCGCCGGCAGCGCCATCACCGGCGTGTGGCCGCGGCGTTTCAGCTCCAGAGCAAGAGCGATCAGCGGGTTTGTGTCACCATAGGTGCCGATATTTGAAAGAACAATGCGCAATATAGAGTCCTCAAGGCCATTCCCGGCCAACCTTCTGAGATTAATGCATGGGGGCCGGTTCGGTCGTCCGATTCACCGTTCAGCAACCGGAAGATGGTATTCTTGCCGGGTTCGAGAAACCTCTGGAGAGTCCCATGCCCGTTCAGCGCAGCCTTCGTTTTTTCAGTTCTGCATGTATCGCGGCCGCTCTTTTTTGCGGCGTGCTTGCTGCCCCGGCGCTGCTCAACGCGCAAAAGCCCTACCATATTGTTGATCGCTGGAAGGTGGGCGGCGAGGGTGGCTGGGACGATCTGAGCGTCGATGCCACGGCTCATCGGCTCTACGTCACTCACGGCGCACGCGTCGAGGTGCTCGATACGCAGACCGGAAAGCTGGTTGGCTCAATCGCCAATCTGCAAGGCACCCACGGCGTCGCGCTCGACGATGCCGGCAAGTTTGGGTACGTCTCCGACGGCCGAGCCAACAGTGTGGTCGTCTTCGACCGCGCCACACTGGCTACTGTGGCCACCGTTCCAGCCGGGCAGGGGCCAGACCTCATCATCTTTGAACCGGCGACCCAGACCGTCTGGGCCTTCAACGGCCACAGCAAAGACGTGACCGTGATCGACGCCGCCACGCGCAAGGTCGTCGCCACGATTCCGCTCCCCGGCAAGCCCGAGTTTGCCGTGATCGACGGGAAGGGAACGATCTTTGACAATATCGAAGACAAAAGCGAAATTGTGCGTCTGGATGCAAAAGCCCTGAAGATGACCGCCGAGTGGCCGCTCGCCGGTTGCGAATCGCCCAGTGGGCTGGCTTATGACATCGCTGGCGGAAGGCTTTTTTCTGCCTGCGACGGCAAGAAGATGGCCGTGACCGATGCTCGGACCGGCAAATCGCTCGGGACCGCCGCAGTGGGGGAAGGCCCCGACGGCGCAGGATATGACGCAGCACACCATCTGGCCTTCTCGCCCAACGGCCAGAGCGGCACGCTCACCGTCCTTGACGCTTCAGCCCCTGGCTATCCGGCGATTGAGGAACTGCCAACCCAGCGCGGCGCACGCACCATGGTCTACGATCCTGCCGCCGACCGCATCTATCTGCCCACCGCCGAGTTTGGCCCGCGCCCCGAGCCAACGCCCGCCAATCCGCGTCCCCGCCCGGCTGTGATTCCCGGAAGCTTTACCGTGCTGGTTGTGGGACGGTAACGCCTCATTCCGGAATCCGAGACCGTACGAATTGCCTTGACAATCGGAATGAGACGTTGAACTCTAGACTCGATCAAACTTTTCACTTTCCCAAGCAAGGAAACCCTATGAGAATGAAGTTTTCTGTTCCTGTACTGGCAATTCTCCTGGCCACCGCGGTCACTCTGGCCAACGCCCAGGCCCCCTCGGGACGCAGGCCGCGCATCGCAATCATGGACTTCGATTACGCCACGGTGCAGACCACCTCGTCGGCCCTGTTTGGCACCAATGTCGATGTAGGCAAGGGAATCGCCGACCTGCTGGTGACCGACCTGGTCAAGGATGGCAGCTTCTCGATCATCGAGCGCAAGGCCCTGGACAAGATCATGGCCGAGCAGAATTTTTCCAACTCCAATCGCGCCGATCCAACCAGTGCGGCCAAAATCGGCAAGCTGCTCGGTGTGGACGCCATTCTGGTGGGCAGCATCACCCAGTTCGGCAATGAGACCAAGAAGGTCAACCTGGGCGGCGCTGGCGGCAACTGGGGCGGCTACGGACTCGGCGGCATCGGCCACTCCAAATCCAAGGCCAACGTAGGCATCACCGCGCGGCTGGTCAACGTCGATACCGGCGAGATTCTCGCCGTGGCCGAGGGTGCTGGTTCCTCCTCCCGTTCGAGCAATTCGCTCTTGGGCGGCGGCGGCAACTGGCACGGCTTTGGCGGCGGCAATGCCGACTTCGGCAGCAGCGACTTCCAGCAGACAATCATCGGCGAATCGGTCAAGATTGCTGTCGACAAGCTGACCGCCGATCTGGTTCCCAATGCTGCCAAAATTGGCGTGCGCACCATTACCGTCGAGGGCGTTGTAGCCGCTGTCGATGGCGGCCAGATCATCCTCAACGTGGGCAAAAGGGCTGGCGTCAAAGTGGGCGATCAGCTTCTGGTCCTTCGCGTCGGCAAAGAGATCAAAGATCCTGAGACCGGCGCCGTCATCCGCCGCCTCACCTCTTCGGTCGGAGTCATCCGGGCTACCGACGTGGACGATGCCTCCGCCGTCTGCACTCCCGTCTCCGGCACAGGATTCAAAGTCGGCGACCGCGTAAAATCCGACACGCAGTAACGCGCACCCAAAGTGCTGCAATATGCAAAACGGCCACGGTCCATGCGGATCGTGGCCGTTTTGTCTGTGGCCGATCGGCGGCCCGAATTCCAGGCCGAATGTGACCCTTCCGAACGATCTATCAGAGGGTGTGGAGCAAGTAGGGATTCCGGCCAACAGAAGTTTACGCTGCTCGCGGCGCGACCTGCTTGAGTGCTGAACTCGATGAGGCTCGCCGCAAATCGTACTCATTCTGCAGATTCAGCCAGAATTGCGCCGGGAGTCCGAAATAGATTCCCAACCGCAGAGCCGTATCGGCTGAGATCGCCCGCTTTCCGCGCACAATATCCCCCACGCGAGGCGCGGGAACCGCCAGGTCCTTTGCCAGCCGGTACGCCGTCAGACCCAGCGGCTCCATGAACTCGGTCAACAGTATCTCTCCGGGATGAATCAACGCGGCATTCTCAGGCATCTTTGCTCCCTCGGCCATGCAATCAGTGATAATCCACAACTTCTACGTCGTGCGCATTTCCGTCCCGCCACACAAAGCAGATGCGGTATTGGTCGTTGATGCGGATACTGTGCTGGCCTTTCCGGTTCCCATGCAACTTTTCCAGTCTGTTGCCCGGCGGCACAGTCAAATTCTCCAGCGCTAGCGCGGCGTTCAATATGTACAGCTTTTTCATCGCTTGCCGGTTCGGTTGTGTTGGAAGCCATTTGCATCTGCCGGTCTTCCAGAGTCTTTCGGTATCCGAATCGCGACAACCGGCAATCATGCCTCATAATAACGCGATGCGTATAGAAACGCAATGCGTATCTATCGCCGACTGAAATCTGCGCGTGATTTCTGTGTTGAAAAGAAACCGCTTGCGAAAATCGCGGTCTGGGTGGATGATTTTGTTGCCAATCATTAACATGTTTTGCGGTTTTGAATCGTAAGGAGAAATCTCGTGTACAAGAAGATTTTTGCAGTAGCGCTTCTGGCTTTCAGTTCCGTACTCATCGCTCAACAAGGGCTCAACAATGACGCCATCATCAAGCTGGTCAAGGCCGGTCTGTCAGACGATCTGATCGTTTCCACCGTCACCGCGCAGGCAGGCACCTATGACACATCTACGGATGGACTGATTGCTTTGAAGACGGCTGGTGTCAGCGACAAGGTGGTTGCGGCAATTGTGGCGAAGGGAGTCGCACCCGCACCCGTGCCAGCCCCGGCCCCAGTGGCTATAGCGGCTCCTGCTGCATCAAACGGGTTTCCTCATGGCATTGACGAAGTCGGCGTCTACTACAAGGATAAGACTGGTGCCTGGACTGCGTTGATGCCAGAAGTCGTGAATTTCAAGACCGGCGGCGTGATGAAGAGCGCGTTCACCAACGGAATCGTCAAGGGCGACCTCAATGGTCACATCCGTGGCCCTCACGCCGGAACCACCGTCACCTTTCCCGTTGTCTTGGCGGTATATGTCCCGGAGGGAACAGCTATTACCGAATATCAGCTTTTGCGCTTCCGCACGCACAGTGACGGACGCGAGTTCCGCTCTATGACCGGTGGAGTTTTTCACGCTTCAGGTGGCGCAACTCGTGATTTGGTTGAGTATCGGTCCGAAAAAATCGCACCCCGCCTCTACCAGATCACTATTGAATCCGGCGCGGGAAAGGGTGAATATGGGCTTCTTCCTCCGGGCGCATATAGCAGTTCGAACATGGGAAGCAACGGCAAGATTTACTCGGTCAGCATACCCTAATAGCTGAGGCGCTTTGCAAGTTGACGCGGTTGCCCAATATATGTATTTTTATTTTAGCAATATTTGGGGCACCACGAACCTCAACCGGTCACTTCTATCCAGGCAAAAAAACCGCTGCGAGCGATGAGCGAGCGGTAGGTCCCACGCAGGTGGTTGCAGATCATTTTCCACGACCCTGCTACTCTGAACTCATCTCGCCTCTTTCAAAATCATCGGACTGCAGCGAGGCGTTTTAGCCGGAATCTGCTTGAGCCAAAACTACCTCGGAGGCTCTCGGAAGGGGGACTTTTACCCCGATTTTGCTCTGTTTTGGGCCGTTTTTTGCCGTTTTTAGAGGCTTTTTATGACGCCTTAAGAAACATATTCCGCACAAAGTAAATGGGTTAGGTCTTCCTTCCTCCCCGAAAACGGCATACCCCCACCCCCCTCCCCCTGTGAACCAGTGGAAATGTGATGGAATTGCCCTTCATTCATGCCATTGCTCTAGTGTTAGAAGCTCGATACACCTGTCCACCCCACCCGGAGTGATAGGGTATTTCTGACGGCCCTTGATGAACAGACGCACGCGTAGAACGCTGTGGATTGTGGCCGCGGTCATTGCTCTTCTGGCCGCGGCCATCTTCCTGCGCTCCAAAGCGCCGCCCGAGGCTGCGCGCCTGCTACCCGAGTCCGACGGCATCGTCTACATCAACTTCAAGCCAGTGCGGGCTTTCTTTCATAAGGACCTGAAGCCACCCAAGCCGGTGCCGGATTACCAGCAGTTCATCGACGCCACGGGCATCGACTGGGAGCGCGATCTGGATGCGGCGGCCGTTGCCCTGCATCGCATGGAGAACCCCGCCGGTCCCAACGGGCCGGTCGCCTACTCCATGGTGCTAGTGGGCAAGATCACCGGCAAACGGCTCAACGCATGGCTAGAGGCGCACGCCACGGCTCGGGAGTCCTACACCGGCCACACAATCTACTGCATTCCCTCAGAGAACCGGACCGTGCGCGTGGCGCAGATCGGCTATGACATGGTGGCGGTCTCGAATACCCCCACCCCGGAGCAGATTCACTCCATGCTCGACCGGCATGGCACCGCGGCATGGCCTTTTGCCGGCTCGACCCTGCTGCGGCAACGCTACAGCGAGGTGCCTCTGCTCTCGCTTGCCTGGGGCGTGGGACAGATCGGCCTGCCCTTCTCCGATGGCTGCGGCGAAAAGGCCGGCGAACAGAGTGGCCGCGATGGCGCGGGCCAGTTTGGCCTGCCTGTTCCCAAGAGTTGCAGCATCAGCGTTCTCGGGCTCGAACTTCCCCTGAGTGCTGACTCGACGATTGTGGCCAGTGTAGCGCCTGCATTGCTGGGCTCACTGCACTTGCGAGTCGAGGAAGAGACCACCAGCGAAGCCGCCGCCGCCAGTCAGGCCGCCTCGCTGAACTTGCTCGTCGATCTGGCTCGGAGCTTTACCGTACCGCTGGCTGACAACGCCGCCAACAACGGCCTCAAAGAGCTGTTGAAGACCGCCGAGGTGGCCCAGAAACGCAACCGCGTGGTCTTCTCGGCACGGCTCTCGCCTTCACTCTTCAGCAGCCTGGCCGCAGGCGAAGGCGCGCCGCCCGTGTCGCCGGCCGGCCCGGCGGCGGCAAAATAGCAGGCACTGCGCCCAATAGCTCCATTCCAAAAACAACATCGGCCCCCGTGTCGCTGGGAGCCGATGCTGAATTTCGTTGCTGCGAATCTATTACTTGGTTTGCGTGGCTGACTTGCCCGAGTCGCTGTAGGCGATCTGTTCGTAGGTGGTGCGCAGATACTTGTGCGGATTGACCGGTACCCTGTGAACGCGGACCTCATAGTGCAGGTGCGGCCCGGTGGCGCGGCCCGATTGGCCCACGTAGCCGATGATCTCGCCGCGCGTGACATGCTCGCCAGGCACAACCGCCGTTGCGGAAAGATGCCCATAGACGGTCAGCACGTCGTGGCTGTGGTCGAGCACAATCTGGCGGCCGTAACCGGCGCCCATCGTGGCTCCGGTAACCTCTCCGTCGGCCGTGGCGCGTACCGGCGTTCCATAAGGCGCGTCGATGTCAATGCCGGAGTGGAATGCGCCTTCACCGTTGATCGGGTCCTGGCGCTGTCCGAAGGCCGATCCCAGGCGGCCTTCCACAGGCCACATCGAGGGCGCGTCGGCCAGCTCCGTCCAGTCGCCTGAAAAGTTCGGCGAGAGGCCGCCCTCAAGGGCGCGCGAAACCCGGCCCGACATGGCCTGGGCGCGCAGAGAATAGAACTGATCGACCGAGAGCTTCAACTGCTGCTGATCCAACTCGTCTGTCACGGCCAGATTCAAGGGGGTCGGCTGAGCCGCCGCGGCGCTGGCAGAGGAGGCGGACTTGGCCGAGGCCAGCTTGTTTTGCCGCAGTCCGTAAAGCGCCGTTACCTCATTGGCCAGGGCTCCCAGAGATGCGACCTGCACATTGCGGTCATGCGCCACCTGCGCCATCTGCTTGTAGTCCTTGCGCAGCGTCTCGCGCTCCTGGCGAACCTGGTTGAAACTTTCAGTCTTGAGCAGCATGCGGGTGTAAGAGCCGGCCAAGCCTACGATGGTGAAGGTTCCCACCAGGGCGGCGGCTAAAAAACCATAGGCGTAATGCAGGGGCAGGGGAATCTTGCGAACCCGTCCGTCTTCATCTCGGGCGACAAATAAAATGTAATAGCGCTTGCGCAGCATCATCGCCTCTCATCCCCGCTTTGAACCGGGGCCGCAACTCGCCGTGTAACTTGACTGAAGCCCAAGGCACTGGGACCGATCGGCCCCGAATAAGTCGGATGCACCCCTACGGGCGCTTTCCTTTGAATGCTTACCAAGGTTACCAAAGCGTCGTATCCCAGGTCAATGTAATTACCGCCAGTGCGAGCCTCCATCTTGTTGCAAAATCGGTGCAAAATCGACTTTCCATGAGGGTTAACCGGTTGAAAACCTGCCCACTTGTCCTATTCTCATGAGGTGCCCTTGAAACAGACTCATTCCGGAACCGGCGGTGGAGAACTCGCCATGATCGACGAGATTCGCGCGCGGGCCTCCCGTCTTGGCCGGTCAGGCGGCCTTCGCCTCGGCATCGGCGACGACTGCGCCTTGCTGGCTCCGGGTGGCGACGAAGAGCTGGCCGTTACAACGGATCTCTCGATCGCCGGACGCCACTTCCGCCTCGACTGGCACCAGCCTGAAGCCGTGGGCCATCGCGCCTTGGCTCGTGGGTTGAGCGACCTGGCTGCCATGGGGGCGCGTCCCGTGGCAGCCTTTCTCTCGCTCGGCCTGCCACGCGAGTTGACCGTAGCCAAGGCGCGCCGTTCAGGTCGCGGGGCAGGGAACCGCAGTTGGGTCCAGCGCTTCCTCGACGGCCTGCTGTCCCTGGCCGATATTCACAAGACGCCTCTGGCCGGCGGAGATCTGGCTGAGTCGCCCGTCGCCGTGGCAGACATCGTCCTCACCGGCGCCGTTCCCCGAGGGCGGGCCTTACTCCGCTCCGGCGCGCGAGCCGGAGACAACCTTTACGTCACCGGCGCACTCGGCGGAGCCTCTACCGGCCTCGCACGCCTGGCCGAACTGGCCTCGTCCTGCAGCCACAACCTGCCGCGCATTCCCAAAAAGCTGGAAGTTCTGCTCGCTGCGCACCTCTATCCCCAGCCGCGTATCGCGCAGGGGCTCTGGCTGCAACGGCGCGGTCTCGCCTCGGCCGCAATCGATCTCAGTGACGGCCTCTCCACTGATCTTGTTCATCTCTGCCAGGAGTCCGGCGTGGCCGCCGAAGTCGATGCCAGGCTGCTGCCTCTGGCTCCGGGAGCAAGCCTGGCCCAGGCTCTTCACGGCGGCGAAGACTACGAGCTGCTTTTCACCGCCCCGGCCGCCACGCGCCTGCCCCGCTCCATCGCCGGCGTCTCCGTGACGAGAATCGGCCGCATCGTGAAACCTCGCCGCAGCCAACCGGCCATCACGATTCTCTCCGAGCAAGGCGCAACGCCACTCGAACCGCAAGGCTGGGAGCATTTTTCCTAGAAATGGTTGGATCAATACGTTTTGAAAGGGCACGGCTTAAGCCGTGCCGCAAAACAAGCAATAAAACTGCGGGCTTTAGCCCCTGAGGGATGTTTTTTGGCTGCTCTGATCGGCTTTATCACCACCAATCCCGCGCACGCCTGTAGACGGAGTGGAGACACTTTGATTGAATAACAAATACGTGGGGAATATGGATCGGAAATGACCGCATTGCTAGCCAATCGAACGCCTGACACGACCCGGCTCTCCGAAGCCGAGGTCGACGCACTTTTTGCCCACACTCTCACAGACGATCCCGAAGATGATGGCCGATGGGATGCAATTGGTAAGTTACGTACCTCGGGCGGGAGGCAGATCTTTGAAAGAGCAATGGCTTGGTGCGGCTCAGGTGATGAGCGCAAACAGTTGAGTGGAGTCGATATTCTGGCTCAGATAGGCAGGTCCATTGAGCATGGTGTGACAGATTATGCTGATGAATCCTACCCCGTCATTGAAGCCATACTGCTGCACGATCCTTCGACCGAGATAAAAAGCTCAGCGATCGCCGCGCTATCATTTCTGGAGAACCCTGCCGCAATTCCCTTGATCTGTTCCTTTCGCAGTAATCCAGTAGCAGAGATACGGTTCTCCGTGGCATGTGCGCTTGGTCCGCCATTTGCAAATGACGATCTGGCGGTCGAAACGCTTCTGGAGTTGATGCGAGATGAAGACGAGGATGTCAGGGATTGGGCGACCTTTAACCTCGGTTCGCTAGGAGACGCCGACTCTCCGGCTATTCGGGAAGCGCTGATTGAGCGCCTTAGCGACTCTTTTCCCGACGCGCGCGAAGAAGCGGTGGAGGCGCTCACCAAGCGCAAGGATATGCGTGTCCTGCCCGCTCTCAAAGAGTTACTCCAAGACGAACCGATTTCCTCGTGTACAGAGGAAGCCGCCTACTACTTGCTTGAATTGGAGTGGGGAGACAATCGCAAGACAGCCGGCGAACTCCTTCGCGAGCTCAATGCACGATTTGGGGAGTGAGAATTCGATCCGGCTCTACAGCAGCCGCAACTCCGGAAAGTCCTGCCGGTAGACCTTCGGATCGAGCGTCAGCAAACGCTCCGCCTGAACCAGCGCATGAGCGCCAATGAGAAAATCGGCCAGCACGCGCCGTGGCCCCTGCCCTGTTGCCTTCCTGCGCCGAGCCGCATAGCGGGCAAACCGCAGACCCGCCTCGGTCCACACGCGCTCGTCCAACGTATAGTCAACGGCAACGCCTGTCTCATCCAGAAAGTCGCCGATGAGAGCAGCCGGCACATTTGGGTGCGCGTGCAACTCGGCAAATGCGAAGGGAGAGATGAGCAGTGCGCCTTCTTGCTGCGCCTTTCCCAATTGTTCGAGAACCTTTTCAGCAGTCGGCTCGTTCGACCAGATTGACGAGAGGATATTGGCATCGATCGCCGTTCTCACTGCGTGCCCTCTTCCGCTTCCTTCTCTACCCACGGATCGTCGTCGCGAAGATCGCGGTAATACGCATTGATCTCTTCTCGAGTCGAAAATGCAGGGAAGGCTCCGAGATATGCGGTAAACGGGTTCGTCGCTGCGCGAGATGGCCGCAGTACCGTCTTGCCATCCTCGAAGACAAACTCCACGCGGTCGCCTTGTTTGAGGCCAAGCCGGTGGCGAACCTCAATAGGAACAGTAACCTGCCCCTTGCTGCTGATGGTGCTGGAGGGTGGCATCTTTACCTCAACTCTTGAAAGTAAAGATAGCATTCTTTACTTTTAGGGTCAATCAATCTTGACTCGGACCACACCCTTTTACCGTCTATTATCAAGACTGTGACGACCGTCCCCACCCCCCGGGTCCGTTTCGCTCCGTCGCCGACAGGCCTGCTGCATGTAGGCAACGCGCGGACTGCGCTTTGCAATTGGCTCTTTGCGCGGCGCACCGGCGGCCGGTTCATCCTCCGTATCGAAGACACGGATCTGGAACGCTCCGAGCTTCGCTACGAGACGCAGCTCATCGAAGATCTGCGCTGGCTAGGCCTCGATTGGGAGGAAGGCCCCGCGCCCGTAGCCGACGGCTCTGAGACCGGCGATTTCGGCCCCTATCGCCAATCCGAGAGGTTGGCGATCTACGCCGCGCACACCGAGCGCCTGCTCGCCGAGGGCAAGGCCTACCGCTGTTTCTGCACTCCAGATGAACTGGAGGCAGAGCGCAAGTTGGCCGTGGCCGAGGATCGCACGCATGTCTACTCCGGCTGCTGCCGAGCTCTGAGCGCTACTGCCATCGAAAAGAATCTTGCCGCCGGCAAGCCCTTCGCCGTGCGGCTCAAGATCGGCACGGAGCCGCTGCGCTTTCACGATCTGGTGCGCGGTCCGGTCGAGTTTGCAGCCGATGCGGTCAGTGATCCGATTCTCGTTCGCTCCGTGACAGGCGTCTCAGCCGGCGTCCCGGTCTACAACTACGTGGTGACGATCGACGATGCCTTGATGGGCATCACCCACGTCATCCGCGGCGACGACCACATCTCGAACACGCCCAAGCAGGTGGCCATCTACCAGGCTTTCGGCTGGGCAGTTCCCGAGTTCGCTCATCTCTCCACCATCCTCGGCGCGGACCGCGAGCGTCTAAGCAAGCGCCACGGAGCGACCTCGATCTCGACCTTCCGTGAGATGGGCTACCTGCCCGAGGCGCTGGTCAACTATCTCGCCCTGCTCGGCTGGGGCGCTGAAGATGGCAAGACCGAAACCTTTACGCTCGACGAGTTGACTAAGGCATTTTCTCTCGAACGCGTCACGCCCTCGCCAGCCATCTTTGACTTCGACAAGCTCAACTGGCTCAATCGACACTACCTCAAGCAAGCGGCGCTCGAACGGCTCGCCCCGCTTGCCTGGGGCTACTTTGCCGACCGTCTTCCCGCTGCCCAAACCGCATCCGAGTCTGTGAAGCGCTGGTTCGAGCGCCTGCTGGCCTTGCTCGTTCCCTACGTCGATCACCTCGACCAGCTTCCCGCCAAAGCCGAGGGGTTCCTGAGCTTCGATCCGGAAGCCGCGCGCTCAATCGAAGAGAATGCCGCCATCCTTGCCGCCGACTCGGCCCGCACCGTGCTCGGCGAGATGGCCGGCCGCGTCCGTGCCCACTCCGGCCGCATCACGCCTGCGGTTTTCAAGGAATGGTTGAACGAGATCAAGGCTGCCACGGGCGTTAAAGGCAAAGACCTTTTCCATCCCGTCCGAATCGCCCTGACAGGTACACACTCCGGCCCGGAGTTCGACAAACTGCTGCCGCTGATAGAAGATGGAGCAGCACTCGGACTCGGAGTCTCAAGCATCCGCGAACGCGTCGAACGATTCGTAGGGGTCTGACCGCAATGGCCCGCATCTTCTGGATTCCCGGTAATCCCCGCCCGCCGCTGGCCATCGTGCAGTGCCCGCGCGGCGGCAGAGAACTCTACGACGAGATTCGCGAGTTCGAGCGCGGCGGCATCGACACGCTGGTTTCGCTGCTCGAAGAAGAACAGGTCGACATGCTCGACCTGGCCCAGGAAGGCATATTGGCCTCAACCATGGGTATGCAGTTCATCTTTCATCCCCTGCCCGACCACAGCCTTCCCAACGACGAGTCCGACTTCCGCGACTTTGCCGGCAAGCTTGCCGATCGCCTGCGCGAAGGAGAACGCATCGGCATCCACTGCTGGGGAAGCATCGGGCGCGCCACCATGACAGCCGCCTGCGCCCTTATCCATCTTGGCTGGGACCCTGATGCTGCTCTCGCGGCCATTGAAAAAACCCGCGGCTGCCGGGTTCCCGACACAGACGAGCAGGAAGAGTGGATACTGAACTACAAGACCATCGCAAAGTCCGCCGCGGTCGCTCCAGCTTCGGGCCGCCCATCCCCCCCCACCCCTGCGCCTATTGGAGCCCCCATGTCCGATCCAACTGTCGACCTCACCTTTCCTCGCGCCTGGCGTGCCACTATCCTCGCCGATAATCCCAACACGCTGCCCGCGCGCCACTACATCTACCCAACAGAAGTCGAAGAGGTGGAGCGGGGTGCATTGGAGGTGCAGATTAAGTCATCGATTCAAGGCGCTCAGACCTTTCTGGCCACCTGTGCCCTTGGCTTTCGCGATCAGGCTGTGCCGACCGGCATCTGGGCCTGCCCCAGAAAAGAGGAGATCTGCGCCGTCTCCGGCGGCTACGCCTACATCATCGACACCGCCGCACCTGAGAATTTCACCATGATCGAAATGCGCCCGGTGTTGGAGGTTCGCGTTGTGGTTCCGCAGGGACTGCTGCTCTTCATCGGCCATCACGCGATTCATGCATGGAGCGCAGACGGGCTGGCCTGGGAGTCGGAGAAGGTTTCCGACGAAGGCATCAAGATCACCGACATCGCCGGCGGCATCCTCCACGGCAAAGGCTGGGAGATGAAGACCGACAAGGAAGTGCCATTCGCCGTCGACCTGCTGACCGGCGTGCGCGTCCCCCCGCGGGAATAAGTAAGAATAATCAGTTTGCGGGATCGATGAAGAGGCTGCCGAAGAACTCATTGAGAGCCAGCGCAAGTGTCCCTCGGTAGGTTTTCGAATCTCAAAGAGGAGCAGCTTTATAACAGTCCCTCACCGGTTTTTCTGATCTCGATGGACGAAATTGCTTGTGATCATTCTCCCGGAGGGAGAAGGGAGAATAGCCCAGGACAAGCGAAGCGCAGTCCTGGGGAAGCGTGAATAAAAGGTTTTCCGTCCTGTAGGGACGGAGCGAAACCCGCCGCAATATTGTTTTTTCGCACAATCAATAACTTGTACTCTGAGCAGAAGGTCGTTTCTTTCCAGGGCACGACTTCAGTCGTGCCCCAGACGCACCAACAATATCCGGGCTTTAGTAATTGGTCGGAGATTTTGTCGATTGACGTATGGAATAGAGCAGGCCCAGAGCTACAAGTTCCCACCACGCCAAGGCTATGACGGAAACAATTGCCTGACCGGCGAACCGCTTGAGCGCCAAAGAATCCATTGGCGCTCCGACGATGACAACTGACCGTGCGACCGCGCCAAGAATTGCAACGAGACAAATCAAAACGATCAGTGATAGCTTCTGCCGAGAAGAGAGCGATGGGCGAAAATCGCGGTGGCATGGTTCAGTTCTTTGGTACCAGCGCGCAAGCCAAACCAGGAGAATCGCAGTTCCGACGATGGTGCTGCCATGCTGAAAAAGCCTGTAGTACGGGACCAAACCCACGATTGGCAGCCGCACCATGTAGCTCAAAAACGCCCAATGGGAGTAAAGCCACGTCGTCGGGTGTTTGAATGAGTCCCAAAGCAAGTGAGTCGCAATTCCCAACAAAATAGAGCCGAGAATCATAGCGAGCCTTGTCGGTCCTCCGAATCGAAATCTACTAGGATGAGATGCCAGCCTGCTCTGAACAGTGTCTGGCAAGAGTGAAGTAAACGGAGTTTTGACAAAGGCATGGAAGAGCCACAGCACGATCAAGGCGAGTGGCGGCGTAAAAACAAAGGCGCCATGGAAAGTGTGCCCGAGTCCACTCTGAGATTCGAGGCCAAGAAAGTACCAAAAGTCCGGGGCGAGCGTGCCAACCACCAGGGCTGACGGTACCAGTCGCAGCCGCATGAACGGCAATGCTGCGGCAGCGTGTGCAAAAGTGAAGGGCACAGCAATATTGTAGGTCGGCGAAGGTGTCTGTATCTTGCCTTAGTGATTTTTTTGCATGGTTATAAGCAAGATACCCGATTCCAAAAGAGTCGAATATCGATTCAACTGGCGGTTGTTTTGCGGTCCGATACAGAGCGAATCGAACGACTACCCCGCCGCCTGCTCTCGCGCGGGCAGGATCGTTTCATAGGCTGCATAAATCCCTTCAAAGACCGAGTCCCAACTCATCGTCAGCGCATAACTCCGCGCGGCCTCGCGCATCGCTGCGTGTTTTGCCGGGTCGGCGAGGATCGTGGCGATTGCGGCAGTGAACTCCGCGTCAGGAACGATGCGGCCGGTTACTCCATCGCGCACAATCGTCGGTGGGCCGCCATCGGGAGTGACAATCGCTGGAACTCCGCTGGCCAGCGCCTCCAGCACCACATTGCCGAAAGTGTCGGTGTGCGAGGGAAAGACAAAGAGATCCATCTTTGCATACGCTTCTGACAGCGCCTCGCCTTTCAACACTCCGGTAAACTCGGCGCTCGGCAGATGTTCGCGCAGCCAAGCCTCGTCGCCGCCGTGGCCCACCACCAGAAAGCGGAAGTTAGTCACTCCACTTTTCTCTAGCTCCTCTTTTACCTGAACCAGCAGAGCGATATTTTTCTCCACCGAGAGCCGGCCGACAAAGCCCAATACAAACTCGTGATCCTCAGGGTTGCGCTTGCGTTTGGACGGATGAAAGAGCTCGGCATCGACTCCACGCGGCATCAGGTGGCAGGGCCGGTTCGCCGTCCGTTCGAGCAGCGCACACAACTCAGGGTTCGGTGCAAACAAGACTTGTGCCGCGGAGTAGAACCGGGCCGCAATGGCCATCGAGATATTCTCGATCTTCTGGCCGGTCGCTGCCGAGTGTCGCTCTGGCAACAAACGCAGAAACCACTCCGAGCGCCGCGCGGCATACTCATGCACGTTGGTGTGCCAACTTGCAGCCAGCAGCAGACTCTTGTGATAAGCCAGCCCCGCGCCCAGCATGCCCACTTCGCTGGGGCCTGTGATGTGAATCAGGTCAGGCTTGAAGCGCTCAAGCACCTCGCCGATCAGCGGGATGTGCCGCAGAAATGCGGGATCGAAGCGCAGGTCCTTTTCCAGGGCAAACGAGAGAAAGCCGCGCGGCAACTCCAGCGTCCACACGTTGCCGTCTTCGAGAATGGCCTGGGTGCGGTCTCCCGCGCGCACGCAAAGAAAGGGCAGATTGCGCCGCCGCGCAAAGGCCTCGAAGTGGCGGCTGGTGTGCGCCACTCCGTTGACTTCATGAAAAGAGTCGGGGAAGTAGGCGACGCGGGGCACTCGATCCATCATGGTTTTTCGTTCAACCCTTCACTTCTCTCACTCACCCAGCGCCATGCGCAACTGCCGCTCCTCGCTCCACGCCCTGCGCAGGCCTCCCGAGACCGGCGCCGCGCCCATCAACTGCACCATGCCGAGCAGCCAACTGATCCCGAGCGGCGGAGTGCCTTTGGGCCACAGTTCACTCAGTGGCCTCACTACTCCGCTTGCATCCGGATGATAGACGCGCTCGTCCCATGTGCGCGAGCCTTGCGGAAACTCCGGGTAGTGGCGGATGGCGTCGAGTGTCGATTGCAGGATGCGATGCTTCCACGGCTGTGCATACTGCGGCATAAAGAGCGTGTCGCTCTTCTTCTCCCGCCTTATCTCATGCACAAACTCCGTAAAACTCGTTGCGTTGCTTAGGTTGATGTTAGCGTTCGGTTCCACGCCGTGCCGGTCGCCGCCAGAGATCAAGAGCATATTCCACTTCTCCGCCAGCCGCCGCACCGCGCGATTCTCATCCCAATTGCGCAGCCCGTTCAGCTCCAATGCGTGAAGATAATTGCCGTTCTTGACCAGAAACTCGCCAACTAGAAACTCGTGCTTCTCTTTGCCGATCAGGTAGAGATCCCAGAGCGGGTGATTGAAGACCACCAGCACATTCGGCTCGTCGTGCAGCGCGCGCAGGACCTCGGTGAATCGCTTGTCGCTGGGATCGGCTGTGTAATCAGCCAGCGTCGCCATCCACTCGGTCGCCTTGGCGCTGGGCAGGTTGTGCACGCCCAGGTGAAAGGACTGGTTGCCGTACGGCGCCGTCCACTCGACAGAGACCGGAATCTGCCGTGCGCTCGGCACCGTGCGCAGCAGCATCGGCGCATTGATATTGTCGTGGTCGGAGATGGAGACCATCGGCGCCAGATCGATCTTTTCAATCTGCCGGCTCTCCAGGTCAAAGGCCAGCTTGGGAGTCATCGGCGGCGTCCAGTAGCTGGCCGCATAATCGACCTTTACCCCGTGCATCCGCTCCGAGCGCTGCTCAAGCCGCGAGAGCAGCGGGCGCATCCAGGGATACTGGTTGCCAAAGTTGGCCAGAAAATCGAGCGTCTCGTGCGATTGGTTGGTGTGGCTGTGCAGGGAAACACCGGTACGAAAGCCTTGCGGCGCCTTTTCGTCGCGCCACAGGTACGAGATGGTCGATTGGGCCATTTCCGCTCCTATAACAAAACCAGGGTTGACGTATTCGGGGCCAGTATCCCCAAGTCGACGCGACCAACAGAGAGCGGCGACCCACTGCGGTGCGAACCAGGCTACACCTTCCCTGGTTTTGCTTTTAAGTTCAACGTGCGGATTCCGCTCGCGAACTGGAATCTCTTTGAACAGTGTGCAGCGCCAACCATCAACGTGCGATGAACGCAGGAAGAACACAGCTTCAATTAGCGAAGGAATCAAGAAAGATACGAGAGAACCCAAAAAAACACCGGAGAATGCCTCCCGATATGCGGTATCGATGCAGTCTCAGGCGAGCCGATAACGCGCCAAAGCCCACGATCCTGCCTCAAAGACATCGAGCCAAGTAGCGCATGTCGGTATCACAGAGGTTCCGGAAGAGAGAATCTTCCTACTCTATCTAGTCAGGATATCCGCCAGCTTCTGCCAGTCCATTTCCTGCCACATCTTTGCGTGAACAGGGCAACCGCCGCCCTCAATATCGATGGCGGTGGGAACTAACATGGCATCGCCAAGCTTCACGCAGCGCGTAATGCTGGTTACGGTCAATAGCTGCGGCGCAGTGCGCGGCAAGGTGCGGTCGTAGTAGTTAGGATTGGTCTCTACGAGCGGAAGGCAGGCGGGGTCGCCGGTACTGCTACGGATCTCGCCTCGCATGGTGTAAGGGAGTCTTATGTCGATCGCCGCAAAACATGCAGGAGATGAGGCTTCCTCCGAAGACAGCGAGGCAAGTCTCTGTTGAGCGTTGGCATACTCGTCTATGGCATTGAAATACCACTCGCTGTCCGGGTTGCCGCGGACGGGAGGAGCCGCTAGGGACTCCTGCTCGTGTCGTTGCCGCAGCACAGGGACCATCCACTGCCGCTTACGTTCCTCGTAATCCTTTAAATCCGTGGCTTGTAGATAGCCAAACTGCTTCTCGAAACCGGCCAGTTCCTTCTGCTCATATTCATCGCCGTTGAAATCGTGACTGCGGTGTTTTCTGTCCGCAACTTCATGCTCGGCGGAATCACGATTCTTCGCGTAGACCGGCATGGCAGCTTTCAAGGCATGCTCGACAGAGACCGGCACAAAGAGTTCGCGGCCGGGCCGGGTAATGAAAAGAGTGTCTCCGTACACTGGAAATCCGCCCAGCGAGTGTACTTCCGTGAGCAGGGTATAGATCAGGTGTTGGGCGCCATTGGGGCGTGTCTCTTCGAAGACCTTGGAGCTTACCCGTTCGATCTCCGATAGATTATTGAGGCTGTACTCTACGCCGGATGTTTCTCCGTGCATATCCAGCGTCCACACGCCCTGTTTGCGGAACTCGACGAATGCCAGAGGATAGACACCGAGCCCCTGCAGAATCGGCTGGGTTCGCCCGTGGCTCATCCACATGGGGGCTGGGAAGAAGTAGAAGCCAACCGGATTGGTTCCGGTGGGCGTTGCCATCAGCACCGCTTGAATTGCATTTAAATTGGCATCGATCTGCTGTCGCTCGGCCGCAGTCGCGCCCGCTCCGTGATCCTGCTCCGACATATATCGCCGGGGCTGCCAAAAGCCGGGCTTGTCGGGCAGATAGCGCGTATTGCTGCCCTGATCCTGCGCCAACGCGCTTCCAATTCCCAGGCATACTCCCAAAATGGCAAGCCCAAATTCTTTCGCTTTCATGTCGGTTTACCTCTCAGGTTGCTGCGGCCTCTAAGTCGCTGGAGGCTTGGTAGCGAGAACCGGCATCTATGCAAAGATGCGCAGCGGCGACAGCCCGGAGGCTTCGCTTGGAATGCTGAAATACTATCATCCGAGCGGTTGTCTCTATTTGCTGGTCTTGGCCATCTCCGGCCCGAGGAAATCCTCGACCGTCCAGCCGGCCATCAGATCTTCGCCTTGCTTCATCTCCTGGCTCTCGGCCAGTGTGCCCGCGGCGGCCTCGGCCACCAGATAGTTCTCCGTCAGCCCCTTGCGCAGCATCGCGAAGGCCTGTTCAGGTGTGTCGGCAAACTGGAAGAGTTCAATGTCCTTGGGTGAGATCGCGCCAGTATCCACCAGCACATCGAGATTGAAGACCTTCTTCCAATACTCCGAACCGTAGACGACGACGGTGATCTTCTTGGCCAGCTTATGAGTCTGTGCCAGGGTCAGAATCTCGAACATCTCGTCCAGTGTTCCGAAGCCGCCCGGAAAGACCACCAGGGCCTTGGCCAGGTAGGCGAACCACAGCTTGCGCATGAAAAAGTAATGGAATTCGAAGTTCAGAGCAGGCGTGATGTAAGGGTTCGGGTGCTGCTCAAAGGGCAGCCGGATATTCATCCCGATCGTCTTGCCGCCGGCCTCGTAAGCGCCGCGATTGGCTGCCTCCATGATGCCCGGTCCGCCGCCCGAGGTGACCACAAACCGGTGGCGCCGCGAGGGAATCTCTCTAGCCCAGTTGGTCAGCATGCCGCTGAGTTGCCGCGCATCCTCGTAGTAGCGGGCCATGTGCACCGCCGCCACGGCACGCTTGCGCTGCAAGTCGGTTGCCTTGCCCTCGGCAATCTCCGTAGGTTTGGCCGGCTGCTCGTGGCTTGGCGCGGGGCGGGTCGAGCCGGTATTGTCGAGCAGCTCCAGATCGTGATCGGCCTCTTCGCGTCCGCGAAAGCGCGCTGAGCCAAAAAAGACCACCGTGTCCTGAATCTGCTCGCGACGGAAGCGCGCCAGCGGCTCCATGTACTCGGAGACGATGCGGATCAGCCGTCCGTCTGCGCTGTTCAGGAAGTTGGAGTTTTCATAGGCCAGCGGAGCTCTTTCGAGCTGTGGCGGTGTTCCGTTGCCTGGAATCGCGGCACCGGGTGCCGGTCTCTGATCTCTGTTTCCTGTCCCCTGCTCTGTCATCGCTTATCTTTCCCGATGGTGGATCGCATCGCGGAACGCAATCCAGAGATTCAACAGCCCCAGCCCCGACACCACGCCTCTCACCGCCCCGCTAGCCGCATAGATTCCGAGTGTGGGAAACCACACAAACAGCTCATTCTGTTCCCACAGATAGCGCGTCCCAGGAAGAAAGGCGGGAAGCAGGCCCGACCACGGCGCATAGACAATCAACATGCCGATATAGAGCCGCAGCACGACGCGCAAAAACAGCTCTGAGCTCACCAGCCACGGCGGAATCCGCTGCGGTTGATGCGCCGGTAACTGTTTGATTTCATGTTCGGAAACGAGCACAGGCCCATGTGCGGCTCCAGGCGCTGGGGCCGGGTCCGAGGCAAGCGAGGTCGACGTCAGTTCCGGCTGCTGGGGCATTCGTTGGTTTCGCCCGCCGTCCCCGAATTTCGCTCAATTTCAAGCATTTGGCGCAGGCTGAATTGCCGGCCCGGCTCAGGGACGCCGTACCCCAACGTTAACACAGTCGCCGCTCACGGCTTATGATGGATTGCCTTTGTGAGCGGGTCCCAAAGTTACCGATTCGCAGATTGAGCCTCTCCGGCCCTTCACGCAATTGAAATCACAGCAACAGCTTTTTTGTAGTAACATATTTGTATTAACGTGCGGTTTGAGTGGGACCCCGCCAAAGCGGCCGCCAACCGGCGCAAGCATGGCGTGAGTTTCGAGACTGCCGCGCGGGTCTTTGCCGACCCGTACGCGCTCTTTGAGCAGGACCGCACCGTCGACGGCGAGCTTCGATGGCAGGCCATCGGAGTCGTCGATGGCTTTGTCGTGCTCATGGTCGCTCATCTCGTCGAGGAGCGGAACGAGGTTGAGGCAATCCGCATCATCTCGGCGCGGCCCGCCAACCGCAACGAAAGGAGGCGTTATGAAGAGGAAAATGGTCCAATATGAGATCGATCTCGCACATCCACCCGCTCTGACAGAGGCTCAGAAGGCAGAGATTGCTTCTCTCAAAGCCAAGGCTGAAAGTGCCATCGACTACTCTGAGATTCCCCCGCTCAGCGATGCTTTCTGGAAGAGCGCGGTGCGCAATCCCTTCTACCGGCCCACCAAAACCTCCACAACGGTGCGTATCGACTCCGATGTGCTGCTCTGGCTGCGCGCTCAGGGCAAAGGGTATCAGTCTCGCATCAACGCGATTCTGCGCCGGGAGATGCTGGAATCAGTGCAATCTGCAAGTGCCGGAAGCTTCTCAGCCAAGCCATAGGGCAGACCCCATGCGGGTGTTCGCACATCCATCCCTGCTTCTTCGAAGATCGAGTTCCCGTCAAGACGCATTCCCACCGATCTGATATGTCCCGTAATCGATGATCAGCACGGCAGTTCCGCCGATGCGCACCTTGGTTTCGCTGCGGTTCTTCTCTGGCAGCCAGAAGTCGCCGGTCTTGGCGAATGTCTGATGAATCAGCGTTCGGGAGATCCAGAAGGAAGGGCTTTTGGCCGGCTCCGTTTCAAACTTCACCAATGCAAACTCCGCCGCATCCACCCAGACTTTGCCCTTATAGAGAAACTTGCTCGGCACCTTCGGCTCCACATCCAGGATGTAGGCCGGCCTCCCCGCCAGATTCTCGTTCCCCACCAGGCGGAACTTGTAATTCGCCGTGGAGAGCGCCGTCGAAGTTTTGTCTTTCGCGGCCTCTTTTTCACTTTCGACCGCACGCTTCAGCACCTTCTCGATCAAAAAATTCGATCCGCTCTCCGACGCGATGCGGAAGCTCTTTCCCGACTTGGCGTCGTAGGTGTACTCGACCTCCATCTGCGCGGCCAGATCGGCGGAGAAGCCCTTGTACTCCACCTTGTAGTGGCGAATCGATTTCAGATGTTTCAGCTTGTCGTTCCGCGCCTGATTGCGGCTCTGCATCTCGGCGGCAATCTGCGCGGCAGTCAGTGCCGGGGCAGAAGTGGTCTGCGCGTTTTCCGGGCAGATTCCGCTCGTCATGACGAGAAACAGAATCGCTACGGCCCATCTCTTGCCGCGAAAGAATGACATGCAGGCATCCTACTCCGTCGTTGGATGCTCTGAAAAGCACGTAAGCATCTCCAATCTGCTGTCGCGTACTTGGACGGGTCGCCATGCGGCATGGCCGGGCACGCCATCGCGTTATCCTGATCCATGGAGCCCATCGCACAATCGGAGCGTCGTTCGCCTAGCGCACTGGCTGCGGTGGCCGTGACTCTCTGCGGCGTCTGCGCCTTTCTTGAGCTCTATTGCACACAGCCGCTGCTGCCCATGCTGACGCGGCTCTTCCACGCCTCAAAGACCGGCGTGGGGATGACCGTCTCTGCGGCAACACTGGGCGTGGCCCTCTCGGCTCCCTTTTTCGGTGCCTTCGCTGAACGGCTCCCACGTAAGCGGGTCATCGTCGGCTCGCTGGTGGGCATCGCCGTGCCCACGCTGCTGGCCGCCACCTCCACCTCGCTCGCCCAGCTCATCTTCTGGCGTTTTCTGCAGGGCATTGCCGTCCCCGGCATCATTGCCCTGGTCATCACCTACATCGGCGAAGAGTGGCCGCCGCAGCGCGTCGCCCTCATCATGAGTTTCTATGTCAGCGGAACCGCTTTGGGCGGCTTCATCGGCCGCGTCTCCTCCGGCTACCTGGCCCACTGGTTCAGTTGGCAGATGAGCTTTCTGGCGCTGGGAGTGGCCGCTCTTGTCGGTGCCGGAGCCGTGGCCGCATGGTTGCCGCGCGGAAGCCGCCGACCGCCTCCGCCTGCCGCCGCTGGTTCACGCTTCGCCTTTCCTGACGCGGCCATGCTGCATAAATTCCGTGCGCTCTTTTGGCGCCGCCGGCTCATCGCCACCTTCGCTGTCGGCTTCAACGTGCTCTTCTCGCTGGTGGGCGTCTTCACCTGGATCACCTTCCACCTGGCCGCTGCGCCCTTCAACCTCTCGACAGCCGCGCTCAGTTCGCTCTTCTTCGTCTATCTGATCGGACTTCTTGTCACCCCTGCCGCAGGCTATCTCATCACGCGAGTCGGCCTGCGCGCCGGAATCAGCGGAGCAATTCTCTGCTCGATGACCGGCGTCCTGCTCACACTCGCTCCCTCGCTACCCGTCATCATTGTCGGGCTGACGATGCTCTCCTCCGGCGTCTTCATCTCTCAGACCGCGTCGCAGAGCCATCTGCGCGTAGCTGCGCCTCCTGAGGCGCGCGTCACTGCGGCAGGGCTATATCTCACCTGTTATTACATCGGAGGCACCGCCGCCGGCGTCGTTCCCGGAGCCTTCTGGGCGCTGGGCAAATGGCCTGCCTGCGTGGCCTTCATCGTCGCCATGCAGGCCGTGGCGCTGGCGATCGCGCTGCTCGGCTGGCGTGCGCCCAAGGCTGCGTAGGGAAGAGTCTATCTGAGCGAAGACGATTTATCGCCGACCAGAAGCAGCGGCGCATTGTCTGAATATTCAACGATAAGATCAGAAACCGAATCCAGTTACCTTACAATACATGGGAGTCTGCGGGTGGTAAACTCGGGCCTTTTAAAGGACGGATCGCCATGCAAAGAGCTATGAAACTTGTTCTGTCGTTGCTTGCTACGGGGACAGGAGCTTGCATCGGGGGGCTGTATATTCACCGGTACTATGCTCCGCAGGAACTCCCAGCTTTGACGATAGATACAACCGAATCGGACGCAGATGACCTTCGATATAAGCTTCACACGGGGCTATCCGCCTCCGAGAAACAGCATCTCCTTGACGGTAATTGTCAGGTTATAACTTCTACTGATGCGTTGCCAAAACCGATCAAGAACGCGTTTGCCACAATCACTCAGAACAAGCCGTTTGACTTAGCCAATCCTGGGACCAGATTCAATGCAACTGACGTAATCGAGCAGGATCTTCCCCGTCGAAGGCTGGTTCTCGCGGGCTTATGCGGAAATCGATGGTTTGTTCAATATGAACGTGGCGGAATAGGGCTGAGTGTGATGGTCATAGTGCTAAATTCAGAGACAAATGGCGACGTGCATTTCGTGTGGGGTGGACAGGGTATCAGACCTGTTGCGAATCTGAGCAATCTCCGTAACGCGATCGCATCAGGAGAATTCTCCGATTCGGATCGGTTTTAGTAGATTCCGTGCATTGGATAGGTTTTATCAATTCATTGGCTATCGCTGCTAGAGCCTCACAGGGCCAATATGCCGGGGTCGTCGGTTAACAAAAAGACTACGCCTTCACCGAAACCACAAGCCCGATGAACCCCAGCAGTGCCCACGCGAATCTAACTAAAGAAGAAAGAAAGTGAACTTCCTCCGGCAACTCGTTCGCCGTGAGGCACTAGCCCCAAAAAAACGTAGACGCCGTTCTACCCCGGCCCGCAAGATCAATCAATTCATTAGTCAAGGAGCAGTTTTTTGCCCGAAATCGAGGTTGCACCGCCGGACAAGATGAGCCCCGCAACGCCTCCCCGGCCCGTCCAGGCTCAGGAGACGCAGTGGAAGCCGCGCGTCAATCCGTGGATCATTGCCGCCACGGTCGCGCTGGCCGCCTTCATGGAGGTGCTCGACACCTCCATCGCCAACGTAGCCCTGCCCCACATCGCCGGCTCGCTCGGTGCATCCACCGACCAGGGCACCTGGGTGTTGACGAGTTACCTTGTCTCGAACGCCATCGTCCTTCCCATCGGCGCGTGGGCCTCAAGCGTGCTGGGCCGGCGCAATTTCTTCGTCCTCTGCATCGTGATCTTCACCGTCTCCAGCTTTCTTTGCGGTGCTGCTCTTTCGCTGCCCATGCTGCTGGCCTTTCGTATTCTTCAAGGCATCGGCGGCGGCGGCATGCAGCCCATGGCCCAGGCCATCATGGCTGACAGCTTTGAACCGCAAAAACGCGGCCAGGCCTTCGCTCTCTACGGCCTCGTCGCCGTTCTCGCACCCTCCATCGGCCCCACGCTCGGCGGCTGGATCACCGACAACTTTTCCTGGCGCTGGATCTTCTTCATCAATATTCCGGTTGGCATTCTGGCCTTCATTCTCGTCACCCGGTTGGTCGAGGATCCGCCGTGGATCAAGGCCGACCGTTCGCGCCTGCGCCAGATCGACTACATGGGCTTGAGCTTCCTCACCATCTCCATGGGCGGCCTGCAGATCATGCTCGACAAAGGCGAAGAGAACGACTGGTTCGCCTCCGGCTTCATCCAGTTCTTTGCCGTTCTTTTTGTCGGCGGCATCGCGGCCCTGATCTGGTGGGAGTGGCGGCACAAGAATCCCATCATCAACATCAAGCTCTTCCGCTTCAAAAACTTCGCCATCTGCTGCTTCCTCATGGCGCTGGTCGGCGGCGTGCTCAACGCCAACACCGTCCTGCAGCCGCAGTTTATGCAGCAACTGCTGGGCTGGAACGCAACAACCGCCGGCATGGCGCTGACCGCGGGCGGCGTCATGCTGCTTTTCATGATGCCGCTGGCCGGTTATGCCACCGGCAAGATCTCAGCGCGCTATCTGGCGATGGGCGGCTTCATCATGTTTGTCATTACCTTCCGCTACGCGGCCGAGGCGACCACGCTGGGAATGTCCTTCCCGGCGGCCTCTTGGCTGCGCGTCGTTCAGATGATGCCTCTGCCCTTCTGCTTCATCTCCATCACCACGGCGGCCTACGTGGGCATGCCCAAAGAGGAAAGTAATCAGGTGTCGGGGCTCATCAACTTCGTGCGCAATATCGGCGGCAGCATCCTGATCGCCGTCACCAACGCGCAGGTGACCAACCGCACCCTGTGGCACCAGCAGCATCTGCAAAACGCCATGACCTCGGCCAGCAATGCCTTCCAGCAGCACCAACAGGTGCTTACAGGATTCTTCTCGGGCAGCTTCGGCGGACCCAACGGCAATGCGATGGCGCTGGCCTCCATCTACAACCAGCTCAACCAGCAGGCGCAGACGCAGGGTTATCAGGATGTCTACATGGAGTTGTCGTGGATGTCGGTGGGCCTGGTGCTGCTGGCCCTGCTGCTTAGCGGGAACAGGCCAGGCGCCGGAGCCCCTGCCGGGGCGATGCACTAAAGTTGAGAAGTTGTACCACCTGCCGCGTCTAAACTTGTAGCAGGGCTGAACGCATCACGCATCTGGTCCGGCGAAATCGCGGACCGTTGATGCAAAAGGGAGAAGACATCATGGCATTATTCAAGACATCCAACCCCGCACTGGGCGACAAGACCTTTCAGAACCTCTCCAGAGCGCAATACGGCGGCATCATCGACGAATCCACCCAGATGACGCTGAACGGCACGGTGAACAAGACCGGCATTCTGCTGGTCTGCGCCATCGCCACCGCGGCCTGGACATGGCACAGCTTCCTGCAGTCGCGCGATATGGCGGATGTATCGCTGCCCATGATGGCTGGCGTCATCGGCGGATTCATCCTCGCCATGGTTACCATCTTCAAGAAAGAGTGGTCTCCGGTCACCGCGCCCATCTACGCGCTGCTTGAAGGCCTCTTTCTCGGCGGCATATCGGCATTGATGGATCTGCGCTATCCCGGCATCGCCATGCAAGCCGTCGGCCTCACCTTCGGCACGCTCTTCGTGATGTTGATGGCCTATCGCTCCGGCCTGATCCCGGTCACAGCAAAGCTTCGTATGGGAATTATCGCTGCGACCGGCGGCATCGCACTCTTCTATTTCATTGAGGTTGTGCTGGGCTTCTTCGGCATCCACTTCGTCTCCATCAATGGCGGCGGCTTCATCGGTATCGGCTTCAGCCTCTTCGTCGTCGCCATCGCGGCCCTGAATCTGGTTCTCGACTTCGACTTCATCGAGAAAGGCGTGCAGGCTGGTGCTCCCAAATACATGGAGTGGTACGGCGGCTTTGGAATTATTGTCACGCTGGTCTGGCTCTATCTTGAGATTCTGCGTCTGCTCTCGAAATTGAACAGAAGAAATTAGAGCCTGTTAGCGCTGGAAGTTATTGCTGCGGCGTCAGGCCGCCCGCAGATGGCCGCTGATAGACGACCCATCCTGGCAATTCCGGATCGTTGATCTGCGGCCAGCCCGCCAGATAATTCTGCAGCGCCCCGGATTTCGGCTGGCCCTTTGATAAAGCAATCACGGCAACATCCTTTGGTATGCCCGATGCAAACTGTGCTGGGCTGGCTCCGTGGCCGGTCACTTCCCTGTCGAGCAAAGCTCCATCCGAGTGATACAAGCGATGCTCGGCGTAATACTCCGCCAGAGGATAACGGGGAAAGTAGGCCCTTCCTGGATGCTTTCGATCATACTGATAAGCCAGTGTAAGATCGGTCGGGTGAGCGATCTGCCGAAAGAGCAGCAGAGGAATTTCCACGATCACTCCTGGCAGGCAGACCACGATCAGAGTTGTAGTCAATAGCTTCGCGGCAGCAGCCTTTGTAGCTGAGGCCTCATCGTTCATCCACCGGCTCAAGCCTAGAGTCAGGCCGAGGGCGAGAAAGAAGCAGAAGATGCCGACGTGGTTCAAGTCACCGCCAAAGGTCATTTGAGCCTTGATGCACACCGGAGCCAGAAATAGGCCAATCAGAGGAAAGACAATCCAGCGTTCGGTGGAAAACAGCTTTCGCCACCCGTTGTTCGAGTCGTGCTCATAGAAGTGCCAGTAAAGCAGGAAAAGCAGAAGGCAGATGACAACGGGCAGGCCTTGCAGCATTGCATCCGCCAAGACTGGGCGGAATGCTCCCATCAGAGATTCCCCGTTATAAGGGCGATGCGACGCGAGAGTGAGCAGATTGAAGAGCAGATCCTGTGCCGGCCTGAACCAGTAAAAAAGCAGTCCGCAGAATGCTAGGCCGCAGCCGAGCAGGCAGAGCAGATAGCGAAGCGCCGTCTTCAGCCCATCGGCGATTAGCAGGAAGAAACAGAGGGCTGGCAGCACGGGCGCCATGGTTTGCTTGCTGCCAAGCGACAAGATTGCAAAAGCCGATGAAAGAAGCAGGCAGCCCCATCTGTAGCTGGATTTGGATCGGTAAATCACTCCCCCCGCCAGCATTGCAAAGCAGATCGCCGCCGCGTCCGTATGAATACGAAACGCGCAGAATCTCATCCCGCCGGAGGTATCGGCCCGCAACAGAATGCACCCGCAGGCGACCAGGGCATAACATGAAAAGAGAAGGCTGCGGGAGAGGGTGAGCTTGCGAGGCCAATGAAGCCACAGCAGAGGCCCGAGAACGAGCAGGAATGCGAGGATGGAGCCGATAATAATCGCGGAGTCGGGTGTTGCCGCCAGAGTCGCCGGCCAGAAGAGGATGTGGCTCATCGGAGTATGTAAGGTTCCGACGATCGAACCGGTCGCATGCACGCCCGGATAAATTTTCATTCCGCCGTAGAGTGCGAAGGTCCTGGCAAGCCTCATATTATTCCAGTCGTAACCGGGCTGTGTCAGGATAATCAGGAATGCTTCGATTGCCAGCAATGCCGCCAGCGCAGGCATGGTTGCCGCAATCGTTCGGTCGATCCGCTCGAGACCGCGGCATTTTTTATATATCGCCACGCCCAAGACTGCCGCCGCCAGCATTACGATCCCAATCAAGATCTTCATCGGCGCGCCTCTTTCCAAGCCTGGCGCAGGCGCCAGAGTTGCCGGATAAATTCGAGCGATCGCCCGCCGGTTGCTTTGCTTTCTCCACGCTCTCGCGAGCGCATCTGGTAGGGGAACTCCGCGATGTTCTTCACCCTTCCGCGCGCCAGCACTTCGATCAGGCTCTTGTAGCCCAGTGGATTCAACTCAACTCCGGTAAGCACCTCGCGCCGCAGCATGAAACAGCCGCTCAGAGGATCGGTAAGCCGGCCAAAGACCTGCGGCAGGATGAGGACTCCAAGCAGTTGAGCGCCACGGGAGAACAATCGCCTCGACCACGGCCAGTCGCCGACGCCGCCCCCTTTGCAGTAGCGGCTCGCCACCACCAGATCCGCGTTGTGAACCAGATTCCACATGCCGGACACGTTCTCCGGCGGATGCTGAAAATCGGCGTTGATGGTCGCCACCACTCTCCCTCGCGAGACCTGCCAGCCGCGAATCACGGCCGTCGCCAGTTCGCGCCCCCCAGGGCGCCTCACCAGGCGTATCTGCGGATGCAAGGCAGCGACCCCGGCCGCAATTTCCAGAGTGCCGTCCGGGCTATCGTCGTCCACCACAACGATCTCGTAATCGCCGGGCAGAATCGGATCGAGAGTCTCGCAGAGAGCAGTGAGGAAGAGGCCGATATTCGCCGATTCCTGATAGGTCGGCACGATCAGCGAGAGCGAGGTCGCAGTCCCCGCGACTGGCTGGACAATGAGTGCTCCCACAGGCGCAATTGCAACCGCCGCATCGATCATGAGCTGATCACCTGCCGAGTGCGGCTCACCAAAGATGGCCGCCAGAGGTCGAGTACCGGCAGGTCGCTTTCCTCGATCCGGGTCCTCGTCTCGTCATCCACAGGCTGAGTCAAAACCACGCAATCGATCTCTCGCAGCCATGTATCAAGATCGGCAGAGAGGCAGCCTTGAATCATCTCGCCGTCCTCTACGCCTTCACTGGCAACCTGCAAACTGTCGATAAGAGGATCGAAGATCCGCACCTTCGACCCCTGCTCGATCAGCTTTTGTACCAGCAAAAGAACGGGGCTCTCGCGCAGATCTCCGGTTCCGCCCTTGAATGAAAGGCCGTAAACGCCGATCCGTCTCAACTTCAACGCCAGCACCGCGTCTACCGCACGCCGCAGATGCTCCGCATTGCTCGGCAGAATCGAGCGAAGCAACGGCACATCCACTCCCAGGTTGAGTGCGCATGCATTGAGCGCACGCGTATCCTTCGGAAGGCAGTAGCCGCCAAACGCAAAACCCGGCTTTAGATAAGCTGCCGAAGCATTGAGTTTGCAATCGCCGCGCAGCACCTTCAATACCTCTTCACCGTCGATGCCCATGGCGCTGCACAGGCCACCGATCTCATTGGCAAAGGCGATCTTCAGCGCGTGAAAGACATTGCAGGAATACTTGATGAACTCCGCCTCGCGGAAGCCCACGACGCTGATCGGGTGGTTCAGAGGCGAATAAAGATCCTTGACCGCTTGGATGCCATCGGCGCTCTCTCCACCAATCACGATCATCGAAGGACTCATGAAGTCCTTTACCGCCGAGCCTTCCCGCAGAAACTCCGGGTTCGAAACGAGAGGCAAGCCGGATGTGCGCAAGACTGGCATCAACAGCCGATCGCATGTTCCCGGAGGGACAGTGCTGCGGACGACAACGGATCCAGAGAATATCCCGGATCGCTGTGCCTCGATGACAAGATCAATGACTTGCACCAGCCCTGACAGATCGACGATTCCCTCGGCGGACGAATCCGCATTCACGCAGATCATCGCGACCGACGAGTGCGACAGCGCTTCTTGAAGATCGGCCGTTGCTGTCAATCTTCCGGCGGCGACAACCCGCTCGATCATTGGCTGCAATCGATCTTCGAAGAAAGGAGAAACTCCGGCTGTAACAGAGGCAATCTTGCGATCGTCGACATCCACACCCCAGACCCGATGGCCCAGATCAGCCAGACATGCGGCGGTCACACACCCAATGCGTCCAAGCCCGACAACTGTAACGGTGCGGAACACTGTTTCCTTCCTGTTATCTGTGTTTTACAAATGTTATCACACGGAAAATCGCGCTGAGTGACCGCATCGATGGTGTCGATTACGACCGTGCACGGCAGAGATATCCTTAGTCATCGGTTCGGGGTCCAATCAACTCATACTTTCAAAAAAGTGAGGCCTGACACACGCAATAATCAAGCAATCCATAGATAGGTGCGATCTTGAACAAGCATGGGCTGTCCTTTACGCGCAAGATAGTAACTCAAACTTGTCCCAAGAATCGGAAATCTTAGAACTAAAGAGTGATTGGAGAATGTTTGTCAAGGCGTAAAATGTTTGCATGATAATTGGCACATCAAGCAGCGAGCGGCGGCAGAGGGTGCATATTTACGGTGAAATGATGACTCCAGCTCCCAATACCCATGGAGCTGGTCTCGTGCTGTGCTCGCAGGTGCAGGCTTTTCTCGATCTCGGCTGCGATGTGGAATTTGTCTATCTCCAGACAAGAGATGGGTTTTTCACAACGACTTGCGATTATTTCAAGCAGCTCACTTATACGGTCCTTGACGCCAGAACGGAAAAGACCTCTAAATACACACGATTGGCTTACTTGGCCGGATGGCCTGAGGATGCGTCTTGGCGGCAGCTCTACCCTGCCCGCGAACTGCTGCAAAGAGAAGTTCAGAAGAGGATCGATAACGATCGAACGGCGATTCACCTGTTCAATTACCTGCGAACCGCGAACGTTATTCCCAGTCTGCCCAACGTGCGGACGATCTGGGCCTGCCATGAGATTGAGTCGGAGTTCCATGCGATGAACAGCGCAATCAGCCAGGAACTCGAGGGGAGAAAACCCAACGCGTGGGAAAAGCGAACTCTGCGTCGATTGACTGGCTTGGAACGCAAAGTCGCCAAAGCAGCCGGTCTCGTTCTATGTGTATCCGCAGCGGAAGCAAAGCAGATCGTTGAACAGTGGTCGATGCCGCACGCCGCCTATCTTCCTTTCAGCATTGGGAACGGAGATATGCCCATCATTGCCAGGGAATGCAGATCCCAGGGCGAGTTGCGCCTGCTGCACGTCGGCGGCCTCGACCATGCCCCAACCTATACCTCCTTGGAGTTTCTTTTTACAAAGGTATTTCCACTCCTCGATGAAGATACTATTTCAAAACTGAAGCTAGAGGTCGCAGGCAGAATGGATCCCGACGGCAAATGGTCCAAGGCCATCGTTGAGATGGCTCGGCCTTATCCCATGGTGAGGTTCTCCGGCTTTGTCGACGATATTCGCACCGCATATCAAAGGAATGACCTTCAGGTTGTTGCGTCCACGCAAGCCACCGGCATACGCACGCGAGTTGTTGAATCGTGGGCCTTTGGCCTGCCCGTGGTAAGCACTACACTGGGCGCCGGCGGAGTGGAAGGCCTTGAGCCTGGGCAGAATATCCTGATTGCTGATGATCCCCGCGATTTTGCGCGCATCCTTCAAGAACTAATACATGCTCCGATGCGTCTGGATAAAATCTCAGCCGCTGCGCGCCAGACCTATGAAGATCAATATAGCCGCCGCGCTGTTGCAGGCGTCCTGTGCGAGTTATTAAATTCAAAATTCGACTTACAGCTTTCACCCGTTGCTTCTCTGACAACAGTGAATTAGAAAAGCAACGCTGCATCGTGTATTCCATATCGCTTTCAACATTCGTGATATGGAATGCACCATGCACTTATCCCTTGGCAAACATCTGCTTGATGCCTCTTAACGCCTGCCGTGTGCGCTCTTCATTCTCGATCAGCGAGAAACGAACGTGCCCATCTCCGTAGTCGCCAAACCCGATCCCCGGCGAGACGGCAGTTTTCGATTCAGTCAGCAGCAGCTTCGAGAATTCCAAAGAGCCGAGTTTGCGATACTGTTCCGGAATCTGCGCCCAGACGAACATTGTTGCTTTGGGCGAAGCCACCGGCCAGCCCAGCCCGTTGAGGCCCTCAACCAGCACATCGCGGCGCTTGCGATACTTCTCGCAGATTTGGTGGACGCACTCCTGCGGTCCCTCAAGCGCATGGATGGATGCAACCTGAATTGGAGTAAATGTCCCATAGTCGAAGTAACTCTTCAGTCGTGCAAGTGCGGCAACCAGCACCGGGTTTCCCACCATAAATCCCACGCGCCAACCGGGCATGTTGTAACTCTTCGAGAGCGTGAAAAACTCGACAGCAACCTCCTTTGCGCCGGGGACCTGCAAGACGCTCGGCGGCTTGTAACCATCGAACGCAATGTCGGCGTAGGCCAGATCTTGAATGAGGTGGAAGCCGTATTCCTTGGCCATCTCAACGAGGCGGGCAAGGAAGGGAAGCTCCACGCACTCGGTCGTTGGATTCGACGGGAAGTTGACGATCAAGGCCTTGGGCCGCGGCACCATGCGCGGGATCAGCTCTTCAAGTTGAGCGAGGAAGTGCTCGCGGTCGTGTACCGGCACGCTGACCACATGCGCTCCGGCGATGACCGGGCCATAGATGTGGATCGGATAGCTGGGATTGGGCACCAGCACCGTGTCGTTTGAGTCGAGGATCGCGAGGCAGAGGTGCGCGATGCCTTCCTTCGATCCAATGGTGACGATGGCCTCTGTCTCAGGATCAAGATCGACGTCGTAGCGCGTCTTGTACCAGTTGCAGATCGCCTTGCGTAGGCGGGGAATGCCGCGCGAAACCGAGTAACGATGCGTCTGCGGCTTGAGCGCCGCCTCGACCATCTTGTCCACGATGTGCTTGGGCGTGGCTCCGTCGGGATTGCCCATGCCGAAGTCGATGATGTCTTCACCGGCGTGGCGGGCAGCCTTCTTCATGGCGTCGGTGATGTTGAAGACGTAAGGGGGTAAGCGCTTAATCCTGCTGAACTCGTTCATGATGACTCCAGTGTAAAGCCAGTGGCCAGTGATCGGTGGTCAGTGGTTAGTTTTCAGTAATCGGCTGACGGCGAATAAGTGAAATCGCGAGCAGCGGCCAGAGGTGAACTGGCAACCGGGAACTAAAAATTGTTTTTCGGGATGAGGTGGAACGAATCTAAGCGGCCCCAGCCGCAACTGCACTAGCGGCTGCGTGGACGATGGCGGGATGGAGGAGAGGGTGTTGCATGAAGTCGATTATAGCGCCGCATGGTTCCTGCGAGACGCCGACCTCGGAATTTATACTCAAAGACGACATGCAGACATTCTTACCCGTAGACGAACAGATGGACCTGCTCCAAAAGGGCGCGTCGGAGATCATCCGCGTGAGCGACCTGAGAGAGCGTCTTGAAGAGAGCCGCAAAACCGGCCACCCTTTGCGCATTAAAGTCGGCTTCGACCCCACATCGCCCGACCTGCACCTCGGCCACACCGTGCTGATGCGCAAGCTGCGCCACTTTCAGGTGCTCGGCCACACGGTCATCTTTCTCGTCGGCGACTTCACTTCGCTGATCGGCGACCCCACGGGCCGCAACGTCACGCGCAAGCCGCTCACCCGCGAACAAATCAACGAGAACGCCAAGACCTACACCGACCAGGCCTTCAAGATCCTCGACCGCGACGTGACCGAGATTCGCTACAACTCGGAGTGGCTCGGCAAGCTCGACTACGAGCAGACGATCCGACTTGCCGCGCGCTTTACCGTTTCGCAAATGCTCGAGCGCGATGACTTTCACAAACGCTACGAAGCAGAGCAGCCGATCAGCCTGCACGAGTTTCTGTATCCGGTGATGCAGGGCTATGACTCGGTCTGCCTGGAGTGCGATGTCGAGCTGGGCGGCACCGACCAAAAATTTAACCTGCTCTGCGGCCGCGAGTTGCAGCGCCAATACGGCCAGAAGCCGCAGATCGTGCTGATGACGCCGATTCTCGAAGGCCTCGACGGCGTGCAGAAGATGTCGAAATCGCTCGGCAATGCCATCGGCATCAGCGAGCCGCCCGCCGAGATGTACGGCAAGCTGATGTCGATCTCCGACGAGTTGATGTGGAAGTATTTTGTCTTTTTGACCGACCTCAAGCAATCAGAGGTTGACGCGCTCCGCTCAGACGCGGCCGCCGGCAAAGTCCATCCGATGGAGCTCAAGAAGCGCCTTGCTCGCTCGATTACCGCCGACTTCCACGGCAAAGATGCGGCACAAAGTGCCGATGAGAATTGGGCAAAGATGTTCCAGCAAAAGGAAACTGCGGAGGATCTTGAGGAGGTTGCCGTGGCCCTCGCAGATGTAGCTGGAGCGGAGCCGAAGCAGATTCGGCTGCCCAAACTGCTGGTGCATCTTGGACTGGCCGCGAGCGGCGCCGAGGCTAACCGCAAGATCGCAGAGAAAGCCGTGAAAATCGATGGCGAACCAGCCTCGGGCGCACTGATCTCGGTTTCTGCTCTGCCGGCGAGAATCGTCGTCCGTCTCGGCAAGCGAGCCAAGGTCGCCGTAATCACGTAAAATGGCTATTTGAATTCAGCCAAATGGCGTATACTGGTTCTGGAGGCAGACCATGGCCACATTTACAGTCCCCGGCATGTTGGGTGGCGAACCGGTTCTAGGCAGGCCGGCGCAGCAGGGCGGCGTGCTTGCGCAGCTCGTCCGCGATGGCCTGCCGGCTGAGGCGCTCTTTCTGCTGGCCAAGCGGCTCGACCTGCGCCAGGCTGAAATCTCCGCTAAGATCGGCATCCCGCAGCGCACACTCACCCGCCGCCTGACGCACAAATCGCGGCTGACGGCAGCTGAATCCGACCGCACCGTGCGACTGGCCCAGGTTTTTGCCACCACGGCCGAGACGCTGGGCAGCGAAGAAATGGCTGCGCAATGGCTCAAGACGCCCAATCGCGCCCTGCGCGGCGGAACGCCTCTCGACCAGTTGGACACAGACCCCGGCGTGCGCGAGGTGGAAGACGTGCTGGGCCGCATCTCCTACGGCGTTTATAGCTGATGAAAATCTGGCGGCTTTGCCGTGCGCCCTACGCAGCCGAGGCCTTCAACGGTGAAGGCGCACGTCGCTTTGGCGGCCGCTGGAACTCACGCGGCGTGCCGATGGTCTATGCATCCACTTCGCTGGCCTTGGCCGCTCTTGAACTCTTCGTTCATCTCGAACCCGGCCAAGCCCCCGACGATCTGGTCAGCATCTCGGCTTTGCTGCCGGAAAATGAGCCCGCACGCACCCTCAACCCAGCCGATCTGCCGCCCGCATGGTGGACCAGCAGTGCGGCCCCAGCGATCCGCGAACTCGGCGACGCCTGGATTGCCAGCCGCTCCTCGCTAGCCCTGCTGGTGCCTTCTGTTCCCATTCGCGCCGAGTGGAATGTACTCGTCAATCCGTTCCATCCTCGCATCGCCGAGTTGAAGATCGACCCGCCCCAGCCCTTTGTCTTCGACGCGCGCATGTTCCAGCCATAGTGCGGAGGAGATCAGTCCCGCTCCGCCTCCATGTCCGGCTCGGTCCAGAGCAGGATGGATTGCGGAAGGCTCAGCAAGACAATCAACAGAATCCATAGCAGTGGTCCGCGAACAAAGGCAAGATTCGAAAATCGAGGGAAATTGAGAAGATACAGGGCAGGAAAAACGAGGTACGCTCCTCCGCGAAGAAAGGCATAGGCCTTGTAGTGGACGGCGTTGCGCAGATTCTCATCACGCTCGTCCAAACGTACCTGCTTCTCCCTCTCTTTGAGTGCGGCAATGTCTTCCTGCGTCATGAAGGAGTAATCAATTGATCTTTGGTCTTTCGCTGTACGTCCTTGAAATTGGCGAACGATTCCATTCTTTCCTTCCCCGCCTAGCACTCCGGCCAGATCCACGGCAAGAATGAAGAAAAACAGGAAGAACGGGGAGGCAGCATTGCCATACTTCTCGATCAGCGATGATCCAATGCCGACGAGAACAAGAATTGCAGCCCAATAAGCGACCAGCAGCCAGCGGCGATTGCGCCGCCGCGCCAGGGAAATCCCCAGAAATTTGCGCTGGTTGATCATTGCGGCTCCTCCATGTCCGGCTCGGTCCAGAGCAGGATGGCTTGCGGCAGGGTCGCGTACACCCAAAAGAACGCAGTAAGCAGACAGTAAAGCAGCAAGTCATATGGATAGCTCGACGCATATCTTGAAAGCCAGTACTCTTTCGACGTAATCGCCGAATAAGGTTTTATTGCAATCATCGCCAAAGTCAGCAAAATAACCGGACCAATCCAGCGGTAAGCCTGCCAATGTGCCTCATTGCGACGGTGGAGATCCAACTCGTCATTCAGGTACTCGCTCTTGAGATGGTCGGGAATGGGGTCACGCTTGTCCTGTTTTTCTGGATGCCAACCCAATCTTGTGAGCATTTTGTTCCCATTGAAGGGCTTGACTAGAGCGTAGAAGGTATGGGAGAGCAACAATGCTGTGACGACGAACTGGATCAGAAATATATTTGGCGCAAGCCAGTCTGGCAACCACTGAGCGCCAACCCATGCGCCTACGATCAATGTTCCGATTACGACATACACAGCCACAACGAGCCGGCGACGGACCGTACGGCGCGCCATGCTAAAGTGCTTACCGAGGAGCTCAATTTCCGTTCTCATTTGTCGACCTCTTCGCCTGCAGTTGACCCCTTAATGAATCCAGTACCCCAGTGCCGTAGACCTGTTTGCTAAGCAACTCGAATGGCTTTGTTGAAAAGATCGCCTCGACCGGCAGCCCAAAATACTCAGCTAGCGAGAGGGCCAGCTTGAGGCTGGGCGAGTAGTCGCCGCGCTCCAGAAAGCCGATGGTCTGGTAGTTCACGTCCATCGCGTCGGCCAGTTGCTGGCGGCTGATGCCGCGCTCGGCGCGCAACACGGCGATGCGGTTGTAAAGGCCGCTCTCGCCGGGAGCCTTTTGGTCGGTTGTGTTCATTTTTTATAAGATATTGTTATGTAATTCAAACATTTTGTCCAGAAGAAAAATAAGTGAACTATATAAGGGCCGATTCCTCTTCCGCAGAAAACAGCGGAGTGCATGAGCGCCGGTCTTATCGGGCGACCGGTTCTTTGAGTGGTTCGGTTGATTGGGCCGGCCCTGCATTGATCTGGTCCTGCCAGCCGGGGAGCTGCTGGTCGCCGGTAATCAGCCGCGCGCAGTCCTGCAAAAAACGCTGCCGACAATCACCACGCGGGGCTTGCTGGCTAACTCTTGGCTTGTTGGATTGGTCACCGTTCGATGCCCTCCTCTTTCAAGATGCGCGAGGAGGGCAGTTGGTAGCAGATTGCGCCGCTACTCGGGCTTCAAAGTCACGAGCACGGCGTCGTTCTGGTGCATCTCGCTGCGGTATTCAAAGACATGATTGCGAACCGTGACCGTGCGAGTCTCAGAGGGCGCGCCGCTGGCCGCGTTCTGCAATGCGGCTACCTGGGCGCGGGTGAGTTGGCTGGGGCTGCCCATGTGGATGTATGCGGTATAGGCGTCGTTTTGCATGTAGCCGGTACGGTAGACGCTGAGCGCATAGTCGCCGTCAGGCAGGCCGGTGATCTTCAGAACGGTGGCTGGCGCGGGCAGTGCTGGCTGTTCCCGTTTGTAAAAGACCTGGTCGGTCTCCTGGGCTTGACCGCTTCCCGGTGCGGCGATGGCCGTGTAATTCCAAAAAAGTGCCTGGACGGAGTTGTCGGCGCTCTTGGTGATCCAGCTCTGCACATCGCTGGTCGCAAGATCCGTATCGCCGAGCTCTGCGAGAAACTTGTAGGCAAAGTACGAAGGCTTTCGAATGCCCTGGTAATTCATCAGCCCAAAGCCGCCATGGAATGGAGTGAAGCGCGGGCCGTTCTCTTCAAAGATGTCGGTGAAGGTCCAATAAGACATCGATTGGGCGAGCGGCGAGGTCTCACGCAGCTTTTCCAGGATGAAGGGCGCGGAGATGTACTGGTCGTGAATGGGATCTGTCGGCGTGTAGGCCGTGCTCCACTCCGTGTAATGAAGCTCAAGCTTTGGCGTGGCGGAGCCGTCGATCAGCTTGCGTGAGTTGCGGACGCGCTTGATGACCGCATCGGCCGAGATGTCGAGGACGGTACCGGCATGTCCATCGGCATCGACTGAGCCCTGCGTCACTCCGTAGGTGTGCGTCGATTCGAAGTCGGCGGGAACGTGCTCTTTGGCGATAAAGGCAAACCACTCCGGCTCAATGGCGTCCATCGCCGAGGCCGGCCCGCCCACGCGGCAGGCCGGGCAGGCGGACTTGATGGTCGTCGCCGTATTGCGGTAGAGCTCAAAGTACTGTGCGTGCGTGCCGCTCCAGAAGTAGGAGAGGTCGGGTTCATTCCAGACTTCGTAGTACCATTGCGCGATCTCCGTGTCGCCGTAGCGCTCGCGCCAATGCTCGATCAGCGCTTTAATGAGGCCGTTCCACTTCTTCATGTCCTTGGGAGGCGTGTTGTTTCCCTTCCACCAAAAGACGGTTGTGGTTCCGCTGGCGAGCTTTTCCGGCATGAAAGAGAGTTCGACAAAAGGCCGGATGTGAAGCGCAAGCATCGCATCGAAGAGCTGGTCGATGTATTGGAAGTTATAGCTCGGATTGCCCTTCGGGTCCTCGGTGTAGACGCCCATGTCGTCCGAGAGAAGGCCGTGAAAGCGGAGGTACTTGAAGCCGATCTCCTTTTGCAATGTGGCGAGTTGGAGCTGCCAGTCGGCGCGAAGGCCTTCATTGGCGCGGCCCGCTCCGACGGTCATCAGAGGCGTCGCGCTGTGTGGGCCGGCCGTCTTGGCGAAGTCAACCGAGATGGTTCTTGTTTGTGCGGAAAGCGTCATAGCGGTGAGAAGGACGGGGATCAAAGCCAGCTTCTTTGTCAATCCAAACATGTGCAACCTTCACGAAAATGAGATTTGTTTTTGGCACTAAAACCATAGCAGGCCGTGCGGATGCTGAGAAAGCCCTACGGATGCTGCTCGACGGCAATGCTCACGCTGCCGGTATTGCCAGTGACGGCCAGGCCGACCATGTTGGTTGCAACGCCGGGCAGCGAGGCGGGGCTGAAGGTAACCGTTCCGTCGAGAGCCGAGATGGCAGTGGCGGCCTGCGTGGCCAGCAGTTCGGCTTGCGCGCAGCGGCCATGCGTGGCACAGGGCGGCGCCCAGGCATAAAGTGCTTGGTAGAGTGTCACCGTGCCGCCCGCCATCGGGTTGCCGTCCATATCAAAGACACGCAACGTGATCTGTCCTGGCGTTCCGCTGACAGCCAGACTCTGCGTGGTTCCAGAAACGGCTTTGACGGTGGCGTACTCCGGCCGCGCCCCAAAGGCGGTGTAGGTGACACACTGGCTCGTGCCATTGAGGCATGCATTCGAGGTCACGGTTTGTCCTTCAGCCAGCGGCCCCACGGTGAGCGATTTGGCGGCGATGCCGTTCACGTTTGTGATTGCGGCGGCGGTTTGCGCCGCGATGCCCGCTCCGCTTTGCCAGGCGACCGTTTGGCCGCTCACAGGAAAGCCGTTGTTCAGCGTTAGTGCCTCTGCCGTCCAGTTCACCGTGGCTCCAGCGGCGATCGAGAGCATCGGCGAGAGCGAGGTGAGCAGCGGGGGCGTGCCGCCCATAAACTCGGCCTTCACGTTGGAGCCGTTGGTCAGAGAAGCCGTGACCGTCGACCATGTGTTGTCGGCTGCCATCACGTTCATGCTTGCGCGTCCGTCGCCCGTGGCGGTCACAATGCAAGTTGGCTGGCCGCAGCCCAGCGTTGCTGTTCCGATTGTGACCGTGTAGGTCACCGACACTCCGCCAGCCGGCGTCAGATCGGGGCCCAGAGCGATCACCGAGAAGGGTTCCGGCACGCTGATCGGCACAATCCCCGTAGGCTCGTTTGCGCTCATCAGCGTCAGCGCGTCGCCCGTGCCTGCGTCGTAGCTGATGCCGCCGGAGATCACGGCCGTGGCGTAGTAGATCGGCAGATCGTCCACCTCCACATCCACCGAGCCGCTGGCTCCGTTGGCCGACGGCGGAGCAATTGCCGTGATCTCGTTGGGCGAGACGCTGGTGACCAGTGCAGGCTGCCCGCCCACGAGGACCGTGTCCGCCAGCCGGAATCCCATGCCATGAATGACGATCGGTCCGCCCGAGGCCGGCAGCCGCTGCGGCGAGACGGTACTCGCGTAGAGCACCCAGCCCTGATAGGTGTAGTCGGGCCGCCCGTCGCCCCGTTCATCGGTAATGCCCAGGCGCACCACGTCGTCCGCCGATGCGCTGACCCGCAACCAGCTCTCGCCGATTGCCAGGCCATTCAGCCCCGCGCCGGAGCCTACAGGCGCCGAGCCTACTGGGTCCAGTGCATCCCAGACGCCGAGCGCCGGCATGGCCTTCAAGCCGGTCGGAGCCCCGCTTTCGTCCAGAGCCTCTGTGACCACGGTGAAGGTGCGTCCGCCACGCACCGGAAAAGTGAACCAGTCCGTCTGCCCCACCTGGTTCAGCCTCCCGCTCCACAAGCCGCTCGGCGCCAGGATGCGCGGCGTAGCCTCGCTTCCAATGGCGTCGTTGTAGCCGCCTGCCGCCGAGTCCTCAACGTTGACCGTGAGCGTTTGCGCGCCGCCTGCTGCCATCGCCGGAACCGAGATCGGCGGCAAACTTCCCGAAGGCTCCGGCGAGCCCATCCGACAAGAGCCAACCGAGTTATCGAGGATATACAAAGGGTCAACCGGCTCAAAACTTACCTGATAGCGCGCCGTCGTCGCGCCCGGCGGCAGCGGCATCCCGCTCAGGTCAAAGAATCCCTGCATCGCAACGTCATTCGATCCCCACATCGTCAGCACGTTGCCGTTCAGGTCGGTCCAGCCCGTGATCGGGTTGCCGTGGTTGCCGTTGAAATAGGAGCCGGAGACAAAGCTCACCGTGTACTGATAGAGCGGATTTCCCTGCGCGTCCAGCGGGCGGGCCACCACGTTCACGCCCTGCATCCCGATTCCGGTCCTGAAGCAGATCGTCCCTTGGATCGAAACCGTGTTGGCTGCCGTGATCTTCTTGCCGGGAAAGCTTGCGAGGTTGGCGGCGGTGATCGGATAGATGCGATTCAGCGCGGCAATGTCGTCCCAGCGCAACTGCGTTGGATTGGGAATGCACTCGCCGCCATTCGGACCGCAGAGGCCGCTATAGGGCTGCATCACCGGCCAGCCGTCCAATTTATCCGCCGCGTCCGTCGCGCCATTGGCCGTCGCGCCGGGGTTCACCTGTGCGTAGTCCAGCCCGAGAATCCGCCCAAAGGCCCGCTCCAGCTCGAAGCTCATCATCGCCAGCCTGTTCGCGTCGCTCGCGCAGAGGCCGTTCAGCACGATCACAGCGTGCGCAATCGTCGCATCCGGATTCACGCTGTCGATCCAGAAAAAGATCCCGTTGTTCTGGCAGCTATTCTGCGCGGCCGTTCCCGTGCCATAGAGGGCGTCGATCACCGCTCCATCCGCATCAAAGATCACTGCAAGCGGAAAGCTAGTGGCCGCAGGCGTCACGTCGGCCGGCGCGGCAATCACGCCGAGTTGACTGTTCTGCTCCCCGGTCACCGCGAAGTTCGTTCCGCTGATAACAATGTTTCCCCCGCTCACGTCTTCACTCAGTTGTCCCTTGTTCGTGAGCCTGACTCCGGCCGTCAGAACCGCATTCCACAGCGCCGCAGCCGCATCCACCATCGCCGTCGCCTGCAGATTGCTGACCGAGGCGTTCAGCGGCCCTTGATCCACGTAGTAGTTCACCTGCCCCCCGGCCCAGTGAACTGGCTGGCCCATCGCCGCCGGATCAAAATAGCTGACTCCCGCCACATACTTCGACCCGCCAGCCTTCGCCGCCGGTGCCAGCAGCAACAGCAAAAGCAAAAGCCAAGCCGCCGTGCAGTGCGAGAGATGTACGCGTGGGTGAAACATCGGGTGCGCTCCAGACAGAAGCTGCCGCCTGCCCGGAGACCCCTCCAAGATGACTCGGAGCAGCTTCCCAAGCGGCCACAGTTCTCTCATCGGCGCAGCAGGCCTGGACTGGAGAGCTTTCGAAATATGAAAGACTTAATGAGGCTTTATTGAGAAACCATGCAAAAATCGCTTGCGCGTTGAATGCATCATGCCAATCGTTTCAAATGTGGTGCGAGATATGATACGTTGTGCCCATGAGAATCCGCTCTTGCCTGTTCTGCCTGGCTCTTGCGCTCTTTCTGCCGCAATCGGCAAAGCCATTTTGTTATGTCCCCCAACCCAGGCTTGTTTGCGCGGAATACTTCGACAGCCAACTCGTTGTTGAGGCAACGCTCGTTCATATCGATGAGTTGCATCCCGAACACGCTATGGATGGCCGCGTCTATACGCTGCGCGTGAATCAGACTCTGCGCGGCGAGGCAGCTGAGACCGTGAAAGTGTACGAAGAAAATAGCAGCGGCAGGGCCTCGTTCGATTGGGTATCCGGTAGGCGGTATCTGCTCTTTCTGTCCTACGCTGAAAGCGACAAAGCGTGGAAACTCGATGGTTGCGGCAACTCCGGTCCGCTCAGGAAGGCCCGCAGAGCGTTGTCTGTAATCGCGGCGATCAAAGCAGCAAAGGGGAGTGGCGTCATTCAAGGTGTGGTGAGTGACGTCACGCTATCAAGCCTCATTCCAGGAGTCCAGGTCGAGGCAGCGGGAGCATCCGGCCATTACAAGGCCACGACAAACAAGAATGGTGAGTTCAGGATGAAGGTTCCCGTTGGTCAATATGCTGTTCGCGTCGTGGATAAGGAGGATACCTATGTTAAGGCCGAATTTAGCTACGATGACCCGCAAAAGGTTCAAATAGAGTGCGGGGGCTGCGCTCAAGTGCAATTCACCCAAGTGAGTCGGTCGCCTGACCGAAAAGAATGAGCCGAATTTATCTTTCGAGCCGAAGAAGGCCCTCAAATCTCCGGATAAAAGTCAAAAAAAGCATCAAGGCTGCGCTTGAGCTGGGCTTCAATCTCCGCGCGCGAGCCTTCGATCAAGTGCATCGTCACGTGTGCCTGGTTGCCGTTGGCCAGCTTCAGCGTTGCGTCTTGAATCTCCGTGACTTCTCCCTCAGGCAGCAGCCGCAGACCGTAGATCAGAGTCAAATTCGCCATGAGCCTCATCTTATAGGTAAGCAGGTCCGTTGTCTGTTGGACCTTCCACAGGAGCTAAAATCAACACAGGAAAAGCCATGACAGAGATTCGTTCGACCGTTATCCTCGGCTCCGGCTGCGCCGGACTCACCGCCGCCATCTATTCAGCCCGTGCCGGCCTGAACCCGCTCCTTCTCGAGGGCCACGAGCCCGGCGGCCAGCTCTCCATGACCACGCTGGTCGAGAACTTTCCCGGCTGGCCAGAGGGAATCCAGGGGCCCGAGCTGATCGAAAACATGAAGAAGCAGGCCGCGCGCTTTGGCGCAACCTTCCAGGCGGCTCATCTGAATAAAGTCGACCTGAGCGTGCGTCCCTTCCGGCTCGAAACCTCAATCGGCGAAATCCTGACGCGCACTCTCATCGTTGCTTCGGGAGCAAGTGCGCGCTGGCTCGGCTTGCAGAGCGAGCAGGCGCTGATCGGCCACGGTGTCTCCAGTTGCGCCACATGCGACGGCTTCTTCTTCCGCGGCCGTGAGATTGCCGTTGTGGGCGGCGGCGACTCCGCGATGGAAGAGGCTCTCTTCCTCACGCGCTTCGCCACCAAGGTCACACTGCTCCATCGCCGCTCGGCCTTCCGCGCCTCAAAGATCATGCTCGACCGCGTCATCGCTCATCCTCAGATTGTGCTGCGCCCCAACACCATCGTTGAAGAAGTGCTGGGCGTCGAAGAGAAAGAAGTGAAGGGGTTGAAACTCCGCGATGTGACCACCGGTGAGGAAAGCATTTTGAAGATCGACGGCCTCTTCCTCGGCATCGGCCACGAACCCAATGCAAAGATGTTCAACGGCCAGATCGATCTCGATAAGGAAGGTTACATCGTTACCAAGGACAACGTGATCGTGACGCATAACGGCGTTCCGATCCCCGGCATCTATGCATGCGGCGATGTGCAGGACAGGCGTTATCGCCAGGCGATCACCGCGGCCGGCACCGGCTGCATGGCAGCTCTAGAAGCCGAGAAGTACCTCGAAGAACACGCACACTGAGGCTGGTTCTTCCTTCAGTCGACCGGCTACCGGGTGCCCCAGGTCCCGATTTTGGGACCTGGGAATCCACGACCCTCAAACAGCCTTTGAACGTAAGCTGTTAGGAACGCGATGACGGCGCTCAAGGACAATCTCGAAAAGCTCGAAGAAGAAATCGCGCAGGCCTGCCGCCGCGCCGCCCGCCCGCGCGCCGAGGTCGAGTTGATGGCCGTCTCCAAGACCTACCCGGCCGCGGTGATGGCCGAGGCCGCCGCGCTAGGCCTCAAGCTCTTTGGCGAGAATCGCGTGCAGGAATTTGCCGGCAAGGCATCGGATGCAACAGCCCTTCGGTCAGCATGTCGAGACGACGAGATTCGCGTGCATCTGATCGGCCATCTCCAATCGAACAAGGCGCAGCGTGCCGTCGAGATCTTCGACGCTATCGACTCGCTGGATTCACTGCGGCTGGCCGAGCGGTTGAACGATGCGGCAGCCAAGCTCGGCAAGCAATTGCCCGTGATGATTGAAGTCAAACTCAGCTCCGAGGAGACCAAGGCTGGCCTCGACCCTGACTCAGCCGATGCCGCACAGTTGTTGGAGCGCCTGCCGGAGTTATCTCGTCTAGAACTGCGCGGTCTGATGACCATCGCTCCCTTCGGTGTCTCTGAGGCCGAGACGCGCGCTTGCTTTCGCAGCCTGCGCGAGTGGCGCGAACGCTGGTCTGCGGCGCATCCCCGGCTGTCACTCGACGTCCTCTCGATGGGCATGAGCGGCGACTTCGCGCTGGCGATTGAAGAAGGTGCAACGCGTATTCGCGTCGGTACGAGCCTGTTTGGCGCGCGACCCGCATTGGGGAAGAACTGATGCTGCGTGAACATGCCGCCGGAGTCACGCTCGCCGTTCGCGCACAGCCAGGCGCGAAGAAGACCGCAATCACAGGTGTCTACGGCGAAGGCGCGACAGCGCAACTGAAGATTGCCGTTCACGCTCCGCCTATCGAAGGCCGAGCCAATCAAGCCCTCATTGCTTTTCTAGCCGAGACCTTTGACTTACCGAAAAATTCCGTTGAGTTAGTAAGTGGTGAGTTATCCCGCAGCAAGGTCTTCCTGCTTCGCGGAGCCAGTCTGCCGGATGTTCGCAAGCGCATCGCCCTGCCTGAGTAAGGATTGCCCCGCGAATTGCACTGCGTGCTATAATTCGGATAACTTCTGCCGAGGGTATTCGCATGCGCCGGGTTGCCGCTTTGAAGCGTCTCATGATCATTGTGTCCATCGCGCTCGCCGCTTGCGCACAGATGATGGGCGCGCCCGCCGACAAATCGGATCGCACAGTCTCAGGCTTCGGCAGCATTGATCGAGTGATTGCCTCTGGATCAGAGCCGATCTTTCGGGCCGATGGCTACATCTTCCGCGTCGATGCCCAGACCAAAATACGATTCGGCTACGGGTTGAAGACCTTAAGCGAGGTGGGCACGAATACGCTGGCAAGATTTGATGGCAAGCTCGACGGCTCAGGAGTAGTCCTCGCCGCCAAGGTGGAATTCGCTCGACTCAAGCTTCCGAAGCACAAGGCTGACCCGACTGACGTGCAGTTGACTACCTTTCCGTCGGGAGGCAAGATCGATGCCGTGAATGGATTAGGTAACGCTGGCGCGAACTTCCCACCGGAGTACCAGGGTACGTGGTGCGGTTGGTATTTCGTGCCTCCGGACTCCGCATTGCAGGAACGAGTTCGGCAGATAGGGATGCGAGTCGTGCCGAAGTATCAGCGCGACCTTCCTGTGGATGACCCCGCGAAGATTCCATTTCGCTTTTACGCCGTGGATGGGACGAATCTGCGTAAAGCCATCTTTTGCGGGGACGGACTGGTTCTTTTGCCTATGAACACCATTCAGCGGCTCTCCAGTGACGGCATGCTTGCCGCCGTGCTGGCCGAAGCGGTGGCTGGAGTCCTGCAAGAGCAGGCGGAGAAAGGACGCCGTTTCAACCGCAAGGATGCGGCGATGCTGGGCATATACATCGCCGGAGCCGCTGCTGGAGCCATTCCGGGAGCTGCTGTTTCAACGGGCGGACTCATCGAACGGCAAATAGGCAAGCGCAGTTTGGTGCGTGCGCGGGGACGTATGTCGCTGGCGCTCATGGCCGATGCGGGCTACGATCCGCACCTGGCGCCGGAGGCTTGGCGTCTTCTGGAACCGGGGCGCCTGCCTAAGGACCCCGCGAAATTGAAGGACACGGGGTTGAGCCAGTATCTTTCGAACATCCTGAAAGTGCAATACAGTCCTGCGGCAGTGCCCAACAATGCTGCTACGCAGGTTGACGATAAAGCGCTGCGCTCGCCGGATGCTGCGCCACTGCCCTAAGACCTCTCAGCGCTCACCGGAATGCTGCGCTTTTTTGCCAGTTTTACGCAAAAACCTATCCATCCAGAGAGAGCTAAAAGAGCGTGGCCAGCGCCTCTTCCGGCTCAGGCCGCACGCGGAAATCGGCGTGTGCTTCTGCGAAAAGCACGCGCCCGGCGCGGTCCAGAACATACGTCGCCGGCAGCGGCAGACGCCAACTCGATTCTCCATTTACAAACGGAATATTGATCAAAATCGACATGTAATAGTCGCGCAGATACTCGGGAATCGTATAACTCAGGCCGAATTTCTCAGCCAGCGCGCAGCCAGGGTCGGAGAGCACAGGGAAGGGGAGTCCGTGTTGGCCGGCCATGAAGTCGCTCTGCCGTTCGGTCTGCGGGCCGATGGCCACCATCAGCGCCTCATGCTCGCGCAGTTTTCCGTAGAGGTCGCGCCAGGTCTCCAACTCCGTCACGCAATACGAACACCAGCGCCCGCGAAAGAACTTGATCACCAGCGGCCCGAGGGCGAGCATGTCTTCGCTTCGAATCGTGCGGCCTGTGGCGTCGTGTAACTCGAATTCCGGCGCCAGAGAGCCGACGGGGAGAATGCGGTCTTCGATGCCGGTCGCAAATAACTCTTCAACCGCCCGCTCACCGATAGCCAGCCGCTCCGCCTGCACCAGTTTTCGCGTGTTGGCAGTGATCTCGTCGAGTTGGTCCTGAAGAGTGGTCATGTGGACCTTGCCTTAGTGAGCCTCAATTGACCTAGAACGTTCATCAAGCGAATCAATCAAACGCTTGCCAACTTCCAAAACTTGCTCAGCATTTGCTTTGCTAATGTCGGCGCCGTGAACCACCGAATTGAGGCTTGCCAGAATGCCCAAGAGTGCCACGCTTTCTGGGTCCGTGAGAACTCCACGCTTGGCTAGTTCGCGCGTGAGCGTTGTGGCGCTCGCTTTTTTGTCTGAGATCCCATTGCGATTTGCTAGCTCCCTTAGACGCTTCTCAATATCGATACGCAAGTCAAGAACTGCGAGTCTCGGATATGCCTCAAGTAAAACCGCATATTCCATGCCAGATTGGGTATTTCCCGTGAGGGATGCGCTCTGCGGGACAAGAAGTCCAGACTCTTCTGCAACTTCCGTAGCCTTGATAAATCTGTTTTCGTTGAAATCGATTTTCCATCCTCCTGGCATTTCGAGCGACTTAAATAAATTGCCGAGCCAGGGAATGAAACATAAAACAAGCAGAACTATCGCGATCGCATCAATCTGCAATGTCGGCCAACGCAAATGCGCCAGCAGAAAAATCGCAGAGACAAACGTTATCGCGACCTGTAACCGACGGCTTACCATGACTGACTACCTTCCGAAGCGTTGCTTGCCGCCCATGCCCATGGCGCCTAAGCCGCCGCGCATCATCTTTGCGCCCAGACCGCCTTTGCCCATCTGCTTGAACATCTTCGCCATCTGGGCGTATTGGCGGAGGAGATTGTTGACGTCTTGCACCTCGGTTCCGCTCCCCTTTGCGATGCGCTTGCGGCGGGTGCCGGAGATGATCTCGTGGTTGCGGCGCTCCTTGGGAGTCATCGAGTTAATGATCGCCTCAAGGCGCGTGAACTGCTTTTCATCCACGTTTTTCGAGGCCTGCTGAAGACCGGCGAAGGGGCCGACGGAGGGCAGCATCTTGAGAATCGATTCCATGGACCCGAGCTTCCTGATCTGCTGCAACTGATCGCGGAAGTCTTCGAGCGTGAAGCCGTCGCCGAGCAGGGCCTTCTTGGCCAGGTCCTCGGATTTTTTGCGGTCGAGCGAAGATTCCGCCTTCTCGATGAGCGACATCATGTCGCCCATGCCGAGGATGCGGCCGACGATGCGGTCGGGATGGAATGGCTCGAAGGCATCGGGCTTTTCGCCGACACCGATGAACTTGATGGGTTGGCCGGTGACGTGGCGAATCGAGAGAGCCGCGCCGCCGCGTGCGTCGCCGTCCATCTTGGTGAGCACGACGCCGGTGAGGCCGAGGCGCTTGTGGAAGTCGGCGGCGGAGTTGACAGCGTCCTGGCCGGTCATGGCATCGGCGATGAAGAGAATCTCGCTGGGGTTGAGCAGCTTTTTCAGCCGCTCCATCTCGCCCATGAGATCTTCGTCAACATGCAGTCGTCCGGCGGTGTCGACGATCAGCACGTCGCAGCCCATGTTTCGGGCCTCGCGGCGAGCCTCGCCTGCTAGCCGCTCGACGAGAGCCGATCCGGCCTTCTCGCCTTTTTCGTTGCCTTCGTAGAGGCGGACTTCGACGGACTTGGCGACGACCTTGAGCTGCTCGCGAGCGGCGGGGCGGTAGACGTCGACCGAAACGAGCATGGGCCGGTGGCCGCCCTTTTTGAGCCATGCGGCGAGTTTTCCCGCAGTGGTCGTCTTGCCGGAGCCTTGCAGTCCGGCCATCAGAATGACCGAGGGCGGCTGCGAGGAGAATCGGAAGCGGGCCGTGTCTTTGCCGAGCAGCGTGATCAGCTCATCGCGAACGATCTTGATGACCTGTTCGGAGGGCGAGAGCGCGGTAAGCACTTCGGTGCCAACGGCTTTGACGCGGATCTGCTCGATCAGTTCAGTGACGACGTCGAGGTTGACATCGGCCTCGAGCAGGGCCACGCGAATCAGGCCCAGTGCTTCGGCGATGTTCTCTTCAGTGAGCGTGCCCTGGCCGCGAAGGGTCTTGAAGGCACGCTGGAGTTTGTCTGTAAGGGTTTCAAACATAATCAATATAAGTGTACCCTGCGGGTGGCGGACGCGCTGCGCGCCATGGGTTCGTGGCTTTTCATCCTTTCGCCAGGAAAAAGCGAAAGGGTGTGCACCGGGGCAGCAGACGGGATACGATAGGCTGGTTCTGACAGGCGTTGAATTCAGGCTGAGAAGGCGACCGAGAGCATGGACAAGCTGATCGAGGGGTATAAAAGCTTTCTTGCCGTTGTATTTCCCGGCAGGCGGAGCCAGTTTCACCTGCTGGCCGACCAGCAGGCGCCGGAGACGCTTTTCATCACCTGTTCGGACTCGCGAGTGGTCCCGGACCTGATCCTGCAAACCCAGCCCGGCGACCTCTTCATTACACGCAACGCCGGCAATGTGGTGCCGATGGGCGGCACGGACGTGGACGGCGTAACCGCGACCATCGAGTACGCCATCGAAGTGCTGAAGGTGAAGCACGCCATCCTCTGCGGCCACTCCGACTGCGGCGCGTTGAAGGCGGCGCTGGACCGCAAGGGACTGGAGAGTTTGCCCAAAGCGCGGCGCTGGCTGAGCCATGTTGAAGGAGCCTTCAGCCATCGCCAGCCGCCGAATCCGATTGACGGCGAGAGCGCCGAACTGGCCTCTCTGATTCGCGGCAACGTCGTGGCGCAACTGCTCAACCTGCGCGCGCAGCCGTCTGTAGCTCATGCCGTGATGGAAGGCAGGCTAACCGTGCATGGCTGGTACTACGACATCCTCACCGGACGCATCGAGCGGTACGACGAGGAGATGAAGCGGTTCGTGCCGCTGGCGTAGTGGAGCGGTTTGTCAGAAGACAATATAGCCTTGCCTGCAATTGAGCCCAATTATAGTCTCCTGTCTAGCGGTCCCCGAAGTGCGAAGACAAGGAGCCCGCTCAATGCACGCCGGGCGGTGGCGCAGTGTGTTTGGCGGGCTTTTTGAAGAGCCACGCAGCTGCGGCGCAGAAGAAGGCTAACAGCGCCGTCCAGCGGAAGACGTCGACGTAGGCCATCAGTGCCGATTGGCGTTCCATGAGGCCGTAGATCAGGCCCATTGAACCGGGGCCGCCGGCGTTGGGTCCGATGTGGTGGCCGAGATAGCCGGCGATGGCGTGTGACTTTTGCTGCAACGCCATATTTGACGGGTCGAGATGAGAGCCTAGTTCGGTCTGGTGCAGGGCTGCGCGGCGAACCAACGCCGTCGTGGCCATCGAAATTCCAATCGACCCGCCGATGTTGCGCAGCATGTTGAAGAGGCCTGTGGCGTTGCCCATCTCCTCGCGCGGAATCGTTGACGTAGCCATCGTTGCCAGTGGAACAAAGACAAAGCTCAGCGCGAAACCTGTCAGCGTAATCGGAATCAGCAGCGTGTAAGGGCCGATGTCGAGATTGACCATGCCGAAGAAGAGAGCGCAGACGCCAAAGCCGAGGAAACCGGCGCAAAGCAGCTTGCGCTGGTCCATGCGCGAGCCGAGGATGCCGACGACAGGCGAGCCGATAAACGAGCCAACGCCGCGCGGGCCGACTACCATGCCAGCGGTGAAGGCTGTGTAGCCGAGGACCTCCTGATAGTAGAGCGGCAGGATGGCGATGGTGATATAGATGGCCATGCCCAGCATCGCGATCAGGAAGCACCCGGTGCGGAAGTTGCGGTCTTTGAGGACGTGCAGATCGAGCAGGCCCTCGCGATGAGTCCACGAGTGCCAGATCCAGAGAGCGAGCGCCGTGACCAGCGCGGCGACGGCCCAGCGAACCCAGACGGCGCCGAACCAGTCGTCCTCCTGGCCCTTGTCCAGCACAATCTGCAGTGCGCCGGTCCAGACCATCAGCAACCCGAAGCCGATGTTGTCGAATGCGCCGACCTTGGCGTTCTTGATATACGGCGGGTCGTGGACGAAGCGTGTGATGAGAATGAAGGCAAGAATGCCGACAGGAATGTTGATGTAGAAGGCGTAGCGCCAACTGAATGTATCCGTCAGCCAGCCGCCCAGCGTGGGCCCGATCACCGGAGCAACCACGATTCCCAAGCCATAGGCGGCCATGGACATGGAGCGTTTTTCGACGGGAAAACTCTCCAGAAGAATCGACTGCGACAAAGGCTGAAGCGCGCCTCCGCCTGCGCCCTGCATGATGCGTGCCAGCAGAATGACGCCCAGCGAGGGTGCGGCGCCGCAGAAGAACGAGGCGATGGTGAAGATCACGACGCAGATGAGCAGAAAGCGCTTGCGTCCCCAGCGGCGTGCAAACCAGTTGGAGGCCGGCAAGATGACGGCGTTGGCCACCAGGTAACTGGTCAACACCCAGGTGGCCTCGGAGTTCGATGCCGAGAGTGATCCAGCAATGTAAGGCAGAGCCACCGAGGCGATGGCAGTGTCAAGCACCTCCATGAAGGTAGGCAGCATCACAGAGACGGTCACCAGCCACGGGTTCACGCCCTGTGTGAGCGGATAGCGAGCTTGGGCAGCGGCTGTGGTCATCGGGAAGGGGACTTTTTGAGGTTAAACGATTGGTGGCTTGGTTGTCAGTGGCGGGGCTGGCCGGCAGAAGTCGAGACCGACTCTCTCCTATCGCGAGGCGTGAAGTCGCCAGTACGAAAATACACAGATAGGACGAGCAATTATCATCAAAGCTTCAGGAAGTTTTGGAGAGGGATTGCAATGCGATCGATTTATGGTATTTGGATGCCGGGCGTCGCTCTAGCCTTGATTGCGCTCTCAGCGTCGGCGCAGGACACGCGTACAGTGACCGAACCAGCGCTGCCAACATCGTGCGCAACGCTGGTTGCCGAACGGACGGGAAGCGGCGAGAAGCTCGCGGAGGCCTTTGAGAAGACGACCGACACGGCGCGGATTCAGAAGGCTCTGGACACATGCAAGCCCGGAATGGCTGTGAAGCTGGCCGCGGGTGGCAAGGCAGATGCGTTTCTGACCGGTTCCCTTGAGATGAGAGAGGGCGTGACGCTGCTGATCGACAAGGGCGTGACGCTCTATGGCTCGAGAGATCCAAAGGACTACGATCCCAATCCGTCTGGCGAGGGTGCGCTACTTTGCGGAACGCTGAGCGATGTGAGTTCGCCCTACATCACGGCCAAAGATGCGGCTACTGCGGCTCCACGGCCAGCAACGCCCACAATGCCGAAGGGTCGGCCCTGCAAAGCGCTCATCAATGTGAATGTGAAGAACGCCGCGATCATGGGCGATGGAGTGATCGATGGGCGTGGCGGCGCGACGGTGATCGGGCATGACTACAGTTGGTGGCAGATGGCGCGCGCGGCCGAGCCAAAGCAGTTGCGCTACTTCAGTACCAAGCTGATCACGGCCAACCATGCCGACGGCTTTGTTCTCTATCGCATCACTTTGCACAATTCGCCGAACTACCATGTCACGGTGAACAACACGAATGGCTTCACAGCCTGGGGCGTGCATCTGCTCACGCCGACGGTGCGTGGCGTCGACTCGCGCAACACGGACGGCATCGATCCGGGCAGCTCGACCAACATCACCATTGCCAACAGTTGGATCGACAACGGCGACGATAACATCGCCATCAAGACCGGCGTCACGCATATGAGCGTGCTTAATAATCATTTTTATACCGGGCATGGCATGTCGATTGGCAGCGAGACCTTCAGCGGCGTGAGCGATCTGCTGGTGGCGGGGCTGACGGAAGAGAACACCACCAGCGGCATCCGCATCAAGAGCAATGCCTCGCGCGGCGGCCTGGTGCACGACCTGACCTATGAGAATATCTGCATGAAAAATGTCGGGATCCCGATTGCCATCAGCCCGTTTTATAACAACGGAACTGTAGAGGGATTTGTGGACCCCGGCGTATTGGGCGACCGCATCCCCGAATACAAAGGGATCACGCTGCGTAACATCGTTTCGCTGACGCCGGGCGATGTGCTCATAGCTGGCAAGGACGCAGCGCATACGACCGAGGTGACGCTCGATACGATCACCATCAACGGCATCAAGCCCGAGCAGGTGCATTCGCAATATACAAAGGCGGCTGTGGCCCATCTGAATTTTGAATTGAAGGGGACAGCAGTTATCGTGATGCCTGCTGCGCTTCCAGCGATCGGCAACGCTCCAGGCAGTTCGCTGATCACGGTTGACCCGCAGACCAAGCTGGGTCAGTGCACTGGGGCTTTCCCGCCGATGCAGTGAAAGGTTGCTGGGAGCTGTCAGAACACTTCTAGCAAGGCAGGCAAAAACGGAAGGGATCTTACCCGCTCATTCGCCTTCGATCGGTTCCTCGGACGAGGCTGCCAGGGCGATGCGATTCCTGCCCGCTTCCTTGGCTTTGTAGAGCGCCTGGTCGGCCTCGAGCATCAGGCCGCTGCTGTCGCCTTTTTTTGCCGGCCACACGGTTGCCACTCCCTGGCTCACGGTGATCCGGGCTGAGATGGGCGATCCAGGGTTGGGAATATTGAGCCAGTGGACGGCCATCTGAACCTGCTTTGCAACGCACATGGCTCCCTCTGGACCTGTCTCAGGCAGGACGATGACAAACTCGTCGCCTCCATAGCGGGCGACCAGGTCGGCAGGACGCCGTGTCACCTCTTTCAACTCATGAGCAAAGGCGACAAGCGCGCGATCCGCTGGGCCATGCCCCAGGCTGTCGTTCAGCTCCTTGAAGTGGTCGATGTCGATAATCACCACCGAGAGAGGATTGCTGGCCCGCACCGCGCGATCCCACTCCACTCCGATCTGCTCGTCAAGACGGCGGCGATTGGCCACTCCGGTCAGCGCGTCGGTCATCGACAGCTTTTCCAGCTCTGCCGTGCGCTCTCTCACGCGCTCTTCGAGGATCTCGATCATCTCATCCCGCTGCGCCTTGATCCGCTGTCGGGCTGTAATGTCTTCAATCACCGCAATAAAATAATCCGGGCTTCCGTCGCTCCGGCGTACCAGCGAGACCGTCAGGTTCGCCCAGACGATGCGTTTGCCCTTGGTGTAGTACCGCTTCTCCACCGAATAGCTCGAACGCTCTCCGTGCAGCAGTTCCTGAATCATTGCACTGTCTGAATCCAGATCGGCCGGGTGGGTCAGTTCGGAAAAGGTCAGCTTGAGAAGCTCGTCGCGCGAGTATCCGATCATCTCGCAGCAGCGGCGATTCACGTTGATCCACTTCCCATCGATCCCAACATGGGCGATCCCCACAGCCGCCTGCTCAAAGGTCGCGGTGAATCTGGTTTCGCTTGCAGCCAGAGCTTCAACCCAATCGGTGACCTCCATATTCATGCCCAGCATGCGAATGGACTGGTCAGGCAGCCGGACGATCTGTCCGTATCCAAGAATCCAGAGGACCTTTCCATCTCTGCTGATGATGCGAAAATGTTCGCGAAAGCCTGGTACGGATTCGAGGGCGCGTTTCGAAGCCAGCTTGACCCTCTCCCGGTCATCCGGATGAATGATCGCCGACCATGCGGCCGAAGAACCGAGCTCGGCGACAGTGTAGGCATAAACCTCCGCCTGTTGGGAGGTCCAGCGCAGCTCATCCGTCGAGGGATTCCATTCCCATGTGGCAAGCTGCGAATGTCCGAAGGCCGAGGATACAGCCTGAGGATCCAATGAGAACATCAAGATCTCCCGCGAATCGTCGAGATGACAGGACTCCAATCGGCTTTTGTCTTTTTGATGCTAGCAGGTCGCGGTTTCCCTGAACGGCGCAACTCCCAGCCCATGGGTTACCAAAGCCATGGGCTGGGAGCCAGCAGACTGAAAAAGACACATCATGAACTTGACGCGTTACTGAATCGACCTCAGATAAGCCACGACCTGCCACCGCTGCGCCTCGGGCAGGCCCGACCACGAGGGCATCCCGCGGCCCAGGTCACCCTGGCGCAGGAACCACTCCACGTCGCCATCGCTGGCTGTTCGCAGCCGGTCACTGCGCAGCGCGGGCCGCTTGTGGCCGTCCCCCAGCGCGTCGGCCTTGTGGCATTGCTGGCAGCGTTCGCGATAGACCAGTGCCCCTGCCGCAACAGCTTCGGGCCGGCTAGACAGCGGATTCGCGCGGGCATGGTCCTTGGCTGGAACCCGTTCCCACCTCGAACTCGAAGCCGCCGCTAGCGAAAGAGCCGCGGCCAGCGCGATCGCCAGAATCATCCCGACTCGCCGCTTCATTGCCCACCTCCGCGAAACCAGGATTCGATTTGATTGAATTCGTAGGCCAGGCCCACTCGGTAGACCCGCCCCAGACTCGTCTCCGTCAGGCCAAAGCCCGGCGAAAAGCTCAGCCGCACACCCTTGGGCAACTGCCAGCCGATGACCGGAGCAAGGTAGTGCGAAGTGTCTTTCAGGGTCAGCGACGCAGTGTCGCCCAGGCCGCCGTACGCCTCGACGCCGGCCATGAACTTCTCCGCGCAAAAAGTGCACTGCCTGCCACTGGCCGCACTGCGCAAAGGACGTGCAACGCCAACCGCATAGCCGAACTCCCACGGCTCATGCCCCAGATTCTTCTCGGCGATGAAGTTCTCGCTGATATTCCAGTCCTTGATGTTGGACGAGAGAATCAGCTTCAGCTCCGCCTCATGCTCATGCTCCCGGCGCGACTCGGCGTTGGACTCCGCCAGATCGGCCTCTCCGTCATGGCCTACAAACTCCAGGGCGGTCTTGTCGGCGCCGGTGATATCTTCGAACTCCACATAAAGCACTGGATTCACAACATGATCCCGCATCAAGGGGCGAATGCGATTTTCCAGCCGCCAGCCAGTGTAGAGCGTAGAGTCGTTGCCGGTTGTCTGTGCGTCGAGATAGAGTTCGGTTGTCCACCATGCGCGCAGGCCATACTCCAGCTCCATCGCCGTGGCGCCGTAGCGGTGGCCGCCGTCCGGCCTCGCCAGCGCCGTCTTGGTTTCAATCTCCAGGTTGCCAGGCTCCTCCAGGTCTTGTGAGTAGGTGACGAAATAGGGCTTCTCCTGCGCCTTGACAGACGCCAGGAAAAAGAATGGAAGGCAAACCGCCAGCCAGCCAGGCCGCAGGGCCTTCTTGAGAAACTTTGAGAGCAAAATGAAATCCTCCGGTAAAGTACGACCAAAACAGTCGTGTATTTAAATTAAGACTAAATCAGTCTTAATTTGAGCGCAAGAGGTTTTTCTCCAATCCTGGATTTGCTGTTATTCCTTATGCGCGTGCAATCAAGAAAACTTGACAACAACACACTCAATCTGTCACGCTGGAAAAGTCAGAAATTCTATTCACCAGGCAGGATAACCAACCATGGCAAAAATCATCGGCATCGATCTTGGTACGACCAACTCATGCGTCGCTGTCCTCGAAGGCGGCGAACCAAAAGTCATTGCAAATGAAGAGGGTGCGCGTACTACACCCTCTGTCGTCGGCTTCTCAAAGAGCGGCGAGCGGCTCGTCGGCCAGGTCGCCAAGCGCCAGGCCATCACCAACCCTGAGAACACGGTTTTCTCCATCAAGCGCTTCATGGGCCGCCGCTACAACGAAGTCAGCGACGAGATGAAGATGGTGCCATTCAAAGTGGTCTCGCAGGGTGACAATGTGAGCATCGTTGCCCAGGGCAAGGAGTACACCCCGCCCGAGATCTCGGCCATGATCCTGCAAAAACTCAAGAAGTCCGCCGAAGCCTACCTCGGCGAGACGGTCACCGAGGCGGTCATCACCGTTCCGGCCTACTTTAACGACGCACAGCGCCAGGCCACCAAGGATGCCGGCAAGATCGCCGGCCTCGACGTCAAGCGCATCGTCAACGAGCCGACCGCGGCCGCGCTGGCCTACGGCCTCGACAAGAAAAAGGATGAGACCATCGCTGTCTATGACTTCGGCGGCGGCACCTTCGATATTTCGATTCTGGAAGTCGGCGAAGGCGTGATCGAGGTCAAGTCCACGAACGGCGACACCCACTTGGGCGGCGACAACCTCGATCAGAGAATTGTCGATTGGCTCATCGCCGAGTTCAAACAGGAGCAGGGACTCGACCTCAGCTCCAAGGGCAACGAGATGGCCCTGCAGCGGCTTAAGGACGCCGCGGAAAAGGCCAAGATCGAGCTCTCGACAACCATCGAGACCGAGATCAACCTGCCCTTCGTCACCGCCGATGCAACCGGACCGAAGCACTTGGTCCGCAAGCTCACCCGCGCCAAGCTCGAACAGCTTGTCGACGACCTGCTGGAGCGTTCGCTCGAGCCTTGCAAGAAGGCCATCGCAGACGCTGGCGTCAGCGTAGACAAGATTGACGAAGTGGTTTTGGTCGGCGGTCAGACCCGCATGCCCAAGATCCAGGAGATCGTCAAGAAGCTCTTTGGCCGTGAGCCCCATCGCGGCGTGAACCCCGACGAAGTGGTCGCCATCGGCGCGGCTGTGCAGGCTGGCGTGCTGGCCGGCGAGGTGAAGGACCTTCTGCTGCTCGACGTAACGCCTCTGACTCTGTCCATCGAAACGCTGGGCGGCGTGGCCACCTCGATGATTCCTCGCAACACGACCATTCCGACCAAGAAGACCGAGACCTTCTCGACGGCGGCCGATTCGCAGACCGAGGTCGAAGTCCACGTCCTGCAGGGTGAACGGCCGATGGCCGGGCAGAACCGCACGTTGGGCAAGTTCAAGCTCGGCGGCATCATGCCTGCCCCGCGCGGCGTGCCGCAGATCGAGGTCACCTTTGACATTGACGCCAACGGCATTCTCAACGTCACGGCCAAGGACAACGCCACGGGCAAGGACACGCGCATCACCATCACTTCGAGTTCGGGTCTGAGCAAGGACGAAGTCGAAAAGATGGCCAAGGAAGCTGAGGCGCACTCCTCTGAAGATAAAGAAAAGCGCGAGGAGATTGACGCGCGCAACTCGCTCGACGGCATGGTCTATAACATCGACAAGATGCTCAAGGACTCCGGCGACAAGATCTCTGGTGCCGAAGCGGCTCCGGTGAAGGCTGAAGTCGAAGAGGTTCTTGCCGAGAGCAAGAAGCTGCTCGAAGGCACGCCGACATCGACCGAGCTAAAGGCCCAGCACGAGAAGCTGACGCATGCCAGCCACAAGCTCGCCGAGATCGTCTACAAGGCCACAGCGGCAGCAGCCGCCCCCGGCGCAACCCCCGGCGGCGACGGCGCAGCACCCCACGCCGAAACCAAGAAAGACGAAGGCGTAATCGACGCCGAGTACGTCGACGTAGAAGAGAAAAAGTAGGCACCTGCGGTGCGGCAGCCCCGCCTGACGGCGGAAAAACTTCGGGGTGGGCGATGTTATATCGCCCACCCCGAAGCTCAGAAATTAGAAGCCAAGCAATCCATCAATGTCCTTTAAAAGTGACGTTAATTGTAGTATTCATTTCCACCGGCTGTTTGTTTAGAAGAAAAGGTTTATAGGTCCAGTTCTGTACAGCGTTGAGCGCCGATTGCTGCAGCATGGCGGGGCCGCTGACTACATGAAGAGCAACAATGTGACCGTCTGTCCCGATGGTGGCGCGGAGAATAACGGTTCCTGACACATGTGCTGCCATTGCATCTGGTGGAGATTCAGGTTTGTTGTGATGAAGTAGTTGCGACTGTGCAATCTCCGAAGATACGTTGACCTGCAAATGCGGCGGCAACGCATCGGGCGGTGGAGTAAAGTCGGCATCTGAAAGTGAATTGAGTTCTTCTAGCGTGTCAAGGCGCGCTTCGAAGTCCGTTTTACTATCGAGCATTGCCTTCAACTCGCGTGGAACATAACGACCCTGGAAGATCATAATGTTGTTATGAATAATCCGGTGGGCCTCCCAGTTGGCAGTGCTGACTCGGAGAGCAGGGATTCCCTTTTCTAAACAATAGGTTGAGCCCCGGGTTCGATAAGGTAGCGTTTCAGTCGATCCCTTTTCGCCAGGAGCCTTCCCAATCACGCCCACTGTAGACATATATTGCAAAAGGCAAAGAAGTTCCGCACCGCTCGAGTCACGCCCCTCAGTTAATTCAACAGTGAAATTATTGAGCTGCTTTTCGTCGAAATAGAAGGGCTTGGCAAATTCCCCGTTTACATGCGAATAAAGCGCTGGCTCGGAGCCCCTGTCACCTGTGAAAAGAGTCCCTTTTTCGGTGCCGAAGGTTGTCTGCGAGAATCCGGTGCTGGTAATTGTGGTCTTGTATTTATGCTGGTTTGCCCAGAACTCCTCGAAGGTTCCCTGATCTGTAGCAATTCCCTTCTTGTCGTACACCGTAAACCTGGCTTTCAAGTGCCAGGGCTTCACACCATCACCGACTAGACCGTTCGTCTTGACCGCCAACAGCATTAGTTCCTTTGGGGCGCGGGGCATGACGGTGGCAGGAGTTACGTTGTTGGTGGACGGCGTAGAAGCTGCGCCTGGTCTGGCATCTTGAGCAAAGGCCGGCAAGCAGACCAAACCGAGCGCGATGAACCCGCAGAGGTTCGCGTAGCAACAGAGCATCTTCACGAAGGAAGTTTTTCGCATACCGGCAAGATAACACGCCGGGTGCCCCACCCATCCGCGATCTTTGCGGATGGGTGGGAACCACGAACCCCGAATCAGGCGCTCTAGTTCAGGGCAGGCGTTGATTGCCCGCGCCGTAGGCGCAATGATGATTAGCCCACCGTTTCAACGGTGGGGAAGGATCAGCCATTATGCCGCCGGAGTCCTGTAGGGACGATGCAGGCTGTGTTTCCCTACGCCCCCATCGCGAAGCGGCGTGCCGACTCAAGCAGCCTGGCCACCGATTCCTTCGAGCAGGACTCGGTGTAGATGCGCAGCAGCGGCTCGGTTCCGCTGGCGCGCAGCAGCAGCCAGGTCTCGGCGGCCTTCGGCTTTTCCATGGCCTCCGGGTTGTCGAGGTAGAACTTCACGCCGTCCATCGTCTCCTGGCAATAGATCGGCATCCCGGCAAAGACCGGATCGCCGGGCTCGAGCGCCTTGGCGCGCGCGATGGCCCGCTCCTTGAGATCGTCCGGAATGTGCAGGTCGATGCGGCCGTACTGGTGCTCGCCGTACTCGGCCTGCAGATCGGCGACGAGCTGGCCCAACGTCTTGCCCTCCTCGGCCATCACGGTGGCCAGCAACAGCGCGTTCAGCAGGCCATCGCGCTCCGGAAGGTGGCGCTGGAAGCCGATGCCGCCCGACTCTTCGCCGCCCATCACGATCTGGCGGTCGAGCATGTAGTCGCAGACGTATTTGAAGCCGATGCCGTGCTCGATCAGTTCGCGGCCGTGCTTCAGGCAGATGCGGTCGAGCATCTTCGTGGTGTTGAAGGCGCGCGTGACGGCTCCGGGCCAGTCGTTATGGCGCTTGAGCACCCAGCTCAGCAGGACACAAAAAATCTTGTGCGGATCAACGAAGTTGCCGTTCTCATCTGTGGCTCCAATGCGGTCTGCATCGCCGTCCGTGCAGAGGCCCGCCTGGCAGCCGTTGGCCACCACCGCCTCGCCCAGCGCGCGGATATGCGGCTCGATAGGCTCGGGATTGATGCCGGGAAACAATGGATCTTGTGCCCCGCGAATTTGCACGTGCGCCACGCCCAGCCGCGTGAAGATGTCGGAGATATACGTAAGCCCGGCACCATACATCGAATCGACGGCAAACTTCATGCCGGATTTCTTCAGCGCGTCAAGACTCGTGAAATTCTCGATGGCCGCAAGGTAAGGCGGCAGGAAATCGACATTTTCAATCGGCGCCGGCTGAGCCACGCGGGGAACCGGCTTGCCAAGGAACGTCTCGATCTCGGCGATCATCGAGGGCTTGCCGGAGCCGCCGTACCAGCCCTTGTATTTGACGCCGTTCCACTGGGCCGGATTGTGCGAGCTGGTGATCATGATGCCGCCGGCGGCCTTGCGATGAAAGACCGCGTAACTAAGCGCCGGCGTGGGCGTGATGCGGTCGGCCAGCTTCACCGGAATGCCGGTGCAGGCAACGACCTCGGCGCAGGCGCGTGCAAAGGCCCTCGATCCGAAGCGTGTGTCGTAGCCGATGCACAGGCCTTTGGATGGGTCTTCTTTGGCGTGGACGTATGCGGCAATGGCCTCAGCGGCGATGCGCACATTGTCAAAGGTAAAGTCGTCGGCGATGACAGCGCGCCAGCCGTCGGTGCCGAATTTGATCTGAGCTTGAGACATGATTGGGTGTTGCTCCCTGCATCTAGGGTAAAGGATAGACCTGTAAGGTTGCGACAAGCTCCTATTCGAACTCCAATGGCCTACGCGTTCAGTGGCGCGTCTTCGAAGGGCTGCTGCTCCGGCAACATGCGTTGGTGCAGGATGCGCGAGATGAGGATGCCATCATCCTGGCAGCGGTAGAAGAATACGTGCCGCCCTTTTTCAAAACGATAGAGTCCGGGACAAATCCAATCGCAAGGCCGGCCGAGCAAAGGGTTGTCTGCGAGCAGCTTTGCACAGCCTTCAAGGCCGGCAAGGTAACTCTCGGCTTGAGCCACGCCCCAGACTTGAAGAGTGTACGCGCCGATGTTCAGCAGGTCTGCCCGGGCGCTGCGTGAGAATTGCAGGGTTGGCATGCCTAGAGCGGTACCTTGGCGAGCTGAAGCGCTTCGCGGACCTGTTCAAAGACATCGCCTTCGGCAATGCCGCTCGCGTCTCCCTCATCGATGGCTGCGCGCAAGGCCTTCAGCTTGGCCTCGTAGAGCCGCTCTTCGCGCTCGAGTGTGCGCAGCGCTGCTCGCACAACCTCGCTGGCGTTCTCAAAACGCCCGCTTTTGACGCGTGCGAGCACGAATCGGTCGAGTTCCTTGGTGAGATTGACGTTGCGAGTAGGCATGAGCGCTGCTCCCGGTTCTCCGCTCTAAAGTGGAGAACTGGAAGCAAGTTTACTACGATTAGCAATCTTTGCCAATGTGGTTCACTGGCTGCACTTCGTCGCGTTCGACTCGAACTAGATCAGCTCGGTGCGCCCGGTGATTCCCAGTTCCTTGACGATCTTGCCGACATCCTGCGAGTGGTCGCGGTGGGCGATCAGTAGCGCGTCTTCGGTATCCACGACGACCAGGTTCTCGACGCCGACCAGCGCGACAAACTTCTTCGGGCTGTAGACGTAGTTATTGCTGGAGTCGAGAGCCATGTGACCGGCAGACGCGGCTACATTGCCCTCACCGTCTCCGCGCAGGCGGGTCTCAAGCTGGTACTCGTAGAGCGAGGCCCACGAGCCCAGATCGTTCCACGCGAACTCGGCCGGGATGCAGTAGAGGTGGGAGGAGTGCTCGCCCTTGGCCGAGCGCGGCTCAAGTACCGCATAGTCCACCGAGATGTTCTCGCACTTCGGATATTCCGCGTGGAAGACCTCGTCAAACTGCGGTGTCCCATAGGCCGCCGCAATGGCTTCCAGATGCGGAGCCGTCTCTGGCAGGTGCTCGCGGACGGCGTTGGCAAGCGTGCGCGCCGACCAGAGAAAGATCCCCGAGTTCCAGTAGTAGTTGCCCGCGGCGACAAACTCTTCAGCGCGGTTCTGGTTCGGCTTCTCGATGAAGCGCCGGACGTGGATGGCCGTGTCATCCTCGGTGCTGTCACCGGTCTCGATGTAGCCGTAGCCGGTCTCAGCGCGGGTCGGCTCGATGCCCAGTACGACGATATTATTTCCGGCGGCCGCCGCGGCAATGCCCTTCTGCAGGGCCTTGAGAAAGCGCGGCTCGTCGGCGATGACGTGGTCGGATGGGAAGACGCCCAGCACGGCATCGGGGTTCTGGCGCTCGATGAGGAAGGCAGCCAGGCCGCACGCAGGAGCCGTGTTGCGGGCGACTGGCTCCTGGACGATCTGCCCGGCCGGCACACCTTTCAACTGGTCGGCGATCTCGTGGGCCAGGTACTCGTTGGTGATGACCCAGATCTGCTCCGTCGTGACCAACGGCTTGAGCCGCTCAACAGTCTGCTGAATCATCGAGCGCTCGCCGTCCAGAGCCAGAACCTGCTTGGCGTGAGCGCGGCGCGAACGGGGCCAGAAGCGCGTACCGCTGCCTCCGGCGAGTACCACAGGGCGAAAATCAATCGGCTTCGACATTGAAACCACATCCTACGCGACAAACGTTGTGTTTGCACAGTGGGAAGTAAACGTTTAACTCGATTTCAACGCCTGCAACTCCGCGCAGCCCTTGCAGGAGAGGGTTTTACGCATCCCACATCGCAAAACCCTCTTTCGTGCATCGCAAGTTGCAGTCCCGCTAGGCGAGATTCGTTGACTCGGTCTACGCCAGCCCGGTCAGGAATTTCTTCATCCGCGCCGTGCCCTCGTCGATGTTTTGCTTGGTCACCGGGTAAGAGATCCGAATGTGCTCCTTGGTGCCAAACGCCTCGCCCGGCACGCTGACGACATGAGCCTCGTGCAGCAGCCGCGTCGCCAGCTCCGTCGCCGTCTTGATGCAGCCCTTGCCAATGTAGGCCGAGACGTTCGGGTAGACGTAGAAGGCCCCCTCGGGCTTGGTGCAGGTGATGCCGGGAATCTCCGCCAGCTTGGCCAGCATATAGTCCCTTAGGTCGATGAACTCGGCGCGAAACTGGCTGACGCACTCCTGCGAACTGGTGAGCGCGGCGATGGCGGCCTTCTGCACAAAGCTGGTGGCATTGGAGGTCGACTGCGACTGGAGCTTGCTTAGATTCGCGACAACCGATTTCGACGCCAGCGCAAAGCCCGCTCGCCAGCCGGTCATCGCGTAAGTCTTCGAGAGCGAGCCGAGGATGACGATGTGCTCCTTGGCCCAGGTGAACGAGCCGCCGGAGACGGGCTTGCCGGCATAGTTCAGATAGACGTAGCACTCATCCAATAGCAGAAAGATGCCGCGCTCGTGAGCCACGCGCACAATCCGCTCCAGGTCCTCGGCCGAGACCACCGAGCCGGCCGGGTTCGAGGGCGAGTTAAGGATGATGGCCTTGGTTTTGGGCGTGATGGCCTTTTCAATCGCATCCGCCGTGATGCGGAAGCTCTCAGCCTCCTGCGTTTCGAGGAAAACGACCTTGCCGCCTGCGTACTGGATGATGTCTTTGAAGCTGACCCAGTAGGGAACGGGCAGGATCACCTCGTCGCCGTGCTCGACGAGAATTTGGATGGCGTTGAAGAGCGCCAGCTTGCCGCCGGTCGTGAAGATGGCTTCAGTGACGTCGTAGTCCGAGCCGAAGTCGCAACTATGGCGTTCCACGATGGCCTTGCGCACGTCGGGAATGCCGGGTACGACAGTGTAGCGCGAGAAGTTGGCCTCGATGGCGGCAATCGCCGCGTCCTTGATGTGGCGCGGAGTCGGGAAATGCGGCTCGCCTGCGCCGAAATCAACCAGGTTGATGCCCTGGGCGCGCAGCTTGGCGGCCTCCGCGGCAACAGCCATGGTTGCGGAGACCTCAATCCGACCGATGCGGTCGGCAAAGACTTGGGAAGGTGTTTGAACTGTCATAACATCATCTATTTTGACAGATATTGGGTCTGAGGGAAAATTGCGGCGATACAATCTCCAAGAGGAACGGCAACTGGCGCAGCCGACTTCGGAGAATCACAATGACAATGTACAGCCCATCCCATCCGGGCGAGATTTTGCGCGAATACCTGGGCACGATGCAGGTTGCGGTCGCGGCAAAGAAATTGCGTGTGGCTCGGTCAACGCTATCGCGGCTGCTGAATGGTCGGGCATCGTTTACAGCGGCAATGGCGCTTCGGCTCTCCGACGCCTTCGGAACCGAGCCGGGCATGTGGCTCGACTTGCAGCAGCAGTACGATCTTTGGCACGCGTCACAGCGCAAGCGACCCAAGGTGGAGAGGTTTCCGCAGGCGGCGTAAAGTTAACCAGATCCCAAATCGGACCCTTAGGGCTCAGTCCCTCATGAAGGAGTCGTTACGCAGGTTACCCGCCCGAAACGGAAGATACAGCAGCAGGAAGACAAGCCACGCGACGGCTTCGGCAGCCAGGATGTACCAGGGCCAGGGGCCGAGAAGATCCAGGAGCGACGCATTCGGGGGCTTGCTTCTGAGGTACATGTAGTTCGTTTTGAAGATGAAATCGAATGTGCCGACAAGTGCGGCAAAGAGGTTCAGCCCCAGCATTGCTCTGGCGACGGATCCTGGCCTGGGCCGCGCCTGTTTTGACCAGAGAAGATAGAGAGTGGCGGCGACAATGAGGCCATGCGCGACAAAGAACTGGACCGTCGTGAAGGACGGAAAAGGCTCCCATAGGTTCGGCGTCAGCAGGGCCATCGAAGCGCCGGCCAGCGCTCCGTAGTAGGCCAGATCGAAAACTGTTTTGTTGAGAGTGAATAGCGCGATGATGACAAGACACAGCGAGGCGTCGCAAAGTTCCAGAGGCAGATGATTTGGGAATGTGAGCTGGCCGTGCAAGGCCATGTATCCGTAAAACAGAGCCGAGTCCAAGAGAAGGATGGATGCCAGGCAAATTCGCGGCCAACGGATATCTGGCGAGAGCTTTCGATGAACTACAGCGAAAGTGGCGCCAAGTGTGGGTACCGCACCGAGGATGATCAGGTGCTCAGTTCCGAGAAGATGGAAATTGGTTGTCATGCACGGTTTCCGGATATTCGATCGTTTGCCGGGTGTCCCAGGTTCTGCTTCTTGGCCTAGAAACATTATGCCCGATTGAGCTCTCATGCGCAGGCGCTTCGACACGTTAGGCGGCACCACTCCGCTTACGTCGCCGCCGAAGGCGAAGACTTCCTCCAACATGCGCACTCTCTTGATCCATTTTTGCGCATCAAAAAATACCAAAGATTGACAAGGTCTGTTATTCGGCTCAGCATGGAATTCAGGAGATTTTCCCATGAACGTTTCACTGACCCCTGAGTTGGACAGCTTCGTTGCCGGGAAGGTTGAATCCGGCCGCTACAACTCGGCCAGCGAAGTCGTGCGCGAGGCCTTGCGGCTGCTCGAAGAGCACGATCGGGCGCGTAGCGCGCAGATTGCCGCCTTCAATCATGAGATTGGGGCAAGGCTGGCCTCTTTGGATCGTGGCGAGCATGTGAAGCCAGAGAAGGTGCGGCAGCGGCTGCAGCAAAAGTCCCGCGAGCGGAGAAAGCTGAGTGCATGAAAGAGTACGTTCTCTCGACCGGCGCGGAACTGGATCTGGACGATATTTGGGAGTTCATTGCCGAGGACAACATTCGCGCCGCGGACCTCTGGATCGAAAAGCTCTTTGACGCCTTCGAGGCATTGGCGCGCAACCCCGGAATTGGACACCAGCGAAAAGACCTTACCGCGTATTCGATTCTCTTCTGGCCGGTCGGCGCTTATATGATTCTGTATCGCACTCGAAAAGAGTTCATCGAAATCGTGGCCGTGACACAAGGCGCGCGGGATATTCCTTCATTTCTGCGTCAGCGCCTCTAAAAACTGGCCCCGCGAGTTCTAGCTTGCGCCGATGCGGGCCCGCAGGCGCTTCAGCACGTTAGGCGGGACCAGGCCGCTCACGTCGCCGCCGAAGGCGAAGACTTCTTTCAACATGCGCGAACTGACGAACGAGTAGCGCCCGGCCGGCTGCAGGAAAACCGTCTCGATCTCGGGGGCCAGGCGGCGGTTCATCAAGGCCATCTGGAACTCGTATTCGTAGTCGCTGATGGCTCGAATGCCGCGCAGCACTGCCGATGCGCCCTGCTGGCGGGCAAACTCGACCATGAGGCCGTCAAAGGTGGCTACCGAGACATTGGTGAGTGTAGCCGTCGATTCCTTGAGCATCTCGACGCGCTCCTCGACGGTAAAGAGAGGGTCTTTAACAGGATTGTTGAGAATGGCGACGGTGAGGTGCTCAAACAGCTTCGCCCCGCGCTGAATCAGGTCGATGTGACCGTTGGTCGGCGGATCGAATGTGCCGGGATAGAGTGCGCGAACGCTCATGGGGCTGCCCAAAAGAGATTCTAGCAGCAGCTCCCTGCGAGCCTATTGCGCCGCACGCTTCTCTGGACGTACGATTGGCGGGGCTGGCGAGCGGAATTCGCCGCCACAGGAGGCTTTCCGAGTGCCTACCAAAACCATCTTCGAGCCATTTCGCATCAAAAGCGTTGAGCCCATCCGCTGGACGACCCGAGCCGAGCGGGAGAAGCTGCTCCGCGCCGCGCACTACAATCTCTTCCTGCTCAAGGCCGACGATGTGCTCATCGACCTGCTGACGGACTCCGGCACCGGCGCGATGTCCACGCACCAGTGGGCTGCGGTCATGGAAGGCGATGAGAGCTATGCCGGCAGCCGCAGCTTCGATCGCTTCAAGAACTCCGTCCAGGAGATCTTCGGATACACCCACGTCATCCCCACCCATCAGGGGCGTGCCGCAGAGCGCATTCTCTTCCACGTAATGTGCAAGGCCGGCGATGTAGTGCCAAACAACACTCACTTTGACACCACACGCGCCAATGTTGAAGCTGTCGGAGCCGAGGCGGTCGATCTGCTGCCCATCGAGGCGCGGCAACCCGGCAATCGCCTTCCATTCAAAGGCAACATGGATGTGGCGGCTCTCGATGCGTTGATTGCGCGGGTCGGGCCTGAACGCATTCCGCTCGTGATGCTGACAGTGACCAACAACTCCGGCGGCGGGCAGCCCGTGTCGATGGAAAACGCGAGAGCCGTCGCTGCACTCTGCCACAAAAATAAGATTCCGCTGTACTTCGATGCCTGCCGATTTGCCGAGAACGCATATTTCATCAAGCTGCACGAGCCTGGTTATTCGGAGAAGACGCCCAAGCAAATCGCGCAAGAGATGTTCGCGCTCGGCGACGGCTGCACCATGTCGGCCAAAAAAGACGGCATGGCCAACATCGGCGGCTTTCTGTGCACCAACGATGACATCCTCGCGCGCCAGGAGAAGGATCTGCTGATTCTTACCGAGGGTTATCCAACTTACGGCGGGCTCGCCGGGCGCGATCTGGAGGCTGTGGCAGTGGGCCTGCAAGAGTCGCTGCAGGAGGACTACCTGCGCTACCGGATTGCCTCGACGGCTTACCTCGGCGACCACATCGCCGAGCACGGCGTGCCCATCGTGCAACCGCCCGGCGGCCATGCAATTTATATCGACGCCAAAGCTTTTTTGCCGCAGATCCCGGTGGAGCAGTTTCCCGGCGTTGCGCTTGCCGCGGAGCTCTATCTGGAGGGCGGCATCCGTTCAGTGGAGATTGGCAGCCTGATGTTTGACGCGGCGGCGCAAATGGAGCTCGTGCGGCTGGCCATTCCGCGGCGCGTCTACACGCAGAGCCACATCGACTACGTGGTTGAGATCATCCTGCAAGTCTTTGCCCGGCGCGAGCAGATCAAAGGGCTGCGCTTGACCTATGAGGCGCCCTTCCTGCGCCACTTTACCGCGCACCTTGAGCCGATGGCCTGAGTTCTCGCCAATGCCTGATCGCTATCGCTGGAGCAGGTCGATGGGCTTTGTGAAATCAGTCACGCGAATGTGCCGTGCGAGGGTTCGGTGCTGGCTTTCGAGGGCCTTGTACATCTCCCATGCCACGCGGCGATAGCTGAAGTGGCCTGCCGGTCCGCTGCGGAGTTCGATGATGTATTGGGCCTCGGCAAAGTCCATCTTGAAAAGAGACCGAATGCGCGTTGCCAGCGGCAGCAGGTAGAGCGCGGATTGCGCAGCCTCGGGAGCCTGACTTGCTGCGATCTGCGCACTGGCAGCTTGGGCAGCAGCGATGGCGGATTGAAAATCATCCAGAACGCCGGCCTCAGCGAGCACATTCACATCGGGTCCAAGATCACCGAAAGTGGGCGTCTCAAAGCCATGCAGCGCGGTGAAGGGCTGGATGATCTGCGTGCAGCGGCGATGGCGGTGCATGTCGCGGAAGCCGCCGATGTCCATCAGTATGTCGAAGCGCAGGGCGGCTCCGGCGTGAAACGCGCGCAGAGCTTCGTCGTGCTTGCCGCGATGGCGCAGGCCGAGCTCGATGATTTCGTTGACGCGAGCTTCAGGCAGCGCGGCAACCAGGTCGCGAATCTGCCGATACGGGTGGTGCGAGACCGAGTAGAGCAGCGTCGAGGCAAGTTCGACTTCCAGAGTCTCGGTGGGCTCGACCAAATCAACCACTGGGGCCACTGCGTGGGGCAGACTTCCCAGAAGTTCTTTTGCAGCTTGAGCAAGCTCCGCGCGGGTCTGAAGTTCGTACTCGTTTGGCTGCGCGTACTTCACCAGCGTCGGTGCGGTGCGGACCTCGGTGGTAAGCAATCCGGCGGCTTCTGCGGCTAAGGCCGAGTCTGTGGCTGAGATTTTTTCCACGAGTTCCGCGCCGGCCTGGGCATGAACGCTCCATGCTGGGCCAGTGGCGGCTTCGCGCAGCTTCACTCCCAAATCGCGCACCTCAGCGGCAGGGTGTGAGAGCAGCCGGGAGACCTGAGTCTCTAGCGTGCGAGCGTTCACGATCTGGCCGAGCGAGGTGTTCGTAGCCAGCGGCAACAGATAGCGCGCCACGTCAAAGGCGCGAGCTTTGAGTGTGCGCTCGTAAGCCTCGAGCTTCATGGCCTCGGGGCAGGGAACGCGCCTCCGCAGAGCATCGAGAACAGCCGCAGTGGTCCTCTGGTAGGCGTCAAAGAGATTCGTAATCGTCTCGGAATAAAGCTGCGCCGAGCCGGCCTCTGTCCCGAAATCTGGGAAGAACCAGCCGGATTTCAAAAAGTTCTGATAGCGTGTCGAGCGCTCCTGTCCGTCCCAGCGCTGCTCGTCAACCAGCACAATGGCGGCCAACAGGCTCAGCCTCTCAACGGCAAAGGCGACGTGAGCCAGGTCGGCGATCGAGCGGTGGCCGTATTGAAAATAAAAGGTGTTGAGGAACTGTTCGGCCCTCTGGCGGCTGATTTCGGCCAGCGACTCACGCATCGAGAGCGCGGAGCGGGAGTATTTGGCCATGGCATAGGCCAGGACCTCGGGGTCCGCGCCATGCACGGCGAAGACTTCGGTTTGGTTGCGGGCGCCGGGTGGGAGAAAAGATTCACTGGACATAGGCATGGGCTCGCGAACAGAATACGGCATTGGGGCAGATTGGGCTGTGCATCCCCGGACCCATTTGAGACGTCCACTAGAACAGGCAAGCTGAGCGACCGGCAAAACAGGAGCGATCGGGCCATGCTGGAGTACCAGATTCGCACATCGCACAAGCCTCGGCCCCTGCCGCCGGGCCGCTGGCTGATGAGGCAGCGCTGGAACGACCTGCTCTTTGCCCACTGGCGGGTTCCGGCCGCATCCATCGCTCCTTTCGTCCCCGAGGGCCTGCTGGTCGATACCTTCCAGGGCTCGGCGTGGCTCGGTGCCATGCCCTTCTGGATGGACCGCATCAAGGTGCGTGGCGTGCCGACGCTCCCCGGAGCGCGTAGCTTTCCCGACTTGATCTTCCGCACCTATGTGCGCGAGGAGCGCACGGATTTGCCGGGCGTCTACTGCCTTTCGCTCGACTCCAGCAATCTGCTGGCCGTGATGGCGGGCCGCGCCTTCTTCCATCTTCCCTATCACCCGGCTGAGATGCACATCGAGCAGCGGACCGAGCGCGAGTTCGACTTCTATAGCCGCAGGCGCTTTGCTTCGCAGCCTGTGCTCTTCAAGGCGCGCTATCGCGGGCTGGGGCCGTCGCAGAGGCTGGCGGAGATGCGCTCGGGCTCGCTTGAATATTTCCTCATGGAGCGCAGTTGCCTGTTTTCGCGCAACCGCGATGGCCAGCCGATCCGTGCCAGCCTGCACCAGTCCTCGTGGTCGCTCGAAGAAGCCGAGGCAGAGATCGAGCAGAACGATCTGGCGGCGGCGATGGACATCAGGCTGGCCGGCCAGGAGCCAGTGCTGCACTACTCGCGGCGGCTGGCAGTTTATGTGTGGCCTGCTGAGTTGGTGCGGACAGCGATTGTCCCGCGGCCAGTGACGGTGGCGGTCACGCCGTCGGGGTGAAAAAGCGGGGAATAGGGATTAGGGATTAGGATTCGGCGGTGCGGGCTTGGTGGGCTGCTCGTTTTCTGCGGTGGGCGGTGGTGCGGCTTCTGAATCGGGAACAACCCGACTGCGACTTCCTTCCGTTTTTACGAACCACCGCTATCGTACATTTATTGAATTAGAATGGGTGGCAAGATGACAACAATAGACGGAAGGATCTTTCAGGAGGTTGGCGGTGGCCTCTGCTCCGTTGGCTTCTATGCGCTTTTGTTCTGGCGTACCTTCAAGAAGAATCCTGGAAACAGGGTCGTGGAGTGTGGGGTTATCACCGTCGCAGTGTTCATCGCAGGATTACTTTTAACCAAGCTCCAAAACCCTCCAATTTGGATGTTCGCTTCCTGGTTGATTTTGGTCTTTCTGCTTTGTCTTTCCACGTTATTCTTCGTCTTTCAACGTGCCTACCGCGCCATTCGTCGCAACAAGGACGCATGAGCAGGGTTTCTGGCGTGTAACGGGTTACGCCGGAGACTGCACCACTGCCCAATGACTGGATGTGAGTTCTCATCGCCCCATTCCTCTAGAATTGTTATATGAGGGCCGGAAGCCTCTGCGTCGTTGTGCGCGTCTTCCATCCGGCCAAAGCATCGAACTAGATTGAGAACGTGTATTGCCACAATTGATTAGCGAGAAAGCGAAAAAGGAACGACATTGAAGAATCCAGCAGACAAGTATTCCTCGACTCCAACCGTACTGTTGAACGACCGCCGGTGGCCGGGCAAGACCATCGAAAAGGCCCCGGCGTGGTGCAGCGTTGACCTGCGCGATGGCAATCAGGCGTTGATTGAGCCAATGGACTCCGAGCGCAAGCACCGCATGTTCGACCTGCTGGTTCGGCTCGGATTCAAAGAGATCGAGATTGGCTTTCCCGCCGCCTCGCAGACCGACTTCGACTTTTGCCGCGAGTTGATCGAGAAGGGCCGCATCCCGGCGGATGTCACCGTTCAGGTTCTCACCCAAGCGCGCGAACACCTGATCCATCGGACCTTTGAAGCCTTGCGCGGCGTGCCTCGCGCCATCGTTCATGTCTACAACTCGACCTCGACCTTGCAGCGCGAGGTGGTCTTCAAGCTTGATCGCGAGGGCGTGAAAAAGATCGCCATCGACGGCGCGCGGATGCTTAAGGAGATTGCCGCGTCCTATCCCGGAACCGAGTGGATCTTCGAATACTCCCCCGAAAGCTTTACCGGCACCGAGCTCGACTATGCTCTCGAAATCTGCGAAGCCGTGCTCGATGTCTGGCAGCCCACTCCGCAACACAAGGCCATCGTCAATCTTCCCTCGACGGTTGAGAACTCCACGCCCAACGTCTACGCCGACAAGATCGAGTGGATGGGCCGCAATTTCAAGCATCGCGATTCCATCATTCTCAGCGTCCATCCGCACAACGACCGCGGTACGGCGGTTGCCTCGGCAGAGTTGGCAGTAATGGCCGGAGCGGACCGCGTCGAGGGCACGCTCTTTGGAAACGGCGAACGCACGGGCAATGTCGATCTGGTGACGGTGGCCTTGAATCTCTACACGCAGGGCGTCGACCCGAAACTGGATCTTTCCGACATACCGGGCGTGATCGAGTGCGCCGAGCGATGCACGCAGATTCCCGTGCATGTGCGGCATCCATACGCCGGTGAGCTGGTCTTCACGGCCTTTTCCGGTTCGCACCAGGACGCGATCAAGAAAGGCTTCGCCGCGCAGGCCGGGAAGGCGGAGTGGGCTGTGCCTTACCTGCCCCTCGATCCGAACGACATTGGCCGGACGTACGAGGAGATCATCCGGGTCAACAGCCAATCGGGCAAGGGCGGAGTGGCTTATCTGCTCGAGCGCGACTACGGCGTGCGTCTGCCGCGCAAATTGCAGGTCGAGTTCAGCCGCGTGATTCAGAAGATCAGTGACGGGACAGGCCGGGAGGTTCGCCCCACTGAGATCTGGAACGCTTTCGAGGCCGAGTATCTCAACCAGCACAGCCCGCTCTCCTGCATCCAGCACTCTGAGAACTCCAGCCGCGGCGGCGTTACGATCTCGGCGACCGTCGAGCAGGGCGATCAGGAAGAGTCGATTACCGGCAGCGGCAACGGCCCCATCGACGCATTTGTAGGCGCTCTGAACCTGAGATTTGGCCTGGGCATCAAGATCGTTGACTATCAGGAACAATCGATCTCCGAAGGCGCCTCAGGCACGGCAATCGCCTTCGTCGAGATCCAGCTTGGCGCACCGGAGACGGTCTTTGGTGCGGGAATGAACCCGAATATCGTCACGGCTTCGCTCGACGCAATCCTGTGCGCCGTCAACCGCGCAGTGCGGCTGGGAAGAGTCGAATTGGCCTCCGCGAAGGCCTGACGTTCACATTTATAATTGGGTTCGAAAGGGCGTGGAGTTGCACGCGGAGGTCTTGGCAGATGGCAGATAAACAAGGAAGAATTGCGCTGGTAACCGGAGCGGCGCAGGGCATTGGACGCGCGATTGCGCTGGAGCTGGCGAAGGCCGGAGCAACGTTGGCGCTGGCCGACATCAATGAGGCCAAGCTGGCCCTGGTTGCGGCCGAAGTTGAGGCTCTGGGCGGCACGGCTGCAGCCTTCAAGCTCGATGTCTCAAATCAGGAGTCGATCGAGGCCGGCGCAAAGGCTGTGCTCGATCGCTTCGGCAAGGTCGAGATTCTGGTCAATAACGCCGGCATCACCCGCGACGCTCTGATGATGATGATGAAGCGCTCCGACTGGGATCTTGTGATCGCCATCAATCTGACCGGACCGTTTTTGCTGACCCAGGCGCTGCTTCGCCAGATGATCAAGAATCGCTGGGGCCGGATCGTGAATATGGCCAGCGTAGTGGGCCGTGCGGGCCAGGCAGGCCAGGTGAACTATGCGGCCTCCAAGGCCGGCCTGATTGGCATGACAAAATCGCTTGCCCGCGAGGTTGCCTCACGGGGAATCACCGTGAATGCCGTTGCGCCGGGTTACATCGAGACACCGATGACGGCAGTGCTCGATGAAAAGGTAAGCGCGGCCATGCTGGCCAATATTCCGCTGGCGCGGCGCGGCACTGACCTTGATGTCGCGCAGGCAGTCGCCTTTCTGGCCTCGGATGCGGCCTCGTACATCACCGGTCAGGTGCTGGACGTAAACGGCGGCATGTTCATGGGTTAGGGCGTTTACGGTACCAAAATACCAAAAAACGAGGCAGCAGAGTAAACGAGATCCTGTAGCCAGCCGATAGATACAACGGATGGTGCGCATGGAGCTGATGGATCATTATGCCTTGGGCTCCGTAGCCGAGTCGCCCGAGCTGCCGGGAGAGGTACGCTATCTTGCGCGTCAGCCCATCATGGATCTGCGCGGGCGCGTGCATGGCTACGAGCTGCTCTATCGTGCGGGCCCCGAGACCTGCTTTCGCGGCGATGGCAACATCGCCACCCGCACCATGCTCGACAACACGATCCTCTTCGGGCTGGAAAGGCTCGCCGGGGGATTGCCAGCCTTTGTCAACTGCACGCAGGAGGCTCTGGTCGAGAAGATGGTCCAGGTGCTCCCCGCCAGAGTCGCGGTGCTGGAGATCCTCGAGAACATCGAGCCGACACCTGAGCTTGTCGCCGCCTGCCGCCAGTTGCACGCCGAGGGCTATCGCTTTGCATTGGACGACTTCACCTGGAAGCAGAACTTCGATCCTCTGGTCGAACTGGCCGACTATATCAAGGTGGACTTTGTACAGTGCGGCCCCGAGCAGCGGCAGAGCCTGCTGAAGCGGCTGCGCGGCGCCAAAGGCTCGCTGGTTGCCGAAAAGATTGAGACCCAGGAGGAGTACAAGCAGGCCTGCAAAGAGGGCTTCTCATTCTTTCAGGGCTACTATTTCTGCCGTCCCACGCTGCTTGAGAACCGCAATATCCCCGGAAACCGGCTCTCCCACATCGAGATCATGCAGCATCTGCGCAGCGACGAACTCGATATTCCCAAGCTCACCCTGCTGCTCAAGCGCAACACCTCGCTCACCTACCGGCTGTTGCGGCTGGTCAATTCGCCCCTCTGTGCCATGCGCCAGGAGATCCGCTCGATCAAGGCGGCTCTCATCGTCGTTGGTGAAGATACCTTCCGCCACCTTGCCATGCTGGCCATCGCCACCGAACTGAACGGCAACCAGCCGCCGGAGATCTTGCGCATGGCCTTCGTGCGCGCGCGATTCTGCGAGCTTGCCGCTGGACTCTGCCTGCAGAACTCCTCCGAACAGTTCCTGCTGGGGATGCTCAGCCTGCTGCCGGCCATGCTGCGTCTTCCCATGGACAAGTTGACTCCGGCTCTGCCGTTGCGCAAAGAGGTTCGCGAGGCCCTGCTCGGCCAGGCAAACTCAGAGCGTGCCATGCTGCAGTGGCTTGAGAGCTACGAATGCGGCCAATGGAGCGCGTGCAGTGCCGTAGCCCTCGCCGAAGGCATTGACGAAAAGGAGCTGGTCTCCCGCTATACCGCGGCTATCGAGTGGGCAGAGAAGGCACTGGGTGCAGCAGCCGGCCCGGCGCATGTCGCAGCATCAAGTTCTCTCCGCGGTTGATTATTTTGCTTGCTTAGCATTCGCTTCCGGAGCAGGCGTAGCCTCGCGCGGCACCACCGGGGGCTTCTCCACGCTCATGCTCATCACCGTCACTGAGGCGGCCACAAAACTCCCATCCTTCAAGGCGCCCTCAACGCGCACCACGTCCTCCACCCGAATGTCTGCCAAAGAAACGGCCTGTCGCTGCTTGCTGAAGCTCGTCGCTTCGACGGTCTTGAACTCGTGAGAAGTGCTGTCTGCGCCCAGCAGCGTAAACTTGCTTTCGTCGATGGCAGTCACTCTGCCCATCAGCCAGGTTTTGCCAAAGTCGACCCGCCATTCATGCATCAGCCTTGCGCGCTCAGGATCAATCAGCATGACAAGCGCTGCCTGGACCAGATTGGCCGTCTGGCTGACCTCGCCGAAAGCCGCAATATCATCTCCCACCTTGATCTCGCCTGGTTTGATCGCTTCAGGAGCAGGCTTCCGGCCGCCTTGGTTTTTCTCGCTGCCGCTCTGGACCGTCTGCTTGACGAAGCCCGTGCTGGCGCTGAGCTGAACCCGGAAAATCTTGCCCGCATCGGTCCTGACGGTGTAGCCGCCCGGAACCATCGCGATCACAGTTCCCGCCACTCCGCGCCCGCCCATGCCGGTCTCGGCCGTCCTGCCCCTTGCTCCGGCGCGCCAACCCATCCCCGGCGCAGTTCCGGGCGCCGGGCCAGGCGCAGTGCTCTGACCGGTAGGTGGAGCAGGATTGGCGCTCTGGGCCGAGAGACCAGTGGCCACCGCCACGCCAAGGGCGATCGAGCAGATCAGACGAATCTTCATGGCAACTCCGGAACGGGAATCAGTCAACCGCCACCAGCATAGACGCTGAGACGGCCAAACGATTCGACCAAGAGCAAAGATCGCCCATCCCAGGCGTAATTTATGGATTGCTTCTCTGGGCGGCAAGAAGCTGCTCGAAGGCCGGAAGCCCCCGCAGGCCGGCGAACTCGTTGTCGGCGATAATCTTCTTCGGGCTGGTGAACCCCTCGTTGAGCGCCATCCGCAAATATTCGATCGCCCGCTCGGTAAAACCGGCGCGGACGCAGCCCTTGGCCATGTAGAAGTTCATGGCGCCCCGCTCCTCCACCGATCCAGGATTAGTAACGCGGGCCATCGAGGAGTTTTCCCGGAAGATATTCGGATCGAGCGCCAGAGCAGCCTTATACGACTCCCAGCCCTTCTTGTACATGTGGCGGACCAACTGGTCCGAACCTAGATTTTTCAGAACCAGCGACGAATTCGGATCGAGCTTGAGCGACTTGCGGTACATCCGCTCGGCGTTGCGATATTGCTTCTGCGCGTCGTAGACAGTTCCCAGGTTGTTGTAAACACGCGGGTTGTTTGGATCGATCTTGAGCGATGCCTTGTAGCAGCGCATGGCGTCGTCGAGGTTGAACATCATCTGGTAGGCGATGCCCATCTTGTTCAACGCGGTTGCCGAGTTGGCGGGCGCATTCTTGTAGGCCGCAATCGCAGCCTGATAACGCTGATGCTTCATCAGCGCATCGCCGACCTCCTCGGGGGTCGCTTGAGCCTGCGGCACGGCAGTGGTCTGGGCGGGCTGTGGCGGGCTGGCCGGAAGCTCGGATGCGGGCTGCGCAAAGAAGACCGGCGAGATGGCTGCAAGAGCGGCAAAAGCTGCCAATGTAAGCAGCCAGTGGTGTTCATTCATCCTGCGCATATTCCCTCCCGGAGAAGGAATTGGGCAACAACCCAAATGTTACATTTGCATTAAAACACTAAATGAAGTTGCGTGGCGATCAAAATCGAACGATGTGCCGGGTGTGTATCCAAAAATGGTTGCCAGCAACGCCTTCCCAAGCTGGAATACAGGCAGCCGGGCATTTTATGCGATGGAAATTGATCTTGCTTAGGCGGGTTATAAATAGAGGCGTTGTGGCCTGGAGCCAGTTATGAACGCCGCTCACGCGAAAGTTCATAACTGGCTCTAGCAACTGTCGCCCGTCGGCTTCGCTCACCCGCAAAGAACGAAAATTGAGCCGGCCGATCTCATCCGCCAGCTTGCCAACTCGCCAGCTCCGCGCAGCGGAGGCCAACCCGCCGTATTTGAATCAAGACACTTCGTCGCCATTCGCTTTCAGATGATTTTGTCGGCAGAAAAACCTCGAATTTTTTCCAGAGTGCAATTTCACAGGCTGCGGAAAAACTCAAGACGGAAGGAGGCGGGGGATTGATCCCCCGCGCAAAGCCGGTAACATCACTGGCGGCTTTAGCCGCGGAGGGACGCCTACTTCGTAGCCCTAGAAGGTGCATCTACGCGCACCAGCAGGATGTCGTGGCTGGCCAGCTCCAGCGGCATATTGTCCTTCAATTCCACCGTCTTTCCCGTCCACAGATCCTTGCCCGTCTGCCTTCCGCCCAGCCCAAGCTTGCGCAGATTCAGATGAAAGGGATGCGACGAGTAGCGGTCGCTGCCTGCGTTCACCACCGCGATGGCCACCGCACCGCCCGAGAGTTGCCGGCTCCAGACATCGACCTCGCCGTCAGAATAGACACGCGCACCTTGCTTGCCGAGTGGGTCCTGGTCGATGGCGATCACGTCGCGGTTAGTCAGGATGGCCTTGATCTCCGGCTTCATGTTGGGCAGGTCGTTGCCGGCCAGCAGAGGCGCCGCCAGCATCGCCCACATCGAAAAGTGCGTGCGGTTTTCGGCGAGGCTCAGCTTGCCGTTGCCCACTTCAAGCATGTCGGGATCGTTCCAGTGGCCAGGCCCCGCGTATTTTTCGAGGCCCTCCTGCTGGCTGAGGATCACATACATCCTGTCCCAGTCAGGCGTGATGTCGCCGGTCGTCCGCCACAGGTTGGCGCCGACCGATGGGCCCCACTCCCAGACCGAGTCCCAGCCATACTGGCAGAGCGAGTAGACGATGGGCCGCCCCGTGGACTTCAGAGCCCTGTCCATCTTTCCGTAGGCGTCGATCATCAGGCGCATCTGCGCTGCCTTGTCGGTGGGCGCTACCTTCTGCATCACCTCGGGAATGTAGCTGCACAGGTCGTACTTGAGATAGTCGATGCCCCACTCGGCGTACATCTTCGCGTCCTGCGCCTCGTGGCCCAGCGAGCCCTCAAAGCCGGCACAGGTCTTGGGTCCGGGCGAGGAGTAGATGCCGATCTTGAGCCCCTTCGAATGCACATAATCGGCCAGCGCCTTCATGTCGGGAAACTTGGTGTTGGTGTGCAGCACGCCATTCGCGTCGCGCTCGCCCTCCCATGTGTCGTCGATATTGACGTAGACATAGCCCGCGTCTTTCATGCCCGTAGCGACCAGTTGGTCGGCGGCGGCGCGGATGCCCTTGTCGTCCACCCGCTCGGCAAAGTAATTCCAACTATTCCAGCCCATCGGCGGCGTTTGTGCGGCCACCTGCGCCTTCGGCGGCACCTGCGGTGCGGCTGGCGTTTTTGTAGGTGCTTGGGCAGTGAGGGCTAGGGGGGCGAAGGCAAGAACGGCGAGGGAGAGTGAGGCGAAGACGCGCATGGTCGATCCTTTTTGAAAACGATTTCAGAGGAGATTCTATGCCGCTGGCGGGCAGTCCGGCAATGCTGAACTTGCCTGCTGAAGAGGCGGGGGAAGGTGGGTCCAGAAGGTGAGTCAACCCTGGATGGATCGGGCGTACTCTACTTATGAAGGAAATCTACAAAAGGAATCATGTTCCCCATGACGGAAACAGATGCAAATGTAAGCACGCTATTTCTTGATTTCTCGCGCAAGAAACTGATCGAGCAGTATTGGCCGCGTCTGCGCGGATGCGTCGAATCGCTCACCGATGAGCAGATCTGGTGGCGTCCCAACGAGGCCTCAAACAGCATCGGCAACCTGATGCTGCATTTGAACGGCAATGTGCGCCAATGGCTCGTGGCCTCGTTCAACCGCCAGCAAGACAACCGCGACCGCCCAAAGGAGTTCGCGGCAGAGGGCGGGCTCACTGCTTCTGCCCTGCTTGAAAAGCTCGGCGCAACGATACAGGAAGCCTCAGCAGTCCTGGCGGGCCTCACCGAGGCCGATCTGCTCGCGCAGTACGAGATTCAGGGCTACCACGTGACGGGCTTGTACGCTGTTTATCAGGTCGTCGAGCACTTCGGAATGCACTACGGGCAGATCCTCTACATCACCAAAGATCTCAGCGGCAAAGATCTGAACTTTTATGGCAATTTGAACAAGACGGGCCGGGCAGACTAACGGCCGGCCCGTCTTGTCGCAAGGCTCCCACTACTTCAGCGAACTCATGTCGATCACAAACCGGTACTTCACGTCCTGTTTGAGCATGCGCTCGTAGGCTTCGTTGACCTTCTGGATCGGAATCACTTCAACGTCGGCGGTGATGTTGTGCTCGCCGCAATAGTCGAGCATCGCCTGCGTCTCCGGCATGCTGCCAATCATCGACCCTGCCACCGAAATGCGCCGCGTAATGAGGTTGAAGATGCTCACGGCCGGTGGCTGTTCTGGCAGGCCAACCAGGCACATCGTCGAGTCCTGCTTGAGCAGTGCCGTGTAAGGATCGACCGCATGCGGCGCAGCGGCGCAATCCAGAATGAAGTCGAAAGAATTGGTGTGCGCCTTCATCGCGTCGGCGTCGCGGCTGGGTACGACCTCATCGGCGCCAAGGCGGATCGCGTCTTCCTTCTTCCGAATGTTGGTCGTGAAGAGCACGGTGTGCGCGCCCAGTGAGTGGGCAAACTTCAGAGCCATGTGGCCGAGTCCGCCGAGGCCCACAATGCCGACCTTCATGCCGGGACCAACCTTCCAGTGGCGCAACGGCGAGTAAGTCGTGATGCCCGCGCAGAGCAGCGGTGCGACGCCGGCAAGATCGAGATTGGCGGGAACGTGGTGCGCGAAGCGCTCGTCAACCACATAGTTTGAGGAGTAGCCGCCCATGGTCGTCGAGCCGTCAACACGGTCTTTGGCGGCATAAGTAAGCGTAGGTCCTTCGTCGCAGTAGTTTTCTTCCGAACGCTTGCAGGGGGCGCACTTGCGGCAGGAGTCAACGATGACGCCGATAGCCGCGATGCCGCCAACCTTGAATTTTGTGACTGCGCTACCGGCAGCCGTCACGCGGCCAACAATCTCGTGACCGGGAACGAGTGGATAGACCGAGCCGCCCCATTCGTTGCGAACCATGTGCAGGTCAGAGTGGCAGACACCGCAAAAAAGCGTGTCGACAACGATCTCAGTGGGGCCAGGCTCGCGGCGGGAGAAGTTATAAGGAGCCAGTGGGGATTCGGCGTTCAGCGTGCCATAACCTTTGGATGCGGGCATGAAGTGTTTCCTCTCGGAGTGAATTCTACAGGACAGCGGTGAAGGGGGTGCGCGTCACGGACGCTATACGCAGAGCAATCGCAGGAATGAATTCCGTTGTCAGAACAGGTTTCTTCCCACTGGCCAGCCCGTCAAATGCGCTTTCACGTCTCGGAGAACTGGCTTTTTCTCAATGCCTGGCCAGTCAAATGCGCTCTCCCGTCCCGGAGGGACGCGCCGAGAATAGCCCAGGATGGAGCGAAGCGGAATCCTGGGAAGGCGCGTCGATCGAATCCCTCCGCTCCGTAGGAGCGGAACGAACCAGCCTCCGGATTTCGATCGAGTTCATACAATGCTCTGCCGCTGCGCACAGGCAACGCGTGGAATCCCTTGCAGATCGGGAGTGAATTCGATCTGCGCGAAGCCGGAACGGGAGAGCAACTCAGCAACTGCAGTTGATTGCCCGTAGCCGATTTCAAGCAAGAGAAAGCCGCCGGGAACCAGCACATCGAAAGCTGCAGGGATAAGGCTGCGATAGACTTCGAGGCCGTCGTCTCCGGCAAAGAGAGCCATCGCGGGCTCGAAATCGCGCACCTCGACAGAGAGCGAGGCGCGGTCAGTGCTCGGCACGTACGGCGGATTCGAGACAACAAAGTCGAATTGCTCCCCAGCAACCGGTGAGAGCAGATCGCCTTCAAGAAAGCTGACGGTAACTTCGTTGCGCTTTGCGTTTTTACGTGCAACGGCCAGAGCGGATGCGGAGAGATCGATGGAAGTGATTTGCGCTTGAGGAAGATGGTGGGCGAGGGCAACTGTTATGCAGCCTGAGCCGGTACCGATGTCGACAATGCGCGGGCCGGGAAAGTCCAAGGCTAACTCGATAACTTTCTCGATAAGATGCTCGGTCTCAGGCCGCGGGATAAGTACGTCGCGCGTGACGTGAAAGGGCAGGCCGTAGAACTCTGTTTCGCCCATGAGATACTGAATGGGCTCGCCGCCGCGCCGCCTTTCGACAAGATCTCTCAGCCTGGCACTGACTGCAAGATTGGTTGGCGTGTCTCTATGAGCAGCCAGCCAGGCACTATTTATATCCTTCGTGATTCCATGCGAAACCATCCAGGCATTGTTCTTGTCCCTTGCTCCTTCTCTGAGAATGTGAAGGAAAAGCTCCTCTGCATCGCGCCGCGCTCGCTCAGGATGCGGTCCGTCGGCCAGCAAATATTCGGCTTCGGCGATCAATTCCCGAATTCTTGGAACATGGCGATCAGGCTGCATCGGCTTTCAACTGCTCGGCCTGGTAGTGGGTAATAAGCGCATCGACGATCGGTTGCAACCGGCCCTCCATCACCAGATCGAGCTGGTGCAGCGTCAGTCCGATGCGGTGATCAGTCAACCGGTTTTGCGGGAAGTTATACGTGCGAATCTTCTCGCTGCGGTCGCCGGTGCCCACCTGCTGCTTGCGTTCCTTGGCCAACTCGGCATTCTGCTTGTCCATCTCCTGCTCGTAAAGCCGCGAACGCAGCACGCGCATTCCCTTTTCGCGGTTCTTGATCTGCGATTTTTCGTCCTGGCAACTGACCACTGTATTGGTAGGAATGTGCGTGATGCGGACCGCAGAATATGTAGTATTGACCGACTGTCCTCCGGGGCCCGACGAGCAGAATGTATCGATGCGGATGTCCTTGGCTTCGATCTTTACGTCCACGTCTTCAGCCTCAGGCAGCACGGCGACGGTAATAGCCGAAGTATGCACGCGGCCCTGCGTCTCGGTGGCCGGAACGCGCTGCACGCGATGCACGCCGCTCTCCCACTTCATCTGCGAGTAGACGCGCTCGCCTTCGATAATTGCGATCACTTCTTTGTAGCCGCCCACGCCTGACTCAGACATCGATAGCAACTCGATCTTCCAGTGGTGCTGCTCGGCAAAGCGCTGGTACATGCGAAAGACCTCGGCGGCAAAAAGCGATGCCTCGTCGCCGCCCGTGCCGGCGCGGATTTCGAGAATGACGTTCTTCTCGTCGTTAGGGTCTTTGGGCAGCAGCAGCACCTTGATCTCGTTTTCGAGAGCCGGCTCGCGGGGAGCAAGCTGGGCAATCTCTTCCTCAGCCATGGCGCGCAGCTCGGCGTCGTTCTCGGCCAGCATGGCGCGCGCCTCTTCGAGTCCGCGGCGCACCACCTTCAACTCGCGAAATTTCATCACCGGGGTTTCAAGGTCGCTCAGCGCCTTGCCGGCCTTCTGATACTTTTCGCGGTCGTTGACCACCTCGGGCAGCGAGAGCTGTTGAGAGAGCTCTTCGTAGCGCTGCTCCATCTGTTCCAAACGGTCAATCATGAGATCCTCCACCGCGCGCGGCGGTGTGCTGGTGTTGAAAGGGAATTGAATAGAAAAAGGGCGGAAAACAAGTATCGGCGGCGGGCGCCGCTAGAGAAGGGCCGGGATGGGCTGATGAAGGGCCATACTGCTGCTACTATTTTAGCGCGGAATGAAGCGGCTCACCGAAAAGGATTGACGATCTTCACTCCGTCGATAACCTGCCCGTGCTGCATATCTTCAGAAAGTAGAACGCGGCAGCCCGTCTGCTTGGCCATGCGCAGAACCAGAGCATCCCAAAAAGAGAAACCGTGAAGGCGGTGAATGTCGATGGCGGCAAGGATGTCGTTGACGGCGGGTTCGGCTACATGAAATCTCGCAAAGGCCTCAACTCTTTGCCTGGCCAATCCCGACTCGAGCTTGAGTTTTCCGGTGGCCGAAACGAAGTACTCCTGAAGCACTTGAAGTGAGACCGTTCCGGTACGTGAGCGAAGGTGATCCTGGATCAATTCGACCGCCCTTGCACGTTTGGCCTGGTCTCTGGGATCGTCGGAATAGACGAGAACATTGGTGTCGAGGAATGTGAGTGGCAGCCTGTCTCGTGCGCTCATTTCCTGGGCCACTTGAGCCGGTCCTCGTAAATCTCATCCCGGTTCCATTTCCAGTCCGCATTAGGTCTTCCCATGCCACTGGTTTTCACGAGGAACTCTATGTCCTGCTCCAGTTGATCGTCTCCCGCAATGTGCGCAAAGTGCTCGCGAATCTCCTGGTTGACGGTCTTGCCATTGGCGCGCAGCTTCTCTCGGACGCGTTCGACAAGCTGTTCGTCAACGGAGAGAGTAATATTCATGAACACAGTATATGTGCGCACATAACCTGTGTCAAATTGTCGGCCCGACCGCAAATCCGCCTCTAGCGAGCTACGATGGTGCTGTCAACGGATTAGGAAAAAGGAGATGAGCTTGAGCGACAAGACAGCAAAGGATGCCGACATTGCGGAGATCTTTTCTCGGCGGGACCACGAGGCCCCGGCAGCGATTGCCGTCAACGGTTGGCGCTTCCACCACCTCGGCATTCCCACGCAGACTCCGCGCCCTGGCGAGCGGTATCTCCCGAAGCTCAAGATGTACGTCTCGGGGTTTGAGGCCAGTCCTTACGGCATTCAGTGGATGCGTTTTGACGCCGACGCGCCTCACCCGGAGCTGGTGATGACCATGCCGCATATCGCCTTCGAGGTGGACGATCTTGCCGAGGCGCTTAAAGGAAAAGAGATCCTGACGCCGCCCAACTCGCCCGGAGAAGGCATCACGGTCGCGATGATCGTCGACAACGGCGCACCTGTGGAACTGATCAGTTTCTCCGCGGCGTTGAAATCGAAGTAAGACGCCACTCACTCGGCTTACTCGGCGGCGTTCATCAGCGGCAACTGCACCGTCGAATCGTGCCCAGGACCGGAGTAAATCGTGATCGTCGCCGGCTGGTAATCCTTGGGCTTGGCGGTCATGATGTTCCCCACAAAACGCTGCGGGTTGCGGTCGTAGAGCGGAAACCACGTACTCTGAATCTCCACCATCACCGTGTGTCCAGCCTTGAAGACGTGGTCCACATCGTGAAGCGAAAACTTGTATTCGCGAATCGATCCAGCCTTCAACGGCGTCGCTTTCTCAAAGCTGTCGAGATACCGTCCGCGGAAGATCTCTGCGTTGGTCATCAGTTGGTAGCCGCGCATTTTTTCGTCTTGCTCGTCGGCCGGATACTGGTCGATCAGCTTGACTACCAGATCGTTGTCCGTGCCGGTTGTTGCGGCGTAGATGTCGGCGATTACCTCGCCAGTCAGCACCAGATCCTTCTTGAGCACGGGCAGCTTCCACACGGCCACGTCCTTGCGGACAGTGACGAAACGCTGGTCTTCAGTGAGCCAGTTGTACCACTGCGAACCGTCACTATAAGTCGGCTGGATGGGCCGTGCTCGATACGGAATGGGATTGGCTGGGTCGCTCAGGTAGCCCGTCTGAGTCTCGGCCGTCGAACTGCTCCAACGAAGCTGGCCTTCCTCGGCAAGATGCAGGCTCGTAAGTTTCGACTCGGCAGGAGGAAAGTGCGCGTAGCGCTTCCAAGTGTTCGACCCAGTCTGAAAGCTGGCCGTGTCTTCAAGATCGAAGCCTGGCTGATCTTTGAGATAGTGGGCAAAAAACCTCGCCTCGATCTGCGCGCGATATTCTTTGCCGACAGGCTCGGTGTAATCGAGATTGCCCAAGTGGCGCGCGGATTGGGACCACGAGCCATGCCGCCACGGGCCGAGGACAAGAAAGTTCTGGTGATTCGCATCGTGCGGTTCGAGCGTCGAGTACTCGATCTGCGGCCCGTACATATCTTCCTGATCGTAGGTGCCGCCGACAGTCAGCGTAGGCACGGCGACCGCGTTCAGCGAGTATTGAACCGCGCGGGCCGACCAGACCGAATCGTAGGCCGGGTGCTTGAGAAAGAGCTTCCAGGTAGGCAGCGTTTTGGAGCCGGATTGCTTCACATCCCCGGCGAAATTTCCGCGCTCGAAAAAGAAGTCGAAGCCGTCGCGGCTCTTGCCCTTCTTGTCTTTGCCATAGCTGACCTCAGTCTCTTCCTTGTTCGACTCCAGACCGAGGACATAGTCGTAACCGTAACCCTGGCGGAAGGCTCCGTTGTGAAAGAAGTCGTCGCCCATCCACACGTCGATCATCGGCGCTTGCGGAGAGATCGCCTTGACCGCCGGATGCGGATCGATGCCGGCCATCATCGCCAGAAAGCCGGGGTAGCTCGTGCCGATGAAGCCCGCGCGGCCGTTGTTTCCGGCAACATTCTTGAGCAGCCAAGCCACGGTGTCCCACGTGTCGGTGCTTTCGTCGATTGCTTTGGGTTTGCGATGATCGGCCAGCGGCCGGCTCATGATGAACTTGCCTTCGCTCTTGAATCGGCCGCGAATGTCTTCGACGACGTAGATGTAACCGTCGCGCGCCAGCTCGGGGCGCTGCCCGGTAAACGACTCGCGGTTGTTGCCCTCCGCGCCGTACGGAGTGCGCTGGATGAGGAACGGCAGCGGCGTCTTGATGTCGGCAGGTGTGAGGATGACAGCGTGCAGTTTGACGCCGTCACGCATGGGAATCATGACTTCCGTTCGCTGGTAGTCGTGAAAGATGTGATGCACGGGCGGGCCGGTGCGCTTGTACACGGTCTCGAGACTGTTGGAGTAATAGACACTGGCGCCGTGGCCGGCCGAGTCCAGCGTAAAGTGCATCGTCCAGTTTGTCCGCGGCACGCTGAAGTCTGTCGCTGAAACAGTAGGCAGAAGCGTCGGAGGCCGACGGTCCGCTTCGGCATAGAGCTTGCCGTCCACCTCGTAAAAGCTGAGCGGTGTATCCGGTTCCACAGGGTCGGTGTACTCGCCGGAGAGGGCGTCAAGCTGTGCAGCCGTTGGCGCGGGTGCCTGAGCCGTCTCCGAGGCCGGCGCAGCGAGAGCAGGCACAACAAGAACCAGTGCAAAGCAGAGTATGGCAAGAGCTGCGCGTGAGCGATTCAAACGAAGGGTCTCCTCAATAAGTTCTAGTGTGCATGGCCGTGGTGGTGTTCATGGCTCTGGCAGTCAATCATCTCTTCTATCGGCACAACGCAGCCTTCCAACTCTTCGCAGCCCAAATGTTCAAACTGAATGGTGGCGTGGGCAATGTGGAAGTGCTCCTTGAGCACATGGTTGAGCTTGAGCAGAATGCAGGCGCTCTCTGAAGGCGGAATGTCGGCGATGGTCACGTGGCAGGCCAGCGCGCTCGAATTCGAGCCGAGACTCCAGACATGCAGGTCGTGAACGTTCATCACGCCTTCGACCTCTTCCATGCCGCTGCGAATCGCAGCCAGCGAGATGCCCCGCGGCGTGCCTTCCAATAAAATGTTCAGACTCTCGCGCACGATGCCCAGGCTCGTCCAGAGAATGAGCGCCGCGATGATCAGCGAGAGAACCGGGTCGATCCAGTTGCGGCCGGTGAGCAGAATGCCCGCGCCTCCGGCGATGACTGCGGCTGTCGAAAGCGTGTCCCCGGCCATGTGCAGGAAGGCAGAGCGCAGGTTCACGTCGCGAGCCACCTTCCACAACAAGGCCGCAATCACGCCGTTCATCACCACGCCGGCCGCGGCCACGATCATCATCAGCCGAGGCTGCACGGCAACAGGCGCTGAGAGCCTGTGAATGGCTTCAATGGCAATCCAGATGGCGATGACAATCAGTGTAGCGGCATTCACAAAAGCGGCCAGCACACCGGCCCGTTGATAGCCAAAGGTCTTTGAATCGTCGGCAGGGCGGGACTGGAAGTAGACAGCGACAAAGCTCAGCAGCAGCGCCAGGAAATCCGAGACGTTATGACCGGCCTCAGAAAGCAGAGCCAGCGAATGGGCGCGCAATCCGGCCACAAAGGTGAGCGCGACGTAGGCCAGCGTGGCCGCCAGCGAGAAGCGCAACACGGATTGAGTCCTGTTTGCGCCGGGACCCGAAGGCGCCGCGTGAAGATGCATAGTGAAAGTGTAATAGGGGCGGTCAATGGAAGCCAATTGCGCTTGCGCGGTTGGTTTGTAGCGCCGGTCTCCAGACCGGCTGTACTGGCGGCGTCCACGCCGCCAGACATCGCCTGTGGATATGGAGACTCGCAGAACAGCCGACCTGGAGGTTGGCGCCACCAACTCACGGATGAGCGAGGCGCCAACGAACCTCAAGCGAGCAGCAAGCTACTGCCGCACCGCGGTGCTAGGTCTCAGACCCTTTGTTCTTATACCAGCACCGTGCCCCATCCATTCGCCTTTTTTCTGGCGAATGGGTGGGAAACCGCGAACCCCAACCGTCCAGACCAAACCCGCAACCCAGCCCCCGCGCCTTTTTTCTGGCGCGGACAAGCCGAAGGCATCCGCCCCACCGCAGGTGGTGTCACTCGTTGGCTTCGATGCGCCTACCGTGCGCATCCTGCGGTCCGCGCGTGTTCATCTTGAAGAGCGCAGCAAAGGCGCGCAACTGCACCCGGCTCAGCGTCATCTCTTCTTCGAGAACAAACCAGCGAACGCCCTCTGTGCAGGGCGGTGTGGCCAGCGAACCCATATAAGTCCAGTAGCCGCGGTCGGCAGGCAGCAGGCCGCCGGCGTTGACCATCTCGGTCACTTTGTCGGTCGCCCCGGCGGTCTTGGGCAGATGTGGCCACAGCGCGGCCAGCACGGAGTTGGGAGCGTCCAGGTTCTCGCGCATCCTCACCACCAGCATGGCCAGTTTGCCGTCGGAGCTCTTGTGCAGCAGTTGCACCTCCATGTCGGTCAGCTTGCCTTTCACAGCCGTCTCGGCGGGGTGGTGGAAGTGATACTCGACCAGTTCGTAGCGCACGCCCCCGGCCACCATAAAGCTGCCGGGCTTCACTCGCACCACAATTGTATGGCCGTCGTTCTCCAGAGTGACCGCCCCGGCGATGTAGTGAAATTCGAGGGGTGCGAGCGCCTTGTTCAGGTGCGCGCCGTGAATGTCGATCGGCGACTGCTCGTGGCCTTTTGAGCAAGCCTGATAGGCCGGGTCCAGCTTGCCCCAGTTCAGTTCGCCGCTCTTGCCTGTGTACTCCCAGGGAGCGGTTTGTGCTGCGGCAACGGAGGCCAAGGCAAGGGCAAATGCTGCAAATGCAGTGAGACGCATCGTATCTCCAGTTTTTGGGGGCCGGTATCGGTACGCAAGAATTCTATTCGATGGACGCACGGGGTGGGAAAAGGAAAGGGAGGAAACGATACTGTTTCCGAATAGGCACTTTACGGGAGTTAAGCATTTTCTCTTGTCTTCAACCGAGCGGCGTGAGGCGTGTGGCATCTAGACACCCGCAATCAGCCCAAAGAAGTATGACGATGTGAGAATCATGGAGGTACCGAGAGTCCAGTAGACACGCTGCTGAATGAAGCGTTTCATAAACGGTTCTCTGCGATTAACCCATATGCCGGAAATCCAAGTCGTCAGCCCAAGAATGAAAATGAAGCTTGCCATTATGCTGAGTGGCCCAGCAAAGGGATCAATTCCGACCGTTGGGCGATATTGCGGCATCATGTGAAAGTGCCACAGACAGTAAGCGCCCCATGAAGCCGCCAGATACGCGAAGCCCACTCGCAGTAGTGCGTTTAGACGTGAACCAAAACCCCGCCAAATTAAATAGACCGCTGCAACTGATGCAAGTAGCGCTATCCACGTACATATCCGTTCATCGTGCAACCTCGACAGAAGGGCGGACAAAAGGAGCAGGGTAACGGCCAATCCGAGCACCCAATTACACTGCAAAAGCGTAGGTCGAGAAAGATTCATTGATCCTCTGATTGTCCAGCATACGCCATGCAGTTTCACTGTTGGCGCGTTACCGGTAAACCGGAAACCACACTCCAACAAAAATGGGACCCTCCAAGCAGAGGGTCCCATCGTGTTGCGAGTGCGTTTTA